>Ga0315278_10001865_pt1 | contig 18632 bp, 19 predicted proteins | sample YL17G06_0_MG_FD_203880 | JGI IMG/M metagenome (GOLD analysis project Ga0315278, IMG submission 203880) | Sediment microbial communities from Yellowstone Lake, YNP, Wyoming, USA - YL17G06_0 | ecosystem: Environmental > Aquatic > Freshwater > Lake > Sediment | place: USA: Wyoming | collected... | reverse complement strand
AAGGCCCGGACCGAAGCGCAGTTCCGCGATGATCCGTTCGTCCGCGACGTCGTGGCGCGATTCGACGCCACGATCAACCCCCAGTCGATCAAGCCCGTTTCCTAAACCGGTCGCGCCGCCGGCCGGATGACCCGTCTTCCGGCGCGGCGTTGCGACAGCGCAAGGAGTAGCTCCAATGATGAAGAACCAGCTCGCCGGACTGATGAAACAGGCGCAGCAGATGCAGGACAACCTCAAGAAGGCGCAGGAGGATCTCGCGCGGATCGAGGTCGAGGGGCAGGCCGGCGCCGGCATGGTCAAGGTGCTGATGACCTGCCGCCACGACGTCAAGCGCGTGACGATCGATCCGGCGCTGCTGACCGAGGACCGCGACATGCTCGAGGATCTCGTGGCCGCGGCGGTCAACGACGCGGTGCGCCGGGTCGAAGCGACCACCCAGGAAAAAATGTCCGGGCTGACGATGGGCATGCCGATGCCGCCCGGGATGAAGCTGCCGTTCTGAGGCGAGGGCCAGGACCGGAGCGCCATGGAATCGCGTCGCGACGGACGAGGGCCGCCACCGGCGGAAGCGCTGTCGGGACAGGATGCGCTCGCCCGAGCGCTGCGCTGCCTGCCGGGGGTCGGCCCGAAGGCGGCGCAACGGATGGCGCTGCACCTGCTGCAGCACGACCGCGACGGCGCGGTCCGCCTAGCGCAGGCGCTCGTGCACGCCGCCGAGACGGTCCGCCACTGCGAGCGCTGCAACACGTTCACCGAGGACGCCGTCTGCGCGCTGTGCCGTTCGGCCCGGCGCGATCCCTCGCTCCTCTGCGTCGTCGAGACGCCGGCCGATCTGCTGATGGTGGAGCAGACCAACGCCTACGCGGGGCTCTATTTCGTGCTGATGGGTCGCCTGTCGCCGCTGGACGGCATCGGCCCCAAGGAGATCCGCCTCGAGCGCCTGTTGAAGCGCGCCACCGACGGCGTGGTGCAGGAAGTCGTGCTCGCCACCAACTTCACCAACGAGGGCGAGGCCACCGCGCACTACATCGGCGAATTGCTGGCGGCGCGCGGGCTCAAGGTGAGCCGGCTGGCGCGCGGCGTTCCCGTCGGCGGGGAACTCGAGTACGTGGACAGCGGCACGCTGGCACAGGCGTTGCGGGAGCGACGCGCGGTCGATGCCTGAGGTTCGGTCCGCCGCGGCGGGAATGTAACGTGCGGCAGCCTGTTCGCATGGGCGGACGCCGGAGCGTCGACTGCGCGGGCGGATGGCGATGGACGCACGCAAAGGTGCCGGTATACACTGGGACAAAGGCGAACAGGGCGGGCACGCAATTTCCGTGCGCCGGCCGCGAGGAATCGGGGTTACGACAATAGGCATCCCCGGCATGGCGCGAACAGCGCCCTTTCATTGGAGGAAGCATGACGCGCAAATCAAATGCTCCGGCGCTGCCGGAATCCCGTACCGCAACCACCGGATCCCGCCGCAAGTTCCTGCGGGCGGCCACCGGCGCCGCCGCCGCCGGCGCGACGCTCGGTTTCCCGACCATCGTGAAGGCGCAAGGCCCGATCACGATGCGCTGGCAGAGCACCTGGCCGTCGAAGGACATTTTCCACGAGTACGCGCTCGACTTCGCGAAGAAGGTCAACGACATGACCGGCGGCGATCTCAAGATCGAGGTGCTGCCCGCCGGCGCCGTGGTGCCGGCGTTCGGGCTGCTCGACGCGGTGTCGAAAGGCACGCTCGACGGCGGCCATGGCGTGCTGGTCTACCACTACGGCAAGCAGACGGCGCTGGCGCTGTGGGGCTCCGGCCCCGCGTTCGGCATGGACGGCAACATGCTGCTGTCGTGGCACAAGTATGGCGGCGGCCGGGAGCTCCTGGCCAAGCTGTACGCATCGATCGGCGCCAATGTCGTGTCATTTCCTTACGGACCGCACCCGACGCAACCGCTCGGCTGGTTCAAGAAGCCGATCACCAAGGTCGACGACTTCAAGGGCCTCAAATACCGCACGGTGGGCATCTCGATCGACGTGTTCACCGGCATGGGCGCCGCGGTGAACGCGCTGCCCGGCGGTGAAATCATCCCGGCGATGGACCGCGGCCTGCTCGATGCGGCCGAGTTCAACAACGCGTCGTCGGACCGCCTGCTCGGGTTTCCGGACGTGTCGAAAGTCTGCATGCTGCAGAGCTTCCACCAGAACGCCGAGCAGTTCGAGATCACGTTCAACAAGACCAAGTTCGACGCGCTGCCCGACAAGATGAAGGCGATCATCGCCAACGCCGTCGAGGCGGCCTCTGCCGACATGTCGTGGAAGGCGATCGACCGCTACTCGCAGGACTACATCGAGCTGCAGACCAAGCAGAACGTGAAGTTCTACAAGACGCCGGATGCGATCCTGCAGAAGCAGATCGAGGTCTACGACCAGGTGGCGGACAAGAAATCGGCGGAGAACGCGCTGTTCAAGGAGATCGTCGAGTCGCAGAAGAAATTCGCCGAGCGCGCCGTGCGCTGGGATCTCGACACCTATGTGAACCGGCGGATGGCTTACAACCACTACTTCGGCGCCAAGCCGGCCCCGAAGAAGGCCTGACGCCGAACCAGGGAACGAAAACACCATCCGGCGCAATTGCGGATGGTGTTTTCATTTGAACGCCCGGATTCGGAGGGAGCGGCCGTCACCGGCGCCGCTATCGCGGAAATCGAGCCATGCAGAAGGTCCTGCTGTTCGTCGACAAGGTCAGCACCTGGATCGGCCACCTGTTCGCCTGGCTGATCGTCTCGCTTACGCTGCTCATTTCCTGGGAGGTGTTCTCGCGCTATGCGCTGGGGACCCCGCATGCCTGGGCCTTCGACGTGATGATCATGATGTACGGCACGCTGTTCATGATGGCGGGGGCCTATACGCTGTCCAAGAACGGCCACGTCCGTGGCGACGTCCTCTACGGTTTTTTCCCGCCGCGGCTGCAGGCGGGGCTCGACCTCACGCTCTACATCGTGTTCTTCATTCCCGGCGTGGTTGCCTTCTGCTGGGCGGGCTACCGCTATGCCGGCGAGTCCTGGGCCATCAGCGAGCATTCGAACATCACCGCCGACGGCCCGCCGATCTACCCGTTCAAGACGATCATCCCGGTGGCGGGGATCTTCCTGCTGGTGCAGGGGATTGTCGAGATCATTCGCTGCGTCATCTGCCTGAAGCAGGGCGAGTGGCCCTCGCGCGAAGAAGACGTCGAGGAAGTGGACGTCGACAAGCTGAAGGCGATGGTCCACGTCAAGGACGAAGACATCGCCAAGCTTGACGCGATCGTGGTCGCGAGCGAGGCGGGTGCGAAATGAGAAAGGAAGTCTGGTTCGGTCTGTCCATCATGGCGCTGGTCGTCGTGACGGTGTTCGTGCTGATGCCCGCGCCGTCGCAGATGACCAACGGCCACCTCGGCCTGCTGATGCTGGCGCTGATCGTCGTCGCCATCATGCTCGGCTTTCCCACCGCGTTCACGCTGATGGGCATGGGGGTGATGTTCGCGTGGCTCGCCTACGCCAGCCAGAACCCGGGGCTCGCGACGCAGCAGACCCTGGACCTGATGGTGCAGCGGGCCTACGCGGTGATGTCGAACGACGTGCTGATCTCGATCCCGCTGTTCGTGTTCATGGGCTACCTCGTCGAGCGCTCGAACCTGATCGAGAAGCTGTTCAAGAGCCTGCATCTCGCGCTGGCCCGCATCCCGGCGTCTCTGGCCGTGGCAACGCTGATCACCTGCGCGGTGTTCGCCACCGCCACCGGGATCGTCGGCGCCGTGGTGACGCTGATGGGCCTGCTGGCGATGCCGGCGATGCTGCGTGCCGGGTACAACATCAAGGTCACGGCCGGCGTGATCACCGCCGGTGGTTGCCTCGGCATCCTGATCCCGCCGTCGGTGATGCTGATCGTCTACGGTGCTGTGGCCGGCGTTTCGGTCGTGCAGCTCTACGCCGGCGCCTTCTTCCCGGGGATCATGCTCGCAGGGCTCTACATCGCCTACGTGATGATCCTCGCCAAGATCCGGCCGGACCTCGCGCCGCCGCTGGCGGAGAGCGAGCGCAAGGTCACGCTGCCGCCCCATACCGCCGCGATCGTCGCCGCCGGCGGCAACAAGGTGCTTCCCGGCCTCATCGCCGCGCTGAGAGTGCAACGCAACGCTGCAGTCTCCAACAGGCCGCTCGTCCGGGACCTGATGACCACGCTGATGCCGGCGCTCCTGTTTGCCGTGCTCATGGGCCTCACCTGGCACGCGTTGACCAAGCCCGATGTCGTCGAGGACACTTCTGCACTGCAGCAGATGGGCGCCGATTCGGGCGTAGGTCAGGTCGACAAGGCGACGCCGTCGGGGATCGCCGAACCGCCGGTCGAAGCGGACAAGGGCGGGACCGGCCTCGCCGAGCCGGAAGCCGAAGCGGATAAGGGCGCCACCGGTCTCGCCGAGCCTCCGGCTGCGGGCGCGAAGGAACCACCCGCTGCGGCCGCAACGCCCGCCGCGGGGAGCGCTGCCGGTCAGGACGCCGGCGCGGCCAAGGCGCCGGCCGGCAAGGTCGAGACGTCCGCGGCGAAAGTCGACGCACCGAAAGCCGCCGCCGCCGACTGGCAGCGGATACCGGCGCCCAACGCGTTCTGGATCGTTCTCGCGGTCGGCGCCGTTGGCCTGCTGGTGTTCTACCTGATCTTCACCTTCCCCCGCCTCGAAATCTTCAAGATGCTGCTGTCGTCGTTCTTCCCGCTGGCGGTGATGATCCTGGCGGTGCTGGGATCGATCGTGTTCGGGCTGGCGACGCCGACCGAGGCCGCGGCGGTCGGGTCGTTCGGCGGTTTCGCGCTGGCGGCGGTGTATGCGCTGCTCAAGAATCCGCCTGACCGGGCGCGCCGCGTCTTCGCGACGTGGCTGCCGCTATGGCTGCTGCTCGGCGTCTCCGTGGTCTGGTTCCTGCTGTTCAAATTCGAAGTGCTGGAAGCCGGACCGCCGGTGTGGGTGGGCTGGACGTCGATCATCGCCACGGCGGTGTGGTGCGTCCTCGCGGTATTCCAGGTCAAGCTCCAGTCCACGGTCAAGGAGTCGGTGTTCCTGACCGCGAAGACGTCGGCGATGGTGTGCTGGCTGTTCGTCGGGTCGTCGATCTTCTCGGCCGCGTTCGCGCTGCTGGGCGGGCAGGAGGTAGTCGAGCATTGGGTGCTCTCGCTCGGCCTGTCGTCGATCCAGTTCATGATCCTGGCGCAGGTCATCATCTTCCTGCTGGGCTGGCCGCTGGAATGGACGGAGATCATCGTCATCTTCATGCCGATCTTCATTCCGCTGCTGGCGAAGTTCAACATCGACCCGCTGTTCTTCGGGCTGCTGGTCGCGCTCAACCTGCAGACGGCGTTCCTGTCGCCGCCGGTGGCGATGGCCGCGTTCTACCTCAAGGGGGTCGCGCCGAAGCACGTGACGCTGAACCAGATCTTCGCCGGGATGATGCCGTTCATGGGGATCCAGGTCCTGGCATTGGCGCTGCTGTACATCTGGCCGGCCATCGGGTTGTGGCTGCCCCACGTCCTCTACAAATAGCGGCAACTTGCGTGCATAACCCGTTGCGCGGCACGGCGCGCCGGGAGTAACCTGAACGCCGCGCGTGGCGGACTGGGGCGCGCCCAGAGGAGGCCGTATGCTGGTCAGCGAGATCCTGCGCATCAAGGGCACCACCCTTTACACCACACCGTCCGATGCCTCGGTCGTCGAGGCCGTCAAAATGATGGTGCAACTCGACATCGGCTCGCTGGTGGTGATGGACAAGGGGCGGATGACCGGGATGGTCACGTTCGCCGAGGTGCTGGCGGCACTCGCCGAGCGCGGCGGCACGCTCGGCGACCTCGCAATCGGTGCCATCGTCGTCCGCGACCCGCCAACGTCGACGCCGGGCCTCGACGTCATGGAGCTGCGGCGGATGATGCTGGAGCGCCATGCCCGGTACGTGCCCGTGCTGGACGGCACGACGCTGCTGGGCGTGATTTCGTTCCACGATGTCGCCAAGGCGGTCTACGAAGAGCAGAGCTTCGAGAACCGGATGCTGAAGAGCTACATCAGCGACGACCACACGTAGGTGGGGCGTCCGTAGCCTGGCATCCGTAGCCCCGCATCCGTAGCCTGGCATCCGTAGCCCCGCATCCGTAGCCTGGCATCCGTAGCCCCGCATCCGTAGCCCCGCATCCGTAGCCCGGGTTGCGCGAAGGCGAAACCCGGGACCGTTCCCGCGTGGAAGCCCGTCCGGGGTTTCGCTCGCGCTCAACCCGGGCTACACGGGTCGAACCGATCCGGAACCTTACGCCTGCAACACGTACATCGCCGGCCGCTTCGCGTAGGCAGCGAGGTCGCGACCGCGCCACGCGCGGAGTTCCCTCGACTCGATGGTCTCGGTCGCGATCGTGAGATCGGCGGCCACGCACAGCCGCGTGCCGGGCCTGCACGTGGCGACCAGCGCGGCGATCAGCGCGGCATTGCGATAGGGGGTCTCCATGAATAACTGCGCGGCGCCCTCTTGGCGCGATGCGGCCTCGAGCCGGCGGATCGCGTCGATGCGCGCATCGGGCTTGACCGGCAGGTAGCCGTGGAACGCAAAGCCCTGGCCGTTCATGCCTGAGGCCATCAGCGCGAGCAGGATCGCCGAGGGTCCGACCAGCGGCACCACGGCGATGCCCTCGCGGTGAGCGGCCGCGACGAGCAGGGAGCCCGGGTCGGCCACGCCCGGGCAGCCCGCGTCCGAGAGCATGCCGAGATCGGTCCCGGCGCGCACCGGCGCCAGCAGGTCGGCGCAGCGCTCTCGCGACGGCCGCTCGCCGAGCTCCGTGATGTCGAGCTGTTGCAGGGGAACGGCCGTGCCGAGCGTCTTCAGGAACCCTCGCGCCGGCTTCGCATTCTCGACCACGAAATGCGTGAGCCCCCGGGTGACCGCGATCGTGCGCGCGGGCAGCACGTTCTCGGGCGCAACGACGCCCAGCAGATTGGGAACGAGGAAGAGGCGGCCGGACATTTTCGTGCTCGCGCGGTGGCGCTTTCCCGAAGGGCCGCGGCGTTACGCCGTTGGCGCCAGCATCGCCACACCGGCAGCGCGCAGCATGTCCGTCAGCCGGATCAGCGGCAAGCCGATGAGCGCCGTCGGGTCGTCGCTTTCGATGCGCACGAACAACGCGATGCCGAGTGCATCGGACTTGACCGATGCGGCGCAATCGTACGGCTGGTCGCGGCGCAGATACGCTTCGATCTCGGCCGGCGTCAGGTCGCGGAACGTGCTGCGGACATCGACCATCGCCGTCTGGCATGCGCCGCTCGCGGCATCGAGCAGCGCCAGCCCGGTATGGAAGACCACCGTCCTGCCGGAGAGCGCCGTCAATTGCGCGACGGCGTCCGCGTGGTCGGTTGGTTTCCCGATGGCGCGGCCGTCGCAGTCGGCGACCTGATCGGATCCGATCACCAGCGCGTCGGGATAGGCGCGAGCGACGCTGCGGGCTTTGGCTTCGGCGAGCCGCAGCGCCGTCTGCACCGGGGCCTCGCCCGGCAGCGGTGTCTCGTCGGTCGCCGGAGACGCGACGGCAAAGGGCAAGCCGAGCTGGTCCAGCAAGGCACGACGATAGCGCGACGTCGATGCCAGCACCAGCGGCCGGACGGGTCCCGGGCCGGGGGCGACGGTGGGTGGGTTGCGTGTTGTTTTTGTGGACATTTTTTGACATGCCGGTGAGGTCGCGGTATTATCCAACGTTTTTGATCGACGGGTTGTGCGACCGGATCGGCGCCAACGATCCGGGCCCCGGCCCGCAGGTCGAGCGCGCCCGTTGAGCCGCCGAACAGGGCTCGACCGGATGACTGGGAACAGCATTGCGTCGTCCAATGAAACCGGAAGGGCGCTTCGATGGCTTCGGCGTTGCCGCGCGGCAGGCGGTGATCGCCGGTCAGGTCGATGCCGCCGCGTTGCCGCGTGTGGCCGACGTGCTCGCGGAGGAGGGGGGGCGCGCGAACGTCGATTACCGGATCACGGGGAGCACCGATGCGGGCGGACGGCCCGCGCTGGAAGTCTCGTTGTCCGGGGCGGTGACCCTCACGTGCCAGCGGTGCCTGCGGCCCTTCGCGTGGCCGGTCGCGCAATCGACGCTGCTGCTGCTGGCGCGTGACGAGCGCGAGCTCGCCCGGCTCGACGAAGAAGACCACGAGCATGAAGTGCTCCTGGCCGAGGCGCCGCTCGATCCGGTGGCGCTGGTCGAGGACGAATTGCTGTTGACGCTGCCGTTTGCCCCGCGGTGTCCCGAGGCGGATTGCCCCGCGACCGGGAAGGGGCCGCCGGCGGCAAGCGAGGCCGCCGGCCGCGCGTCGCCGTTTGACGCGCTGGCCGGACTGAAAGCGGCACCTGGAAAGAAGGCCCGCCGTTGACCACGGCGAGCCGGCGAACGAACACGGATCACAGCACTCACGTCAGGAGAAACCCATGGCAGTCCAGCAGAACAAGAAATCGCCGTCGAAACGCGGCATGCATCGCGCCAACAGTTCGCTGCCCACCCCGGCGCTCGGGGTCGAGCCCGTCAGCGGCGAAACGCACCGGCGCCACCACATCAGTCCGAGCGGCTATTACCGTGGCAAGCAGGTCGTCAAGAGCAAGGTCGAGTAGCAGGACCGGCGCGAACCGCCGTGGGCCCGTTGCTTCCGCCCACCCGATGACCCCGTAGACGCGGCGTCCTCCGCATGCCTGTCACCGTAGCCATCGATGCGATGGGGGGCGACCACGGCCCGTCGGTGACGCTGGCGGCCGCGCTCGCCTTCCTCGAACAGACGCCCGACGCGCGGGTGATCGCCGTCGGCCTCGAGGCGCCGCTGCGGGCCGCGCTGGCCAGGCTGCGCTCGAGCGCCAGGGACCGGCTGACGATTCACGTCGCGAGCGAAGTGGTCGAGATGCACGAGCCGCCCGCGCTCGCGCTGCGCAACAAGAAGGACTCGTCGATGCGGGTCGCGATCAACCTCGTCAAGGAAGGCGATGCGGACGCGTGCGTGTCCGCGGGCAACACCGGCGCGCTGATGGCGATCTCGCGCTTCGTGCTGAAGATGCTGCCCGGTATCGACCGGCCGGCGATCGCTGCGCAACTCCCGACCAAGACCGGAGGCGTGACCACGGTGCTCGACCTCGGCGCCAATGTCAATTGCACGCCCGAGCAGCTGGCGCAGTTCGCGGTGATGGGTGTGGCGCTCGCCGCGGCCGTCAACGGCATCACCCAGCCAACGGTTGGCCTGCTCAACATCGGCGAAGAGGACATCAAGGGCAATGACGTCGTCAAGGAAGCGTCGGAATTGCTCAAGGCATCCGGTCTCAACTTTCGCGGCAACGTCGAAGGCGGCGACATCTTCAAAGGCACGACCGACGTCGTGGTCTGCGATGGCTTCGTCGGCAATGTCGCGCTGAAGACCTCGGAGGGCCTCACGCAGATGCTCTACGAGTTCCTGAAGGCGGAGTTCACGCGCAATGCATTGACGAGGCTGGCCGCAATGGTGGCTTACCCGGTGCTGCAGGCGTTCAAGCGCCGCATCGATCCGCGGCGCCACAACGGCGCGACGCTGATCGGCCTCAAGGGCATCGTCGTCAAGAGCCACGGCAGCGCCGACAAGCTCGCATTCTCGGTGGCGCTGGCCAAGGCGCACGCCGAAGTGACCAATGGCGTGCTGGAAAAGATCGCGCAGCGGATGGCGGCGATGCCGAAACCGCCGACCCCCGAGTCGATTGCCGCAGTGGCCGACATCGAGCCCGACGGAGCCGTCCGTGCATAGCCGCATCGCGGGCACCGGCGGCTATCTGCCGGCCCGGTGCGTCACCAACGCCGATCTCGCGCAGCGGGTCAACACCAGCGACGACTGGATCGTCGCGCGCACGGGCATCCGCGCGCGGCACATCGCCGCCGCCGACCAAGCCACCTCCGACCTCGCGCTCGCTGCGTCGCGGCGCGCGCTGGAAGCCGCGGACATGCCGGCGAGCGAAGTCGACATGATCGTCGTGGCGACCACCACGCCGGACATGATCTTCCCGTCGACCGCCTGCATCCTCCAGGAAAAACTGGGCGTGGCGGGCGGGCCGGCGTTCGACGTGCAGGCCGTCTGCTCGGGCTTCGTCTACGCACTCGCGCTGGCCGACAAGATGGTCGCCACGGGCAGCGCGCGCAACGCGCTCGTCGTCGGCGCGGAAATCTATTCGCGCATTCTGGACTGGAACGACCGCGGCACCTGCGTGCTGTTCGGCGACGGCGCCGGCGCGGTGGTGCTGGTGCCCAGTGCAACCCCGGGCATCCTGTCGTCGCATCTGCACGCGGACGGCAGCCATCGGCGGACGCTCGAAGTGCCGGGTCGCGTCGCGAACGGTGTGATCGAAGGATCGCCGTACGTGACGATGGACGGCCACGCGGTGTTTCGTTTCGCGGTGAAGGTGCTGGCCGACGTGGCGCGCGAAGCGCTGGATGCCAACGCGATGACGCCGGAAGACATCGACTGGCTGATTCCGCACCAGGCCAACATCCGGATCATGGATGCAACCGCGAAGAAGCTCGGCCTGCCGCTGCCGAAGGTGGTGGCCACGCTCGACCGCCATGGCAACACGTCGGCCGCGTCGATCCCGCTCGCGCTCGATGTCGCGGTGCGCGACGGCCGGATCCTTCCAGGGCACCACGTGATGCTGGCCGGCGTCGGCGGCGGATTGACATGGGGATCGGTCCTGCTGCGGTGGGGGTGAGCGTTGTGCCTTCGATTTCAGCGCCCGACGCCCCGCAGCCCATCACCAACCCCCCGACGCTCAATGCGCGCTCCAGGAACTCGCCCATGAAACTCGCCTTCGTCTTTCCCGGCCAGGGCTCGCAAGCCGTCGGCATGCTGGCGGACTACGCGTCGCACCCGGTGGTTCGCGCGACGTTCGACGAGGCGTCGGGCGTGCTGGGGCAGGACCTCTGGGTGCTCGTGGAGAACGGCCCCGCCGAGGCGCTCAACCAGACCGTCAACACGCAGCCGGTGATGCTCGCGGCCGGGGTTGCGGTGTGGCGCGCCTGGATCGCCGCGGGCGGCGTGCGACCGACCCTCGTCGCGGGTCACAGCCTTGGCGAATACTCGGCGCTGGTCGCCGCCGGCGCGCTCGCCTTCGCCGACGCCTTGCCGCTGGTGCGCTTCCGCGCGCAGGCCATGCAGGACGCCGTGCCGGCCGGCGTGGGCGCGATGGCCGCGATACTGGGACTCGACGATGCCGGCGTCGCTGCCGCCTGCGCGGAAGCGGCGCAGGGGCAGTGCGTCGAGCCCGTCAACTACAACGCGCCGAGCCAGGTGGTGATCGCCGGGCACCGCGAGGCCGTCGAGCGTGCCGTGACCGCGGCCAAGGCTCGCGGCGCGAAACGCGCAATGCTGCTGCCGGTATCGGCACCGTTCCACAGCTCGCTGCTGAAGCCGGCGGCCGATCGCCTTGCCGCGCGGCTTGTCGATACCCCGATGGCGGCGCCCGGCATTCCGGTGCTGCACAACGTCGACGTCCAGGAACAGCCGAGCCCGGACGCGATTCGCTCGGCACTGGCGCAGCAGGCCGCGAGCCCCGTGCGCTGGGTGCAGACGATCGAGGCCTTCGCCGCGCGAGGTGTCACGCACGTCGTGGAGTGCGGACCCGGCAAAGTGCTCGCCGGTCTCAACCGGCGGATCGCCGCCGACCTGCAGTCGTACGCGCTGACCGACAGCACCGACATCGACGCGGCGCTCGCCGAGATCGGTGCGGCGGCGGCGGCGGGATGATGCGGCGGCGGCAGGCGCGTGGCCAGGATCTCCAACCCGTGCCTTGCGCGGGCCCGGATTGACACCAATCAATGCAGCGGAGCGAACGATGACTGAGGGTACTCTCGAGGGACAGGTGGCTCTGGTCACTGGTGCGACCCGCGGGATCGGGCGCGCGATCGCGCTGGCGCTTGCCCGCGACGGCGCTGCGGTCGTCGGCACCGCCACGACGGAGGAAGGCACCGCGAAGATTGCGGCCTTCCTGGCGGCGGCGGGCAATCGCGGCGCGGGCATCACGCTCGACGTGACCGACGGCGCCGCAGTCGATGCCGCGCTCTCCGGCATCGAGTCGCGCTTTGGCGCCGTCACCATCCTCGTCAACAATGCCGGCATCACCCGCGACAACCTGCTGCTGCGCATGAAGGACGACGAGTGGGACGCCATCATGGCCACCAACCTCAAGCCCGCGTACCGGCTCGCCAAGGCGGTCCTGCGGGGCATGATGAAGGCACGCCACGGGCGCATCATCCAGATCGGCTCGGTGGTCGGCGCGAGCGGCAACCCCGGTCAGGTCAACTATTCCGCGGCCAAGGCGGCTCTGGTCGGTTTCACCAAATCGCTGGCGCAGGAAGTCGGCAGCCGCAACATCACCGCCAACTGCGTCGCGCCCGGCTTCATCGACACCGACATGACGCGCGCGCTGCCGGAGGCGCAGCGCGGCAAGCTGATGGAACGCATCCCGCTCGGGCGCCTCGGAACGCCCGAGGACATCGCCGAAGCCGTGGCCTTCCTGGCTTCCGCCCGGGCCGGCTACATCACCGGCGCGACGCTGCACGTCAACGGCGGGATGTACATGGTGTGAACGGGGCAGGGTGTCAACGCAGCCCGGTCGACGACCCGGAAACGGTGCAGCATTAGGGCGGGCGCGGGCCTTCTGGTAAAATCGCCGCGTTCCGAATCGGTCATTCCCGTAGCGGGAGGAGAAGCATGGAAAATATTGAACAACGAGTCAGAAAAATTGTGGCCGAGCAGCTTGGGGTCAACGAAGCGGAGATCAAGAATGAGTCGTCGTTCGTCGACGATCTCGGCGCCGACTCGCTCGACACGGTCGAGCTCGTGATGGCGCTCGAAGAGGAATTCGAGACGGAGATCCCCGACGACGAAGCCGAGAAGATCACCACCGTGCAGCAGGCGATCGACTACATCGGCTCGCACGAAAAGAAGTGATTCGCCGCGGGTCGGCCGGGCATCGCCGGCCGGCCCGCCGCGGTTTGCGGCGCGCAGTTCCCTGAGAGGCTGAGAGTCTTTCGATCATGCCCGCTCATCACGCCAGAAGACGCCCGCTCGTCGTTGTAAATGCTCGCCATAGCCCGAGCTATGGCTGCGCTTTGCGCCTCGATCGGCCGCCTTCTGGCGCGCTGCTCGGGCACGCTCGAAAAACTCTCAGCCTCTGAGGCGCCGCCCCTGTTTCTCGCGGGTTCCGCTTTTTACCGGATTCCACCTATCGCCATGTCCCGACGCCGTGTAGTCGTCACCGGAATGGGTATCGTCTCGCCCGTGGGCATCGGTCTTGCCTCCGCGTGGGAGGCGATTCTCGCCGCCCGCTCCGGCATCGGTCCGATCACCCGCTTCGATGCGGCGGCGTTCCCGTCGCGCATCGCCGGCGAGGTGAAGAATTTCGACGTCGGAGCGTACCTGTCGGCGAAGGAAGCGCGGCGGTACGACACCTTCATCCATTACGGCCTGGTGGCGTCGATGGAGGCGGTCCGCGACGCGGGACTCGACGGCTATGCCGGCGACAAGGAGCGGGTCGGCGTCTGCATCGGCTCGGGCATCGGCGGACTGCCGATGATCGAGGGCACCAAGCAGGCGTACAACGACGGCGGGCCGCGCAAGATATCCCCGTTCTTCGTGCCCGGGTCGATCATCAACATGGTGCCGGGACTGGTGTCGATCCAATACGGCTACCAGGGCCCGAACCTGGGCACGGTCAGCGCGTGCTCGTCCGCCAATCACAGCCTTGGCGAAGCGGCGCGGATCATCGAGTACGGCGACGCCGACGTGATGATCGCGGGCGGCACGGAAGCGACGGTGAGCCCGCTCGGCATCGGCGGCTTCTGCGCGGCGCGCGCGCTGTCCGGCCGCAACGACGACCCGACCGCGGCCAGCCGCCCCTGGGACGTCGATCGCGACGGCTTCGTGCTGGGCGAGGGCGCCGGCGTGCTGGCGCTGGAGGAGTACGAGCACGCCAAGGCGCGCGGCGCGCGCATCTACTGCGAGCTCGCCGGCTACGGCATGAGCGCCGACGCCCACCACATCACGGCGCCGCCCGAAGATGGGCGCGGCGCGGCGCGCAGCATGGCCAACGCCATCAGGAACGCGCGGCTGAACATGGACGACATCGACTACATCAACGCCCACGGGACGTCGACGCCGCTCGGCGACATCGCCGAATGCGTCGCGGTGCGGCGCTGCTTCGGCGGCCACGCCGACAAGCTCGCGGTGTCGTCCACCAAGTCGATGACCGGCCACCTGCTCGGCGCCGCCGGTGGGATCGAGGCGGTGTTCACGGTGCTGGCGCTGCGCGACCAGGTGGCGCCGCCGACGGCGAACCTCGTCAATCGCGATCCCAAGTGCGATCTCGATTTCGTGCCGCTCGTCGCCCGCAACATGAAGATCCGCGCCGCGCTCTCGAACTCGTTCGGCTTCGGCGGCACCAACGCGACGCTCGTGTTCGGCGCGCTCTGACGCGCCGCGCGCGTCGCATCATCCACCGCAGCCAGAACCCGCAATGGCCCTGATCGTCCAGAAGTACGGCGGCACCTCCGTCGGCAGCACCGACCGCATCAAGAACGTCGCCCGCCGCGTCGCCCGCTTCCATCGCGAGGGTCACCAGCTCGTCGTCGTCGTGTCCGCGATGAGCGGCGAGACCAACCGCCTGCTGGCACTTGCCAAGGAACTCTCGCCGAACCCGGATCCGCGCGAGCTCGACGTGGTTGCGGCCACCGGCGAGCAGGTGACGATCGGCCTCCTCGCGATCGCGCTCGCCGCGATGGGCCTCAAGGCCAAAAGCTACACCGGCGGCCAGGTCCGCGTGCTGACCGATAGCGCATACACGAAGGCGCGCATCCTGAAGATCGACGAGGAGCGGATGCGTGCCGACCTCGAGGCCGGCATGATCGTCATCGTCGCCGGCTTCCAGGGCGTCGATGCGGAAGAAAACATCACGACGCTGGGGCGCGGCGGGTCCGATACCTCGGGCGTAGCGCTGGCCGCTGCGCTGAAGGCCGACGAGTGCCAGATCTACACCGACGTCGACGGCGTCTACACGACCGATCCGCGGATCGTGCCCGAGGCGCGCCGGCTCGACAAGGTCACCTTCGAGGAAATGCTCGAGATGGCGAGCCTCGGCTCGAAGGTGCTGCAGATACGCTCGGTCGAATTCGCGGGCAAGTACCTGGTCAAGCTGCGCGTGCTGTCGTCGTTGGAGGATCCCGAGGTCACATCGGCAGGCACGCTCATCACGTACGAGGAAGACAACACCATGGAACAGGCGATCATTTCCGGCATCGCATTCACCCGCGACGAGGCCAAGATCTCGGTGATGGGCGTCGAGGACCGTCCCGGCATCGCGTACGCGATCCTCGGCCCGATCGCCGCCTCCAACATCGACGTCGACATGATCGTGCAGAACATCGGCGCGTCCGGCCACACGGACTTTTCGTTCACGGTCAACCGCGCCGAGTATCAGAAGGCGCTCGACGTGCTCGCGCGCGAGCGCGGCAAGACGTTCGCCGCGCGCGAGATCATCGGCGACAACCGGATCTGCAAGGTATCGGCCGTCGGCATCGGCATGCGCTCGCACGTCGGCCTCGCGAGCAAGATGTTCAAGACGCTCGCCAACGAGGGCATCAACATCCAGATGATCTCGACCTCCGAGATCAAGATCTCCGTCGTGATCGACGAAAAGTACCTCGAACTCGCGGTGCGCGTGCTGCACAAGGCGTTCGAGCTGGAGAAGGCGCCGGCGTCCGTGCCCGTGTAGGCGGCTGCGTAACTAACGGTTTATTCAGAGATTTCTTGACCGTTTGTTTGACTCGACGAGGCCTGCGACCGTACAATTACATGTTTACCGGAGACGTGGCCGAGAGGTCGAAGGCACTCCCCTGCTAAGGGAGCATGCGGCCAAAAACTGCATCAAGGGTTCGAATCCCTTCGTCTCCGCCAGTCACTTGGGCTTCCACTCCGCCGCGAGCTTCTTCGCCTGCGCGATCTGCGCGGGCGTCATTTTCTCGGCGACGTCGTAATAGCCCCGGACGGCCATGCCGCGATAGTCCGTCTGTCCCGCGGGAAACCGCGACGCGGCGATCGTGTACCACTTGTACGCTTCGACAGCGTCCCTGCGCACGCCCTGGCCGTTGGCGTACATGACCGCGAGGTTGAACTGGGCCTTGGCGCTGCCCTGGTCGGCGGCCTTGCGATACCACTTTGCCGCTTCGGCCTGGTTCTTCGGGAGGCCGTCGCCGTTGTCGTACATCAGCCCCAGGCTGTTCTGCGCCATGGCGTTGCCCTGGTCGGCGGCCTTGCGGTACCACTTGACCGCCTCGGCATGGCTCTGCGCAATGCCCTGGCCGTTCTTGTACATCAGCGCCAGGTTGAACTGCGCCCGCGCATCGCCGTTGTCGGCCGCCTTGCGGTACCACTTCGCGGCTTCGGCATTGCTTTGCTCAACGCCCTCGCCGGTGTGGTGCATGAGGGCCAGATAGTATTGGGCCGTGGAGTTGCCCTGATCAGCGAGCGGCCGCATCAGCTTGATTGCAGTCGCGTAGTCGCCACGGGCGAACGCGCCGGAAGCATCGTCGATCGGGGCGGCGATCGCGGCCGCGGCGAGCGTCATCCCCGCGAGCAATGCGGCGGCGGCTCCGAGGCATCGATGGCCGTTGCTGTTCATCATCCGGGTGGCGTTTCGCCGTTCATTGTCGCATGTCGGGGCACTCGCGGTGACCGGGGCGGCGCCGGGATTCGCGCCGGTCCGATAGCCCGTCTCAACGGCGGGCACGACCAAACCGCGCACCCGCGGCTCATAATGGCGGCAGGAGCGGGGCATCGTGCGCGGATCGATCGCCGTGACCACGCGTCGAGCGACCGGCAGCGGCGGGGAACATTGCATGGCGCAAGCGACCGATGGTAGCCAGCCGCCCGCGAGCGGCGACACTACGCCTCGGTCGAGGCGCGGCGCGATGGACGAGTCCGCGCTGGGGCTGCTGGACCGGGCCTTTGCGCGAGCCACCGGATCGCCGCGCATCGAAGGCAACGCGGTCCGGATCCTGCGCGATGCCGCGGAGAACTTTCCGGCGTGGCTCGAGGCGATCGGCAAGGCCGAGCGCACCATCCTGTTCGAGTCCTACCTCTGGGCCGACGACGACGTCGGGCGCGAGTTCGTCGCGGCACTTGCCGCCCGGGCTCGCGAGGGGGTGCGCGTCCGCGTCGTCTACGATTGGCTGGGATCGCTCGGCGCCGGCGCCCTGTGGCCCGAGTTGCGAGCGGCCGGCGCCGAAGTCCGCCGCTTCAACCGGTTTGCGATCACCACTCCGCTCGCCTGGGCGTCGCGCGATCATCGCAAGACGATTGCGATCGACGGTCGCGTGGGCTTCGTCACCGGCGTGTGCATCAGCGCGGCGTGGCGAGGCGATCCGGCGCGGCGGCTCGAACCCTGGCGCGATACGGGCATCGAAATTCGCGGCCCTGCCGTCGCCGAACTGGAAGAGGCCTTCGCCGAGGTGTGGCGTGCCTGCGGCGGAGAGGCGCTGGCCCGCAAGGACATGACCGCGCCCGATGCGATCGCACATGCCGGCGACGTGACGGTCCGCGTCATTGCCGGCACGCCCAGCGCCGCTGGCGTCTTCCGCCTCGACCAGCTGATCGCTTCGGCTGCGCGCGACTATCTGTGGCTCACCGACGCGTATTTTGTCGGCCTGTCGCCCTACGTGCAGGCGCTCTGCGCCGCCGCGCGCGACGGCGTGGATGTCCGCCTGCTCGTGCCGGGCGCGAGCGACATCGCAGCGCTGCAGCCGCTGTCGCGCGCCGGCTACCGACCGCTGCTCGCCGCGGGTGTGCGCGTGTTCGAATGGGACGGCACGATGCTGCACGCGAAGACTGCGGTCGCCGATGGCCTGTGGGCACGCGTCGGCTCGACCAACCTCAACTTTGCGAGCTGGATCGAGAACTGGGAGCTCGACGTCGCGATCGAGGATCGGGGCTTTGCCGGGGAGATGGCGGCGATGTACGAGGACGATCTCGGCCGGGCCACGGAAATCGTGCTGACGCGGCGCAATCGGATGCGCAAGAGCGACGATGGCGTCGCGGCGGAACGCGTGCGCCACGCAGCAGCGGGCAGCGCGGGACGAGCCGCCGCGGGGGCGATCTCGGTCGGCAATGCGATGGGAGCGGCGCTCACCAACCGCCGCCTGCTGGGGCCGGCCGAATCGGGATTGCTGGTGAAGCTTGCCGCGTTCGCGCTCGCGACCGCCGTCGTCGGCTTCGTGTGGCCTCGTACGCTGGCGCTCCCTCTCGCGATCATCAGTGCGTGGCTCGGGCTCTCGATGCTCGGCAAGGCTTGGGCGTTGCGGCGGCAGCGCGCGCCATCGCCACCGCCGGCCCGGGCACCGGACGATGGCAAGGGCGGAAGGGCGGGTGGCGACCCCCCGGACCACGATGTTATAATTTAAAGGTGCGCCCGTAGCTCAGCTGGATAGAGTACCTGGCTACGAACCAGGGGGTCGTGGGTTCGATTCCTGCCGGGCGCGCCAAATAATCAAGCACTTAGCCAGTCCTGCGCGACTGGCTTTTTGCTCTCTGCGCGACTCCTGCGCGACTTTTT
>Ga0315278_10001863_pt1 | contig 18635 bp, 15 predicted proteins | sample YL17G06_0_MG_FD_203880 | JGI IMG/M metagenome (GOLD analysis project Ga0315278, IMG submission 203880) | Sediment microbial communities from Yellowstone Lake, YNP, Wyoming, USA - YL17G06_0 | ecosystem: Environmental > Aquatic > Freshwater > Lake > Sediment | place: USA: Wyoming | collected... | reverse complement strand
GTTTGCCTGTTCCTGCTGGTTTCACAATCACTACTGAAGCTTGCAATGAGTATTATAAGAACAATTGTACTCTTCCTGTAGAACTGATGCCTGAAGTATGGACAGCAATGAAGAAGACAGAAGATGCGATGAATATGAAGTATGGTGATGCCGAAAACGCATTACTGGTTTCCTGCCGTTCCGGTGCACGCAGTTCAATGCCGGGCATGATGGACACTGTACTTAATATCGGTCTTTGTTCAGCAACTATCCCAGGTTTCCTTAAGAAGACCAACAACCCACGATTTGTATGGGATTCATACCGTCGTCTCATTATGATGTATGCCGACGTTGTAATGGAAAAAGCCGAAGGTATTGATCTGGGTGAAGGTAAAGGAATACGTAAGCGGCTTGATGAAAAGCTTGATGAATTCAAGAAACACAAAGGATATAAATCTGATACTGAAATATCTGCAGATGAGCTGAAAGTCCTTTCGGAAGAATTCAAGAAACTAGTAAAAGATGTTCTTGGGAAACCTTTCCCTGATGATGCAAAAGAACAACTTGAAGGCAGTATTAAAGCTGTATTCAAAAGCTGGAATGGTAAAAAAGCTGTTTCATACCGTCGCATTGAAGGAATTCCTGATGATTGGGGTACAGCCGTAAACGTACAGGCAATGGTATTTGGTAACATGGGTGATACATCTGCAACAGGAGTTGCTTTTACGCGTAACCCAGCAACAGGTGAAAATCTTTTCTATGGTGAGTGGCTTGTAAATGCTCAGGGAGAAGATGTTGTAGCCGGAATACGCACCCCGAGCCCGCTTAATGATGATACAAAAAATGATCAGAACCAGCATCTTCACAGTATGCAGGAGGCAATGTCCGGTACATACAAAGAGCTCTGGGATATCCGCAATATTCTTGAGAAGTCGTTCCACGATATGCTCGATATTGAATTTACAATACAGGAGGGTACTCTTTACATGTTACAATGCCGTGCAGGCAAAAGGACAGGTACTGCTGCGCTGAATATGGCAATGGACATGCTTAACGAAAAACTTATTGATGAAAAGACTGCTGTTATGCGTGTCGATCCTGCACAGTTAGATGAGCTTCTGCATCTAATATGTGATCCGAATGCTGAAAAAAAGGTTAAGCCTGCAGTAAAAGGTTTACCGGCAGGACCAGGAGCCGCAGTTGGAAAAGTTGTTTTCAATGCAGAAGATGCTGTTGCATGGTTCCGTAAAGGTGAAAAAGTTATTCTTCTCCGCGAAGAAACTAACCCTGAGGATGTTGAAGGTATGCGCGCTGCTGAAGGAATCCTGACTGCACGCGGAGGGATGACATCTCATGCGGCACTCGTTGCACGCGGTTGGGGTAAATGCTGTATTGTTGGTGCAGGTGCCCTTCATGTTGACGCTGCAAAAAAAATAGCTAAAATAACAGGATCAGGCATGGTCATTAAAGAAGGTGATGTTCTTACTCTTAACGGTACAAAGGGAAATGTATATACCGGAGCGATTACTCTTATGGACGCATCGGAGAACCCGCGATTTAAGGAATTCATGAAGATAGCAGACAAGTTCCGTAAAATGGGTGTACGTACCAATGCCGAAACACCTGAAGATGCTATTGTTGCTCGTAATTATGGTGCTGAAGGTATCGGTCTTTTCCGCACAGAACACATGTTTTATGGCAAAGGTTCAGAGGTTCCATTATTCCTTCTCCGGAAAATGATCCTCAGTGCAAATGAAACCGAGCGTCGTAAAGCCCTTGACGAACTATTTGCTCATGTTAAAAAAGATATGAAAGCCACAATGGCTGCTATGGACGGACTACCTGTTACATTCAGGCTTCTTGATCCACCACTCCATGAGTTTGTTCCACAGGGAGCAGAAAAACAGGAAGAGCTGGCAAAAGCTCTTGGCATTAAAAAAGAAGATGTTGCCAAACGTGGTGAAGCTTTGCATGAATCAAACCCGATGATGGGTCATCGTGGTGTCCGTCTTGGAATTACCTTCCCCGAGATAACAGAGATGCAGATACGTGCAATATTTGAGTCTTCATTAGAGCTCATACAAGAAGGAAAGAAACCTCTTCCGGAAATAATGGTTCCTGTAACCTCTGATGTTGCAGAACTTGATTATACCAAAAAAGTTGTTGACAAAGTATATGAGGAAGTCTGTAAAAAATTCGGTGTGAAAGAGATTGAGTACAAATATGGCACAATGATTGAGATTCCACGTGCCTGTCTTCTCTCTGACCGCATGGCAAAAAGTGCTGAATTCTTCTCATTCGGCACCAATGATTTAACACAGATGACCTTTGGCTTCAGCCGTGATGATACCGGTGGATTCCTTCACGATTATCTCGACAAAAAGATTCTGGCTTCTGACCCATTCCAGACAATTGATCAGGATGGCGTTGGTCAACTGATCAAAATGTCTGTTGAGAAAGGTCGTGCAACCAGAACGGATCTTAAAGTAGGTATCTGTGGTGAACAGGGCGGAGATCCTGCTTCTGTTGAATTCTGTTTCAAGACCGGCTTAACATATGTAAGCTGTTCTCCATTCAGGGTTCCAATCGCAAGACTGGCTGCAGCCCAGGCTTCAATTAAATTTGGTAAATAGCCGTATAATAATTGATAAAATTCAGAATATTGAGATTATTCATTTTTAAAATAATATTAATTTGGATTTTTCGTACATTTTAAAAATGTATTTCTATATTTGGCTACTTTGTTAATTGTTTTTCAGCATTAAATAAACTTTAATAAGAATAATTATGACTAATAATGAGAAATTAATAGGATGGGTGAAGGAATGGGCAGATCTCTGTCAGCCTGAGGCAACACATTGGTGTGATGGTTCTGATGAGGAAAATCAAAGATTACTTGATTTGATGGTTAAGAGTGGAATGGCTGTAAAGCTTAATGAAAATAAACGTCCCGGGAGTTATTATTTTCAGAGCGATCCTAGTGATGTTGCACGTGTTGAAAATCGCACTTTTATCTGTTCCGAAAAACAGGAAGATGCCGGTCCTACCAACAACTGGGGTGATCCTCAGGAAATGAAAAAAACTCTTCGCTCTTTGTTTAAAGGTAGCATGAAGGGTCGTACCATGTATGTTATTCCTTTTAGCATGGGTCCACTTGGTTCAAAAATTGCTCACATAGGTATTCAAATTACTGATTCTCCTTATGTGGTTGTGAATATGCGTATTATGACCCGTATGGGGAAAGCTGTTCTCGATGTTTTGGGCAATAACATTTTTGTTCCATGTATACATTCAGTAGGAGCACCGCTTCAATCTGGAGAAATAGATAAAAATTGGCCTTGCGCTCCTATTGAACAAAAATATATCGCTCATTTCCCCGAGACAAATGAAATATGGTCGTTTGGCAGCGGTTACGGAGGAAATGCCCTCCTCGGCAAGAAGTGCTTTGCTTTGCGTATTGCCTCCAACATGGCAAGAAAACAGGGGTGGATGGCTGAACATATGCTAATTATGGGTATTACTAATCCTAAGGGGATTAAGAAATATTTTGCAGCAGCATTTCCCAGTGCCTGTGGTAAAACTAACCTTGCAATGTTAGTACCTACAATACCGGGTTGGAAAGTCGAAACTGTGGGTGATGATATTGCCTGGATGAAATTTGGAGATGATGGCCGGTTATATGCCATTAACCCCGAAGCAGGATTTTTTGGTGTTGCCCCATTCACTTCGATGTCTACCAACCCTAACGCCATGCTTTCCTGTAATGCTAATTCTATTTTTACAAATACCGGTTTAACACCCAATGGTGATGTATGGTGGGAAGGAATCGGTCATGATATTCCTTCAGGTACCATTACCTGGACCAATGAAAAATATGATGCAGCCTCCGGCAAACCTGCAGCTCACCCTAATGCCCGATTTACAGCTCCGGCAAAACAATGCCCGGTAATTGACAGCGATTGGGAGAATCCGGCTGGAGTTCCTATTTCTGCTATACTTTTTGGAGGGCGCCGCCCGGGCACGTTACCTCTTGTTTACCAGGCTTTCGACTGGAATCATGGTGTATTTATGGGGTCAATTGTAGGTTCCGAAGTAACAGCTGCTGCAATTGGACTTAAAGCCGGTGTTCGTCGCGACCCGTTTGCAATGTTGCCGTTCTGTGGTTATCACATGGGAGACTATTTTGGCCATTGGGTAAAAATCGGAGAAAATGCCCCTGATAAAAACAAGCTCCCAAAACTATTCAATGTTAACTGGTTTCGTAAGAACCCCGAAGGAAAATTCCTTTGGCCGGGATATGGAGACAACATCCGTGTACTGAAATGGATATTCGAACGTATCGAAAGTGCTGATATTGCAATGGAAACAGCAATCGGTTATGTTCCAAAGGCAGGAAGTATTGATATTACTGGGTTAAATGAAGTTATTAATAATATTCCGGAACTGATAAAGGTTGATAAAAATGAATGGATGGCAGAACTTGAACTGATAAACGAACACTATGCTACATTTGGGAACAGGCTTCCTGCCGAAATGAAAAAACAGCACGAAGGACTTGTAACACGTTTGAATAAAGCATAAGAAAGCACTAACTATTAATAATAAAGTATTAAAAATAGTAATGTTTTGTATTGAATATCTTTAATAACATATTGGCATTTGTTTTGGCTTATCTGCTCGGATCGATTCCGTCAGCAGTTTGGATCGGGAAACGATTTCACAACATTGATGTGAGGCAGCATGGAAGCGGAAATGCAGGTGCCACAAACGTAATCAGGGTGCTTGGTTGGAAAACCGGCATTCCGGTAATGATCATAGATGCTGCCAAAGGCTGGCTGGCCAGCATGTTACCAGTCTTCTTAAATCTGGCTGAACCATGCAGTGCATTGCTTACCAATCTGCAGATTCTGACTGGAGTAGTTGCAATCATTGGGCATATATTTCCCCTTCTTGCAGGTTTCAGGGGAGGAAAAGGAGTTGCAACTTTTTTCGGGATACTTTTGGCATTGCAGCCTTTACTAACTATGGGCTGCATCGTTGTTTTCCTTGGTGTTCTGTTAATTACAGGTATCGTGTCAATCTCATCAATATCAGCAGGAGTAGCATTCCCGATATTACTCTTCTCAATATTCGATAACCCTTCCATGGTATTTAAAATATTTTCAATTTTAGTTGCTATTACCCTGTTAATAACTCACAGGAAGAACATAGGAAGACTTCTCAGAGGGGAAGAGTCGAAACTAATAAATTGGAGCAAAAAAGATAAACCGGTCAATTGACTTGTTCAATTAATACTGCTCCAGCAGCTGAATCCGTTTGCTAATCGGAGGATGTGTCGCGAACAATGAAGAAAGAGAGAAAGATGATTTTTTCTCTTTTACCTGAGGGTTCTCAATAAACATCTGGGCCACATCTTTTCTTTTCACCGCTTCAATTGTTGGATCGGCCGATACTTTTCTGAGTGCTGAAGCCAGGGCATGGGGTCTTCTTGTAAGTTCTGCTGAGCCAGCATCTGCAAGGTATTCGCGCTTCCTCGACAAGGCAAATCTGAAAAGAGATGCAATTAAATAACCAACAAGTGCAAGCACAAGAGCAACGATTATTCCTGCTCCCTTTTTCCCTTTTCCCATACTCCCGAATTGTATCGATCTGAATAATGCTTCGGAGATAAATGCAAAGATCCCAACAAAAACAATTGAGATTATAAGTAATCTGACGTCACGATTCTTTATATGAGTAAGTTCATGTGCAATAACTGCTTCAAGCTCCTCGTCATTAAGTTTATTGATTATTCCCCTGGAAAGAGACACTGAAAAAGTTTTTGCATCTATTCCGCTTGCAAAAGCATTTAAAGAATCGTCTTCAATAACATTGACTTTTGGCATCGTCATGCCGGTTGAAATACAGAGATTCTCAACCAGGTTATAGACTCTTTTATTTTCATTTCTTGCAAGAGGTCTTGAATCAGTGGCAGCATTAATCATTGCTGAATGGGAGAACCATGCTATTGTAAACCATATAATTACACCAATAATGATAAATGGAGCTGTCTTAAGAAAACTATAGTTGACGTCACTGATGGTTATCGGTTCTTCCGCGCTAAATGACATAGAAAAAAAGAAAAGCCATGTCAATCCGAAGAAGATAACGGGAAACATGAGCAAGATCAATATTGAATTAGAATTATTCTTCCAAATCTGACTTTGCAATCCAAAATACTTCATATTGTCAGAACTGTATTTTTGGAGGTAGTTCTGCAGCAGCCCGCTGTTCACCAAGTTCGAACATTGTCTCGCGTTTAAAATTAAAAAGGGTTGCGATCAGATTCGACGGGAACAATTCTGTTGCAACATTAAGCTCTTTGGTTGCGGAGTTAAAGAATCTGCGTGAAGCAGCTATTTTGTTTTCAATATCCGATATCTCATTCTGAAGATCCATAAAGTTCTGACTTGCCTTCAGATCAGGATATGCCTCGACGGACACCTTCAGCCCTTCAAGAGCAGTTGACAATTTGGTCTCTGCAGCAATTTTTTCATTAATTGTAGTGGCCTTCATAGCATTAGAACGTGCTTCGGTAATTTCTGTAAGCACTCCCCTCTCATGACCCATATAGCCTTTTACAGATTCAACGAGCTGAGGTATCAGGTCGTGCCTCTGCTTCAACTGAACATCAACATCAGCAAAAGCCTGCTCTCTGTTATTTCTCAGCTTAACAAGCCTGTTGTAAAGTGAAATAGCCATCACGATGACGAGAAAAATGACTCCTAGAAAAAATAATACTATTAGCATCTTTTTAATTATTATTAATATTTATTATACTTCCATTTACAAATTAGTCGAGAATAAAGATAGATATTTTTGCTATATTTATCTCTTTGAGACAAACCATTTTATTATTTTTCGATTTGTAAAAATTCATTAAACCTATCAGATATGGAAAAGAGTTTAAAAGGGACAAAGACAGAAAAGAACCTGCTGAAGGCTTTTGCCGGAGAATCCCAGGCTAAGAACAGGTATGAGTTTGCAGCAAAAGTTGCGAAAGAAGAAGGTTATGAACAGATAACAGGAATCTTTCTGGAGACTGCACTTCAGGAGCAGCAACATGCCAAAAGATTTTTTAAGTTTCTTGAAGGCGGAATGGTTGAAATAACAGCATCATATCCTGCCGGTAAAATTGATACTACAAAAGAAAATCTTTTTGCAGCAGCTGAAGGTGAGCATGAGGAATGGAGTGATCTCTATCCCGCTTTTGCAAAGGTTGCCGAAGAAGAGGGCTTTAAGACTATTTCAACAGCATTTAAAGCGATTGCTGCAGCGGAAAAAGGACATGAAGAAAGATACAGAAAACTATTTGAGAATGTTATGAAAGATAAGGTATTCGAGCGTGATGAAAAAGTTTTCTGGTATTGCAGGAAATGCGGATATATTCATTTCGGAACAAAACCTCTCAAAAATTGCCCTGCCTGTCTGCATCCTGAAAGTTATTTTGAACTATTACCAAATAACTATTAATAATGGTTGATGGAACAAAAATGCTGGAACTGATTATCAGCCGGCAGAGTGACAGGAAATACAGTGATAAACCAGTTGAGAATGAAAAACTCGAAAGAATACTTGAAGCAGGCAGAATGTCTGCCTCAGCATGTAATGCACAACCCTGGAAGTTCATAGTTGTGACTGAGCCAATGCTAGTCGGGAAAATTGCCGAAGCTGCTTCAGCCAGGCTGATCGGGATGAATATGTTTGTTGCTCAGGCACCTGTTCTGTTAGTTGTGGTAAAAGAGAAGCCGAATATGTCATCAAAGGTGGGTGGTACTATAAAGAATAAGGATTATTCTCTTATTGATATAGGTATAGCATCGGAAAATATCTGTCTGCAAGCCAAGTCGGAAGGATTAGGTTCCTGCATGATTGGCTGGTTCGACGAAAGGATGCTAAGAAATATCCTCAGTATTCCCAGGTCAAAACGAGTGGAGCTAATAATCACATTGGGTTATTCACTGAGTGAACACAGAGATAAAAAGCGTAAACCTGCTGAAGTAACCATATCTTATAATAAATACTGATTTTACCCCCCCCCATATGGAGGACAGGTGGGCGAATAATAGGGAGTTGGGGGTTATTTTAGTCTTTCCAGAGCTGCTTTTATTCTTTTTACAGCTTCAACCAGAAGGTCGTCGGCAGTTGCATAAGATATTCTTATACAGTCGGGTGCACCGAAAGCATCTCCTCCCACAACTGCAACCTGAGCTTTGTCGAGCAGGTAAAGTGCAAGATCATCTGAATTACCGATCTTAGTGTCACCATCTGACTTACCTAAATAGTAACTAATATCAGGCATCACATAGAAGGCTCCCTGGGGTACTGGTACTTTAAGTCCTTTTACCTCTTTTAACAGATCACAGATAAGGTCGCGGCGACGATGAAATGCCTCCTTCATAATCTGTCTTGAATTACCCTTACCCTGGATTGCAGCCAGAGCTGCCCGCTGGGCTATGGAACAGACACCTGAGGTGAATTGTCCCTGCAATTTATCACATGCTTTTACAATCCACAATGGTGCACCAATATATCCTATTCTCCACCCTGTCATTGCATATCCTTTTGATACACCATTAACAGTTATCACTCTGTCATAGATAAAATCGAAAGAGGCCATGCTTACATGCTCACCTGTAAAAATGATGTGCTCATAAATCTCATCGGACATTATGAACAATCCTTCATGCTTTTCCACTATCCTTGCAATCTTCTCCATCTCATTTCTACTATAAACCATACCTGTAGGGTTCGATGGAGAATTAATAATAATTAACCTTGTTTTGCCGGTTATTGCAGCCTCAAGCTGCTCAGGTTTGATCTTGAAATCATTCTCAAGCGTAGCCTCAACAACTACCGGCTTACCATCGGCAAGAATTATCTGATCATAATAACTTACCCAGTACGGGGCCAGGATAATGACCTCATCCCCCGGATTGATCATTGATAATATTACGTTTATCAGGGAGTGCTTTCCTCCGGCTGATACAATTATCTGTTCAGGAGAATAATTGAGACCATTTTCTTCCTTGAACTTCTTAGAAATTGCTTCCCGAAGATCACTATACCCGGGTACCGGAGGGTACTTGGAATAGTTGTCATCAATAGCCTTCTTAGCTGCCTCTTTGATGTAATCAGGAGTATTAAAGTCCGGTTCTCCCAGACTAAGGCTGATAATATCGATACCTTTTGCTTTTAATTCCCTGCTCTTCTGAGCCATAGCAAGTGTCTGCGAAACTGATAAAGATTTAATTCTGTCAGATAAATATTCCATACATATAATTATAAAATGATCACAAAAAATTAAAAAGAACGAAACCAAATATATGAAGTATATTTGAAAAACAAAATTTAAATAATACCCTATTGGTGACTCTATCATTTTAATTGATTATTTAATCATTTGAGGAATTTTTTTACTTTTAGGGTATACAGTATTAATACATTTTCCCAAATTCTAAAAGGAAAAAATCTTAAGTTTATATTTTAAACAAGAAAAATATGGAAACTTTTTTTGATATTCTGAAAATCACCATTCCGGCACTGATAGTGTTTTTCACCGCCTGGGTTCTTCTTAGAAATATGATCCGGAACGATCAGGATAAGAGAAGGCAGGAAATGATTCTTCAGAACAGCCGGACAGTAACTCCAATAAAGCTGCAAGCTTACGAAAGAATTGTTCTTTTTCTGGAAAGAATCTCCCTCGAATCACTTCTGGTGAGAGTCAGTTCTCCGGACATGAAAGCCTCGCAGCTCCATTCAGCTCTCCTTAGTACAATCCGAAGTGAATTTGAACATAATCTGTCGCAACAGATCTACATGAGCCAGCAAGCCTGGGAGATAGTCAGAAACGCTCGCTCCAATATGATCAAAATAATTAACAGTGAAGTTGAAAAGATGCCGGTCAATTCAACAGGTATGGCCCTTAGCAAGCAACTTCTGGAAAAGATCATGGAGATGGAGAAGGAACCAACAAGAGCTGCGATCGATTATATTAAAGGGGAGATTGCAAGGATGATCTAAAGCAACTCCACGCTTCTCTTCACGAATAGACTTAGCTCTTCCCCCCTCAGCATATTGTTTGCAAGTAACGCCAGATCAATAAGTTGTTTAACAACTTTATTGTCTGTACCATATGATTCGAGGATATCTTTCCTTGCATTATCAAAAACAGAAAGTTCTTTACGGAGTTTTTCTAGATCATCCTTTTCCAACTGACTTATTTCATCATTTTTTCTCTTCTTATGCTCCTGCTCCATGAAGTCAATCTCCTCTTTAAGTCTCTTTCTCTCCACGTTGCTTTCAGTAAGCTTAGCACCTGCTTCAGCCTGAAGATCCTCAGATATTTTTATCACTAGCTGATGGTTGGGGTTGACAACAAGGTTATAACTATCTGGTAACTCGCCATAAAAGTTCATCCCTCCTCCCCCTCCCATCTGAGCCATCTCCTTCATCCTGCGCATAAACTCAGACTGTGTAATAATAACAGGTGCTTCATTTTCGTCGAGTGTTTCAAAAACAACATTATAGATCTCTTTTGATTTTACTCTGACATTGAAGACACTTTTAAGGTCATCCTTTTGCTGTTCAGATAATTTCGATTCACGCGATTCTTCTTTCTGAATAAGCTTATCAACAACATCTGAATCGACCCTTACAAATCTCGTTTCCTTTAATTTTGTTTCAAGCTGGTTAATAAGATGAACATCCAGCTGTCCATCCAGAAGCAAAACATCATAACCTTTGTTTTTAGCTTTGTCAATGTAAGTGAACTGATCTATTTTATTTGTTGAATAGAGGTAAACCAGCATTTTATTTTTGTCAGTCTGATTTTCTTTAATGATCTTCTCATATTCTTCAAATGTAAAGTACTTATTCTCAGTATTTTTCAGAAGTGCAAATTTTGAAGCTTTCTCATAAAACTTTTCTTCGGTAATCATACCATATTCGATGAACAGTTTCAGATTGTCCCACTTTTTCTCAAACTCTTCCCTGTTGTTTTTAAATATATCATTGAGCCTGTCGGCAACTTTTTTAGTGATGTGGCCAGATATCTTCTTAACATTTGAATCGCTCTGAAGATAACTTCTGGAAACATTAAGCGGGATATCCGGGGAATCTAAAACCCCATGTAAAAGAGTAAGAAACTCCGGGACAATTCCTTCCACAGAATCTGTTACAAAAACCTGGTTGCAATAAAGCTGTATCTTATTCTTTTGAATCTCGATGTTGCTCTTGATTTTGGGGAAATAAAGAATACCTGTCAGTTTAAACGGGTAGTCAACATTGAGGTGAATATGGAATAATGGCTCATCGCCGGAAGGATACAACTCACGATAAAATTTCAGGTAATCCTCATCTTTCAGATCAGCCGGCTTGAGGGTCCACGCAGGTTTGATATTGTTAATAATTTTGTTTTTCCCTGTTTCGACCATTTTACCATCTTTCCACTCTTTCTCTTTTCCGAATGCAATATCAACCGGAAGGAACTTGCAATATTTTTTCAGAAGTTGTTCAACCCTGCTCTCCTCAAGAAAATCCTTTGAATCCTTATCAATATATAATATGACATCTGTGCCTATGTTATCTTTTTCAACCTCTTCAATAGAAAATTCAGGACTCCCATCACAGCTCCATTTAACAGCCTGAGCCCCATCCTGATATGATTTGGTAATTACTTCAACTTTATCAGACACCATGAATGAAGAATAAAAACCTAGACCAAAATGGCCGATTATTGCATTGGCCTGGTCTTTATATTTGTCGAGAAAATCGTTAGCGCTTGAAAAGGCTATCTGGTTCAGGTATTTATCCAGTTCTTCCTTCGTCATACCTATACCATTATCAGAAACTTTTATTGTTTTTTTCTTCTTGTCAACTGATACCTGGATGGTTGTTTCGCCTATAACTCCTTTATAATCACCAACGGAAGCCAGTGTCTTAAGCTTCTGGATGGCATCAATGGCATTTGAAATAAGCTCCCGGAGGAAAATCTCATGATCGGAATATAGGAATTTTTTTATTATCGGGAATATGTTTTCAGTTGTTACGCCAATCTTTCCGGTTTGCATATCGAATAGTTTTATTGTTAAACATGAATTATCTGCCGTTCACTTTCAAAAGATGTGCCGTTAGTTTCCGACTGACAAATAGTCATTTTTCAGAAATACTCTGGCAGCTTAAAAAAGGTAATAAGGATTAATAGTGCTGAGAGCAGTAAAAAAGTTAATAAAACATATAATGAGAAATTCCTCCTTTTTCTGAAGATCCCGATACTATGTTCGCTTATTAATTTCTTCACTGTATTATGGATGCGAAGAATAGAATTGGCATTCTTGGGAATATATGCATCTATATTAAACTTCACGGTTTTCTTTATTTCTTCCATCTTATCCGCCGGACCAAGCAGGATAAGACCTGTTCGCTGGTCGATCCTTTTTATCTCTATTGTAAGCTTATCAATCATTTCAAACTGATCTTTCGTATCGTGCAGACCAAGAATTGCAACCTTGCAGAAATTATGCTCCTTTTCCCCTTTAAGATGATTAATGAATTCCTCCCGTGTCTGGAATGATATTACGCTGTACCGTGTTGTATCAGTAAACCTTTTCCTGACATCCTCAGTGAATCCTCTGTGGTCGTCGTAGCAGAAAAGATGGGTTTTAATATTCTTTGCCATGATAGATTTAGAGCCAATAAAGATACCTATTCTTTATTTCTTGCGTCAACATTAATGGTCACTCTCCAGAAATCATTTTCAAAATTATAGGCATCGTACGAATAATCAGGACCATAGTACTGACGGTCATCCTGTTGAGCTGGTGAAAATGGAACCAGGTGGTCAAAAACGATCGAACTGTCAGATTTGAATCTTAAAGACATCATTCCATTCGATGCATATTCAAACACATCCCTGAATTTTATCTCATCTCCTGAAACAAACCATTTCCTTCCAAATACTATTGAATTCCCAGGTGTAAAACTCAATACTTCAATGATCTTCCTGGATATAAATGAGTTGCCATAATCAATACCCAATAATACCCAGCATCTTTTATTATTAGTTATGCAAGGCTTTAAATCATAATACAATGCCCCATACCAGTCTGATTCAGTATAAATAGTATCGGTCATTACAGGATTCTCCCTGTAAGTAGCTGTTAATCTGTAAATCCTGATTTCTTTTCCCGATTCCGGTTTTCTGATGAAATAGCAGTAATACCTGCTGGGGCCACTCCTGAGAACCAAATTCCATGTAATGATTTTCAGCAGAGAATCGGGAGAGGTAATCTGACCCAGATAACGAAGGTTAGTGAACCTGTGATTAAAGATCGTATCGGATTCGACATAGCTATCGATAATTAATCTGATCGAATCATTTATCCTTATACGGTCATTGTCAACGAAATTATTTACAAGTCGTCCGTAAAGTTTCTCAAGTACCTGAGGTGTATCATTTAAGGTTTTTTGGCCTTTGGCCATGCTGGTTGAAATTGAAGTAATTAATATAAGGTATAGGATTATACGTCTCATTTCTTCTTTGCATTATTCATTGCATCATCAAGTAGTTTTTTCAGCTGCCGGCTAGCCAGCAATATTTCATCCCCACTTATTATCAATGGAGGAGCTACCCTGAAAGCATTGTTACAAAAAAGAAAATAATCAAGAATTAGACCATAATCAGAAGCGTGGCCAATGACAAATTGAACATACTCAGGATCAATAAGTTGAACTGCTAATAGAAGGCCCTCTCCCCTAACCTCCTTTATCAGAGGATGTTTGAGCTCTTTTTTAAACAGAGCTGACTTTGGGTTACAGTTTTCTACAAGTTTTTCTTCAATGATTACATTAAGTGAAGCAAGACCTGCTGCACAACATACCGGATGACCCCCGAATGTTGTTATATGACCTAACGAAGGGTTTGAAACCAGTGCTGACATAATCTTGCCTGAAGAAATGAATGCACCCAGGGGCATCCCTCCTCCCAGAGCTTTAGCAAGAAGCAGAATATCGGGAACAACACCGAATCTGTCAATAGCAAACATAAAGCCTGTACGGCCAAAACCCGTCTGTATCTCATCAAATATCAACAATGTAGCTGTTGAGTTACATCGGCTTCTGACCTTTTCAAGGAAAGCATTTTCTGGATAGATAACCCCCGCTTCGCCCTGTACCGGCTCAATAATAACGCAGGCTGTGTTGTTGTCAATTAAGTCAAGCGATTTTTCATCGTTAAAACCAATCTGAAAAGTATCAGGCAACAAAGGTCTGAAGGCATTCCTGTACAGTTCACTACCCTGAATACTCAAAGCACCGTGTGTACTGCCGTGATATGAGTTCTTAAAGGATATTATACGACTTTTACCGGTGAACCTTTTAGCAAGTTTTAAGGCCCCTTCCACCGCTTCGCTGCCTGAGTTCACAAAATAACAGGTATTTAGTTCAGATGGAAGAATTCCTGCCAGACGCTCAGCATATTTCACCTGAGGGCTCTGAATAATCTCACCATAAACCATCAGGTGCATGTAGGAATCGACCTGATTTTTAACTGCTTCAACCACTTTCGGATTGCTGTGACCGGTATTACTTACCGATACCCCTGAGATAAGATCCAGGTATTTTTTACCGTCAGGTCCGTACATAAAAACTCCTTCAGCCCTGACAATTTCAACCATCATGGGTGCTGATGAAGTTTGTCCAAGATACCGCAGGAACAGTTGACGGTTGGTAAGCATTAGAAGATGAAGAAATTATCTGGCCATCACGTTAATATCATTCAGAAGAGAATCCCTGAATGATTTACCTACCGGAATACTTTTCAGAGAACCTCCGACATTTAGATCGAGAGAACTCTCACTTATGGTTTGTATCATACTCTTGTTAATGATAAATGACCTGTGTACCCTTATAAAAACACCCGAAGGCAATTGGTTTTCAATGGCTTTCATAGTAAAATGAATAGTAAATTTATCATTATTGGTGTTCAGGGTAACATAATTTTCAAGAGCTTCGATGTATATTATTTCTTTGAGTTTCAGTTTTACAAGGGATGATCCTTTTTTTATGAATATCTCTTCATCTCCGGTATTGGTTACCTCTTTGCGTGTAAAGTACCTGATAGTCTTATCGATGGCTTTGCAGAACCGCCCATAGGAAATAGGTTTAAGCAGGTAATCAACCACATTGAAATCAAATGCTTTTAAAGCATATTCTTCAGCTGATGATACTATTATTATATTAGGCTGGAAGTCCAGGCTGCCCATAAAATCAAAACCGCTCATCTCCGGCATCAGGATATCGAGAATGACCAGCTCGATATCCTGACGTTTTGTAATAAAATTTCTTGCTTCAACTGATTCGCAGAAAGAACCAATCAAATTAAGGGAAGAACATTTGCTCACATACTCTTCAAGTATTTTGCAACTCAGTTTATCATCGTCAACTATAATACAATTCATGCTCTACATTTTAGGCAAGAAATATCGAATTCAAAAATAGTAAAAAATATTAATAAAGTTTAACATTAGAATTTCTTTTGATTATTTATCTGATGATAATAGCGGAAGTTATGAAAGTGATGGTTTAACTTACAGGTTCAAAAATAAAAAAAGGGGTGTACGAACACCCCTAACAATTCCGGAAATCAGAATTAAAGACCTTTGCTAAGTGCGGGAGCTGCCTTGAATTTAACAACTTTTTTAGCAGGAACATTCAGCTTTGCACCTGTACGTGGATTACGAACTACTCTTGCACTTCTCTTGTCAACTTTGAAAGTACCCATGCCTGGAAGCTGGATTCTCTCACCTTTTTTCATTGCTTTTCCAAAAGCTCCAACAAATGAGTTTAAAGCCTTGCCTGCATCTTTAATTGAAAAACCTGCATCAGCAGCGATAGCATTAACTAATTCTTTTTTTGTCATAATGAAAGATTTTAGAGTTAGACCAACCTTACTAATTGAATACAAATATATTTTTATTTAATTGATATGCAAAAAAAAAATTCGTTTTTCCGCAAATAGTGCCGCTTTTAGGCCAAAACAGCGATATTTTTGTATGGAAACCAGTTCCAGATCAAAATGTCGCAATTGCTTACTAATCTTCAATTTCAGTACTTGTTTCAAGAAATTTTGTTCATATTTTGTTAATAAAAATTGTATCTTATTGTATATCTGATATTTATTAAACATTATTAAAATAATTCTCAAAAAACAAAAAAATATTATCTTTGCGGCGGAGAAATGGTCCCGCTTTGCGGGTTAGAAGCCGCGGCGAATGCGGTGGTCTTGAGTTTTAAAGGAGAAATGGCAGAGCGGTCGAATGCGGCGGTCTTGAAAACCGTTGATCTGTAACCACGGATCCGGGGGTTCGAATCCCTCTTTCTCCGCCAAATGAAAAACATCCCCACGCAAGTGGGGATTTTTGTTTTCAGACAGTCGAGCCAGGCCCGCCTGAGCGAGGATGTATGAAAATAAAAATCGGAATGAGCGCAGCGAATGAGATGTTTTTCATTTGAAGCTCCCCCAACGGGATCATGAAATAATCCCTCTTTCTCCGCCAAATGAAAAACATCCCCACGCAAGTGGGGATTTTTGTTTTCAGACAGCCGAGCCAGGCCCGCCTGAGCGAGGATGTATGAAAATAAAAATCGGAATGAGCGCAGCGAATGAGATGTTTTTCATTTGAAGCTCTCCCAACGGGATCATGAAATAATCCCTCTTTCTCCGCAGACAATTTTAAATTCCGCTTGTAAATCAATATATTACAAGCGGATTTTTATTTTTACATACATGATTACATACAGTTTCTGCATTTAACCACTTAAGCCTCAAAAACAAATTGTTTTTACAGTTAGCACCCTCGTGAGGTACATGTCAGGGATGCATAATATTATAAATCGTATTCAGCAGACTGACAGATTCCACAGGACTGTCAAGCGCAATCTCCCAGATCATCATTCCTCCTAACTTATTGTCTACCACATATTGAGTCTTATTTGCCATCGTATTAATTCCATCATAATAAATGTTATTTACCTGGTCAGAGTTGTAAGCATCAGGATATTGTTTAACTATATTCGCAAAGGAAATGTCTGTCACACCATTTTGTTCGAAGTTCTTACCGTAAAAAGGAACACCTAATAGTATATTTTCCTTTGGCCAGCCCCTATAATTAATCCAATAAGCCAAACCAGTTGAATTATTATCGCTTCCTGATCCTATGGCATAATCAAAAGCTGAATGAGGACCCGGTTCATTCGATGGTCCATGCATCTCATAGGCCATCACCATAACATAATCTACATAATCAGTAATTTCATCCAAGAAATGCTTCCCAAAATAATCATGCCATGCGACATCTATAGAGATTTTAAGGTCAAAGGGAGCTATTTCTCTTTTAAGGTCTTTAACAATTGATAGCAAAGCATAACTTTCGGCCGGAACTACAACATTATTTTGATCTCCTGACCAGTATTCCCAGTCAATATCCACACCATCGAGGCAATTTTCAAACACGTATTGTCTCACTTCTTTAATAAACTTCTTCCTAGATTCTTCATGTGTTGCCATCACTGGAAAATTATCTGACCATGGACTTCCTCCTCCTACTGAAAAGTAAACCTCCACTCCATGAGCATGAGCACAATCGACCAACTGAGTTGTGTTTGTGAGGCCACTGATATTTATTGTTCCATCAGCATTAGGTATAGCAGCAAAATAGATAATCCGTGTCAATTTTTCCCAGGGAATGGATATAACAGGCATAGCTTCCTGCTCCCAGCTAGGATAAAATCCAACAATCTGGTAGTCGTATGTTTTAGGTATAAATAATGATCTGCAATTAGGTTTATTGAGGTATTTACTCGTACCTTCAATCCATAGTTTTATAAAACTCCCTGGTTCACTAAATATCTTTACCTCCAAAACAGATGCTGAGGTTAAACCAAATAATTGTTTTGTTATAAAAGGTATTTTTTTTGAAAGGTCTGAAGTATTTATAACAAGTACCCCATCAATCTTAATTTCTGCACTCGATACCCTGGTTATCTTATCACTTCCATTTTGTATTTTAAGGACAAAATTTCCGTCAAAATCCTCAAAGTTGGGATTTTCTATAGCTAGAGTTTCTATAAAAGGGGCACCATAGCCCCGTATAAATGTTTTAGGGCCATAATATACTACTGGAGGATAAGTTACTAAAGACTTTGGTGACATCATGTCCACATTATCAAGGAATTTATTGTTAATAGGAAAGTCCTTCTGACAGGAAGGGAACACAAGAGACAATAAACACGTAAGGAAAGCTACTGAGACTCTCAACCAATGGGTTCTTTTAAAGTAATTAATAATTGTTTTCATAAGCAAAAGAGTTTAGTCAATACCTGGTTTCCATAATTCAGATAAGTTGAATTATTACAAATGAAGTTTAAGATATTAATTAGATAATGTCAAATAAATCTTATCAGATAGAATTAAATTGTAATCAAATACTGGGTTGTTTATTATCTGCGGTTATTGAAACCTCTTAAATAAACCTTTAAAGAATGATGTCATATTAATCCTCCCATAAATTACTTTCTTTATAAAATCATTACTTTACAATCTTCTTTGTAATTGTTGT
>Ga0315278_10001862_pt1 | contig 18637 bp, 15 predicted proteins | sample YL17G06_0_MG_FD_203880 | JGI IMG/M metagenome (GOLD analysis project Ga0315278, IMG submission 203880) | Sediment microbial communities from Yellowstone Lake, YNP, Wyoming, USA - YL17G06_0 | ecosystem: Environmental > Aquatic > Freshwater > Lake > Sediment | place: USA: Wyoming | collected... | reverse complement strand
GTTCGCGAACGCGACCCATTGCGGGTCCGAGTTGATGACGGATGCGCTGCCGTCTTCGTTGTACCAATGAGCGCCGAACGGCACGCCGTAGGTCACCGCGTTGGTCTCGTAGTAGCCCACGTTGGGTACGAGGCCCATCCGCTCGATCGACCCGTCGGGGTTCTTGATCGTGAGCTTCTTCGCGTCCGCCGTCAGCTCCGACAGGGTCTTGGGCGGTTCGGTGATCCCCTCCGCCTCGAACATGTCCTTGTTGTAGTACAGGCCGTAGGCGTCGGTGAGGAACGGCAGTGCGCACTGACTCCCGTCGAAGCTCGTGTACTTGAACACCGACTGCGGGAACTGCTTCGTGAACTCCGCGGGGTCGGGGTTGGTGGAGGCGATGTAGGGCGTGAGGTCTTGCCACGCCCCCGACGAGCAGTACTTGCCGACGTTGTCCAGACCGAACGAGAGCGCCACGTCGGGTGGCGTGCCGGCGTTGATCCCCGCGATGAGTTTCTCGTCGGTGACGCCGCCCGTGTCCTTCACGGTGATCCACGGATACTGCTCCGTGAACGACTTGAAGATGGCATCGAACTGCTTGATCTCCCGGGGCGACGTCCACCCGGACCAGATGTCGATCGTCACGGGCGCGTGCGAGGCGTTCGTGTCGATCGGGGTCGGCGCGTTCGCGTCACCCCCGCCCGAGCAGGCCACCCCCACCAGAGCCAACGTCACCACTGCGATCAACCAACGCCTCATCCGATTCCCCTCTCCCGTTCGTTGCGGGGACGTATCCCCGTTCGGCCTGCTCCCTGGGTCCCCCGGCGATCCGATCTCCGGACTCCCTCCGTGTTCATACGGTGATGCTCCCCATGCGGCTCGAACGCGCGAACAACCGATCCTGCGCCGCGTCGAGCGCCATCGAAACGGCCCCCACCAATTCCGCATCCTCACCCAGCGCCGAGACCTCGATCCGCGGGTGGAAGGGCGACAACGTACCGAACTCGCGGCGCACCGGCTCCAGCAGCAGATCGCCGTTGCGGCCGACGCCGCCGCCCAGGATCACGAGTTCTGGATCCACCACGGGGACGATGGCCGCCAGGGCCAGGGCGATCCTGCCCGCAACCGTGTCCACCACGGCAAGCGCTTGCGGGTCGCCCGCACGGGCGGCGTCGAACACGCGTTTCGGCGTCAGCGGCGGTCGCATGCCAAGCGCTCGCGCCTCGGCCACGACCCCGGAGGCCCCCAGGCCGCCCTCGAGGGCGCCGCGCTTGCGGACCTTCGCACCACGCGGGTCGGCGCCGCCCAACGGGAGGTAGCCGACCTCGCCGGCGGCCCCCGTCGAGCCCCTGAACAGCTGGCCGTTCAACACCAGCCCCATGCCCACCCCGGTCCCGACGTGGAGGTAGACGAATCCGTCGACGTCCTTGCCGAGCCCCCGCCAGCGTTCGCCCAACGTCGCGAGGTTCACATCGTTCTCGAAGGCGACCTTGGTCCCGAGCTCGAGTTGGACCCGTTCGGCGAGCCCCTCGCGGCCCCAGCCGGGGAGGTTATGCGCGAGGGCCACCTGCCCACGGGTGGGCTCGAACACGCCCGGGCTGCCCAACACCGCCACGGTGACCTGCTTCCAACGGATCCCTGCCTCGGCGGCTAAGCCGTGCGCGATCTCGCCGAGCTGCCCGATCAGGGTGTCGGCGCTGCGAGCGCGCGCGCGTTCGTCACGCCGTGCCACGATCTCGCCCTTAAGATCGGCGATCGCGGCCCGGACCCAGTCCCGTCCAACGTCCAGGCCCACCACCCAGCCCGCTCGGGGGTTCAGGGCGTACAGGACAGCCGTGGGTCCCTTCCCCCCCGACGATCGACCTTCCTCGCGCACCAGGTTCGCGTGCTCCAACGTCGTGAGCGCCTGCGACACCGTGGGCTTGGACAGACCGGAGTCTCGGGCGATCTGGGCTCGGGAGACGGGACCCATCTGCCGGATGAACTCCAACACCGTCCGCTCGTTGATCGCACGGAGCAAGCTGGGGGTCCCCGCCGCGAAGGTCCGCTCACTGACCGTCGTGCCCCTCCTCGCCCAGTGCTAAGGAAACTTTCCTAACTATTCCGTCGGATGCTACGCTCCCGGTTCCGGCACGGTCAAGACAACGCCCCGACTATCGGTGTGCGAACCGAGGGAGGTGCGCCGCATGTGCGGTGAGATAGGCATCCAGCAGGGAGCGAGCCTGGTCGAGGTCGCGGACCAGCGGATGCATGGCCAGGGCCTTCCACGCCAGCGTCCGGTCCCCCGCGAGCGCGGCCTCAGCCGTGAGCGCCGCATGCACCGCCACCTGACGCACCAGGCCGCTCACTTCGGGCGGCAGCGCGCCCTGGGGGATCGCCTCCACTGCCCCGGCGCGGATCAGCGCGGGCGTCTCGACGATGGTGCCCAACGGCAGGTCCTCGATCTGGCCTTCGTTCGGGAGGTTCAGGATGAACCGACCGGTGCCAGCCCGCAGCAACGTCGCACCGATCTGCACCGCGAAGTCGCCGTGCTCTTCGCTCGCGCGGGCCATCGACGGGCGGGGGAACTCCATCTCGGATTCGCGCCGATAGCTCTCGAGCACCGCCGGCAGCAGCGCCATCACCTCGTCGGCTCGGGTCCGCCCGGACGCGCGCTGATGGGCGAGGACGCCGTCGTGGAAGAAGAAGTACCGCATGTACTCGCTCGGGATGTGCCGCAACATCCGGAACAGCCTGACGACGCATCGATCTTCGTCCGTGTCGAGCCCTTCGAGATCCAGGGTGTCCAGCAGCGACCACAGCTGGTCAGTCACGTCACGACCATCCACCCGAACGGCCCGTGTGAACGTCATGTGGTTCGTCCCGCACGTGTCGAGCTCCACGTCGGCCGCCGCGACGCCCAGGAGCCTCGCGATGAACCCCTCCTCCCCGGCGGTCTGGTCGCACAGACCCAGGAACCGCACCGGCGGACCGAAGCGCTGCATCGCCTCGCTCACGATCTGCACGGGGTTGGTGTAGTTCAGCAGGACCGCGTCGCGGGAGGCGACGCCCTGCATCTCTTCGGCGATCTCGACCACCAGGGGGACCGAGCGCAGCGCCATCGCGAAGCCGCCCGGGCCTGCCGTCTCCTGGCCGATCACCCCGTGGTCCACGGCGATCCGTTCATCCAGCGCGCGCGCCGCAAGGCCGCCCGGGCGGAAGGCCGACAGCACCAGGTCCGCGCCTTCGAGGGCGCGGTCCCGTTCGCCCTGCACTTCAACCGCGATATCGCCCGCGCCTCGCGAGCGAAGGATGCCTGCGCTGAGTCTGCCTTGGAGCTCGACGGCCTCGGCATCGAGATCCTGCAGCACCAACGTGGCGTCGGCGAAGGCCTCGCGGGCATGCGCGAGGGCGAAGGCGATCCCCGGCATGTAGGCGGACCCCCCGCCGATCACCACCACCCGTGCCCCCATGGCGGAGCACGCTATCGCTCGGAAGGAGCAAACGACGATGCCTGAACTCGCGATCAACGGTGGCACCCCGGTGCGCGGCACCGCCTATCCCGCTTGGCCGGCGCCCGACGACGAGTACGTGGCCGCCGTGACCGACGTGGTCCGAAGTGGCGAGTGGGGCGGGTTCCCCGAGCCCGGCGTGAACGGCAGCGCGTTCGAAGAGGCGTTCGCCGCCTATCAGGGCGCCACCCACGGGATCTTGATGATGAACGGCACGGTGACGATGGAGGTCGCCTGCAAGGCGCTCGACATCGGCTGGGGCGACGAAGTCATCGTGCCCGCCCTGACGTTCGCGGCCACGGCCTACGCGCCGATGGCCGCCGGTGCGCTTCCGGTGATGGTGGACGTCCTACCGGAGACCTGGACGATCGATCCCGACCTCGCCGAAGCCGCGATCACAGAGCGCACCAAGGCGATCCTGCCCGTGCATCTGGGCCACCAGATGGCCGACATGGATCGCATCATGGAGATCGCGCGCAAGCACGGGTTGGCCGTCATCGAGGATTGTGCGCACGCGCACGGGCAACAGTGGAACGGGCAGGGAGCGGGGTGCATCGGCGACTTCGGCTCCTTCAGCCACCAGTCCTCGAAGATCCTCACTTCGGGAGAGGGCGGCACCCTCCTCACATCGGACGAGACGCTCGCGCGCCGGGCCCATTCGCTCATCGACTGCGGTCGCGCCAAGGATCCCCAGGAGAAAGACTTCACGCTCGGTGCCAACTACCGCCTCAGCGAGCTGAACGCCGCCCTGTTGGTCGTGGCCATGCGGAAGTTCCCAGCCCAGCAGGAGGAGCGGGCCATAACCGGCAAGGCCTTCGAGGCCCTCGCCGCGCAGATCCCCGGCGTCCGCGTGATGCCGCACGACGACCGCATCACCCGCTGGAGCTTCTACAACTACATCCTCGCGATCGATCCCGATGCCTTCGGCGGTGCCACCAACGAAGCGGTGTGTGTGGCCATGGAGGCCGAGGGCATCCCGGCGGAGGTCCAGTACCCCTCGATGAACCGCTACGAGCTCTTCCAGCCTTCGCTGTCCCGGCTGCCCGTGGCCGTCGAGTATGCCGACCGACTGGATCCCAATCGGATGTCGTTCCCGGTCGCCGAAGCGGCCGGGCAACGCGAGTCGATCTACTTCATGGAGAACGTCTTCCGCGACGGAAGCGCGGGCATCGAAGACGCCGCTGAGGCGCTCGCCAAGATCCAGCGGCATGCCGCCGAACTGCCGGCACCCTGACCTGACGGACAACCTACCCCTGCGGGAAGAACCGCGGCAGGTGGCCGCGGTTCTGTTCGAGCAGGTCCTCGAGCATCGGTTGCGCCTGGTCGTAGTCGCCCACGAGCGGGTTGGCCATCAATGCCATGAGCGCGTGGCCACGGTCACCGGTGGTGGCGGCGCGAGCCGCCAGGAGCTCATACGCCTTGGCGTGCTCCACGAGACCCAGCATGTCCGGCGCGAGCGGATCCACCGCGAGGGGGTGCGCGCCCTCGTGATCGACCGTCGCGGCGACCTCCACCACGGCATCGTCGGGTAGGTTCGGGATCGCCCCGTCGTTGCGCACGTTCACCACCTGGACGTCGCCCGTCCCCGCATGCAGCGAGGCGACGAGGGCCGCCGCCGCGTCGCTGTAGAACGCGCCGCCGCGCTCTTCCAAGAGCTTCGGCTTCGTATCGAGCGACGGATCGCGATAGAGATCCATCAGCCCCGCCTCGATCGCCATGACTTCCTCGGCACGGGTCGTGGCGCCCTCCCGCTGCTGCTGGGCCAGGATGCGTCCGGTGAGGTAGTAGTAATGGAGGTAGTAGCTCGGCACCGCACCGACCGCCTGGATGAGCGCGCGCGGAAGCTCGGTCTCGGCTGCGATCAGGTCCATCGCGGTGTCCAGCAGCTCGGGAAGTCGATCCTCCCCGTCCACCAGCACCTTGCGCTCCCACGTGAGGTGGTTCAGGCCGACGTGTTCGAGTTGCACACGCCCGGGCTCGACGCCGAGGTGACGCGCGAACTCGCGCTGGAATCCGATGGCCACGTTGCAGAGCCCGAGGGCGCGGTGCCCGTCGTCGAGCAGGGCCTGCGTCACCAATCCCGTTGGGTTGGTGAAGTCGACGAACCAGGCGCCCTCGGCGCCGCGTGCCGCCGTCTCCTCCGCGAGCTCGAGTACCACCGGCACGGTCCGCAACGCTTTCGCGAACCCGCCGGGCCCCGTCGTTTCTTGGCCGATGCAGCCGTAGCGCAGCGGGATCGTCTCGTCCTTGTAGCGGGCGGCCTGTCCCCCGACGCGCAGCTGCACGATCACGAAGTCCGCGCCTTCAAGTGCTCGGTCACGGTCGCCCGTCAGCACGAGCTCACCACCCCAACCGGCCTTACGCATCATGCGGTCGGCAAGGGCGCCCACGACGTCCAGCCGCTCTCGATCGATGTCGAGCAACACGAGTTGATCCACGGGAAGCCGATCGCCGCGCGTCACGAACCCCTCGACGAGCTCGGGCGTGTAGGTGCTGCCGCCGCCGATCACCGCCACCTTGACACCCATCGCACCCCCTTCACACCCGGGACCCAGGCATCGTACACTCGCGCCGATGAAATCGTTAGGAAACTTTCCTGACCCATTCATCGCGGAGATCGCCGGCCAGCCGGACGCCTTGCGGCGAGCCGCGGAAGCGCTGCATGAGCAGGCAGCGATCCTCCACGAGATCGTCGGGGTAGCCGGGTCGGCCTCCCTGGTGTTCACGGGGATGGGCAGCTCCTACGACGCGTGCTACCCCGCGGTCACCCAACTGGCCCGAGATGGCATCGCCGCCGTCATGGTGGATTCGGCCGAACTGCTGCATTTCCGAACCGGCATGCTGGGGTCCCACACGACCCTGGTCGCCATCAGCCAGTCCGGGGAGAGCGCCGAGGTCGTCCAGGTCGTCGAGAACGTACGAGGCCGTGCGGATCCTCCGCGCGTGATCGCGGTCACCAACGGCACGGGCAACACGCTCGCCTCGCTCGCGGACCTGGTCGTCGACACGCGGGCCGGGCAGGAAACGGGTCCCTCCACCATGACGTTCGCAGCATCCCTCGTCGCCGTGGGCGCGATCGGGCACCTCCTGGGTGGGCTGGACGTCGCCGAGACCGTGCGAGGGTGCCGGGAGCAGGCCGACTTGGCCGCAGGGGCGATCGAGGGACTCCTGTCCGACGCGACCCTCGCCGATCGGATCGTAGATCGGATCGGACCCTGTGGCACCGTGGTGATCCTGGGGCGCGGCCCCGCGCGTGCGTCCGCGGAGATGGGCGCGCTGACGGTGAAGGAGGCCGTCGGCATGCCGATCGAATCGCTGCAGACCGCCCAGTTCCGCCACGGGCCGCTGGAGCTCGCCGGGCCCGACCTGGCCGCACTGATCATCGCCACGGAACCCGAGACGTCGGCGCTCGACCTGACGCTCGCCGAGGAACTACTGGCGACCGGGGCGAGCGTGGTCACCGTGACCGCGGACCCGGGCGGGCCTCAGGCCGCCATGAACATCGCGATCGGCCCCGTAGGCAGCACCCTGGCACCGGCGGTCTCGATCCTGCCCGCGCAGCTGCTGGCGTGGCGTCTATCGATCCTGCGCGGACGGGAGCCCGGTGCGTACTACCGCGCCTCAAAGGTCACTATCCGTGAGTGACGAGGGGCCACTGCGGGTCGCGCTCACGTTCGATGCCGAGCATCCGGATCGCCCCTGGTGCCCGTCCGGGAACGTGGAGCGCATCCTCGACACCCTGGCTGATCGCGACATCCGCGCCACATTCTTCGTGCAGGGCCGGTGGGCGCAATCGCAGCCGGCGGCCGCACGCCGGATAGCCGATGACGGACACGTGATCGGGCACCACTCTCACTACCATGCACGCATGCCGCTGCTCTCCGACGCCGGTCTCGAGTCGGACGTTTCCGCCGGCTTCGACGCCGTGCTGGAGGCCACGGGGCGCGATCCTCGGCCGTGGTTCCGCTGCCCCTTCGGGGCTGGCTCCGACGACGCGCGGGTCCTCGGAACCCTCGATCGCCTCGGATACCGCAACGTTCATTGGCACGTCGCGCTCGAGGATTGGGAGGCCTGGCGAACCGGAGATGCGATCGCGGCGGACGCGGTGGCGGGCGTCCGTACCCACGGGGACGGGGCCGTGGTCCTGTTGCACACGTGGCCGGGAGGGACCGGCGAGGGCCTCGGTGCCGCGATCGAGGGCTTGCGAGGCTTGGGCGCCTCGTTCGTGACGGTGGACGAGCTGGAGGAGCTGCCATGACCCGGCGCCCCGCGGTCCTCGCCGTCGACGGCGGTGGCTCGAAGATCGACGCCGCCCTCCTGCGCAAGGACGGAACCGTGCTGGGCGCCGCCAGGATCCGTACCCGAGAGTTCGACGAGAACGGCGGCGACGGCCACATGCAGCAGGTGGTGGACGCGGTCGTCGCGGCGTGCGCCGACGCCGGGACCTCGTTGGACCGATTCCCGGTCGCCGACCTCGGCGTGTTCTGCTTGGCCGGCGCCGACCTCCCCGCAGACGACCGGAAGATCGCGCGGTGGCTGCACGGTCGCGGCCTCGTCGGCGAGGACCTGGTGCGCAACGACACGTTCGCAGTGTTGCGCGCAGGAACGGATCGCTCGTGGGGCGTGGGTGTGGTGTGCGGGACCGGCATCAATTGCAGCGGCGTGGCCCCCGACGGGCGGATCACGCGCTTCCCCGCCGTGGGGCCGATATCCGGAGACTGGGGCGGCGGCGGCGATATGGGAAGTGCGGCGGTCTGGTTCGCGATCCGCTCGGAGGACGGCCGCGGCGAGAAGACGAGTCTGGCCGAAGCGGTGCCGCGGGTGTTCGGATACCGTCGCCCCCGGCAGCTGCTGGAGGCGCTGTACTACGAACGGGTAGACCCCGAACGGGTCCTCGACGTGGCGCCGATCGTGTTCCATGAGGCGGAGGCGGGAGACGCTGTTGCGCGGAGCATCGTCGACCGCCAGGCGGACGAGGTGGTTGCGATGGCCGGCACGGCGATCAAGCGACTGCGCATGGCCAGGCTCGACGTCCACGTCGTGCTGGGTGGCGGCATCTTCCGCAACGACGACGCCCGGTTCTTCGCACGGATCGACGACGGACTCCGTGCGGTCGCGCCGGGCGTGAGCATCCGCCTCCTGACCAGTCCGCCATTGATCGGGGCGGCGCTCCTGGGGCTCGACCGCCTCGGAGCCTCCGAACCCTCGAAAGCTCGGGCGCGCCGTGCCTTGACCCACGAGCGCCTTACCCCCGAGACTCCAGCCCGTCGGAAGGAGCGAACCTGATGGCCAAGATCGTGCTCGAGAACATCAGCAAGGTGTTCGGCAACGATGTGATCGCCGTCAACAACGTGACGCTCGAGATCGGCGACGGGGAGTTCATGGTGCTCGTGGGACCTTCCGGCTGCGGGAAGTCAACGATCCTTCGGATCCTGGCGGGGTTGGAGGAGGTCACGGCGGGTGAGATCTCGATCGGCGACACCAACGTCACGGACCTGCAGCCCAAAGATCGTGATGTGGCGATGGTCTTCCAGAACTACGCCCTGTATCCCCACATGAGCGTCGAGCAGAACCTCGGGTTCGGCCTGAAGCTCCGGAAGATGCCGAAGCCCGAGGCGAAGCAACGGGTGGCCGAGGCATCCAAGATCCTCGGCCTCGAACCGCTCATGCAGCGCAAGCCCGCCGAGCTCTCGGGTGGCCAACGCCAGCGCGTGGCGATCGGCCGAGCCATGGTCCGCGAACCACGCGCCTTCCTCATGGACGAACCGTTGTCCAACCTGGACGCCAAGCTCCGCGTCCAGATGCGAGCGGAGCTGTCCCGGCTCCACGAACGCCTGGGCACGACCACGGTCTACGTCACTCACGACCAGGTCGAGGCCATGACGCTCGGCCACCGCGTCGCTGTGCTGAAGGACGGGTTCCTGCAGCAGGTGGACACCCCGCAGAACCTGTACAACCACCCCGCGAACCTGTTCGTCGCGGCCTTCATCGGCTCCCCGCCCATGAATCTCGTCGAGGCCGAGGTCACCGAGCACGCGCTGTCGTTCGGCGGGATCTCGTTGCCGCTGGCTCCCGAAGCGGGGCTGGAGGACTACCGCGGACGTCGAGTGATCCTCGGGATCCGACCGTCCGACCTGGAAGATTGTGAGGTGTGGCATAACGAGAACCTGCCCACGATCGATGTGAGGGCCGAGGTGACGGAAGAGCTCGGGTCGGAGGTGAACGTGATCTTCCCGATCGATGCGCCGCCGGTCCTCACCGAGGACACGCTCGCCGCCGCGAGCGACGACGGCGACCACGACAACATCCCGTTGATCGCCGACGTACAAGCGAAGTGTCGGTTCTGTGCACGGGTCGACGCCAGGACCCATTGCGGGCCAGGCGACTCGATCAGGCTGTCTGTCGACCCGGCGCGCTTCCACTTCTTCGACCCACAGACGGGGGAAGCGGTGGGCGCGGGAGCGGCCGCCACCGTCGCCGCGAGCAGCTGAGCCGTCGCTCGCCCCACGGTGCCGGTGCACCTAGTCGGAGAGGATCTCGTCATCGGGTTCTCCGACCGACGGAAGCCAACACTCGACCCGCGTACCCGAGCCGGGTTTGCTGGTGACCCGGCACCAACCGCCCAACAACTCGGCGCGTTCCACCATCGTGGTGAGGCCGAGGTGGCCCGGGACCGGCTCGCCGATGACTGAAGTATCGAATCCGACCCCATCGTCCTCGACAACGATCGTCACACCGCCGTCGCGTGATGCCACCCGCGCGAGGACGCGGCCGGCCTGGGCATGCTTACGCACGTTCGCGACGCCCTCTTGCGCGATCCGGTAGAGCAACGCGCGTTCCTGTGCCTGCGGCTCGGCGGCGAGGTCGTCCTCGAGCCGAACGGTCCACCCGGCTTCGACGGCTGCACGTTCAAGCATGAGCTTGAGCGCGGCAGCGAGCCCTTCCCGGTCGAGCGTGGTGGGGTGCAGCTCGAACAGCAGCGAACGGAGACGTTCGATCGAATGGACCACGATCTCGTGCAGCGGTTCGAGCTCAGCCCTGGTCGCAGGCTCGCCGGACTCAGACAGCATCTGGAGGCGGAGATCCACGGCACTCATCACTTGGATAGGGTCGTCGTGGATGTCCGCCGCTATCCGGCGGCGTTCCTCCTCTTGTGCGCGTTCGAGGCGCTGCGCGAGATCGCGACGTTGCTGCACGGTCTGCCTCAGCGCCTGCAGGCTCCACCGCAGCCGCTCCTCGGCCTCCTTCTGTGCGGAGATATCGAGCATGAGCCCCCGCCAGCGCGGCGGCTCGTGCCCGTGCGACACGAGCACCGCCTCGTCTCGGATCCAGATGACGCGCCCGTCCTTGGCGAACATGCGGTACTCGGCGAAGAACGGAGCGCCCGTCGCGTTCGCTCGTTCGTTCTCCGCGATCACGCGCGCCGCGTCGTCGGGGTGCAGCTTCTCGATCCAGAGGTCGACCGTCGTGCCCCATTCCTGCTGGGTATAGCCGAGCAGGTCAACGGCTTGTGGGCTGATGTAGAAGTTCGTGGACGACCGGTCGGGCTCATCGACGTAGAGGATCGCGGGGATGGACTCCACTAGCGCCCGATAGGCTCCGAGATCTCCCGCCGGATCCGGGGGGTCGCCCCGCTCGCCGGTCACAACCGCGTGATGATCCCGGCCAGCAGGGCGATCCGCGGCACGATGCTGGTCAGGTCGAGCCACTCGGCGGGCGCATGGTCGTCGCCGCCGATGGGACCCAGCCCGTCGATCGTCGGGGTTCCAGCCGCGCTCACGGTGTTGGCGTCGGACGCCCCCCCCGTAGCCGCATCCCTCAGCTCGAACCCCAGTTCCCCTGCGACCTCGACGGCGAGTCGGGCCAGGCGCGCTCCGCCTTCCTTCTTCTCCATGGGGCGGTGCCAGCCCTCCCCCGCTACGACGATGGACACGTCGGCAACGACCGACTCGGCGCACAGCCGCTCGATCTCCGCCTCGGCGGCCTCCAGCGTCTCGAGTTCCGGCGAGCGCAGGTCCACCTGGAGGATGCAGCGCTCCGGCACCACGTTCGTCCGCGTGCCCCCGCGGGCAACACCGACGTTCACGGTGACACCCGGCCAGCGTCCGTTGAGCGCCTGGATCGCGATGATCTTATGCGCCGCCTCGAGCACGGCATTGCGCCCTTTCTCCGGCTCCACGCCCGCATGGGCGGCACGGCCTTCGATCGTGATCGTGTAGTCGGTGGTGCCCTTGCGCGCGCTCACGATGTCCCCGTTCGCGCGGGCCCCCTCCAGCACGAAGGCCGCATCGTGCTGCGAAGCCAGTTCCTTGATGACGGGCCCGCTGAAGGGCGAACCGATCTCCTCATCCGGGTTACATACGTACGTGATCCGCTCGAACGAGTCGAACCCCGCCGCCTGGAGCACCTCGGTCGCGAAGAACCCGGTGAGCAGGCCACCCTTCATGTCCGAGACGCCGGGGCCGCGCGCGATGTCGCCGTCGACCGTGAACGGACGCTCGGCCGCCGTGCCGTCGTCGAAGACCGTGTCCATGTGCCCGACCAGGAGGACCCGAGGTCCTCCAGAGCCGTCGAGCCGCCCGATCAAGAGGTCCCCGATCCGTGGCGCGTCCCCGGCTGGGACGTGCGCACGCCGCTCCACTGCCCATCCCGCGCCGGTGAACCGCGCCTCGCAGAGATCCGCGATCGCGTCGACGCCCTCGGCTGAGTAAGAGCCGCAGTCGATGTTCACCATCCGTTCGAGTGTGGCCACGAAGTCGTCGTAGCGAGCGGCGGCGAGGTCTCGGAGCTCGTTGATGTCCATGAGGATGACGCTAGCAGGGCGTGGCTGGGCCCGACGAGGACGCCATCTCCGGGTAGCATCCCGGCGCGATGCGGGAGATGAACTGGATCTGGAAGGTGGGCGCTCGCCCGGTCTACGAGGCGCTGAAGATCGCGTTCCGGCTGCACGTGGAGGGGGTCACGCACGTCCCTCGGCGAGGGCCCGCGATCTTGGCGTGCAACCACATCAGCGTCCTCGACGGACCGCTCGTGGCCTCGATCATGGGATCGACACGCCATCGAGCGCCGCACTTCCTCATCGCCTCGGAGGTCTTCGATCTGCGCTGGGGCTGGATCCTGCGTCAGGCCCGGCAGATCCCGATCTACCGCGGAACGGGCGACGAGAACGCGCTCGACGCCGTGGTGGATGCGGTTCGCGCCGGCGGGGTTGCCGGCATCTTCCCGGAGGGTCGCGTGAGCGACGATCCGTCCGTCGGCACGCAGCGGCTGCGTTCGGGGATCTCCCGCGTCGCAACACCGCTGGGGGCCCCCGTCATCCCGATGGGCATCTGGGGCACCCAGGTCCCATGGCCTCGAGAGGGGTTCCGGGCGGGCTCGCACCGGTGGCGCCCGAAGGTGGCCGTCGTCGTGGCCGAGCCGATCGCTCCGCCGCATACCGGCGAGTCCGGCCTCAGCTTCCGCCTGCGTCTGCGCCAAGCGATGGCCGTGCCGCTGCTGCGTGCCCAAACGATCGTGGGAGACCCACCGTGAGCGCACCCGCTGACGGAGACGATCGCGAGCGCAACCCCTGGATCCGTCACCGACGTGAGGTGGTGTACGAGAACGCCTGGATCGAGGTCTGGCACGACGAGGTGACACGCCCCGACGGCGAGGCGGGCGTGTACGGCGTCGTGCACCCCCGCACCCACGCCGTGGGGGTGGTGGCGATCGACGACGCCGATCGCGTGCTCCTGGTCGGTCAGTACCGCTATACGCTGGGCCGCTATTCCTGGGAGATCCCCGAAGGCGGAGTCCCGCCGAACGAGGGCCCGCTCGAAGGCGCGCAGCGAGAACTTGCCGAGGAAACAGGCTACGCCGCGGCCTCCTGGCGCGAGATCCTTCGCTTCTCCCTTTCGAACTCCGTGACGGACGAGACCGGCACGTTGTTCCTCGCCGAGGAGCTCACCGCCGGCGTCGCACACCCCGAGGCGACGGAGGAACTCGACGTACGACTCGTGGCGTTCGACGAGTGCCTCGCCATGGCCAAGCGGGGCGAACTCTTCGATTCCATCACTCAGCTCGGGCTGTTCCGTCTGGCGCTGGAGCGCGGGACGCCGGCATAGACGGTGCGGCCACCTCTTCCGGAAGCCAGAACCACCGGAGATGCTCGAAGTCTTCGCTCACGTCCCGGGGAACGCTCGGGACGGCGTGCACGGGCTCGGCTAGCAGCGCCCGCGCCGCTTCCAGGTAGGTCGCGAGCCGGGTCTCAGGTTCGCGGTGACGGTGACCCTGGAACCGTATGCCGTCGTCAGCGTAGGTGATGTCCGACAGCGACATCGGGGGTTCGGGCTGCCCATCCACATGGCGCCACATCCCGCTCGAAGCCTCGAACCGGTAGCGCGGCAGGAGTTTCCAGCCTTCCGCGGCCACCAACGCGACGGCGTCGAGGACGTAGTCGAACACGGTCTCGGTGAAGAAGTAGTTGAAGTTGACGCGCACCCAGCCCGGCTTGATCCCCTCGCATCCGCGGGCGATCTCCCGTTCGAACTCATGCGATGTCTCGAGGTCGATCCCCAGCAGCCTGTGGCCGTACGGGCCGGCACAGGAACAGCCACCCCGAGACTGGATCCCGAACAGGTCGTTCAACAGCGCGACGACGAAGTTGTGGTGAAGGTAACGCCCGTCGTGCCGCACCACGAACGAGACGATAGACAGGCGGGGCAGGTCGTGGCTGCCGAGGATCTCGATCGCGGCCTCTTCTTCCCACCGATGCATCGCGCGGTGCACGAAGGACTCCTCGCGTTCGCGGATCGCCTCGACGCCCACCGCCTCCTTGAGTTGGAACACGAGCCCGGCACGTATCGAGCCGACGATCTCGGGGGTCCCACCTTCCTCCCGTTGTTCCACGTCATCGAGGTAGCGATGTTCCGTGGGGTTCACGTAGGCGACGGTCCCGCCCCCCGGGACGCTCGGGACCCGGTTGTGGAACAGATCGCGCTTCGCCACCAGGATCCCCGGCGTCCCGGGCCCGCCGACGAACTTGTGCGGCGAGAGGAACACCGCGTCCTTGTCGGCGAGCCGGTTCGCCCCCGGCGACATGTCGATGTCGACGTAGGGCGCAGCGGCGGCGTAGTCCCAGAACGCCCGCGCCCCGTACCGGTGAAGCAACGTCGAGATCGCATCGACATCGCTCAGGATCCCCGTAACGTTGGAGGCCGCGGAGAAGCTCCCGATCTTGAGCGGGCGCGCCGCATAGGCCTGCAGGACCTCCTCGAGCGAGGTCAGATCGATGCGTCCATCGGGGTCCTCGGGGACCGTGACGACATCGGCGATCGACTCGCGCCAGGGAAGTTCGTTCGAATGATGCTCGTAAGGCCCGATCAATATGACGGGCCGCTGGTCCTCGGGGATCTGCTCCCCGAACCCGTAGCGGTCATCCAGGCCCGCGGGCAGGCGCAGCTCCAGGCAATCGATCAGCTTGTCGATCGCACCCGTCGAACCCGATCCGCAGAAGAGGACGACATGGTCGTCGGAGCCACCGACGGCCTCACGAACGATCGAACGGGCGTCTTCTCGGAAGCGCGTCGTCTGCAGTCCGGTGCCGCTCGATTCCGTGTGCGTGTTCGCGTACAGCGGCAGCACGGCCTCCCGGATCAGATCTTCGATGAAGGCGACCGAACGGCCGGATGCCGTGTAGTCGGCATAGGTGACGCGCCGCAGGCCGAACGGGGTAGCGATGGCTTCGTCCTCGCCGATCACCGCGGCGCGGACGGCTGCTATCAAGCGGTCACGGGACACGGGGCGATGGTACCCGCCCGGGGGAAGCGAGCCGGCGATATCCCCCGTTCGGCGCTGGTTCTGCCAACCGATGGGTTGTACCGTCGAGCGATGGGACAACGCCGGGGCGTCTTCCTCGCTCTCCTGCTGGTGACGGCGGTCGGTTGCACGACCGTTTCCCCTTCGGAGCCAACGACAGCGTCGAGCGCGGCGTCGGTCACCTCGTCACAGGGCGTCGAGCCGCCTTCAACCCTCGTGCGCGGAGAGCCGCTCCCGACGGGGTGCCCCGACGGCCCCGGCTTGCGCTCCCAGGACTCGATCGCCTTCGTGGCAGATGGCAAGGCCTGGGCGCTCCGCCCCGACGGCGAACGCCCGCCGAGGTGTCTGTTCAGCACGCCTGACCCGGGTCCGTTCGCCTGGGGACCGCTAGGTGACCGGGTAGCGCTCGGTGGGCTGGAGGTCCGCGGCGTGTCGTCGCTGGCCCCCTCGCTGCCGAGCGTGGACGTCGAGAGCTCGGCCCTGGGCTGGGGGCACCCGATCGGCCTCGCGATGGTATTCGCGTCTCGATCCGATCACATGCCCAGCAAGCGGTTCGTCGATGACGGGCGCGTCGAGCACTTGAAGGACCTCCCTCACGGACGCTACCTCCAGATCGTGTACCACCCGAGCGGATTGGCACTGGCGTTCGTCCTCGAGCGCAACGGGGAACAGTCGATCTGGCTCTCGACGAACGAGGGTCTCGATCCCACGCGGCTCGTGTTCTCTCACGGCGGGACGACGTTCCCGTCCATCGCGTTCACGCCGGACGGCTCCCACCTGATGTGGATCGCCCATCACGTTGCGGGATACGCGCAGGTCCACTCGATGGATCTCGCCACACGCGATGGCTTCTCCGACGGGTGGGAGTCCGAGCAGGGCGGGACGGCGGGCAACCTCGTCCTGCCTCCCGGCGGCAACCTCATGGCGCTGGACGAGGGGACCGGATGCGCCGACCGGGCCGCGATGGTGGTGCTCTCACCCGCCGTGGCTCGCCCCGCCATTCCCGCAGAGACGCGACCGACCACGGCCCTGGGTTGGCTCGACCGCGACACCCTCTTGGTCGCCGCGGGCGGGTGCGGCGAACCGGTGGATCTCTACACCGTGAGCCCCCTGGACCAAGCCGCCCCCGCGCTCGTCGTGACCGGAGCCACGACGGCCGCCTCCCGGGCGCCGGCGCCTCCCGCCCCTTCGGAGGTTCCCCACCCCCAGGACGAGGAGCCGCCGCCCGGCGGCGTCGGGTGATAGCACATCCTCGACGGCCGGTCGGCCGTCACCTCAACAGAACGAGCGGCGCAAGGAGAAGACAGAAGGCCGGCCCGACGGGCCGGCCTTCTGTTGAGGCTCGCGATGCCTCGGCGGCGCTTAGCCCAGCGCCACCGCGTTGATGAGATTGGAGTCACGCAGCTTGCGCAGCGCCTCGCGCTCGATCAGGCGAACGCGCTCGCCGGACAGACCGAGCACCTTCCCGGTCTCCCGCAGGCTGAGCGGCTGCCCGTTCTCCAGACCGTAGCGCAGCGCCACCACATGGCGCTCGCGCTCGTCCAGGACGCGGTCGACGGCGTCGCCGATCTCCTCACGGAGCAGCTGATCCTCGACCTCGTTGAACGCGGCGTCCGAGTCGACCTCCTCGATCAGGTCGCCGAGCTCCGTGTCCTCGCCCACGGGCGACTGCAGGGACAGCGGCTCACGACGCCCCATCTCGGTGAGATCGTCGATCTCCTCAACCGTGGTATCCAGCGCCTTGGCGAGCTCCTCGCGGGAGGGCTCCCGGCCCATGGACTGCGCGAACTGGAACCGGGTGCGGTTCAGCTTGCGCAGGCGGTCGTGGATGTGGACGGGCAGACGGATGCTGCGTGAACGGTCGGCGATAGCGCGGGTGATGCCCTGGCGGATCCACCAGGTGGCATACGTGGAGAACTTGAACCCGCGGCGCCAATCGAACAGCTCAACGGCACGCATGAGGCCGATGTTGCCCTCCTGGATCAGGTCCAGGAGCGGCAGGCCTTGGCCCTGGTACTTGCGGGCGACCGATACCACCAGACGGAGGTTGGCCATGATGAACCGCTGGCGGGCAGCCTCGGCTTCGCGAACCTCTCGGCGCGCCTTCGCGATGCTCTTCTCGGAACGAAGACGTCCGGCTCGCAGACGCTCCTCGGCCTCCTTACCGGCCTCGATGGTCATGGCGAGCTCGACCTCTTCCTCCTTGGTGAGCAGCGGCTCGCGGGCGGCTGCCTCCAGATAGAGGCGCAGGTCGTCGGCGTCGTCGGTCCCCAGGGGACGCGCTGGCTCGGGCACTTCGTATCACGCTCCTACTCGAGGCAGCGGGCTGCAAGGCGCAGCGGCGCTTACTCCTCGAGAATCGATTCCTCGGTCAACGGCGGCAGGCGGGGTAGGCGCGCACGCGAGCACACGCTTTGGCAGCCGCTTCTCCGTATGGTATGGGGTTACACCGACGTTTGTAAAGCTGAGACCGTGTGAAGGTCCTGTGAAGGCTGGCAGCCTTCCCGTCGCGCCCATCCCGGTGAGCAGCACTTCCACCGCCTCCTCGTGGTTAAGAACGCCGAGGATCGAGGCATTGTTCCTGGGCCTCGGCCTCGATCTTCAAGAGGCATTCGATGGCGACGGCGGCGCGGTTCCTTGTTCGGAAGTCGCAGATCAGCCACGCGCTCGAAGATCCTCGGACCCCGATACGCTGTCTCCGTGGAGTTCGACCTCCCTCCGATACGCACGATCGACCTCGACGGGCCGGTGAGCTATCGCTGCTGGGACGGGCCGTCCGAGACGACGTTCGTGATGGTGCACGGTCTCGGCGGTGCCCATATCAACTGGGTCGCGGTGGCGCCCGGCCTCAGCGGGCTCGGACGGGTCCTGGCCCTGGATCTTCCCGGGTTCGGGTGGTCGCCGCGGGCGGGTCGCGGTTCGGGGCTGATGGACGCGCGGCGCACCCTGTCTCGGTTCATGGCCGAGCTCGGCGGTGGTCGGGTCGTGCTCTGTGGGAACTCGATGGGAGGCGGCATCGCCGCCCTGCAGGCCGCCGTGGACCCGGCTTCCGTTCTCGGCCTGGTTCTGAGCTGCTCGGTCTATCCCTGGGCGGGCGGGGGCTCACCGCATCCGCTGATCCTCGCGACGTTCGGCGGGTACCGGCTCCCCATGGTGGGCGAGCGGATCGTGACCACGCGCATGCACACGATGTCCCCGGAGCGAACCGTGAGGCTCGGGTTCGCCTTCACGGCCGCCGACCCCGCGACGATACCGCGCGAGGTCATCCTGCTGCACGAGGAGCTCGTCGCGAAACGGCAACGGGACCCCGACGCCGTGCCCGCGTTCCTCGACGCGGCGCGCTCGTTGCTCCGCCTGGGACGCCGTCCGGA
>Ga0315278_10001861_pt1 | contig 18640 bp, 13 predicted proteins | sample YL17G06_0_MG_FD_203880 | JGI IMG/M metagenome (GOLD analysis project Ga0315278, IMG submission 203880) | Sediment microbial communities from Yellowstone Lake, YNP, Wyoming, USA - YL17G06_0 | ecosystem: Environmental > Aquatic > Freshwater > Lake > Sediment | place: USA: Wyoming | collected... | reverse complement strand
AAGGCCTGGTGAAAGGGCTGCTGATAAACGAGAAGAGGTATGGCTACAGGGCTTGCCCTTGCCGCCTGGCCTCTGAGGACAAGGAGTTGGACATAGACATAATATGTCCCTGCTACTATCGGGATCCCGATTTGACAGAGTATGGAGCCTGCTACTGCGCCCTTTATGTATCCGGCCAGGTTCTCAAAGGCGAGAAGGCCCTGGCGCCTGTCCCGGAGAGGAGACCGCCTCCCGGAGAGAGGGCGACTAAAAGCGCCACGTTGGCCCCTGGCGTTTTGAGGCTGACTGTACCCGTCTGGAGGTGTCTGGTCTGCGGCTACCTCTGCGGACGGGAGACGCCGCCGGAGGTATGTCCCATCTGCAAGGCTGGAAAAGAGCGGTTTGAGAGGTTCATCTAGAGCATTGCCATGGCTACTGAGAAGAAGTCCGATCTCAAGATAAGGGGCATGGTCTGTTCCGCTTGCTCCACCACCATTGAGAAGTCGCTGCGCAGCCTCGGTGGCGTGAGAAAGGCCGACGTGAACCTGGCGACTGAGATGGCCTCTGTCGAGTATGATCCGAAGGAGGTAAAGCTGGCCGACATGGAGCGAGCGGTGAGAGAGGCAGGCTATGATGTGGAGAACGAAAGCGTCGTTCTGAAGGTAGGCGGAATGGTCTGCGCCATGTGCGTGGAGACCATCGAGTCGGCCTTGAAGAAGCTGGAGGGGGTGTCGAAGGTCAGAGTGAACCTCTCCCTCGAAAGAGCTTACGTCTCCTACAACCCACGCATGGTCGGCCTGGCAGAGATGAAGAAAGCCATTGAAGATGCCGGTTATCAATACCTGGGCCTGGCTGGAGATGTGTCCCAGGCGGAGACCGAGAAAAAGCAGCAGGAGAAGGATCTAGAGGATAAGAAGCGCCGCATTCTGGTCGGCTTTGCCACCAGCTTTCTCCTCATGGCCCTGATGTACCTTCCTCTGGATAGAATCCTTCCCATGAATGCCCTCATGGCCGTCCCCATGGGAGTCTTGATGCTCGTCCTCTCCGCCCCCGTCTTCGTCTACCTGAGCCTTCCCATTTTTGCGGCAGCTATGAGGGCGCTGCGCAACAGAAGTCTGAACATGGACGTCATGTACTCCATGGGCATAGGAGTGGCCTACTTCTCGAGCATTCTGGGAACCTTTGGGATTGTGCTCACCTCTGACTTCATGTTCTACGAGACAGCCGTAATGCTGGCCTCCTTCCTCACCCTGGGCCGCTATCTTGAGACCAGGGCCAAGGGCAAGACCTCGGAGGCCATCAAGAAGCTGGTAGGCCTGCAGCCCAGGACGGCCACTGTGGAGAAAGACGGCGAGGTGGAGGTGCCTATAGAGGAGGTGCAGGTTGAGGATATCATCGTCGTCAAGCCGGGAGAAAAAATACCCGTTGACGGGGTGGTGATCGCCGGCCAGAGCTATGTGGACGAGTCCATGATCAGCGGAGAGCCGGTGCCGGTTCTAAAGGAAGAGGGCCGCAGCGTGGTGGGTGGCACTCTGAACAAGAACGGCGTTCTGAGGTTTCGGGCCACCAAGGTGGGCAAGGAGACTGTTCTGGCCCAGATCATCAAGCTGGTGGAGGAAGCCCAGGGGTCCAGGCCGCCCATCCAGAGGATCGCCGATCGGGCCGTGAGTTACTTCATACCCGTCATCCTGGCCATAGCTTTCGCTGCCTTTGCCTACTGGTATTTTGTGGCCCACAACACCCTTCTCTTCGCCCTCACGGCGCTAATATCGGTGTTGGTGGTGGCCTGTCCCTGCGCCCTGGGGCTGGCTACGCCCACGGCGATAACAGTAGGCTTGGGCAGGGGAGCTGAGCTGGGGATTCTAATCAAGAGCGGCGAGGCTCTGGAGGCCTCAAAGAAGCTGAAATCAGTGGCCTTCGACAAGACAGGGACCTTGACGGTAGGAAGGCCGGAGGTCACGGACTTGTATCCACTGGGGATGGAGGGAAAGGAGCTGTTGAGGCTGGCAGCCTCAGTGGAGAAGGGCTCGGAGCATCCCCTGGCCGAGGCGGTGGTCAGAGAGGCCGAGAGAGTTGGGCTGGCTCTGAGCCCAGCCGAGGAGTTCGAGGCCTTTCCTGGAAAGGGGGTGGTGGCCTATGTGGATGGCAGAGAGCTGCTCTCCGGCAACCGGATGATCTTCGACGAGCGAAAAATAGAGCTCCCAGAGGAGCTGCTCTCCTGGGCCAGAGGGTTAGAGGAGCAGGGCAAGACTGTCATCCTGATCTCCTCGGACGGCAAGGCGGTCGGCGCCCTGGCGGTATCTGACCGGCTCAAGGAATCGGCACAGTTGGCCGTTACGGAGCTGAAGGGCATGGGCCTCGAGGTGGTCATGATCACGGGTGACAACGCTCGCAGCGCCTCTGCAGTGGCGGAGCAGCTGGGAATCACAGAGGTTCTCTCGGAGGTTCTCCCCGAGGACAAGGCTGATGAAGTGAAGAAGCTCCAGAAAAAGGGAGCGGTGGCCTTTGTGGGCGACGGAATCAACGATGCTCCGGCCCTGGCTCAGGCAGACGTGGGGATAGCCATTGGAAGCGGAACCGACGTGGCCATTGAGACTGGGGAGATAGTCCTCATCAACGACGATTTGCTGGACGCTGCTGCTGCCATCCAGCTCAGCCGCAAGGTCATATCCAGGATAAGACAGAACATCTTCTGGGCCTTCGCCTACAATGCTGCTCTGGTGCCGCTGGCTGCCGGGGTCCTCTATCCCTTCTATGGCATAACCTTCCGGCCTGAGCTGGCGGGCCTGGCCATGGCCCTCAGCTCTGTGACTGTGGTATCCCTTTCCCTCATGCTCAAAAGCTATATACCTCCGGCCAGACTAAAAAGGGCATTAAGAGGTGGATGAGATGGCTATAGACCCAGTCTGCAAGATGACGGTTGATGAGAAGACGGCCAAGTTCAAGAGCGATTATAATGGCAAGGCCTACTACTTCTGCGCTCCAGGATGCAAGAAGGCCTTTGACGCCAATCCCGGGCAGTTCCTAAAGTAGGCCGGCGGCTGAAGGCCGGAATTGGTTTTTGCTCGCAAGGAGCTAAAAGAGAAAGGAGCCTTTTAACGTGTATAGGCATTGCTAATAGCCAGTATCCAATTAACTCTTTCCTTCCAGCATCTCTAGCCTTCTCTCCAGGGCGGCAATCCTCTCTTGCATCTCGGTCAGCAGGCCTTCCAGGCGCGTCAGCCTCTCCTCATCTACCAGATGGGAACGGGATCCAAAGGTCGGCCTGCGCAGAAGCTCCTCTTTGAACTCTTCCACAATGGGGTTGTCTGACTCACGAGGCTGCAATGGCTTGTGTTCGCTGCTTTTCTCTTTCATGCGTTCTAACTCCATATAGGCATAGAAATCTGCCAGTATAATCCTTTTTCTGCGTTTAGGATTCATGCGATTTTAGCTACATGTTCATGCCAGTAATTCCAAGAAGCTGTGATGTTCGTACCGGGACGTTCGGGCAATGGGAGGCTCGTGAGCTATGGTCCTGGGCTCTTGAGCAATCAGGCATGGAAGTTGCCTCTCTTATCATTTCTATTTGAAACCTGATGCGCCCTGTGCAATCATCTTTCTGGCCTTCTTCACTCCTGCTTCTTGGTTCAGCTTCCTCGTGCTCCTAAAGCGCCCGCACTCCACAGCTCTCTGCCTTGAGCGCGTCCCTAAGGATCGGACTTGGTCTCCTCCTTTTTTTCTAGATAAATAGTCGCAGCCTGCTGCGAGGTGCGTTACCTTAATTGAACAACTTTTTGCGAGAAAATGCCGCACTTGAATAGGTCAAAGCTGGGGAAAAAGCGAATCGGAATCTCTTTCAGAGTTTCGAGCCGAAAATGGATCTTTCTATCAAGAACAAAACCTACCTAGCGTCCATTTTCGAGATTGTTTCTCTAATTTATTTCAGGCCGGTTTGAAGTTCGTTCGCTCTAAGCTTTATCTATCGTTCGGCACTAGGGTGGACCTAAAAGAATGGATCGACTGAAATCCATTGCTCGAATGAAAGGCACAGAAGTATTGCTCAAAGGGAGATTTTGTAAAATGAAGCACCGAAGATTGTTTGCTGCATTGGCGGTTCTCTGTCTTCTGGCAGGTTCCGCCTTCGCGGTAGCCAAATTGATGCCTGCAGTTGTTGATGATGAGAAATGCATGGGCTGTGGAACTTGCGCCGAGACGTGTCCTGTCCAGGCTATCTCCTTGAACGACCAGGGAATAGCAGTCGTAGACAAGGAAAAGTGCACAGGCTGCAAGAAATGCATTAATGTCTGCCCGAACGAGGCCATAAGCGCAGAATAGATCTCTTTAGAATAGATCCATTTCGTCCTGCAGCTTCGGCCTCGTTCATAACCATCGCATAGGTGTCATCAGAGTTGTCCTGAGGGCGACCCTCAGAATGAGAACGCCTGCGGGAACCGAATTTGCATGTGATTAGAAATTCAGAGCGGAATTGAAGTTCGAAGGGCAGCGGCGGACGAAAGTGGATTTGAGGGCAAACGATGCCCTTCACGACCTTTTTAATTTTGGCTGGCATTCTCGGCGACAATTGGAACTAGAATATCCTTGGCCTCCGGTGGCGGAAGGTTAGAGGAATGGGACGACAAGCTCAGGCAGGGTCAAAGCGGCATCTGGTGGAACTGGAGGATATGAAATCCAGGCCCCTGTCGTTAGCTATAGTCAGGAACACCTCGAAGTCATTCCGAACTACAGCGGCGCTATGGACGAGGTCAGCAATGATATTGAGGCTATCCTCGAGAAGAACCTGGCTGCAGAACGCAAGGCCAGAACATATCAAGATTGCCCGTTCATTAAGGACAATCTAAAAATTGCGGGTTATATAATCCCTTTTATCATTTCCGGCTCGCTCTTCCTTCAAGGTCGATCTTTGACAGCAGCGTCAGGCTTCGATAGCTGGCAACTTGCGGACACTTATTAAATATGCCATAGCATATTATCTCCAGCAGAAAGCTCCTGGGGAGCAATCGTTGTGGGTATATGCCATGGACAGATTCGATCTAATCGTCATCGGCTCTGGAGCAGGGATGAACGTGGTCTTCAGTGCCGTTGAGCACGGCCTAAAGGTGGCCCTGGTGGAGCACGGCCCATTGGGCGGGACCTGCCTGAACAACGGCTGCATCCCGTCAAAGATGCTGATATATCCTGCGGACGTACTGCGGACTGCGCAGGATGCCCGGGTCTTGGGCCTGGAGGTCTCTGTGGATAGGATAGACTTCCACAAGATCATGAGCCGCATGCGATCCTTTGTAGAGCAAAACCGCCAAAGTCTAGAGGAGGCTATAGCCGGCAATCCTAATGTGACCCTTTACAGGAGCAGGGCAGAGTTCGTCGGCGAATATGCTCTTCAGGCAGGCGATAAGACCCTCACAGCGCCCCAGATCGTAATCGTCTCCGGCGCGCGGGCTCTGGTGCCGAGCATTCCAGGCCTGAAGGAGGCCGGCTACCTGGACAACGTCTCCCTGCTCAACCTGGAGGAGCCGCCCCAGAGCCTGATCGTGATTGGTGCGGGCTACATCGGCTGTGAGTACAGCCACTTCTTCTCTGCCATGGGCACAGAGGTTACTTTGCTAGGAAGAAGCCCCCAGGTTCTGAAAGGCGAAGAGCCGGAGATCTGCCAGATCGTTGAGAAGGGTCTCTCCAGGCACATGAGGGTGATCACCAATCACGAGGTAATGGGCATCGATAGAAAGGGGGGGATGAAAGTCGTCTCTGCCCGTAACAGGCTTGATAACAAGATCTACAGCTTCGAAGCCCAGGAGATACTGCTGGCGGCAGGCCGCAGATCAAATGCCGATATCCTTCACCCGGAGAGGACTGGGGTGCAGACAGACGAGCGTGGCTGGATCAAAGTCGACCAATTCCTGGAGACCACAAAGAAGGGCATCTGGTCCCTGGGAGATGCCATCGGCAAGCATATGTTCCGGCATACGGCCAACTATGAGGCTCAGGTGGTATTCCACAACCTGCTCCATGCCGAGAAGAGGGAAGATAGAATTAAGGCCGACTTCCATGCCGTGCCCCACGCCGTGTTCTCTAACCCCCCTGTGGGAGCGGTGGGCATGAAGGAGGCTGATGCCATGGCAGCAGGCCGAAGGATCCTGGTGGGCAGGTCAAAGTATACCGATGTGGCAAAGGGCGTAGCCATGGCCGAGGAGGATGGGTTTGTAAAGGTAATTGTAGAAGAGGAAGGCGGCAAAATTTTGGGGTGCTCTATTGCGGGCTCCATGGCCCCAGAGCTTGTGCAGCAGGTGGTCTACCTAATGAATACTGAGTACCGGGACATAGAGCCGCTCATCAAGTCGCAGGTCATCCACCCTTCTATGAGCGAGGTCCTCGTGAAGGCCTTCTCCAACCTGGAGCATCCTCATCATGCCCAGGAAGAGTAGGGAGCATGCAGCCGTCAAGAATTCGTAATTTGGGGGAGAAGCATCGAGGACGGCAGTTGCACGCATTGATCATATCCAGACGGAGATGGAAAGATTAGGCCGAAATGCCGAGCAATGCATGCAGGTTTGACTGATGGTTTCTTTTCCCTCAAAGATCTCCTGACCATTCCGCGATTAGCGAAATTCTAGCCAATTAGTGGTTCACGACCAATCCTTGTAGTGGGAGCTAAATATCATGGCGTCGTAATTGAATAATCAGAGAGATCAGAAGGGATGCAAGTTCGCAAATCCCCCTCCGGAGGCATCAATACAGTATGGGCAGAAGTGTTTACTATCTGGAGAAAAGTAAATCATCCTTGAGATTGCTCCGTGCCTTGAGGAAGATCGGCCTGCTGCTCCGGATCGGGCCAGGGGGAAGCGAGCTCCCAGAGTGGTGAGCAGATGAGTTTGATTCGGGATATTAGGCCGGGTGTGCAGTGGGTTGGAGCCATCGACTGGGATAGGAGGCTTTTTGACGCCCTTATCCCCCTACCGAGAGGCACCAGCTACAACTCCTACCTGGTCAGAGGCAGCGAGAGGACTGCTCTGATCGATGGCGTGGATGCCACGATGTCAGACGTCTTGATCGACAACCTCGCAGCAGCTGGCATTGAGAAGCTGGATTACATAGTCTCACAGCATGCCGAGCAGGACCATTCCGGGGCAATAAAAAAGCTGGTTGAGCTTTATCCACAGGCAAAGGTCCTGGCCTCTGGCAAATGTCTGGAGCTGCTTACGAAGTTCGATCTCGTCCGGAAGGAAAGGATGCAGGAGGTAAAGGATAAGGAAAGGATATCCCTTGGCAATAAGACCTTAGAGTTCATCTCTGCCCCATGGGTGCACTGGCCCGATACCATCTTGACCTACCTGCCGGAGGACAGAATCCTCTTCACCTGCGACTTCCTTGGGTCTCACCTGGCCACAAGCGATCTCTACGCCCTCGACGAGGCCCTGGTATACGAGTCGGCCAAGAGATACTATGCCGAGATCATGATGCCTTTCCGGCAGAACATATTGAGGCACCTGGAAAGGATAAAGGGCCTCAGCATCGATATCATCGCTCCCAGCCACGGACCCCTGCATCGCAGGCCGGAGTTCATCCTGAACGCCTACGGCGACTGGGCCTCAGACGGCGTCAAGAATGAGGTGGTTCTCCCATACGTTTCCATGCACGGCTCCACCAGAGTCATGGCGGACTACCTTACGGAGGCGCTGATGGCCAGAGGCATTGCCGTAAAGCGCTTCGATCTGACTGACTATGACGTTGGGGAGCTGGCCGAGGCCCTGGTGGATGCTGCCACGGTGGTCATCGGATCTCCTACCATCTTAGCAGGTGCTCATCCTCAGGCGCTCTTTGCTGCGATCTTGGCCAACGCCCTGCGTCCCAAGACCCGCTTTGCATCTCTCATTGGCTCTTATGGATGGGCCGGCAGGATGGCAGAGCAGATAACGGCCGCATTACCCAACTTAAAGGTCAGGCTGCTTGATCCCGTGCTGGCCAAAGGTTATCCGAGAGATGAGGATCTTCGGGCCCTGGACAGGCTGGCGGAGGAGATACTGGCCAAGCACAGAGAGCTAGGGATGGCCTAAAGATAGTCCTCCATGGAGATCCAGATCCTCTACGCACCTGTGCTTCTGGGCACCGGCGCATTGGTCGGCTTTGCCTGCGGCCTGCTGGGATTGGGAGGCGGCTTCCTGATGGTACCTGTGCAGATCTGGGCCTTGACATCTTCAGGAATCGATCCGACCATAGCGGTGAGGGTTGCCTTCGGCACCTCCTTGGCAGTAGTTCTTCCTACAGCTCTCTGCGGATGCCGGGGCCACAGCTGCCGGGGCGCTGTGCTGTGGAGGCCGGGAATGGCCATGGGGCTCTCCGGCCTGGGGGGAGCCTTTCTGGGAGGCACAATTGCAGCCCATGCCCCTGGGGAGCTGCTGCAGAAGATCTTCGGCCTGGTGGTGCTTGCCGGAGCCCTGAGGCTGCTGCTCTATAAAGGGCCGGAAGCTTCCAGGGAGCCGGAGATGGGCCTTTTCAGGTGCATCTTCCTGGGGTTAGTGGCAGGGATCGTCGCCGGGCTGAGCGGGATTGGAGGTGCAGTTGTCCTCGTTCCTGCTATGGTCGTCGGCTTGCGCTTCAGCATGCAGCAGGCGGCAGGAACCTCCTCCTTGGCCATCGCCATGAACGCCGTAGGCGGAGTTCTCTCCTATGTCTACAACGGCCTGGGCGTGCCGGGTCTTCCAGCTCATTCAGTGGGCTACGTCAACCTCCTGCAGCTAGCGCTCCTGGCGGGCACAAGCGTGCCCCTGGCCTGGCTGGGAGTCGGCTTTTCTCACCGCCTCCCTGATCGGCAGCTGAGGTTGGCCTTTATCTTCCTGATGGTCTATGTGGGAGTGAAGATGCTCTAGCCTCTGGGCTTGGCTGAACCTGCCGCTCTAGTGTCCTTTCAGTAAAAGATGGGTTGAGTGGATTTCGAATATCGTATGATCAGCGATCTTAGAAGAGCACTTCGGTTATTATTTTCGATACACATATTCATTAGGTCCAGGTTCTCCTCCTTCTGTTTTGTCTCATTTCCCCCCCCCAAAAAACGTCCTCTTGTCTTCTGCGACCGGCTTTGAGCCCATCACCATCGCTGCGATAATCACAATCGCTAAATAGAACAGGAAGCTCTGCCTTTTGAGATGGAGCCTGCGGCAAATCGGAGACAAAGGGAGCGAGAGCTTCTGGAGCTATATCTTCCCATCAAGCCGACGATAGAAAGCCGTCTGGCGGAGTTCAGGCAGATGGGAGAGAAGGGCAGCGAGGAAGATCTCTTCCGGGAGCTGGTCTTCTGCCTGCTCACCCCTCAGTCCAGAGCCAGGCTGTGCTGGTCTTCAGTAGAGCGCCTGACCGAGAGATGCCTGCTTGCAGCAGGCGAGCCGGACCCGATCAGGGAGGAGCTGAAGGGGGTGAGGTTCAGCAAGAGAAAGGCTGAGTACATCTGCCAGGCCAGAAGGACGTTTCAATCCCCGCCTCTCAAGTCCCGCTTGAAAGATTTCGAATCCGCCTTCCAGGCCCGGGAGTGGTTGGTGCATAATGTATTGGGCCTGGGGTACAAGGAGGCCAGCCATTTCCTCCGAAATATAGGCCGGGGAGGGGATCTGGCCATACTGGACAGGCACATCCTCAAGAACCTCCAGCTCATGGGAGTGATCGAAAACGTTCCGGCATCCCTCTCCAGGAAGACGTACCTGGAGATTGAGGAGAGGATGAGGGAGTTCTCTTGCAGGATTGGAATTCCCATGGACCATCTGGACCTGCTGCTGTGGTACAAGGAGGCGGGGGAGGTCTTCAAGTAGTACGGCCGGATTTGAGACCTCTTTTTCGAGATCTATCAACCGTTTTCGACGTGATTCCGCGTGTAGTGTTCCCCGCGACCGCTTAGGCAAATCGCCCGCGGCCATGAGCGGGAGCTAGAGGCATCGAGGCGACACACGAAGAAGCACAGTAGTAATAACTTGAAACCCGAGGATAGCCGGACTCTGAGAGGGGCCGAAAACAAACCAGCATGGACAGCTCCTCGTCATGCCACATCACACTTGAGCACTCCCGGCCGCCGAAGATTCGCTATTCAAGGGCAGAATTCTTCACTTGGGCAGCCAGCTCTTTAGAACTCTATGAAGCTGGCAGGAGCCCACTATGGGCACGCTTCCTGCCTCCAGCAGAGAGGGATAGACCAGGATCCCCCGGGACTGCTCTCCCCCCAGGCCTCCGTGGGAGCCTACTAGCTCGTGAAAGGCAGCTACTTCGTCTTTCTGGGGATCGTAGAAGCTGTTTACAAGAAGGTCAGGGACGTTGGAGAAGCTGTCTTCTTTCAGCAGGAGAGCTGATGCCAGGGGGCCAAAGCTCTGCAGGGGATCTTCTCCAGCAGTCCGCCCCTCCTTGAGGTAGCGCTGGCCTTTGGCGCCGATGACGACAGGGCCGTGCATCTCAGACCGAACCATGACCCATCCCACCTGGGGATAGTTCAGCAGCCCGGGAATCATCCTCGGAAATGCCCAGCTGATCTGCTCGAGCGTCATGCGCTCTTTGTAGCCCGTGAAATAGATCAACCCCATGTTTCCCGATGCCAGGACTATGATTTCCTTCTCATCCCGAGGGGCTGCCCAATTCTTTCGTTCCTGCCTGCTCTGGGGGCCGAGCATGACGACTCCGTCCAGCGTCTTTTTCTTCAAAGCTCGTTTTGACATTCTGCCGACAGGAGATTGCAGCTGCGATACCTCCGTCAAAAGAGAGTTCGCCCTGCTCCAGGACTCACCATCTTCAGGGGGCGAGAAGGTCCGGAGATCGGCCAGCTCTCTTGTCACCTCCTCCAGGCTCTTGCCGGTGCGCTGGAGGAAGGTGGCCCCAAAGCTCTGTCCGTGGTCGGAGAGAACCACAAAGCGGTAAGGCCTGGCGCCATGTTGGGATATGCGCTCTAGCCATTCCAGCACCTTGTCTATTCCACCCAGCACGCTCAATGCATCTCTGCTGGCCACCCCAGAGTGGTGGGCCACCTCATCATAGCCTACCAGGGTGGTGTAGACAGACGGCAGCCCACGCATCATATCGCCCACCAGGGCAAAGAGGCTCAGCTCGCGCAGCAATGCAGTGGCTACGGCCCTGAGGATGGGATAGGTTCCGCCGCGTCCCACCCTGGGCTTCTCATCTCTCGCCACTTGCATCCAGCCCTCCCAGATCTCCTCTCCGAGATGGAGGACGAACAGCCCCAAAGCTCTGGCCAGAGCATAGGGATTGGCGAAGAAGAGCAGATACTCGAAGTTCTGCCTCTCCGCCGAGGAAAGGGTGGCGACAGTCAGCATGGTCTCGGGCGCATCCCCCGAGTACATGTTGGCCCGGCTGGCGCCCCTGACAGAGAGCAGGCCTTGGCCGTCGGATGTCCTGTTCTGCACCTCCGCCACGCGAAAAGGATTTGTCGAATCGAAGATCCTGCTGCTTCTCTTCTCGTACCAGCGGAAGGAAGGGACATCGGAGTTGCGGCCGTGCAAGATGCCCAGCTGCGTACAGGCGGTCTGCGACGAGAGGTCAGTATGCCAGCCTGCCAACCTGTGGCTTCCTCTCTCCAGCCATCTCCTCAAGGTGGGCATATAGCCTTCGTCGAGGGCTTTGCGCAGCACCGCCATGGATAGCCCATCGATCTCCAGGAAGATGACTCCCGGCGCGTCCGACTTCCTCGAGCCGTAGTGCTGTTGCAGCGGCTGAACGACGAAGCGCTCGTAAGAGCTGTAGTCGTCCAGAGCGAATAGGGCGCCTACTGCCAGGCAGATCATGGAGAGGAAGAGGGCTGCTGCAGTTGCATTCCAGATTCCCGATATGCTCACCCCTGGAACCAGCCAGGCTACCGCCCGAACCAGTAAGCTGTTGAGGAAGAAGACGATCAGAGGAATGAGCAGAGGATGGGTGCGGTAGGAGAAAAGAAGCAGCGGCGGAAGAAGGAAGCTATTGCAGCCGCCCAAGAGCAGCACGAAGAGGAGAGCTGCCTGGGGGGTCTGGACTACCAGGCCGGTCAGGAAAAGGTCCAGCAATGCTAGCCCCGCTGTCTGTGCCAGCAGGCCGAATAGGGAAATGGCAATATACCACTCCAGAGATCGCTTCCTCTCCCGGCTCAAGGATAGCCTGCCCATAGTTCTCTCCCGAAGTTTAGTTAATAATAATATTTATTATGTATATGAAGTCTTCTCATAGGCCTGTATCTTTCCTTGCTCTCGGGGATGCTGTCCCGGGCCATTTAGCGCATTTGAAAAAATTTCAGAAGTCTCCTTTGGGCCCACAAATGAATATACAGAAAAACTACAAACCAGCTTCCGGGAGATTGGGTAGTCTACCGATAATGAGTTGTTGAACATGAAAACCGCAGCGAAAGGCCGTGGCCGCCTGAATGGCACTTATTGAAAGCCAATCGAATGAGACCGCCTCATCTCGTGCCAGCGATGCCATCCGCGAAGGATCAGTCAACTCAATGACGGTAGACTACCGGAGATTGAGCTGCCAGGATAAGCTCCGATAGCTGAAGGAATTCTTCCTTCAAAACATGGCCTTCATCTCGAAGACGCCGAAATCATTTCTCTTGGTGACCGTAAAGCCCATCTTCTCAAAGAGGGAGAACACGGGCTGGTTGCCCATAAGAACCTCGGCCGTGAACCCCAAGAGGCCCTGCCTCTTGGCCAGGTAGGTGAGATAGGAGAGCAGCTCTGTGCCCACGTCTTGCCTCTGGAGCGTAATCTGCCTCTCCCTGGTTCAATGCCCTTCTTGCGTTATCTCCGATGAAGAAGGAGTTGAGACGGAAGTTCTGCCTGAACTTCTCGTCGGTATAGGGAGCCACGCCTAAGGTCACAATGGCAATCAGCTCGGCATCCATGAAGGCCTTGGGATTCTCTCTGACATAGCCCAGCAGAGATTGGACGAGAAACTGAGGCTCACCGCAGCCCGTGCCGACGAAGATCCTTTCGCCGGGACGGATTTCCTTGAAGATGAGCCTGGGATCGGCCTTGAACTTCTCAGGCCATTGCCTTTTCGTTTTATTCCACCAGAGGTTCTCACTGCCTGGCCTAGTTCCGCTTTCAAACATCTATCTTCGCGCCCTCTCAGAAGGAACATCCAAAAGTTATTTTTGATTATTGAGCTATCCAATGATTTGCTTATTCCGGGCTTTGTACATGGGAATTCGAAGTTTATATCAGTGATGTCCTGGAAAAAAACTAAATTATTAATGCTATCAATATCTACATATTATTTAAAATATTTTATTTATGTACATTTGAAGCCAAAAGGGTTAATCGGTGAAGAGATGCGGGAGAGCTCAATCTTTCCTGACCAGGCGACTTACTCGTTTTGCAGCAGAGATTCTGCTGTATTTCGCCATGAAGGCTCTAATGCCTTCGGGCTTGCCTACGAGGGCCAGAACATCTCCTTTCTCTATGGAGAAACTGGCATCTAATTCTTCGGTGGTCTGTCCGCCTCTGGATACAGCAGCCAGGGCGCAGCCGAATCTCCCCGGCAAATCCATCTCCAGCAACGTCCTATTTGCCATGCCGGACCTCTCGCTGACTGTGAAGAGCTTCAGCTCCAGGTCTTCGTAGAGCATGGCCAGCTCCTCCTCCTCTTTCTGGATGATCTTGGCCAGCATATGGCTGGCTATCACTGGAACAGAGGCGACATAATCAGCGCCGGCCTTGTACATCTTCTCTGCCGACCTGACGTGATTGGCACGGGCCACCACAAATGCCCTGGGATTGAGGTTCTTGGCCTGCAAAGTGGCATATATGGTATCTGAATCCTGATTGAGGAGGATCAAAGTGCCCACTGCTTCGCGAATCCCTGCCTCAACTAGGTTGGCCTCGCTGGTGGCATCCCCGGAGATGTGCTTTAAGGGAAGCTCGCCCAGATCCCTGCGATCTATGATGACTGGCCTTATTCCAATCTCGCACAGGACTTTGGCCACCCGCCTTCCGACGTCGCCGTACCCCAGAATTATCAAGTGTCCCCTCTTCCTTGTGCCCAATGTGAGGTCTCTGATTTTAACGAGCTGTTCGAAATCTCCCACTGCCATGAGAACCGAGTTCGACTTTACAGTCTCCTCAGGGCCGGGATGAGGTACAAAAACACCTCTCTGCCAGATGCCGATGATTCGCGCTCCCGTGCTCTTTATGGACTGATCGCCCAGACTTTTGTCAATTATGATGCTGTCGGGGTAGATGGGAAGCTCAACCAGCTTCAGCTCTCCAAAGAGCTGGACTGCTCCCGGAAATATGTTCTTCCGCGGAGGCGATGTAATTTGGGCGAAGAAGGTGCCCAGCAGCGTTTTGGGGGAGATTATTCTCGAAGCGCCGGCATAGCTCAGAAATCTTGATCGGCTCAGGTCTTCTACCAGAGCGATGATCTCTATTTCGGAGATCTCCCTTACAGTCATTATGACTTCAGCATTCAGCTCCTCGCTCTCGTTGGCTATGAAAAGTCTGGCCGTGCTGATATTTGCTCTTTTTAGAATATCCAGGTTTGACGGATCCCCAAAGAGCACCGGATACTGCAGATATATCTTCTTGGCCGTTTCTTCGGACCTTTCGATAATAAGAAAAGGAGCATCAAGAATGCGCAATCTTTCGGTCAGGCTCTCCACCGTTGAGTTGAAGCCTGAGATTATTACGTGCTCCCGCATCTTCCGTGGAGCAGAGCTGGGAGCAGCCCTCGCCAGACGCTCCAGGTTGGGGGTGACGCCCAGGGGAACGATCACAGCCCATAGAATGGATATGCCGGAAAGGGAAACGAGGATGCTGAAGTACCAGCCGATGGCGCTTTTGAATACTATATCCCCGTAGCCCACGGTGGTCATGGTCATCAGCACCCAGTAGATGGCCGCGGCTGGATTTGCATTTCCCCGCTGCCCTTCGTAGTTCATTAGGACAATAAAAGTCATGCTGTAGAGGGCCAGCACCACAAGGACTAACAGCAGCAGATTGTAGACTTTGCGCACCCTGCAACTCCTTTTTCTCGCCAATCATTTTGAGGCGGTTTGCATATATTTAACCTCTCGCCAGGAATGACGGCACGATGGGCAGTATTCTATAGATACTGCTACTATTTTTTCCGTCTTTTGCTTTGCCTGCGATTGTATAGCTGCTCTGCAGTGCTAGACTTCTCTATCCCATGGCCCGGATTCTGGTGTCGAATAGTTCAACTTTGTCCCTCAAGTGAACCCCCGCTGACAGCTGTCTTTGAGCCTCAATGCGCATCAGGAATGAAAGGTCGCCTGCCTTTCCAGACGCACCTTGCATCCAACGTCCGTCCTCGGGCTCATTTTCAGGGAACATATGCCAGGTAGAGCTTCCGCCTCTTGCCTGCAGTCATCTTGAGGTGATCCGGATCCAGAGCTACTGCCCTCTTCATAACGCTGATCACTGTTGTCTTGTTTAGCCCAAGCATCTCTACTAGCTCATTAGTGGTAAAACTGCCCTGCTTCTTTTTCAAGAGATCGATGAGATTCCAGGCATGACCGTCCAGAGCCTTGCTCTTTTGCGTCTCAATTGGCGGCGAAATTCTCTTTGCAGCCATGAGCTCTGCTTTCAGATCTCTCAACTCTTTGGATTGCCTGTTGACCTGGTCCTCCAGCTTCTTGAGAATAGCCACATTGCTCTGAGGGGAGAGGGTCTCTTGAGATATCTTTTCGATGGTGGTTACCAGCTGAATCATTGCCTGGTATCCTCTTAGATCTTTTTCTTTCTCGGCCAACCTTGTCTCGTATAGCTCTAAGAGCTCTTCGAACATCTATCTTCACTCCTAACCGAATTCTACCTTTTCTTTCTTCTATTTCTTTTTTTTAGCGGTGCAAAGATGGGGTCCAAATCTCTGGAACCAGGGAACACAGTGCCTGGCGGAAAGCAGGGATAGTTCATGCTGATCGGCGAGCGATCTCGCGGGAGAGCGCCGGTCTTTCATATGCAAGCTTGTTAGGTCGTCTCGACGTGCCTGGAATGCATCTTCATATATCCTTCTCTGATATAAATTCACGTATCCTTCGATTTGTCGGTGATGTCTTATTCGCACTTTTTCATGCAGGTTTGTTTTCATGGCACATAAGACATAGCTGCATCGAGCCTACGATTGTTCTTGCTCATGCATCTTCAATTTCGTCTTTCCCCTGCGTGCAGATCTCCGCTCGGCTCCGATCTGCGACAGTGCTCTTTTCCGAACTCCATCTTCGGCAGGACGAAGGAACACCCTGGCTAGCTTGACCTCCATGACTTCACGATCAGAAACGGTCAGAGACTAAATAAAATGATATGAGAAGAATATAAAAGTTGGCTGGAATATATATCAGAACTACACATTCAGGTCGTGGGTGAATGCTACTGAAAATCAACACGAGAATCGAATGCATAGGACCCATTTTGGCATTAAACATCCACAGAGTCACTTGTTAGCGTTTTTCAGCAGCTCACGTACGCGACCCACATTCAGGGCAACGCCGAAAAGCTCGTATATAGAAACGCTGAAAACATAGCCCTTAGGATACGTCAATATATTGATGAACTGAAGGAGAAGGGCCTGCAGGGAGCGAAATGCTATGTCTGGCAGTAAAAATGCTTATAGGACCATGCTAATTTATGGATTAGTCGGAGGGCCAGATATTGGCGTCAAGAGGTTCCCAATATCTGAAGGCCAAGATGTGCCAGTAGATCAATTCGAGGCTATTGGAACCATTAGGAAAAAGCGCTGCAGCGCAACTCTGATCACCGATTGGCTTGTTCTGTCAGCGGCTCATTGCGTAGGCGATGAAGATACCTACGATCAGGCGGTCTCTAAGACTACTTTCACGCTTCATGATGTATTTCCGGCAAAGGGTGCTGAGAAGCGCCAAGATATTGATATTCCTGGTACTGTTCATATTCACCCTGAGTGGGGGAAAATGGGTTATTTAACAAAGGATATTGCAGTGATTAGACTTGATTATCCGGCCACTTCCGTAGCACAGGTAACGCCAATTCAAGTAGACCGCAATGATGTACCTCGCGTAGGGGAGATATTAACGATTGTTGGTTTTGGCCGAACCAACTGCGACTGCAATGGTCCAAGCGGCCTCAAGAAAATGGCGGAGCTTGCTGTCAAAGCAAGCAATGCAGAGACAATTGACTTTGATGAGGAAGTACATACATGTCCAGGCGATTCGGGAGGACCAGTAATAAATTGCGCCGGCCGCGTGGTGGGTGTTCATTCATGTGGTGGTGGGAGTCGAAGCCAAAGCCGTCCAATCTGGCCGAGCTATGATTGGATTCTCAGGAATGAGCCACCTACTCCACCTACTGGACCAACATGCACTCATAGTATCGTACACCCATGCATCGAATTGATCATGGGCCAATGTTATGGATTGGAACAGAAAAAAAAGGAGAAAGAATTAGAACCTTTTAAAGATTGCAGTGTGGATGTTCGACCGCATTTCTCAAATCTTGATTGCGAAATTGAAGGACTAGTCGCTGATGCTGAGCATGAAGACTTGGATATAAGAAATCTCAAAGATAAGCTGAACCTAATACCTCTTGGACTTAGAAAATCTGTCCAAATGATGCTTGAGCAAATAAGATATGAGAGACGCCACAGCCAATAGCTATCAAGATAGAAAGGAAATGCAGGCACTGCCATTCATCCTTTCTTTTATCACAATTCGCCCAGAAAGATTCGGAGGCATTATTTTCAACCCATATCTTGGCATTGAAATGAATTTGGACCATGTTGAGATTTATGTCGCCTCCTTCTGTAACGGCAATAATTCGATGTCTCGGATTGAAGAATCAATCAAGGAATATTTTGATCTTTCGCCGGATGATTGTAGGGATCGCGTCTCATCAACTATAAAGAAGATCCGTGATATTCATGCCTTGACTTTCCTTGAGGCCAGGAGATCCAGCGAACCTGCCCTTCCAAAAATTCCATCCTTGACCAATTGCGGCCTCCATCTTTCAGCTTTAAAGACGGTCATCTGGGATACTACCTATGCCTGCAATTTGAGCTGCCCACACTGTTTGACGAATTCAGGATTCCCTACATCAACGGAATTAGACACCGACCAGGCCTTCAGATTAATAGATATATTATCCAATGCAAAAATTTTTTCACTAACTCTCTCAGGCGGGGAGCCTCTCATCAGACCGGATATCTTGGCCTTGATAAAAAAAATTTCCCAAACAAAAATGCGCTTTGATATTGTGACCAATGGTGTCGATATTTCCGATGAGATCATGGGAGGCCTAAAGAATTCCCGCATATTTGACATCCAGATGAGCATTGACGGCATCGGAAAAGACCACGACAGATTTCGTGGTCGCAAGGGAGCATTTGATGCAGCTTGCCAAAACGTACAGAGACTGAAGGATAATGGAATAGCGGTTAGCATATCGACAACAGTGACGAAGAAGAATGTTGGTTCATTGGACAGAATAGTTGACCTCGCCCTTGAGCTAGATTGCAGCGGATTCAGAGCCATTCCATTTATTCCAATAGGACGAGGCAGAGAAAATCGAAATGATCTCAAGCTGGATTTGCAGGATCTCCTTCTATTTACTCAAAGACTGGTCGATCGGCATGAAGAATTATTGGGAAAATTAAGGATCTCAGTGGAAACATGCTATTCCTTTCTTCTGAAACCTCCTCCAGAGAAGATCTTATCGAA
>Ga0315278_10001860_pt1 | contig 18642 bp, 17 predicted proteins | sample YL17G06_0_MG_FD_203880 | JGI IMG/M metagenome (GOLD analysis project Ga0315278, IMG submission 203880) | Sediment microbial communities from Yellowstone Lake, YNP, Wyoming, USA - YL17G06_0 | ecosystem: Environmental > Aquatic > Freshwater > Lake > Sediment | place: USA: Wyoming | collected... | reverse complement strand
ACCATCAGCTTCGCGAGGTGTCTGCTTTCCAGGCGCAACGCGGTCTCGAAGTCGACGAGGGAACCTTCGACCATGCACGCCAGCGCCGCTTCGGGCGCGGGGTAGAGCCCGCGCGTGCGTTTGCGCAGCATCGCCGGTGCCACGGCGAGCAAAGGCGCGAGCTTCGGGCTGCCCGCAGTACCGCCGGGCATGCGGTAGTCCTTTGCGTCCCACGGCTGCACCGCGACGCCCGGATCGCCCTTGTGCGCAGTGATCCACGCCAGCGCCGCGGGGCGCAGTTGCGCGGCGTCGCTCACCAGCTCGTGCACGACGCCAAGTTCGAGCGCTTCGCGCGGCCCGAACAATTTGCCCTCGACGAGGAAAGGCTGGGCCGCGAGCAGGCCCAGCAGGCGCGTCATCTTCGTGATGCCCGAGGCGCCGGGGATCAGGCCCAGCGTCACTTCGGGCGTGCCGAATTGAATCTTCGGGTCGTTCACCGCAATCCGGTGGTGCCCCACCAGCGCCACTTCCCAGCCACCGCCCAGCGCCGTGCCGTTGAGGCAGGTCACGACCGGCTTGCCCAGCGTCTCGATCGTGCGCAGGTTCTTCTTCAGCAGTTCGACGCCGATGAAGGAGCGCGCCGCATCGCTGGGCTTCAGGCGCATCACGCCTTTCAGGTCGGCGCCGGCGAAGAACGTGCTCTTGCTTGACGCGAGCACGATGCCGACGATGTCTTCCTTGTCGGCGACCAGCCTCGCGATCACCTGCGGCAAGTCGCTCTGCCACTGCTCACTCATCGTGTTGACGGGCGAACCGGGCTCGTCGAATGTCAGCGTCGCAATCCCGTCAACAAGTTCGTAGCGAATCGTTTGCATTGCGCTCACAGCCTCTCGACGATGGTGGCGATGCCCATGCCGCCGCCCACGCACAGCGCGGCCAGGCCGTAGCGCAGCTTGCGCCGGTGCAACTCATCCACCAGCGTGTTCAGGATCATCGCGCCGGTCGCGCCCAGCGGATGGCCCATCGCGATCGCGCCACCGTTCACGTTCACTTTCTCGTGCGGCACGCCCATCTCTTTCATGAAGCGCATCGGCACCGCGGCGAAGGCTTCATTCACTTCGAACAGGTCGATGTCGGCGACCGTCAGGCCGGCCTTGGCGAGCGCCTTGCGCGCAGCGGGCATCGGGCCCGTCAGCATGATGGTCGGGTCGTCGCCACTGAGCGCTGCGCTGACGATGCGCGCGCGTGGTTTGAAGCCGTGTGTCCTGCCCGCCGCCTCGGAGCCGATCAGCATCGCCGCGGCGCCGTCGACGATGCCCGACGAATTGCCGGCATGGTGCACATGCAGGATGCGCTCGACCTGCGGGTAGTGCGACAGCGCCACCTCGTCAAAGCCCATCGCTCCCATTTGTTCGAAGGCGGGACGCAGGGCAGCCAGGCCGGCGAGCGTCGTGTGCGGCTTGATGAATTCGTCAAAGTCCAGGATCGTCTGGTCGATGAAATCCTTCACCGGCACCACCGAGCCGGCGAAGAACCCGCCCTCGCGCGCTTTGGCGGCGCGTTGTTGCGACTCCATCGCAAAGGCGTCGACGTCTTCGCGCGCGAAGCCGTCGATGGTTGCGATCAGGTCCGCGCCGATGCCCTGCGGCACGAAATCCGTCGCCGCGTTCGTTTCCGGGTCTTGCGACCAGGCGCCGCCGTCGGAGCCGATCGGCACCCGGCTCATGCTCTCCACACCCCCGGCGACGACCAGGTCTTCCCAACCCGAGCGCACCTTCTGCGCCGCCAGGTTCACCGCTTCCAGGCCCGACGCGCAAAAGCGGTTGATCTGCACCCCCGAGCAGCGCCAGTCCCAGCCTGCGCGCAGCGCCGCGACCTTGGCGATCACCGAGCCTTGTTCGCCGATCGGCGAGACCACACCCATCACCACATCATCCACCTGCGCCGTGTCGAAATCGTTGCGCCGCTGCAGCTCGCGCAGCACGCCGGCGAGCAGGTTCACGGGTTTCACTTCATGCAGGCTGCCGTCTTTCTTGCCCTTGCCGCGCGGGGTGCGAATCGCATCGAAGATGTAGGCTTGGGTCATGTTTTGGCTCCTGCGACCTGGCGGTTGAAACGGGTTCGCGCCAGTATAGGAGCGTGGCCAGTGCCGGCCGAACCCGCGCCGCCACTGGCCATAATGCGCAGGCCCACTCCGCCCGAGGCCACCGCCATGATCGAACGCACCCTCTTCAGCGCCGACCACGAAGGCTTTCGCGACAGCTTCCGGCGCTTCATGGACAAGGAGATCGCCCCCTTCCACAGCGCGTGGGAAGAGCAGGGTTATGTCGACCGCGAAGTCTGGCGCAAGGCCGGCGCGAACGGCTATCTGTGCATGACGATGCCCGAGGCCTTTGGCGGCAGCGGCGCCGATAAGCTCTATTCGGTGGTGCAGATCGAGGAGCTGAGCCGTGGCGGTTGGAGCGGCATCGGCTTTGGCCTGCACAGCGAGATCGTCGCGCCATACATCCTGCACTACGGCAGCGAGGAGCAAAAGCGCAACTACCTGCCGCGCCTGGCCAGCGGCAAGATGATCGGCGCGATCGCGATGAGCGAGCCCGCCGCGGGCTCGGACCTGCAAGGCGTGAAGAGCACCGCGATCCGCAGCACCGACGCCCAGGGCGAGTTTTACCTGCTGAACGGCTCCAAGACCTTCATCACGAATGGCTGGCATGCCGATCTGGTGATCGTCGTGGCCAAGACCGACCCGTCCGCCGGCGCCAAGGGAACGAGCCTGCTGCTCGTGGAGCGTGGCATGCCGGGGTTCGAGACCGGCAAGCGCCTGAAGAAGATCGGCCTGAAGGCGCAAGACACGTCGGAGCTGTTCTTCAACGACGTGCGCGTGCCGCTGCAAAACCTGCTCGGCCCGGAGAACCGCGGCTTCGTCAGCCTGATGGAGCAACTGCCGTGGGAGCGCATGCAGATTGCCATCGGCGCCGTGGCCAAGTCGCAAGCCGCGATCGACTGGACGATCGCCTATGTGAAGGAGCGCAAGGTGTTCGGCCAGGCGGTGGCGAACTACCAGAACACGCGCTTCAAACTCGCCGAGCTGCAGACCGAAGTGCAGGTGGCGCAAGTCTTCGTCGATAAATGCCTGGCGCTGCTGCTGGAGAACAAGCTCGACACCGCCACCGCGTCGATGGCGAAGTACTGGGTCAGCGACCTGGAGAACAAGGTCATCGACCAATGCCTGCAATTGTTCGGCGGCTACGGCTACATGTGGGAGTTCCCGATCGCCCGCGCCTTCGTCGACGCACGCGTGCAGCGCATCTACGGCGGCACGAACGAGATCATGAAAGAAGTGATCAGCCGGGCGATGGGGCTGAGTGGGCGGTGATCCGCTTCAGCAACGCCGCCTTGGCCTTGCGCATAGATCATTCGTGATCTATCATTCACGACGTGACGGGCAAGGAAGTCATCGCGAGGCTGAAGGCGGCTGGCTGGTCGCTGAATCGCATCCACGGCAGCCACCACATCATGAGCAAGGGCGGTCAGGCCGTGCCGGTTCCGGTTCATGGCGCCCGCGATCTCGGCGCCGGCCTGATTGCAGCGTTGCAGCGTCAAACCGGTGTCAAGCTGAAATGAGGTCCTTTCATGGAAATTCGATATCCCGCAACCGTGACGGCGCAAGCCGACGGGAGCCTGTTTGTGCAGTTCATCGACCTGCCCGACACGTTTACGGAAGGCCAGACGAAGGAAGAGGCCCTGTTCAATGCGGCTGAGGTCTTGTCGGCCATGCTGGCGTGGCGGCTCGATGAAGCAAAGGACGTTCCCGCGCCAAGCCTCAAGGTGAAAGGCGCGCACTACATCGCCCCTGACGCCAAGACCCAGGCCGCGATGTTGCTGCGCCTTGCGCGAGGCGACCGCACCCTTTCTGACTTGGCGCGGGCGCTCGAAACCTCGTGGCCCGCCGTCAAGCGACTGGAAGACCCGACGCATTGGCCATCGCTAAAGACACTCGACCGCGCGGCCGCCGCACTTGGCAAGCGCCTCGTCCTCAGCCTCGAATAACGATGGGCCCGCTGCACGGACTGCGCATCATCGAACTCGAAGGCATCGGCCCGGTGCCGATGTGCGCGATGCTGCTTGCCGACCTCGGCGCCGATGTCGTGCGCATCGACCGCCGCGAACCGAGTGGCCTGGGCTTGGCGCTGGAGCGGCGCTTCGCCGTCAATTCGCGCAATCGCCGCTCGGTCGCGCTCGACCTGAAGACCGCCCCCGGCCGCGACGCCGCGCTGCGCCTGATCGACCGCGCCGATGTGCTGCTCGAAGGCTTTCGCCCCGGCGTCGCGGAACGGCTTGGGCTCGGGCCGCAGGTGTGCCACGCGCGCAATCCCGGCCTGGTCTACGGCCGCATGACGGGCTTCGGCCAGCAAGGGCCACTGGCGCAAGCCGCAGGCCATGATTTGAACTACATCGCGCTCAGCGGCGCGCTGCACGCGATCGGCCCACGCGGCGGCAAGCCCGTGCCGCCGCTGAACCTGGTGGGCGACTACGGCGGTGGCTCGCTTTACCTGGCGCTGGGCGTGCTCGCCGCGCTGCACGAGCGCAAGGCTTCGGCTCGCGGCCAGGTGGTCGACGCGGCGATGGTCGATGGCGCAAATTCGTTGATGTCGATCTTCTACGGCCTGGCCGCCGCCGGCGCCTGGGGCGGTGCGCGCGGCGAGAACCTGCTCGACGGCGGCGCGCCGTACTACGACACGTACGAAGCCGCCGACGGGAAGTTCGTCGCGGTCGGCGCGATCGAGCCGAAGTTCTTCGCCGAACTCGGGCAACGCATCGGCCTCGATCCGCGCTTCGTGGAGAACCAGAACGACCGCAGCCTGTGGCCCGAGATGCGCGCAGCGCTCGCCGCGATCTTCATGCAGCGCACGCGCGACGACTGGTGCGCGCTGCTCGAAGGCAGCGACGCGTGTTTCGCGCCGGTGCTGTCGATGGCAGAAGCCCCGCAACACGCACACGCGAAGTCGCGCGCTGCGTTCGTCGAGATCGACGGCGTGGTGCAACCCGCGCCTGCGCCGCGCTTCGACCGCACTGTGCCGCCTGTGCCACGGCCGGCACCACGCACTGGCGAGCACACCGAAGAGGTGCTGCGTGAAGCAGGATTCAGCGCTGCGGAGATCGAGGCGCTGCGTGCTTAGCGCAGCGCCGAATGCCAGGGATTCGCTTTGAGTCGATGGCGATAATCACGCGGCTTCCCACCCAGACAAAGCCCGCGGCGATTTTCTGGTCGGCTGACCGGACCACCTTGGAACTGGATGTTCGCCGAAGTCGACGAGCGAATCGCAGCACGGCGACAACGGTCATCCGCAGGTGTCAACCGACGACCGGGCCAGGGCCGTTGCCTGCAACGCTCAGCTGCATCAACGCGGCCGTACCCTGCAGTCATTGGGGCAGCCGCGAATGGTCACTGCGCCCGGGCCCACCACCATGGCCCTGATTCATCTGGGGTGACATGCCACGTCTTCGCGGGGCATCCTGGAAGCCCCATGGCTGCGCCGAACGCTCGACGCAACGCGCCTCAGGCTACGGTGTGACGTAAGCCGCCCGCGGAGGGTGCAGCCCGGAGCGGCTCGGCTTGACCGAATGGTCAAGCCTCACTCGGGATGCGACGCCTGGTCTTGCTTTGACTGGAAACCCATTGCTTGAGGGCATCGTCCATGCGACTCTGCCAACCGGCTCCGCTGGCTTTGAAGAAGGCCAGCACTTCCGGGCTATAGCGGACGCTGACCAGCTGCTTCGTTGGGGCCACCTGCGGGCCGCGCTGACCAGGTTTGCGCTTCGCCACTAGAGCCTTTCGAACGGCTTCATAGCCGCCGCCATTGACCATGACTCCTGTATTCCATTTCGCTTCTTCTCGGGCGGTCAAGGGCCTGTCCTTGCCGGGTGCCCGTGCAATTGCTGCCTCGACCTCGGCTTGGCTAGTGGGGAATTTCTTGGAAGAACCTGTTGACTTCATATTTCGCGGCCTCTCGAAGGCTGATGACGTGGAGGTCGTCTTCGCGCTCCGTGTAGGTCATGTGCATCACTCGACCCTGGAGCCACCCAACCGCGCAAAGACGATACTCGCCGTAGGCAAGACGTTTGTCCTCATAGACCCAGACGGGCCCATCAAAGATTCGCTCGCAGCCTGGGAAATCGTAGCCGTGCTTTCGAATGTTCTCACGACGCTTCGGATCGTCCCAGGTCGGCATTCGCGGATTGTAGCTACGAAAAACGTATTCAATAAGGTGGAGCCTCGAGGGTGGCGCTTCTTTTGGGGCCTAACGCACCTTGTACTGGAACTTGGCCTCGGTCACACCCGCCACGCCCGGTCGTTGAATCTGCGCAGTGATCGTGTAAGACTCGGGGCCGGACATGCGGAAATAGCCGCCGTAGCTCACCATGTTGTTCGCCGAGATGGCCTCCAGGGTCTTGCTTTCCACACCCATCGGATCAGCCACCTTCACCGTGATTTGAGCATCGCCGATCGCGGCCTTCGTCTTGCTGTCGAAGAGCGAGATGTTCAGGTGGTAGTAGCCCTTGCCGCTCGGCGCACCTGTCTGGCGCTGCTGCGCAGGCAGCGCGTCGGCCCTGACGATGCCGAGATGAATATCGGTGCCGGCGATCGTCTGGCGATACGGATCGGCGCGCGCCGGCGTCGCTGGAGGGGGCGTGGGCGCCGCCACGATGTCGGCGTTGAACATGTAGACGACAGCGCCGCGGATCTCGAGATCGCTCAGATCGGCCAAGCCACCGCGCGCCGGCATCGGGCCATGGCCGTGCACGGCTGAACTCACCAAAGCGTCCAGCCCTTTCTTCATGCGCGGGGTCCACGCGGCACGATCGCCGATCTTGGGCGCACCGTTCAAACCATCCTGGTGACACTTGGAACACTGGGTCTGCACGATCTTCGCGCCGCTGCGAGCCACTGCAGGCGTGGCACCGCCCGAGGGCTCAGCCCAGTTCCCGCCGGATTGGTTGACCATGTACGCAATGGCGCGCTCGACCTCGATGTCGCTGAGCCCCGGGTTCCCGCCGTGCGCGGGCATGTTTCGAATGCCCTTCAGCGCGTGCTCCGACAGCGCGGTGAGGCCCTGGGAGGCGCGTGGCGCCCAGGCTGCTTTGTCACCGATGCGCGGTGCGCCGTTCACGCCCTTTTCATGGCAGGAGGCACAGCCGGTGGCGACAACCTCTTGGCCGGTGCGCTCACGCTGCTGCGCGTTTGCGGTCGAAGACCACATTGAGCCGGCGAGCCCAAGCAGCACCAGCGACGTCATCATGTGTGCGAAACGCGGACGCTGCAACCTTGGGCCGATCTTGCGGTGAATCTGCACGAGCGGTCTCCTCGAATAAACGCCTAGCCCCAACCCCGCGGCTCTTGGCGCCGCCCTTGAAGATGGCTTGGAGCCAATCTCATTGCGGCTCAGGTTCTTGCGATAGCTTGGAATCACACTACACGCTCTTCACAGCTTTCGATTGAGATCGATCAAGGTTTCCATCGCTGTCAGGCGAGCCGCATGATCAATGGAACGCTTCAGGCCTCACTGATTGGCCTGACGTATCGAGCAAAGCAAGCTCAGTGCTCATGCTGTGGCAGACCATCATTGATGTTGTAGTAGTCGCCCTTCTCAGCGACGAAGATGTGACGTTGGAGCTGCAGGCCGGTCGACCCATCGAAGGCGCCCATGGCGATGGACGTCCAGTCTCGAGCCAATGGCTCCCAGAACAGCCATGACCCACACCTGGAGCAGAAGCCTCGCCGTACCTTTGCGGAGGAGTGAAACCAGGTCAGATTCTCGGCGCCGAAGGTTGTGACTGCCGCCTTGCTGACGTTCGCGGATGCAAAGTAGTGGCCCGACTGCTTGCGACACTGCACACAGTGGCATGCGCTGGGGGCTCCAGGGGTTTCGGCCAGTTCGAAGCGAACGCTTCCGCACAGACAGGAGCCTTTGAGCATGGCAAGTCCTTGAGTGGTGGCGCTTGTGAGGCCTGGTGTTTGAGGTGCGCCGCCGCCGGAAGCCGCACTCCGGAAGCGGACGGCTGCACCCGCTGGTCAGGCCGGACTGCACGCCTCTTTGAATATCACCTTGAAGCGCTCACAAGCCACTGGCATTGCGCCGGTAAACGCGCGGCCCATGCGAGCGCACTCGCGTGTGAAGTATTCCTGGTGAGCCTGGCGCCAGTAGGCGAGCGACCCATCGCCTTCGCCCTCGGTGGCGGCGAACTCCACGGTAACCTCATCGAACGGCACGATGTCGACCCTGGTTGTTTCGATCACACACAGCGGCGTCCCTGCCCAGCTTGTGACGACACTCAGATCCCCTTGCCGCGGAGCGCGCTTGCCCGCTGCTTCGAAGGACCACATGGAGCCCGCCGTCGCGCGCTTGGTCCCGTCGAGCACCAATGCGGCCAGAGAGGTCGCCAATTGCTCGTTGTCCCCGAACGAGAACGCCTCATAGAAGCGCGCTGGATCAATCGCGCCTGATGCCTTGACGAATCGGCCCCAGAAGTCGGCGACGGATGAAGGGATAGTCATGGTTGGTTTTGCGCGGCTCACGCCTCGCAGATCGCCGGCAGCAACTCGCCGATCGCGCCGCGCAGCAGCGCATCGGCCAGGTCATCCATCGGCGTCGTCTGGTCGTTCATGATGACCACTTTCGCCCCGTTGTCCTTGGCCAGCGGCACGACACCAGCCACCGGATAGACCTGCAAGGTCGACCCAATCGCCAGCAACAGGTCGGCCTCGCCTGCCAAAGCAAACGCGCGCGCAATCACTTCGGGCACCAGGGCCTGGCCGAACGAGACGGTGTCGCTCTTCAGGATGCCGCCGCAGGCCAGGCACGATGGGTCGAGCTCGCCCGCGCGCACGCGCTCCAGCGCCTCTTGCATCGGCGCACGCACGCCGCAGCTCCAGCACATCACGCGACGCATCGTGCCGTGCACTTCGATGACGCGCTCGCGCGAGTTGCCGGCGACCTGGTGCAGCTCGTCGATGTTTTGCGTGATCAGCGCATGCAGCTTGCCGCGCCGCTCCAGCGCCACCAGCGCCCTGTGGCCGCGATTCGGCGTCGCGGTCCAGGCCGCGTGGCCCAGGCGCGCGCGCCACGCTGCGCGGCGCACCTCGGGCTCGGCCAGGTAGGTCTGGAGCGTCGACAGTTTTTCCGCCGCGGGGTTGCGCGTCCACAAGCCCTGCGGGCCGCGGAAGTCGGGTATCCCCGAATCGGTGGAAATGCCGGCGCCGGTGAGCACCACGATGCGCTGTGCGGCGTCGACCCAACGGCGTACCTGGGTCGTCAGCTTGGCGTTGGGCATGGGTGGATTCATGCTAGATTGAACCCGCAATGATGCTCTCCCCGCGCTTCGAGCAACCCGCAACCGTGGCCGAAGCGCTGCACCGCCTGGCGCTCGGCACGATCCAGCCTCTCGCCGGTGGCACCGATCTGTTCCCGGGGTTGGTCGGGCGCACGCTCGACACTGCCTTGCTCGACCTGTCACGCATCGCTGCGCTGCGCGGGATTCGCGGCGCCTCCAGCGGCTGGTGGTTCGGCGCGACGACGACATGGACCGACGTGCTGCGCGCCGAACTGCCGCCTGTGTTCGATGCCCTGAAGCAGGCGGCGCGCGAAATCGGCGGCGCGCAGATCCAGAACACCGCGACGCTCGGCGGCAACCTGTGCAACGCCTCGCCCGCTGCCGACGGCACTCCCGTGTGGCTGGCGCTGGATGCGCAAGTGGTGCTGCAGTCGCCGCGCGGCGAGCGGCGCTTGCCGCTGTCCGAGTTCGTTCTGGGCAATCGGCGCACCGCGTTGGCGCCGAACGAATTGCTCACCGGGCTCTGGGTGCCGGAGCACAGCGCCGCCGCGCGCTCCGTGTTCGCGAAGCTTGGTGGCCGGCGCTACCTCGTCATTTCGATCACGATGCTGGCGCTCGTGATTGACGTCGATGACGCCGGCCGCGTGTGCGAGGCCGGCGCCGCAGTCGGCAGTTGCGCGCCATGTGCGAAGCGCCTGCCGGAGTTGGAGGCGCGCTTGATCGGCGTTGCGCGCACTGACCTGTCGCGCATCGGCGTCACGCCGGCGGACCTCGCCCCGTTGCAACCGATCGCCGACATTCGCGCCAGTGCCGCGTATCGGCTCGACGCCACCGCCACCTTGCTGCAGCGCGCGTTGCAGGAGCTCGCGTCATGACCGCGCGCGACGAGGCGCCGCTGCAGAGGGTTCGCCTGCGGATCAACGGTTCGGCGCTGGAACTCAGCTCCGACCCGGCGCGGCGCTTGTCCGACGTGTTGCGCGACGACCTCCACCTGACCGGCACGAAGGTCGGCTGCCATGCCGGCGACTGCGGCGCCTGCACCGTGCTGCTCGACGCAGAACAGGTGTGCTCGTGCATCGTTGCGCTCGGCCAGTGCGAAGGGCGCAGCGTGCTCACCGTGGAAGGGCTGGCCGGCGCCGACGGCAGCTTGTCGGCCTTGCAGCGCGCTTTCATCGCCCATGGTGCTGCCCAATGCGGCGTCTGCACCCCCGGCATGTTGATGAGCGCGCACGCGCTGCTGCTGCGCAATTCGCGCCCGAGCGAGGCCGAGGTGCTGGACGCGCTCGGCGGCGTGTTGTGCCGCTGCACCGGCTACCGCAAGATCGTGCAGGCGGTGCTTGCGGTGGGGCGCGAGGCGCTGGCCGAGCGGGATGTGCCAGTTAACAGCGTGAGATCGGGCCAGGCCGTGGGCGCACGCGTCGAGCGCCTGGATGGGCCAGACAAGGTGCGCGGCACCGCGCGTTACGGCGCTGACACCTGGCCCGCCGGCGTGCTTGCGATGCGCATCGTGCGCTCGCCCCATGCGCATGCGAAGTTCAGGCTCGGCAGCCTGGCCGAACTGCGCCGCCGCTGGCCGGGCTTGGCCGATGTGCTGACGGCGGCCGACGTGCCGAACAATGCCTTTGCCATCTTCCCCGACCTGCGCGACCAACCCGTGCTTGCCGATGGCGTGGTGCGGTTTCGCGGCGAGGCGGTGCTGGCGCTGGTGGGCGATGCCGCCACGCTGGAGGCGATCGCCGACGCCGACCTGCCGCTCCAGTACAGCGCGCTGCCTGCGCTACAAGACATCGGCGCCGCGCTCGCCGCCGGCGAAGGCGATGCATTGGTGCAGGCGCGCCACGCCGGCAATGTGCTGTGCCGCGGCCGTGTGATCAGCGGCGACGTCGATGCTGCGCTCGCCGCGGCGAGCCATCGCGTCGCGGCGCGGTTCGAAACCGCCTACGTCGAACACGCCTACATCGAGCCCGAGGCCGGGTATGCCGAAGTGGTCGCCGGGGGCTCGGCCGGCGCAGCGCCGCGCGTGCGCATCTTCGCCTGCACCCAGACTCCCTACATGGACCGCGACGAGGTTGCGCATGTGCTCGGCATCGAGCCGGGCGGGGTCCACATCGTGCCCTCGGCCATGGGCGGGGGCTTCGGCGGCAAGCTCGATCTTTCGGTGCAGCCGCTGCTGGCAGTCGCGGCGCTGAAACTGAAGCGCGCTGTGCGCCTGGTCTACACGCGCCCGGAGTCGATGCAGTCGAGCACGAAGCGGCACCCGGCGCACATGAGCGCGCGCGCCGCTTGCGATGCGCAGGGGCGGCTCACGGCGTATGACTTCGAGGGCGACTTCAACACCGGCGCCTACTCATCGTGGGGCCCGACGGTGGCGAACCGGGTGCCGATCCACGCCGCGGGCCCCTACCGCGTGCCGAACCAGCGCGCGCTGACACGCGCAGTGTTGACGCACAACAGCGTCGCCGGCGCCTTCCGCGGCTTCGGCGTGCCGCAGTCCACGTTGCTTGGCGAACGGCTCGTCGATGAACTCGCGCATGCCTGCGGCATCGACGCTCTCGAGTTCCGCCATCGCAATGCGTTGCGCGCGGGCGATCGCACGGGCACCGGCCAGCTGCTTGCCGCAAGCGTCGGCCTGCAGGCCTGCCTGGATGCGCTGCGCCCGGCATGGCAGGAAGCGCTGCGCGCAGCGCAGGACTTCAACGCGGACGCGACCGCCGCCTCAAAGCCGCAACGCCGCGGCGCTGGAATCGCCTGCATGTGGTATGGCATCGGCAACACCGTGATCGCGAATCCGTCGACGATGCGCGGCAGCCTGCGCCTTGATGCGCAGGGCAGGGCGCGGCTGCTGCTCTACAACGGCGCGCAGGAAATCGGCCAGGGCACGGCGACGATCCTGCCGCAGATCTTTGCCGACGCCGTGGGCCTGCCGCTGGCAAGCGTCGAGCAGGTGATGGGCGATACCGACCTCACGCTCGATGCCGGCAAGTCGTCGGCGTCGCGCCAGACCTTTGTCTCGGGCAATGCGGCGAAGGCGGCGGGTGAAGCCTTGCGACGCCAGTTGCTGGCGGCACTCGGCGCCGACGAGCCGGCGCAGCTCCAGATTGAAGCCGCCGTATTGAGCGCGCGCAGCGCGGCCGGAGCGCGCCAGCTCGACTTGAGCGCGCTGGCCAGCGATGACCGCGGCGACCTGTTCACCGCAACCGGCCACTTCAATCCGCCGACGATTGCGCTCGACGCCGACGGCCAGGGGGTTCCGTATGCGACCTACGCGTTTGCAGCGCAGATTGCGCAGGTCGAGGTCGACATCGAACTCGGCACGGTGAAGCTGCTGCACATCGACGCCGCCCACGATGTCGGCCGCGCCATCAACCCGACGCAGGTGGAGGGGCAGATCCATGGCGGTATCGCGCAGGGCATCGGCATGGCGCTGATGGAGGAATACCGCAACGGCAGCACCGACAATTTGCACGACTATCTGATTCCGACTTTCGGCGACGTGCCGCCGATCACGGTGCACCTGATCGAAGACCCCGAGCCGCTCGGGCCCTGGGGCGCGAAGGGCGTGGGCGAGCCGGCGCTGGTGGCCACGGCGCCGGCGATTCTGAATGCGATCCATCACGCGACCGGCGTGCGCATGGCGCAGGTGCCGGTGACGCCGAGCCGCTTGCGCGAGGCGTTGTTGCAGTCCGTGATCGCGGAGCACGCCGGCCTCCAGCGCCCCGAGTCAGCGCTGGGGCCGGCGCTGGATCGCGCCCCCGCGCCGGGCACGGGGCGAACCTTTGCTCGCCATCAAAGCAGCGAGGACAACGCGACGTGACCGCTCCCGCCTCCCCCGTCCCGCCATTCGACCCTCGCTCCGACGGTCAAGCCGTCACGCCCCTGACGCCTGTCGTGCTCGAACACTCGCGTGCACCCGAACGCATGGCGGCCGACAAGGTGCGCTGCGAAGCCTGCCCGGTGTTGTGCCAGATCAGCCCGGGCAAGCTCGGCGCGTGCAACCGCTACGGCAACGTCAACGGCGAACTCGCGCGACTGGACAACGTGCACCTGGTGCGGCGTGCCGGCGCGGAACTGGTCGAATGGAAGCCGGCGCCGCAAGGCTGGAGCGGCGAGTTGCTGAACGACGCGCCGGTGTTCGTCAGCGGCGTCGGCGCCGGCACCACCTACCCCGACTACAAACCCGCGCCCTTCATCATCGCCTCGTTGCAGCAGGGGGTGGACATGGTGACCGTGGTCACGGAAGGCATCTTCAGCTATTGCAGCTTCAAGGTGAAGATCGACACCGACCGCTACCTCGGCCCCGAGCAGGCGACGGTGCGCCACAAGGGCGAAGCGGTGGGCCATGTGACGACGATCGAGTACGGCTCGCAGTTCCTCGCGCTCGGCGGCGTGCACCACCTGACCGGCGGCTCGAAACGCGAAGGCAGAATCACCTGCGACATGATGCTGGCGCTGGGCAACCAGCAGCCGGTGGAGCTGCAGGTCGAGGGCGGCGCCGCGCTCACGGTGCAGGCGAATCGCGCGCCGATCGTGAACGGCGTGGAAGAGCAGCGCATGCGCGTCGGCTGCGGCTCGGCGACGATCGGCATCTTCGCGCAGCAATGGTTCGGTCACGTCGATGAAGTGGTCGTGATCGACGACCACATCACCGGCGTGCTGTCGGAGCACCAGGCCGGCAAGTGCCTCGACATGCCGGCCACGGGCATTCGCCTGCGCGGGCGCAAGTCGACGCCGGGGCGCTATTTTCAGGTCGCCAATCCCGGCTCGGGCTGGGGCGGCACCGACATCGTCGAGCCGTTGTCGATCATCGAGGAGTGGGACCCGAAGCACGCCCGGCCCGGGCTGCGCTTGTTGATGGTGTCGACGACCGGCGAACACCAGGCCTACTTCGTGCTCGACCGCAAACTCGTGCCGCAGCCTGCCGCAATGCCTGCCGCGGTGCGGCGCGTGGTCGAGCGCATCGGCGAGAACTGCGAACCGGCGCTGGCGAGCGTGCTCTATGTCGCCGGCGCCGGCGGCTCGCTGCGTGCCGGCGTCACCGAAAACCCGGTGCTGCTGACGCATTCGATCAAGGACCTGCTCGTCAACGTGACCTGCGGCGGCGCGCCGGTGTATGTGTGGCCGGGCGGCGGCATCACGGTGATGGTGGACGTGGCACGCATGCCGGCGAACAGCTTCGGCTTCGTGCCGACGCCGGCGATCGTCTCGCCGATCGAGTTCACGATGCGCCTGAGCGACTACCGCGCACTCGGCGGCCATATGCACCGGGTGCGGCGCATCGAAGACCTGCTGGCGCAGGGCGAATACAAGTTGATCGAAGCGGCACCGGGCAATCCCTGGCCGCTGCATCGCGCCGCGCCATGAACGGCGCAAGGCGCCAACCCCTGCCCGGTGGACGCTGGTTTTTCCAGCATGGGCCGATCGATTGCGTGATCGGTGCCGAGGGCGAGCCTCTTGCCGTGGCGCAGGCGTTTGAGGCGGCGTGGGCGCGCTTTCAAGGCGTGCTCACGGAACTGGTGGCCGAGCTTGGATTGCTGCGCATGAACCTCGCCGCGGTGCCCGGCCACAGCGTTGCGGCCGGCGGCCCGGTCGCGCAGCGCATGGTCGCCGCGTGCCGGCCCTATGCGGCACAGGGCGAGTTCATCACGGCGATGGCCGCGGTCGCGGGCAGCGTCGCGCAGGAGCTTGTCGGCCACTTCCAGCTTCCGGGCGTGCAGCGTGCCTATGTCAATAACGGCGGTGACATCGCGCTGCACCTGGCGCCGGGCGAAGCGTTCGAGATCGGGCTGGTCATGGACCCGCGGCACGCGGTGCCGGGAATCGACGGCCGGTTCCGCATCGACGCCGCCAGCGGCGTGCGCGGCATCGCGACGTCGGGTTGGCGCGGCCGCAGCCTGTCGCTCGGCATTGCTGACAGCGTGACGGTGCTGGCCGAGACCGCGGCCCAAGCCGACGCTGCGGCGACGATGCTGGGCAACGCGGTGAACGTTGACGATGCGCGCATCGTCCGCGCCGCGGCGAATTCAGTGCGCGATGACAGCGATCTTGGCCACTTGCTCGTGACGCTGGGCGTGCCCGCGTTGCCGGCGCCGCAGGTGGCGCTGGCGCTGGCTTCGGGCGCGGCCCTTGCCGGGCGCGAGATCGGCGCCGGCCGCATCGTTGCCGCGGCGCTGTGCCTGCAGGGCCAGATGCGGCAAGTTGCGTCTCAGGTGTTTCACGGGTCGCGCCGCGGGCTCGTTGGCCCGATACTGAGCCCAATGCCGAAGCTGCAATCCGAGCATCCGGCCTGTACGGAAGCCTGAACCATGTTTTACGCCGCCACCGCCGCCCTGCCTGAAGTCAACGTGCGCAAGTGCGTGCTCAACGTCGAAGACGTCTGGCACGACGGCGGCGCGCGTGCCGCCACGCCGCTGCGCCGCGGCAGCGTCGCCGCCGTGCTGCGCAACCCGTACGCGGGGCGCTATGTGGCCGAGATCCAGCCGCTGATGGAAGCGCTGAAACCGCTCGGCCGCGCCATGGCGCAGCGCCTGATCGACGCGCTCGGTGGCCCGGGCGCGATCCAGGCCTATGGCAAGGGCGCGTTGATCGGGCTCGGCGGCGAGCTCGAACATGGGGCGCTGTGGCATTTGCCCGGCGGCTACGGCATGCGCGAACTGCTCGAAGGTTCACACGCGATCGTGCCCTCCACGACCAAGGTCGGCACGGCCGGCGCCTGCATCGACATTCCGATCCACCACCGCGTCGCAGCCTATGTGCGCAGCCATTTCGATACGCTGGAAGTGCGCATCGCGGATGCGCCGCGCGACCACGAAATGATGCTGGTGCTCGCCATGACCACCGGGCCACGCCCGCACGAGCGCGCCGGCGGACTCCGGGCCGACCAGATTTCCAAGTTTGACGGGCAGCGCTGAGGCAACGCCTCGGCCATTTCAACACGGCACACCACACAAGGAGCCACCATGACGGAATCACTCACGCAACGCAGAACCCTGCTCGCCGGCAGCGCATCATTCCTGCTGCTCGGCACGGCCGGCATCCCGCTGTACGCCGGCGCTGCCACGAAACCCGGCGCGAAGAGCGCTTTGATCGTGGTCGACGTGCAGAACTGTTTTGTCAGCGGCGGCACATTGCCGGTGAAAGACGGCGAGCAGGTGGTTCCGGTGATCAACAAACTTGCGCCGCTGTTTGCCAACGTCGTGGTCACGCAAGACTGGCACACCGCCGGCCACGCCTCGTTTGCGTCAAGCTACGCCGGCAAGAAACCGTTCGAGATGACGAAGCTGGGTTACGGCATGCAGGTGCTGTGGCCCGACCATTGCGTGCAGGGCACGGGCGACGCCGCGTTGCACAAGGACCTGGCTCTGCCGACGGCGCAGCTCGTGATCCGCAAGGGTTTTCGCAAGGACACCGACAGTTATTCGGCGTTCACCGAAGCCGACGGCAAGACCACGACCGGCCTCGCGGGCTACCTGAAAGCGCGCGCCATCGACGAGGTGTACGTGTGCGGCCTGGCCACCGACTTCTGCGTCGCCTGGACCGCGCTGGACGCGCGCAAGGCCGGCTTCAAGGCCTCGGTGATCGAAGACGCGTGCCGCGGCATCGACCTCAATGGCTCGCTGCGAGCGGCCTGGGCGAACATGGCCAAGGCCGGGGTCAAACGCATTCAATCGTCCGACATTTCGGCTTGAACGCAACCGGCGGCGTGCCCGCCACCTCACTCCAGGAGACAACTTCATGCCCAGAATTGCGTTGATTGCAGTCGCCGCGCTTGTACTGTCGGGCCCGGCGGCGCAAGCGCAGGACGTCATCAAGATCGGCGAAATCAACAGCTACAAGGCGCAGCCGGCGTTCCTCGAGCCGTACAAGAAGGGTTGGGAGCTCGCCGTCGAAGAGGTGAACGCGGCAGGTGGCGTGCTCGGCAAACGCCTGCAAGTGATCTCGCGCGACGACAACGCGACACCGGGCGACGCCGTGCGCGTCGCCGAAGAACTGGTGTCGCGTGAAGGCGTGGCGCTCATCACCGGAACCTTCCTGTCGAACATCGGCCTGGCGGTGGCCGACTTCGCCAAGCAGCGCAAGGTGTTCTTCCTCGCCGCCGAGCCGCTGTCGGACAAGATCACCTGGGCCAACGGCAATCGCTACACGTACCGTTTGCGGCCCTCGACCTACATGCAGGCGGCGATGCTCGTGCCGGAAGCGGCGAAGCTGAAGAAGAAGCGCTGGGCCATCGTCTACCCCAACTATGAATACGGACAGTCGGCGGCGGCGACGTTCAAGACCATGCTCAAGGGCTTGCAGCCCGACGTCGAGTTCGTCGGCGAGCAGGCGACGCCGCTCGGGCGCATCGACGCCGGTGCGGTGACGCAGGCGCTGGCCGATGCCAAACCCGACGCGATCTTCAATGTGCTGTTCGGCGCCGACCTTTCCAAGTTCGTGCGCGAAGGCAATACGCGCGAACTGTTCAAGGGCCGCGAAGTGGTGAGCCTGCTCACCGGCGAGCCGGAGTACATCGAGCCGTTGAAAGAAGAAGCCCCCGTGGGCTGGATCGTCACCGGCTATCCGTACTACGGCATCCCGACGGAGGAGCACAAGAAATTCTTCCTGGCCTATTTCCGCAAGCACAACGAGTACCCCAAGCTCGGCTCGGTGGTCGGCTACGCGACGATCTGGTCGATCGCCGAAGGCATCCGCAAGGCGAAGTCGACCGACACCGAAAAACTGATCGCAGCGTTCAAAGGCCTGAGCCTGATGTCGCCGCTGGGCAAGATCACCTACCGCGCCAGCGACAACCAAAGCACGATGGGCGCCTACCTCGGCCGCACCAAGCTCGAAGGCACGAAAGGGGTGATGACGGATTACCGTTACATCGACGGCGCAACCGTGTTGCCGAGCGACGAAGAGACGAAGAAGCTGCGGCCGGCGGATTGATCGGCTTCCCAGGTCGCAGCAGGCAACACTGCGGGCGAGCGACGGGCGGCGCTTCACGGCGCCCGCCGCGCACCTGCAGTGTGGCTGACGAGATGCGTGCTACACCAAGGAACTCACGGCGTGCATGCCGGCCGGCCGCGCTTCGCGGGCCTCACACGAACTCGCATGCGATTGAATGAGATTTGGTGGATGGAACCGACTCACAGTCGTCTGTCCGCGCACGGTCAGCCTGCCGGGGTCGTGGCGGCAGGGCGGCGGCGGCGCCCCCGTTCTCCGGCCCACGCTCGCGGGCGGCCGTCGATGCCTGCAATCCGCAGCCGCGTCAACACCGCTGCGCCCTGCAATCTTGGGGGGCGACCGCGAATGGTGCCTGCGCCCGGGGGCACCACCACCGCCCTGTGCATC
>Ga0315278_10001859_pt1 | contig 18643 bp, 16 predicted proteins | sample YL17G06_0_MG_FD_203880 | JGI IMG/M metagenome (GOLD analysis project Ga0315278, IMG submission 203880) | Sediment microbial communities from Yellowstone Lake, YNP, Wyoming, USA - YL17G06_0 | ecosystem: Environmental > Aquatic > Freshwater > Lake > Sediment | place: USA: Wyoming | collected... | reverse complement strand
ACCCGCCGCGAGAAAGCTCTCTTCTGCCTTTCTGGTGCTGGAACGATACCCTTGAAAAAAACAAGCTGAAATGGCAAATCGACCAGATGCTTGAGAAGGGGGTTTACGGAGGATTCATCCACGCCAGAGTAGGCCTGAATATGGGCAAAACTCCGTATTTTTCGCAGGGCTGGTGGGATGCGATAGAAACGGCGGTCAATTACGGCAAAGAAACCGGATTTGCCACCTGGCTTTATGACGAAGACCGCTGGCCGAGCGGAAGCGCAGGGGGCAGGACTGTAGCGGTTAATCCGGAAGAATTTTCACAGAAGGGACTTGCATATTCCGAGATGCGGATAGACGGGCCGCAGAAAATAAAAATACCTTCGAGCGGTAAATTGGTCGGCGTAATAGCGGCCAAAATTGCTTCAAAAGATGTTATCGAGCAGAAATCTCTGACGGACATCAGCGAATATTCGGGTAAAGAGTGGGACGTGCCGGAAGGTAAATGGCTGATTATGACGTTCCGGCAGATAAGGGAGAGCGAAGGCAGGGCCGGCCCGCCGCAAAGAGGAATTGACTATTTGGACAAAAATGCTGTCGCTGCTTTTATAAACATAACCCACGAAGAATACTACAAGAGGGTCGGGAAATATTTCGGCAACGAGATACCCGGAATTTTTTTTGATGAGATTTCTGCGAAACTGCCCGGAGCAAATTTCGCCTGGACGGATGATTTTCTGGAGAAGTTCCAGCAGTTGAAAGGATATGACCTTAAAAAATATCTGCCGTTATTGGTTTATGACGGTGGGAACATAACGCCGAAGATAAGGTGCGACTATTATGATATTTTCACGACGTTATATTACGATGCGTGGTTCAAACAGATTAACGATTGGTGCAGCAAACATAACATTGTTCTGACCGGACATACCTTCGAGGACATATTCAGCTACGTCAGCCAGGGAGACTACTTCAGAACGCTGTCTGCTGTAGATATACCGATGACCGATAACGAGGATTTCCGGTATTCGTTCCCGCCGTATATCGAGTGGTTTAAGCCTAAACAGTTAAGCTCAATTGTTCACCTGAAGGGAGGCAAATTAGCGGCGGTCGAGGCGCTCGGCGGCAATAGCTGGACGTATAATCTCGAAGAGTTGCGTTACGGTCTTTCAATGCTTAACGTTTATGGAATAAATTTTATGGTGCTGCACGGCCTCTTTTATACCACCGATACGCCGTGGACTTCAGCGGATTTTCCGCCAAGCTGGTTCTACCAGAACGTTTACTGGAAATATTTCGGCCAGCCGGCGAAATTTATCCAGAGGGTTTTGTATATGGGCAGGCAGGGCAGGCACGTCTGCGATGTTGGGATACTGTTCCCGATTACAAGCCAGTGGGCGTCAGGCAGATGTGAGGGCGGCGACGGCAGAGAATTCAGCCTCGATGAATTGAACGATATACTTTTACTGCAATATTACAGCGTTCAAAGAGAGCTTCTTAATAATCAAATTGATTATGACATTATTGACCCTGCTTCGATTTTAAGGGCTGATATATCAAAGGGGAAAATAGAAATTGCGGAGGAGAAATATTCAGTGCTGATTGTGCCGCCCTTATCTGTGATAAACAGGGACGTTCTCGAAAAGATAAAAAACTTTTATGAGAACGGCGGCATAGTAATCGCCTTAAACACTCTTCCGACGGCGTCGATGGAAGAGGGAAAGATGGATTCGACCGTCATAAAATCCGTCAGCGATATTTTTGGTTTTAATCCGCTGTTTCTGCGTTCGGGATATTACAAAATCGACAAAACATATTCGAATGAGTTTATAACCAACGTAAACGACAAAAATGGAAAGGCTTACTTTGCAAGAGAAGTAGACAGAGTTCCTTCGATAATCGGGAAATCCGTCGAGAAAGATATTATTATCAAAAAAGGCGAGCCGGCAGGTTTTCATTTCCTTCACAGAACGACCGGCGACTATGATATTTATTACATAATGAACGGCCAGAAGGTTCCACGGCAGTGGACGGTCAATTTCCGATGCGGCGGCACAGTTGAAAAATGGCATCCTGAAACGACGCAAACTGAGAAAATATATGGACTTACAGACGGCAGCAGAACGGAATTAAATCTTTCATTTCAGCCTTGGGAAGGCTATTACATTGTCTTTAACCGCAACGAAAATGCAAAGTGCAGCGTCAGGTTAAACAATACAAATCTGAAAAATGCCGGAATAACAGATGCAACGGAAAGCAGGGCAAAAATCGAAGGATGGATGCCGCCGGAAGCAGAGGGTTTTTATGTGAATGTCGTAAAAGGTTATTCGGAAGAAAAAATAACAAGAAGCATAACAAAAGAATTGACGACTACAAATCCTCTGCGTCAGATTAATCTGGGGGACAAATGGAGTTTTATTCCCGTAGGAAACATTCTTGATTACAAATGGCAGGCGGATGTGCAAAGCTCGGAAATAAACCTGCCGGTAATGGAATTCTGGGCGGAAAGAGTCCCTGATTCCGTCAAAACTGAAGACCTGTTGTTGCCTAACGAGAATGTTTGCTGGAAACAAATAAAAATCAAGGATAAGTATAATAAAGTTTCCGGGTGCGGACGTTACCTTAGCTCATGGGACGGCTGGTGGATAACATACAGCGACCTGAAACCGCACTGGGGGACTATCGGCGGCAAAGAAATCAGGTTCAGAAAAAAAATTGTTATCAATGAACCTCTGAAAAGTGCCTGGCTGTGCATAACCGCCGACAAAAAATATAAACTGGACATCAACGGTAAAACCGCAGGAGAAAACGACGACTGGAAAAACGCTGAAACATACGACATAGCACCATACCTGAAGACCGGCGAAAACATCTTTAATGTAACGGTGGAAAATGCAGGGGCGCTGCTCTTGCAGGGAGAAATAACGCCTGCAAACAGCAGCAAAATCAGGCTGATTTCAAATGGCGACTGGGAGGTCTCTAACGAAAGCGGGATGTGGACAAAGGCGTTTGAATATGTAAATCCTCCTTTAGGCCCTTGGGGAAACATCGAGATGAGCAAAGAGCCTCTGTCGTTCCCGCTCAATGTTTGGTATCGACAGCAGTTGCCGAGCGGGGCGGCGGGAATAATCGTTCCTGCAATCAAGGGAAAATATCAAATATTCGTCAATGGTAAAAAAGTTGAGCAGTCATCAAAACAAAAGCAAATATCCTTCAAGGGTTTATTAAATGACGACAAAAATACTTTGCTTATAAAAGTTGCCGTAAAAGACTATTCAGAAGGCATAATCGAGCCGGTTACGGTTGTATATGAACCTGCATCGGTCAAATTGAGTTTGTGGAAGGATTATGGTTTAAGCTGGTATTCCGGTAGATGCGTGTATACAAAAGAATTTGATGTGCCTGCCGAATACCTTGCTGCTGATACGAAACTTGTTCTGGACCTCGGCGAGGTAAAACATTTTGTTGAGATATGGATAAATGGAAAATTAGCGGATACAAGAGTATGGCCTCCTTTTGAGGCCGAGGTGCAAAATTATCTTAAAACCGGCAAAAATACTATAAACCTCGTTGTCGGCAATTTGAAGGCCAATGAAATGAAATGGAACATTTATGACCAGACACTGACAGAGCTTCATTCAAGATGGGGACACGATTTGTGTGTGCTGAGAAAACCGGAGGCTCTCGATTCCGGTATTTTGGGGCCTGTTAAAATTGTTCCATATAAAAAGGCGGAAGTTGAAGTCATAACGTCGGACTGAATTTGAGAGGTGAAAGATTTATGAAAATGACTCGTCGTGATTTTATCAAACAGACCTCGGCGGCTGTTGCAGCCGGTGCTTTAAGCGGCTGCAACATATTATCAAAAAATGGCAGCGTCGGCGGAAAAGGGCAGGTTTATCCTGACCAGAGGCGAAAATTCAGGGATTCTGCCACCGGCCGTACCGTATGGCAGATGACCGATACTCCCTGCAGGACGACACACGCCCAGTATTTTACACAGCCGGGGACGACGCTGGACGGCAAATGGCTTATCTATGGCTCCGACCGAGGCAGTGAAAAAGGACAGTTGAACCTTTTTAAAATGAATCTTAAAACGGGCGAAAGCATTCAGCTTACCGAGTCGAACCTAAATCTGATACCGAGATGGTCGCATCTTTCAGCAGACGGCAAAGAGATTTATTTCATCGAGGATAAAAACCATTTCAAGGCTGTAAATATAGAAACGCTGGAAGAGCGAAGTTTATGCCGTATGGAAAATTGTTTTCGTCCGCACCAGATAGGCGTTAGTCCCGATGGCCGTTTTCTTATAGATGGTATATTTCTGGAAGACAAAACTGAGGAAAATTTCCTAAAAGGCGAGGAGGGATTTTTAATTCGCAGCGCGTTGGTAGTTATCCGGACGGACAACGGTCAAATGCACAAATTGCTCGACGGCAATACGCCTCGGGGACACGTGCAGTTCTGCCCGACAAATCCGAACCTTATTCTTTACTGCTATCAGGGACCATGGTGGCGTGTGCAGAGAATGTGGCTGATAAATTCCGATGGGACGGGAAATCGCCCCATATTCATTCAGACAAACTTCGAAGGTGCGGGACACGAATTCTGGAGTGCGGACGGAAAAACGATTTACGTTACGTGCAGCGGCGGCAGGCAGCCTCAGGGACTGTGGGCGGTCGACGCAGACGGCAAAAATGAACGATGTGTGCTGGCCGGCGCCTGTGTCGGCCACGGCACCGTCAACGCTGAGCAGGACAGGTTTGTTATAGATGATTTATACCACGACTGCAAAACGGGATTATGGATGTCGAAGAAAGGCTCGACGCAGCCTCAGTTGTTATGCCAAACAGGCGTTTCCTGGAAGGGAGAGCCGCAGGAACATCATCCGCATCCGAGATTTCTGCCTGATGGAAAAAGGGTCGCATTTACCAGCACGATGAGCGGGTCGGCTGAAGTTTATCTTGTTGAGATTTAAGCGGTTTCTTCCTTTTTATTGAAAGCAGCAAATATCAGGATTGTCAGAAGTATTACTGCACAAATCTGACTGACAAGCGGAGGGAGCATACTGTGAGTATGTGAAAGGGTTTTGAGGGGTATTTCGGCACCAACAAGGTCTATGAGCCAGCCGGCGGCAAGTGAACAGCCGGCAACACTGAGAAGATATATTATTGCACTGCGGCGGCCGAGCGTTTTCCAGATAGTTACGAATGATGCAGCGTTGGTGGCCGGGCCTGTCATAAGGAAAACCAGTGCCGCACCGGGAGTCAAGCCTTTCAAAATCATAGCGGCAGCCATTGGCACAGAGGCGCTTGCGCATACATAAACGGGTATACCGAGAATCATCATAACAATCATTGCGCCGAAACCTGTCCCCAGCTTTTCAGCAAAAAAATCTTCCGGGACAACGGCGGAAATTATTGCGGCAATTACGAGGCCGACCAGCATTGCCCTGCCGATGTCCTGCGGCAGTGTAACAAAACCGTATTTTAATCCTTTGACTAATTTTTGGCTTTTGCTTTCACGTTCGCAACAGCTTTCTGCGGATTGCTGCGGGGCGGGGCGGCTGTTCTGCGAGTTAGCGTCGAACAGGTCGACAAGAGTTCCGCCGACAATGCCGGTAGCAAAAGCAGCCAGCGGTCTGAAAACAGCAAAAACAGGGCCAAGAAGGCCTAACGTTACGAGGATACTGTCTACGCCGGTTTGAGGTGTAGACAGCAAAAATGCGATGGTGGAGCCTTTGCTTGCTCCCTGCTTGTGCAGGGACATTGATACCGGGATTACGCCGCAGGAACATAAAGGCAGGGGGACGCCGAAGAAAGACGCCTTCAAAATCGGCCATATTCCTCTGCCGCCGAGATGCTTTTCAACGAAATTTTTCGATATGAATGCTGAAAGAATTCCCGCGAAGAAAAAACCGAACAGCAGATATGGCGACATATCGGCTAATACGTTCCAGAAATCAACCAGCAATGATTTGACAAAATCGGCCATTGTGCGATTATAGAAAATTTAAGTTGCTAATGATTTTAATTTTCCACCTTACTACCCCCGTTTTCAGTGAGGCTGATTCGGCCTTTAAGACCTTTAACAGAGGCGAATTTATATTCGTTTTGTCCCTTCAGTGTTATGTTGTTATTTACTGTTATTTCGATGTTTTGTTCAGGATTTCTTTGGCGTATAACATTTGCCAGCAGAAATGCTTTTTCGAGTCCATCGCCGGTTTTGTAATTAGCCACTTCGTCAGGCTGGGCCAGTCGCTTGCCGTCATAAATGGAGACATTGTTCATATCCTCCAGCCAGCGATATATCTCGTCAACAGACATCGAATCTGTCATACCGAGAGAAACGGGGTTGCGTTCTATCGCCGCTTTTATGAAGGGAAGCCAGTCGCAGCTTTCCATATCACGATAGGCGTAAAAAGCGAGGTCTGCGGTAACGTTTTGAGAGCGAATCTGCCCCAGGTAGTCGATTATCTGCTGCCGGGTTTGTTGAGGGCTGATTTTAATTGGTCTTGTAGGCGCATAAATTTTTTCAGATGCCGGCAGTTTTGCTTCAACGTGGAGGAAGTCCAGCAATTTCTCAACGAACTGCTGTGCTTGGGGTATGGCCGTTCCGAGATATTTCGTCAAAGCTGTTTTACCGGCAGTGGTAGTGATGTCAGGTTTTTCTTTTTCTATAAAACTGCCAAGCTCATCGCAGCGGATTCTGCCGAGCATCTGGTAAGGCACAAAATCTTCTTCGGAAATCTCGGCAAGTAAATCCTCGTGCATTTTGTCAATAACTCTGCAATCGCTTGTATGCTCGTAATTGAACAGAATTTCAGCCTTGAGGAATTGCGGTTTTTTCCGGCAATCGTGGCAAATCTGGAAAAATTTCTGATATTGGGGATATGTTCTGAGAAAACCTGCGAACACGGCAAGTGATAATGGTGCGGAAAGATAAGCGGCGAGCTGCTTTTGCAAATGTTCGTATACGTTTTTATCTATCGTGGCCTGGGGATACAAACAGTGGATATAGCCGGTCGGGTGCGAAACGATAGTAACGTTTTCATTGCGCAACGCCCTCTGTGCCTTGTTAGAAGTTTCTGTGCCGTTGAACCACATTGTTTTGGTAACGAGTCTTCTGTTATTGGTCAGGACACCGTCCTGAATGTCGATGAAGTTCTGTGAATGAAGTGGCGTGAGTATCATATAGATGTCGTCCAGAGGTATTCCGCAGACTACAAAAGCCGCTGCGGCGTAAAGCGACGAAAGAGATACGCATTCGCCCGCGCCGGTTTTATAGCCCGGCTTAAGGCGAAAGGCGTTCATTGCCTCGACTGTTTCCGTTTTCCAGTAGGGGATGATGTCGCTGTCATATTTATCGAGCCCGAAATGTTTGCGAATATCCACGTCAAAATAATATTTGTCGCCTTCATAGCCGAACAAGGCATTACTTTTTGCAGTGTCTTCAGGCGAAATGAATTTTTCAAATCGTTTAAGCTCTTTGTCCTTGCTGGTAAGTCCCCACGTTTCGAGGTCGAGATTAAACTCGTATTCGTCCATTATGAACTGACGCAGCCGCATCAATTTCTTATACGGAGTTTTTCCTTCCAGCTTTTTAAAGCAGTCAAGCTCTCGCCACTGCCATATGACCGGACTCATAATATTCGCCAGAACAAGACTGTGTGCCAGTTCGGGAAATACGAAGACCTCCATATCGGAGAGTGTTATCGCTGAGGAATATTTTTCAATCTGTTCAGGTTTCATTTTTATCTGTTAATTTCGCAAAGTTCTGATAATTCGCAGCTTTTGCATTCGTTTCGCCGTTTGCCCGTGCAGTTTTCGATAATGCCGACCCGGGACAGCGCAAAATCGTATTTCACGGGGTCGGCTGGTTCGAGCGCAGCAAAACTTTCTGTTATTTGCACTGCCGCTGAAAGGGAAACTGTTTTCTGCTTATAAAGTCCGAGTATTCTGCATAATCTGCCCATATGCACGTCGACGGGAACGATGAGTTTAGCCTTATCGATGGCTTTCCACAAGCCGGCATCAACACTATCTTTTCGTACCATCCAGCGAAGAAACAGGTTCAGCCTTTTGCAGGCGCTGCCTGATTCCGGCCGAGGCAGCAGGTAAGCCAGTCCTTTTGTGATGCGCCTGCCGCTCATAGCCAAAAGTGAACCGCAGAATTTTGATAGGGCAGGGATAATGTTTTTGTCTTTTTTACTATAGCCCTGTATAAAAGATTTTTCGATACTGCCGCAGCGGATTAAAACTTTTTTCAGCAGCATAAGCAAATCGGAAATATCATCGCCTGTTGTGAAACGATGTTTGAAACTTTTCAGCCCTCGTCTTTTTTTATTGTCAAAATGCAGGATAAAACTGTAAGGGCTGCCATTCATTCTGGCCAGCAAATCCGTCAGGCTTTTTTCAATTTGCTGGACCCTTCCGTAAGCAAGCGCCGCTGCCAGAAATCCTGCAATCTCCATATCGGCGTTATTGGAATATTTGTATACGAACTGCAAAGGGTCCGGCTTTATCAGATGACGATGATTGTATCTGGCATATAATTTTTCCAGAATAGTTTTAAGTCTTGTCTGTTTGTTGTCCACTAAGCACCGCTGTTTTGAAAGTTTCAAATCCCATTTTATCAATCATAGCACCGAGCCTCTGATGCGGTTTTGCATTTGCCTTGTAGTATTGAATGATTTTATCCACGAGCTCAATTGCCTGTTCTGCCGAGAGGTCTTTTGCAAGTTCGAGAGACAATCGTGGTTTGGCGCCGCCGTTGCCTCCGACGAGCACTTTCCAGCCCTTCGGCATACCGACAAGTCCGATGTCTTTTATGCAGGTCTCGGCGCATTGATTTGGGCAGCCGCTTACGCCGAGTTTGAATTTGCCGGGCAGTTCCATACCGTGATATTTTTCACTCAGTTTAAGTCCGAGCCCGAGGCTGTCCTGTATGCCTCTTTTGCAGAAAGTTGTCCCCGGGCAGGCTTTTATGCTTCTTACGCAAAGACCGATAGCGGCGCCTTTCGGCATATCGAGGTCGGCCCATACGTTGTCGATGTCCTGCTCTTTGAGGCCGACCAGAGCGATTCTGGCGGCGCTGGTTATCTTAAGCACGGCTTTGTATTTCTCTGCTACATCAGCGATTCTACGAAGCTCCTGCGGCTTGACAACGCCGCACGGAACGTGCGGGGCTACCGCGTAACTTTGCCTGTCTCTTTGAATGATTACTCCCTTTTCACCATCTTGCAACATTTTGGATTCTCCGCGATTGTGATTTTATTTTTTCAGATTTCTGCAAGTTTTCTCCATTTGCGGCCGTCGGATTCTATAAGGCTGTCGGCTTGGGGGAAGCTATCGCTGCCCGCAGCGTATTCATACGGCGGCAGACTGGAATTTTGCCATACTTCCAGCACAGGCGTTAGCAACTGCCAGCTGGTTTCCACATCATCTTGTCTTGTAAAAAGCGTCTGGTCGCCGGCCATACAATCCAGAAGCAGTCTTTGATATGCCTCCGGCATCTCGATTCCAAAGGTATCTCTGTAGTTAAAGTTCATATTAAGCGTGCCTATGCAGATTTTTGAGCCGGGGCGTTTTGCCTGAAAATTCAGTGAGATTTCTTCCTGAGGCTGAATCTGTAATAATAGCACATTGGACGGTATATTGTCGAGGCCGACAGAGTGGAACATTGAATACGGGATTTTTTTAAATGTAACGGCAATTTCAGTATCTTTGGCGGTGAGCCTTTTGCCGGTCCGAATATAGAAAGGGACATCTTTCCACCGCCAGTTGTCTATGAGCAGTTTTGCCGCAATGAATGTTTCTGTTTTGGACTGAGGGTTTACACCGGCCTCCTGTTTGTAGCCTGCGACTTTTTTCCCGTTTATTGTGCCTGTGGTATATTGTCCGCGTATAATGAACCTGTCCAGCTCGTCCGGTTTAAATGGCCGAATTGACCGCAGTAGTTTGACCTTTTCATCACGGATGCTGTCCGCTTCAAAAGACGTCGGCGGCTCCATCGCAACTAAAGCGAGCATCTGAAGGATGTGGTTCTGAAACATATCACGCAGAGCGCCGGCTTTGTCATAATAATCTGCTCTGTGTTCGACACCTACGGTTTCGGCAGCCGTGATTTGCACGTTGTCAATATAATTACGGTTCCAGACCGGCTCAAAAATGGTGTTGGCGAAACGGAATATCAAAATGTTCTGGACGGTGTCTTTGCCGAGATAGTGGTCTATTCGATATATCTGCGATTCGTCAAAACAGTGATGAATTTTATTGTTTAACTCAACGGCACTTTGCAGGTCGCTGCCGAAAGGTTTTTCAACAACTAATCTGAGCTGAGATTTTGGAGGACAGGATAGTCCCGATGCTCCGAGATGCTCTACTATGGTGGTATACAAAAATGGCGGAACGGCCAAATAGAAAATATGACAGCCGTCGACCTTGTGTTTTTTGTCCAGCACGGGAAGCTTGTTTTTTATATCGGCGTAAAACGAAGCATTATTATAATCGCCGCTTATATAGTAAAATCTGTCCGTAAAATCTTTCAGTTCTTTTGCGGATATATCATCCGAGTTTTCCCGTATTGCCTGCTGCGCCGTTTGCTGAAATTGTTCATCCGAAAAATCTTTTCTGCCGCAACCGAGGAAATAAAACTGCTCGCCAAGCAGTTGGCGTCTGAATATTTGAAAGAGACTTGTGAGAAGTTTCCTGCGAACAAGGTCGCCGGATGCACCGAAAACTATCAGGGCATTTGGCAAAGCAGGCATCTCGGCACATAAAATGTCATCACCGTTTACCGAGGGACTGATTTTCTGCATTGCAGATGTTCCTTTATTGCTTGTATTTTGTTGCGGAGCCGTTTGGGCTTAATCTTCAATCGCTTCAAACTCCTCTTTGGCTGCGCCGCACTCCGGACAGACCCAGTCAGCCGGCAAATCCTCAAAAGAAGTGCCGGGCCCGATGTTATTGTCGGGGTCGCCGACGGCAGGGTCATAAATATAGCCGCATACGAGACATTCATATTTCTTCATATTTTTTGCCCCTTCTTTTTTCTCCGTCCTTAGTTTCGTATCTATATATGTTGCGGCAGTTTTAGGAGTTTTGCCTTTTTTAATGTCACGGTAATAGGCATACGTCATCGGCTCTTTTGTATCGTCAAGCGTTCCGCAGCCCGTAACTTTTGCTATAAACAACGTATGTGATACAACGTCGATACTTTCTGTAACTTCGGCCTCCAGAAAACCTGCGGTATTGTCCAGAATTATCGGTGAGCCGGTTTCGCCTGTTCTGTAATTTACCGCTTCAAATTTATTTACGTCTCTTCCGGAACGGAAGCCGAAATTTCCGATAAAAGGCATAGGCGTTTCCTCGGAAAGAATGGAAACGGCGAAAACTTTGCTGTCGGTGATATATTCATAAGTCAGACATTTTTTATTCACGCTTACCGCTATCATCGGCGGTTCAGGTGTTATCTGAAACACCGTGTTGACTATGCAGCCGTTGATTTTGCCGGCCTTCCTTGAGCTGATTATGCACATTCCATAACTTAGCTTAAACAGCGATTCGAGGTCTATCATTTATGTCTCCGCGGGTTGTCCGGATTATTTTTTGAGAGCAGTCAGTTTCTGGCTCAGCAAAGCTATATGACCTCGCTCTTCCCGGATAATTTCCTCTACTTTGCTTTTGGCGGCTTTGAGAGGGACGAAATCCTTCAGGCCAAGATAAAAAACGATTGAATCTTTCTCCGCTTCAATGGCCATTCTCAGAATATCTTCTACGGTTTCCTTGCCTTTTAGTTGTTTGCCCGGGTCTTTTTTCAGGTCAAATACGTGGCCGTTAGCCATTGCCTGAAGATACAAAGAGGCCTCATTCTCCGGGTCAAACGTTATCAGCTCTTGCTCTTTATATGAAATTTGTTTTCTCATATTGGCAAAGACCTGTTCGTGATTTTCTTCCATAGCAGCAAGTTCCAGCAGCATTTTACTGACGCCTTGGTTTGAAATATTTTGTGCTGCCTTGCGGTAAAATTTTGTGCCGTTTCTTTCGATTTGTTCGGCCATTTCAAAAATTTCAAATGCGTTAAAAGTAATGCTCATAGTAATCCTCCTGTTGTTTATTCCCCTTTCCATAATCCGTGAAGATTGCAATATTCTCTTGCGCTGACGGAAGCAGCTTCGACGTTAAATACCGCCTCCGGTGCCATACCCGGCTGGAGGAACTGCCTGTATACCTTGCCGTCGGCAAGTAATTCAATCCATTCGATATAATGTTTTTGCTCCATCGGGTGTGCCACGCTGCCGACCTTGACTTTGATGCCGCCGCTGATTTTTTCGATTACCGGCACGTGTTTTTCCCTTGCTGCATCGACGGTGTTTTCAATCATTCGTATCATCGGCTGGCCGCAGCAGACGAGTTCGCCGTCGCCGCCGTGCAATACTTCCACTATATTGCCGCACGCCATACATTTGTAGATTTCAAGTTTTTTAGCCATTTTTTCCCCTTTAATTTATGTTTTCGATTTTTCGGTATCAGAGGCGAAGTTCAGGCCTCTGCACTATTTGGCAATTTTAAGTTCTTTGTGTTTGACTAAGATTTTGTCGGCCAGTTCATCCAGTGCCGTAAAATCACCGTCTTTAGGATAACCTTTTGCTATCACCGGTTCAAGTATTTCCACTTTGAGATTTGTAAGCAGCCCTGTAATCTGCTCGACCATTTTGCCGCCCCAGCCGTATGAGCCGATGATGGACGCAAATTTTGTTTTTGGTCTGAGTGCGTTGGCCAATATGCAGGCATAAGCGACCTTTGGATGAGGGCCGGCCAGCACCGTCGGGCAGCCGATTACAATTGTTGCCGCATCGACCAGCGCCATTGCCAGCTTGCCTATATCTGTTGCTGCGAGATTAAATTGTTTGACCGTGATGCCTTTTTCAGTCAAGGCGTCGACAAAATGCTCGACCATTTTTCTTGTGCTGTCGTGCATTGATATATATGGCAGAACAACTTCGTTTTTGACCTCGTCACCGGCCCAGTCTTTATAGGCGTTGACGATAAATTCAGGCCTGTCATACACAGGCCCGTGACTCGGCGCAATCATATCTATCTGCAATGCCTTTATCTTTTCGAGATTTTTCTTTATCGGTGTCCTGAACGGCATCATTATCTCTGCATAATATCTTTTTGCCGATTCGTAAACGACCGCTTCATCGTCCACAAACAAGCTGCTTGTTGCCAGATGTGAACCGAAAAAATCACAGGAGAAAAATATCTTGTCCTCCGGCAGATATGTCCCCATTGTTTCAGGCCAGTGGACCCACGGTATATACACAAACTGCAAAGTCTTGTCTCCCAAAGAAATTTTTTCGCCGTCCTCTACGGTGATGAATTTCTCTGCCGGTATGCACAGCAGGTCCATCAGCATCTCTTTGCATTTCGGATTTGTTACCACCTTTGCATCGGGATAGAGCATCAATATATCAGGTATAGCGCCGGAATGGTCCTGCTCGGCGTGGTGGGCCACTATATAATCTATCTTTTTAAAACCTGTTTTGATGAGATTGTCCACAAGCACCATTGTTTTGGTGGGGTCGACAGTGTCCAACAGGGCTGTTTTTTCACTCCCCTTTATCAGATAAGCGTTGTAGCTCGTGCCGTCGGGCAACGGTATCAGTTCATCGAACAGTCTTCTGTCCCAGTCAATTGCGCCTACAGCGTAAATATTCGGTTTAAGCTGTCTCATCTGCAATCTCCTTTTTTGCCTGTCAGGCGAAGTTATGATATTTTATTTATCTCTATGGTCAAAAACATTCCGATATATTTATTAAACGGCGATAATATTATTTCAAGCCCCTTTACCGCACCATACAAAAACGACGGCAGCAATTGCCTCATAGAAACGCCTCCGCTGATTAGATACCGAAAAGGCGTATGCGGTTTCAGCACGGTAATTTTCAGCATCGGAAACTGCTGCTCGAATTGTTTTCTGTCGCGGTAAAAGATTATCCACGGAATCGCCCCGTTGGCCGATGAAAGAGGCCCCGTTTTCTCGAATCCCCACCCGCCGGAAGGGTCGAAAGTTTCGTGGTGAAAATTCTGATAAATGAAACGTCCCCACGAGGTATTCGCAGGCTCAATCATAATTATTTTCCCGCCAGCCTTGAGAGTTCTGTCCATTTCTTTGAAAAAGGCCGTTGCATCGTTTATGTGGTGCAGAACGTCTATCATAAAATACGCATCAACACTATTATTACCAAAAGGCATATCCAAAGCAGAAAAATGTTTGTCCACGTTGGGCAAATCAAGGACGTCTGATGTAACTGCGTTTGGAATGACTTTTTTTATAAATCCGCCGCCGCTGCCTAATTCAACAAACAATCCGTTTCTACTGCTTTCCGGGATTGATTCCTTAAAAATGTTATAAAAATCAGCGTATAATTTTCTTAAAAAAGGTTTGTCCTGAATAATCTTTGCGTGCAATAAGGTGGTTTCAACGTCATCCAGATTACGGATGTTTTTTGCTTCAGGCAGTTTCAGCCATTCGGTTATTTTCACGCTATATCCCCTCGCCCGGATTTTTAATAATTGGCTGCCTCAAGTTCGAAAAAACTTTGCGGATGCGTGCAGAGCGGACAGGTTTTAGGCGGTTCAGCGCCTTCGTGCACATAGCCGCAGTTTCTGCATATCCATCGGACCGGTTTCAGTCGTTTGAAAACAAGACCTTTTTTAAGATTTTCCGCCAGTGCAAGATACCTTTCTTTATGCCTTTTTTCAGCCACGGCTATGCGCCTGAAAAGTGATTCAATTTCCTTAAAACCTTCTTTTGCTGCTGCATCGGCGAAGCCCGGATACATCTGACTCGTTTCATAATCTTCGCCCGCAGCCGCCGCTAAAAGATTTTCAAGCGAGCTTCCTATGACGCCCGCAGGATAAGAAGCAGTTATTTCCACCTCTCCGCCTTCTAAGCATTGAAATTCACGTTTGGCGTGTTCTTTTTCCTGGTTGGCGGTCTCCTCGAATATCGCTGCTATCTGTTCGTAGCCTTCTTTTCTTGCCTGGCTGGCAAAATAGGTGTATCGGTTGCGGGCCTGTGATTCTCCCGAAAATGCGGTTAATAAATTCTTTTCAGTTTTACTGTCTTTAAGTTTCATAATCTACCCGCTTTCCTGAGGTGCTTCGAAATGGGCAGGAGTGGAGTTGAACCACCGACACGCGGATTTTCAGTCCGCTGCTCTACCACCTGAGCTACCTACCCAATAAATAACCATTGCTGCGGCTGATAGTTTAACAGGAAAAATTGATATTGCAAGAGGATAGGCGAATTTGCGTGCTAACTGTTATCAGATGTTATCAGTTGTCATCAGTTGTAATCAGAAGGTATCCAGATGTAATCAGAACACATTCAGAAGCACTCCAAAGTGCATCAGAAGACACCAGTGTTTTTGCTTAAATGCTGTCATAACAAGGACTTAAATTAAATCAAGCTACGGATTTCAGCAAAAAATCCTAAATCCACCTTCGCTTCCTCCTTCGCTAAAGCTATGGAGGACGAGGAAGCAGCTGCGGCGGACAAGTCCGAATATCTAAATCCTAAACAAATTCTAATGACCGAAAAGTTAATGACTGAAACAGCGTTACCATAGAATACTACGCTTCCTATATGGAGACATAGGGTCTCCGCATAATAGAGCGAACATGCGCGTTTGATTCGACCCTACTTCGCCCTACGGGCTACGAAGGGCAAGAAAAAATTGGGTAAGTTGTTAGAGAATAAGGAGTTAAAAAATTGTAGAAAATTTTGGTTTTTTTCCATTTTGGGCGAAGAGTGCATGCGTAAATGATTGAAATTCGTATTGCGTCGTGCGCATATCGTATTGCGTATGTCGAAGGGTGGGTAAACTGCGCTACGAGATTTTGGGATTTTGAAATGATTGGGTAGTGTCAAGAATCTTTCGCAAATATGAGTTTTTGGATACTACGCGTTGCAATCAAAGAATGTGCAGTAGGTAAAGCAAACCAAATGCTATTAAAAACGGGCCGAATACTCTCATCACATGCCAGTAGTTGTGCAACATTTGCTCCGCTTTCTGAGTTTCTTTGGGATTGCGAGGTATGATACCCCAAGCCTTAAGAGTAATATACAACCCCAAACATACGGGAATTAAACCCTGCCATTTCTCATATAACTCAAACATATACTAATCTCGCTTAGCTGATTTTTTAGCCCAATATACGATTACTACAATTACAAAAATAGGTCCTAGCACAGCTGGGATATCCCTAGTGGATACGAAGGAACCCCAACATCCAGTGCGATGATACTGTTCATATTGAAGAAACAATTGGCTAAAAAATACGCTGATTACTATAACAACAATTAATCTTGTCAGTTGGGACATCTTTTTCATATACGACTCCATAAAATCAAGCCTCACTTTTCTTGAGACTCCAAACTATTCAAATTTCTCTTCCTGACAATTATCATCGGTGCTACTGCTGATTTTCATATTTTGACATCAACTGGATCAGCCGGACTATTGAAGTTCTGCGATTGTTCAGAAACTTTTTCGCTTACTCTGTTATCTTCCGCAATCAGTTGCGGAACTGAAAGCACAAGTCCTTCCACGCCTTGAGCTACAGTTAATGCATCTTTAAGCATTAAACCGGCAGTAACATCTCCTGCACCACGAAGAGCATCTTCACCGGGTCTATTTAAGTACTGTTGCCAATTATCGTTATAAAGGGACGATTGCATCATTTTGAGGCCATTGTTCCATTGAAGGCATCCCCAACCAAATCCTGCCCCTCCTCTAGCGAGGCCGCCAAGACCACCCGATCCATATATATAAGATCCAGACAAAATCATCGTTCCAACACCACCAAGTGCTCTCGCACCCCCGCCCCAGTAGACCTCACCTTGTCGTCCCCCAAGGTAATCATATACCCCACCAGCAAAATCTCCGATTCTGCCAACTACTGGTTCCCAATACTTTAGTCCATACGGGTCTATGTAAATTATCGGGTTATTCCCACAGTATGTATAAAGATTCAGTCCCGCCGCATATCCAATCGGGTCTGTCTGCAGGAATCGGCCAATCTGTGGCGAATAATACCTCGCCCTGTAGTAATAATTTCCTGTCTCTGTATCATATTCCCGCCCCGTGAACAATCGGCTATTCCCATAAGTGCTCGTGGAGATTATTTCGCCCTGTGCGTTTCTTATTGTCGGTTTCCCGAATACGTCATACGAGTATTTTTCAACTATATTGTGACTTGAATCTGAAAGTGCCGCCACAGAACCCAGCCCGTCAAAATGATAATAATATTTTGTCCCGCTCGCTGTAATCATCACCACCGGCTCATCAATGCCGGGACCGTAAACGTATTTGCGGAGCAAATTGCTGCTGTTATCGTATTCTGCGATAATCTGGTCGCCATCATAAACGTAGTGAACAGTGGTCAGCGGCTGGTGGTTAGTGTCGTAAGTCGTTTTCGTTACCCTTCGACCGAGATAGTCATACGTGTACTTCGCCACGTGGCTGTTATCCTTGCTATTCATTTGTCAAAGAACCTTTTCTCGCAGATGCGAGTTTTTGCACTATTTATTTTTTACTTGCCATAGAAAGGTGTTAGTTCATCCGGTTCACCAAATAAAGCTACCAAATCTTCATACGACAACGGCAAGGGGTATTTTTTAGTCTTAGAACCATTCCAAAGAGCAACTATCCCAGGATAATTACGTATCATAATCAAATCTTTATCTTTCATAAAAAAACCGCATCCAGCAACTTCATATTCAATTAATAAATCTGGTCCATACTGATCTCCCTGCCTTTCCGCAACCCATCTCGCTTTTTTTTCCTCCAACCATTCCCAATTAACAGCCGTTGGAGATATTATGTCACCATTTTTCAATTCAAGAAAAACATTCAATGAATCTATGTTTTTAAGGGGTTGTTTTGGTGACCCTATCCATAAATCATCGTAATTTATTTTGTTGGTTAAAAAACAAGGAGCGTTTTTATGTCCAACACACAAAATAGGGCCTTTTTTATATTCTTTGCCTACATACATATTGCCACATCCGCACTGGGCAAGACACATCAAGGTCAACGCCCAGAATACTGTTAATCGTCCCATTCTTCTTCTTGTCCTTTACAATGTAACTCTTTTGCTTTTTTCCACAGTTCCCTCTTTTCATTCTGGCAATTGTCCCAAGGCAGCCACGGATGGGGTTTATCATTTTTCTTTTTATCCTCAAATGCCTTCTGCACATCATTTTTATAAGAGTCATCGCCTATTCTGTGTGCCTTATTTTTGTCTATGGCTTCTTGAGCTGCTTTCATATCCTCATCTCTATCCCTGTTCCAAACGCCGTTTCTATTTTTATCAAGGGTATTTCCCCAACTCCACGTGTCAGTTACTATACCCGATGAATCCGTTCTTGCCAAGTACTGGTGCGAGCCTGGGTCCCACCAAGCTCTTGCGCTCGGATCACGAAGTATAGCCAAACCTCTTCCGATTTCATATATATCCAGTCCCCACGGGTCTATCCAATTAACTGGATTATTATCACAGTAAGTATAAAGATTCAGACCGCCTGCATATCCAATCGGGTCAGTTTGCAGGAATCGACCGATTGTAGGTTTGTAATACCTTGCACGATA
>Ga0315278_10001858_pt1 | contig 18651 bp, 8 predicted proteins | sample YL17G06_0_MG_FD_203880 | JGI IMG/M metagenome (GOLD analysis project Ga0315278, IMG submission 203880) | Sediment microbial communities from Yellowstone Lake, YNP, Wyoming, USA - YL17G06_0 | ecosystem: Environmental > Aquatic > Freshwater > Lake > Sediment | place: USA: Wyoming | collected... | reverse complement strand
AGTCGAGGGGGGCGCGAAGGCGATCGTGGATGCGAAGCTCCCGGGAATCCTCCGCGAGAAGCAAGGCGCGTGGGACGAGCAGGTCAAGACGCTACAGGCGGTGGTCGCGGTCTATGCCGGCGCCGCTGCGGGCTCCGACGAAAAGGCGCTTCTGGACGCCGCCGAGCGGCTCCACGGCCAGTACGAGGCGATGGTGCGCCTCATCCGGCCTCCGCTCCCCGAGTTGGAGGCGTTCCACGTCGTGCTCTACCAGCTCTATCACTTCGACATGCCGGCGGGCGACGTCAAGGCTATTCGCGCCACCATCGAGCGGATGCACGAACCGATCGCCGCGCTGGAATCGGCCAAGCTCCCGGAGAGATGGTCGAAGGAGCAGGCGGATCGCTTCGGAAACGCGCGGACGAAGCTCGTTGTCGCGGTGAACGACCTGGCGAAGTTGGCCCCGAAGAGCAATGCGAAGGCGATGAAGACGCCGATCGAGAACGTCCATGATCGGTATTTGGGGACGGTCTCGGTCTGCGAGTGAGTCCTGCGGCTAGTGAACGACCACGACCTTGGTCGTGAGAGTGCTCGCGCCGCGGTCGAGGCGAGCAAAGTAGACCCCGCTCGCAAGTGGGCGGCCACGACCGTCGCGGCCATCCCACGAAAACGACGACTCGCCCTTTTTGGGGCGCCAGGCTCCAACTGTTCGGCCGCTGATGTCCATCAGCATCACGGTCGCGTCGCGATCGAGCCCACGTCCGAACTCCATTCGTGCTCCAGCGCCGGTCACGGATGGCAAGACGCGCAGCCGGAACGAGAGCGGTCCGTTCGAAAGCGCGGCGGCCGAGGGGTCCGCGACGAGCACAGAGTCCTCGGTCACGTTCGCATCGTCATCGGTCACCGTGACGTAGAGGTGACCCGGTGTCAGCGGCGGGAGCTGAAATGTCGCCCGGCCATCCTGGCCGGTGTATAGATTCATGAGGACCTCGTCGCCCGTGCCTTGTGCAACGTCGCCGGCCCGTGAACCGAACGCGGCCGGTGAGGCGGAAGCCGAAGGGGCCGGTTTCCAGAGCGACACCTGAACCCCGGCGGCGGGCATTCCGGACGATGTCAGCACTCGAGGCGCATAGGAGCATCCGGCGCAGGACGAGGGGACCATGGATGGTGACTCCACCGCCCACGTCACGCTTCTCGGATCCGCGAGATCGTGGCGTCGGATCTCCATTGCGGGATCTCCGAGTAGGAGGTACATCCAGGCGTTGAAGGCGCGATCGACCTTCGTGCATTCGCGTTCTGCGAAACGAATGGCGAGCCCTTGCTTCGTGATTCCCATCCCGAACGCCGCCTTGAAGATCGCCGAGTTCGAGGCCGCGTTTCCCGCGACGTATGACACCAGAGTGGCGCCGTAGGCCGACACGGCGCCGTTCGCACCTCCTCCCATCATCGTTTCAATGAAGCACGGAAAGCTCGTGAGGTCGCCTGTTTCGCATGCGAATGACCAGACGACGGGAGTGACCGGAGCATTCGTCAGCGCGACGATATCCACGTTATAGAATGAGGCGGCGTAGAGTCCGGCCGCATTCCATCCAGACCACGCCGACGAACTTCCGTGGCCCTGGTAGGAAATGATTCCGACGCGCCCGAACGCATCGGTGATGTCCGCATTGCCGGTTCCGGGCGTCGACCCATAGATCGTTTCGAACGCCGGTGTCACGCTGGCGTAGGTGGCCGCGCGCACCTTCTCCTGGTTTTCATCGAAACGGGTGTCGGGAGGCGGCCCCCAGTGCGCGACGAGGGCTGCGGTGTTGTACGACTGGAGACCTGTGGGATGGTCTTCATAACGCAGGATGCGCGCGACTTGGGGGGCGAGGCCGGATCGGTTGTGGAAGGACAACCTACCGATGTAGACCTCCTTGCCGAGATCGTCGATGCCATCGCCGTCGGCATCGCCGTAAAGGTCGTCGCCTGGCTCATACCCGTCGACCGGCAAGGGCTGATAGGGCGAAAAACACATCGGGATGAATTCGATGCCGCCCGCGAGGAGGCAGTAATGTTCCGCCGAACGGGGCGTTCCCGCGTACCACGTTTCGATGTAGTGGCGAATGTCCGAGGAGGTCGCACTACCGATCGTCTCGAATCGTTTCATCGTCACGGTGAATCCGCGCTTCTTCTTCTGCTCGACGAGCGGCAGGATTGCCGCCTCGTCGAGCGTCGGATAGATGAACAGATAGTATCCCCCGAAGCGCACGTCATCCCAGGTCAGCCATGGTTCGACTTGAGATCCGTTCAAAAGCCCGGCGAGGGCGGCGGCGGCCTCCATCCTCGAGCCGGCCTGAGTCATCGACGGCGGACCGTCGTGATTGAACGTGTAACGCGCGTGTCGATCGACGGTCAGGTTGCCGGAGGCGTTCCAGCGAAACGGGTGTACCTCGGTTTCCGCGACATAGAGGGTCCCCGCCCCCTGGGTCGCCGGGGCCTGCGACAACCCGGCCCCATCTGGGAAATCGGCAAGTGAGTTGTAGACTGCCTCATCGCGGACGAAGGTTTCCGGCGTGCTTTGGCTGTCGGGTAGGTCCGGCATTGGGTGAGGCCACGGTAGGAATCCCTGGGCCACGACCTGGTCGAGGACCTGAGCGGACTCCAAAAGGGCCTGCGGGGCACCGGTCACGATCCCCAGATCGAATCGATAGACCGGCAGTTCGGGAGAACCGACCACGTGGGCGTCGGGGAGACCTGGGACCTCGAGTTGCTGATACTGACGATTGTCAGACCCGACACGGGGCGTGCTCCAGTAGCCGTGGATGGTCAGGTCGAAAATGGAGTGGCCAGGCGACGACGCCTGACTGTCGAACACGATTTCAACCGGAGTCCCGGGTTGGGAACCGTCGAGCGCGACCCAGGTTTGCCCGAAGCTCGGGGCGGGCATCGTATTCAGGGCTAGAGACAGCAGAATCCAAGAGGAAGATCGAAGGATCGAGGAGGCTCGCAATCTAGGCGAGAGTCGTGGGGAGGCTCCTGGGAGCGGCATCGTCTCCTCCAATCATGCGTGGATCGCGCCAGACTCGGACGCGACCGCGACGCATTGCGACGATGGTACGCTTCGATCCCGACTCCGAATAGCCCAAATGCCGTTCCACTTTTCGAGGAGGGCACGTGCCTGCGATCCTGATTGACACCTCGCTCGGATCGCTCGCGGCCGCCACCCAGGCGAGCCTCATGGCGCTGAACCGGTTTCTCGGCCGCTCTCGGAGGACCGAGGTCCACCAGGAGCCCGGATTCTTCCGGTGGCACACACCCGCATCTTCGTCACGGGGTACGAATTGCCGCTCTCGTACGCAGATCCGCTCTTCGACGTCTACGACGACCTGCACGGCCCGGATTCGCAGCTCCAGTTGGAACTTTCGCGACATTCCGGGTTACCTATCAGGGATGGCGCGCGCGCGACGATGGAGCATGGCTTTCCTGCCCACGCTCCTCCTCGCCCCCTCCCTCGCGCTCGCCTCGCACCACCAGGCCCCGCCCGACTCTCTGGGACGCGATCCGGACGCCTGGTTCGACACCTCCGATTGGAAGATCCTGCTCGGCACGGCCCTCCCCGACACTCTCGACGCGCCGGAGCACAACGTCCTTCGCGCCGCGGAAGAGGCCCTGGAGCAGGACGACTGGATCATCGACGCTCCGGGGAATTCCGGCCGGGAGTTGGTCACAGGATGGAAGCCGATCCACAACTTCATCTTTCGACTCTTCGCCGGACGTTCGCTGGCCCGATGCTTCGCGTCGGTGACGAGCATGGCCGACGGACGCACCGTGCTTACGTTCCGTGGAGCGATCGCGTCGAGGCATGATCTCCACTCGAGCCCGATGCGGGGCTCGGCCGAAAGCTCCTACCGGTCGGCCGTGGCGGGTTTCCAGCACGATGTCCGCGCGGCCCTGGCGCGCACGGGGTCGGTGGCGGCGTTTGCCCCATGAAATTCTCGATCGTCGTCCCGGCCTACAACGAAGAGACCCTCCTTCCCGCCTGCCTCGACTCCCTCCTGGCCCAGACATTCGACGGCGAGTTGGAGATCATCGTCGTCGACAACGCCAGCACCGACCGGACCGGAGAGATTGCGCGCTCGCGGGGCGTCACGGTGGTCGCGGAAACGCGCCGCGGTTACAGCCTCGCCCTCGCGCGCGGGTACACTTCCGCGACGGGGGACATCGTCGCGAGCACCGACGCCGACACGGTCGTTCCGGTCGACTGGGCCGCGCGGATCGCACGGGCCTACGAAGAGAATCCCGACGTCGTGGCGGTGGGCGGGGAGATCGTCTTCTGCGATCCGACGCCCTGGGCGCGGGTCTTCACGCAGGGACTCCTCCCCACCCTCAACCGCGTGGACCGGGGCAACCCCAAGGGGCCGCACCTCTGGGGCGCCAACTTTTCCGTGCGACGCTCGGTGCTGGTGTCAGCCGGCGGGTGGAACGTCGACATGAATCTCCAGACGGACACGGAGCTCTCCGAGCGACTGCGCCGCTTCGGCCGCGTCGTCCTCCTCGAAGACTTGCCCGTCTACACGTCGAGCCGGCGATGGAACAAATCTCTTCTCTGGAACCTGTTTCTCTACGCCTCGAATTTCGCCGCGCTGGAAATCTGGCGGCGGCCACTCTGGCGGAGTTTTCCCGACATCCGCGAGAGCGTCGGCGAGATCGCGGCGGGCCGCGCCGCTCGCCGCGGGATCTCACGGCAGCAGACGTGGCGGCCGGTACAGGCTTGGTCGTTCGCCGCGGCCCTCTCCGTGGTCGTCTGCGTCGGTCTCTACGACATGGCCTCGCCGTGGTCGGCCGCATTCGGCAAGACGCGCTGGAGCGGACCGCCCGGCGAACGGGTCGTGGCGCTCACGTTCGATGACGGGCCAGAGGAGCCCTACACCTCGGAAGTACTCGACATCCTCCGCCGCGAGCATGTCGAGGCCACGTTCTTCCTCATCGGCGACCGCGTCGAGCGAGACCCCGCGACGGCGGCACGCATCGTGCGGGAAGGGAACGCGGTTGGGAACCACAGCGATTCGCATCCCTTCGCGCTCGCCCTGGAAGCGGAGGGCGATCAGCGCCGGGAGATCGACCAGGCGGAATGCGCGATTCACGCCGCGACGGGGGTCTACCCTCACATCTTCCGGCCGCCGCAAGGACTTCGATCGCCCTGGCTGATGCAGGTGACGGAGAAGGACTCCCTGGAGACCGTGACATGGGATGACGACGCCGACGACTGGGAAGCGCTCACGGCTTCCCAGCTCGAGAGCCGGATCATCGCGAAAGCGCACCCCGGCGCGATCATCCTTCTTCACGACGGCTTGAACCTCGACTGGCACGCCGATCGGAGTGTCGTGGTGAAAGCGCTCCCGTCCATCATCGAGCACCTTCGCCGGGAGGGGTACCGGTTCGTCACGGTTCCCGAGCTCCTCCACACGCAGCCCGGCCTCTCCGGATGGGAGCGCATCGCCGCCGGAGGGTAGCTCGCCTTGCACCCGGCCGCGAGCCACGCCACGAGAAAGGGCCGCCGAGGTTTCTCTCGACGGCCCGCTGCACTTCTCGACGTGTTTTCGGCTTCGCGCCGGCCTTACTTCGCCAGCGCGCCGCCGATCCGCATCTTGTAGAACGACCGCCACACGAACACTGCCGACACCACGAAGAAGACGGCCGCCAGGACGCTCGTGAATCCGGTCCCCTTCTGGTGTGCCAGGGAAACGGCCAGATCGACCGCGAGAAGGCCGAAGAGGGTCGTGAACTTGATGACCGGGTTCATGGCCACCGACGAGGTGTCCTTGAACGGGTCGCCCACCGTGTCGCCCACGACCGTCGCGTCGTGAAGCGGCGTCCCCTTCTCCTTCAGTTCGACCTCGACCACCTTCTTCGCGTTGTCCCACGCACCGCCGGCGTTGGCCATGAAGATGGCCTGATAGAGCCCGAAGAGCGCGATGGAGATGAGGTAGCCGATGAAGAAGAACGGCTCGACGAACGCGAATGCCAGCGTGCCGAAGAAGACGGCGAGGAAGATGTTGAACATCCCCTTCTGCGCGTACTGCGTGCAGATCTCGACGACCTTCTTGGAATCGGCGACCGACGCCCTCTCGGTCCCCTCGAGGTGGATGTTCTTCTTGATGAACTCGACGGCGCTGTAGGCGCCGGCGGTCACGGCCTGCGTGGAAGCGCCGGTGAACCAGTAAATCATGGCGCCGCCCGCGATGAGGCCGAGCAGGAAAGGCGCGTGGAGGAGCGAGAGGTTGGCGACGTACTCCGGCTTCAGCCCCTCCGTCAGGCCGACGATGATCGAGAAGATCATCGTGGTGGCGCCCACGACGGCGGTGCCGATTAGCACCGGCTTGGCCGTCGCCTTGAACGTGTTCCCCGCCCCGTCGTTCTCTTCCAGGTTGTGCTTCGCCTTCGCGAAGTCGACGTCGAAGCCGTACTGCGACTTGAGCTCGGCCTTGATGTTCGGGAGCGTCTCGATGACCGAGAGCTCGTAGACCGACTGGGCATTGTCGGTCACGGGTCCGTAGGAGTCGACGGCGATCGTCACCGGGCCCATCCCCAGGAATCCGAACGCCACGAGGCCGAACGCGAAGACGGCCGGGGCGATCATGAGGCTTCCGACTCCCATCGTGCTGATGCCGTAGGCGAGCGACATGAGGATCAGGATGGCCATGCCGAGCCAGTAGGCGCTGAAGTTGCCGGCCACGAAGCCGGAGAGGATGGTGAGCGACGCGCCGCCCTCGCGCGATGAGGTCACGATCTCGGAGACGTGCGCCGACTTGGTGGAGGTGAAGATTTTCACCAGCTCGGGAATGACGGCGCCCGCCAGGGTGCCGCACGTGATGACGGACGAGAGCTTCCACCAGAGCGATCCGTCGCCGAGCTCCTTGATGAGAACGTAGGAGGCGACGTAGGTCAGCGCGATCGACATGACCGACGTGAGCCAGACGAGGCGCGTCAGCGGCGCTTCGTAGTCCATGTGGTCCACGTTCTCGTACTGAGCCTTCGACATCGCTTCGTTGATCAGGTAGGACGCGCCGGAGGCCAGGACCATCACGACGCGCATGGCGAAGATCCAGACGAGGAGCTGGATCTGGACGGTCGGGCTGGCCACGGCGAGGAGAATGAAGGTGATGAGCGCGACGCCGGTGACGCCGTACGTCTCGAAGCCGTCGGCCGACGGGCCCACCGAGTCGCCCGCGTTGTCGCCAGTGCAGTCCGCGATCACGCCGGGATTCCGGGCGTCGTCTTCCTTGATCTTGAAGACGATCTTCATGAGGTCGGCGCCGATGTCGGCGATCTTGGTGAAGATTCCGCCCGCGATACGGAGCGCGGCGGCGCCCAGCGACTCACCGATGGCGAAGCCGATGAAGCAGGGGCCCGCCATGTCCCCAGGAATGAAGAGGAGGATGATGAGCATGATGAGGAGCTCGACCGAGATGAGCGCCATGCCGATGCTCATGCCGGCCTTCAGCGGGATCGCGTAGCAGGGGAACGGCTTCCCCTTCAGCGAGGCGAACGCGGTGCGAGAGTTGGCGAACGTGTTGATGCGGATGCCGAACCACGCGACGGCGTAGGAGCCGGCCATGCCGACGAGACTGAAGAAGAGGATGACCGCCACCTTGAAGGGCGGGAAGCCGCGCACGACGTTACCCGCGGCGTCGACGCCCGAGACGGCGAGCCAGCCGAAGTAGACGAGGACGATGGCGCTGATGAAGGTCCAGAGGACGATGAGGAACTTACCCTGCTGGATGAGGTAGGTCTTGCAGGTCTCGTAGATCAGCTCCGAGATCTCCAGCATCGCCTTGTGGACTGGGAGGTTCTTCAACTGGCCGTACGTCGCGGCCCCGAAGAGGAGCCCCATGACGCAGACGACGAGGCCGAAGAGGAGTAGCGAGTGGCCGTTGATGCCGCCGGCGAAGTTCACCGTGCTCAGGTCGGGAAGCTTGAGGTTCGCCTCCCCGCCGTGGTGATCCGAGCTCGCCGCCGTGGTGGTCGCGTCGGCCGCGGGGGTCGCCGTGGCCGCCTCTGGGGTCGCGGCCGCGGCCTGTGCGAACACCGCCGGGGCGAACGCCACGAGCGTGAACGCGAGGAGCGCCGAGAGCATCAGCGCCGAGAAGAATTTCCGTCCCATCGTGCTTCTGAACAACGTCATTTCGACCTCACTTCGAGCTTGAGCTGTCCGTGGGGTTGGCCGCCTGGGGGGTGCAGACGCTTCATCTCCCGTTCAAACGTGAAAAACCCCCTCAAACCTTTGGTTTATAGCAGGCGCGGGGGGGGGCTGTCGAGGGGCGCGAGGGCTGGGGGCTATCGTTTTGGAAGAGAGAGACTTAAGGCGAAAGCCCCGGCCCGGGAGTGGCGGCGGACCGAACCGGGTGCTACCTGAGGATCATCATCTTCTTGCCGGAGATGTCCCCGCTTGGGAAGACGATCCGGTAGAAGTATATGCCGCTCGCGACGCGCGAGCCGTGATTCCCCTCGCCGTTCCAGTGCGCCGCGTGATCTCCCGATGGCAGGACCTGGTCCACGAGCGTCCGGACCAGGCGTCCCGCGACGTCGTAGACGCGAATGGAGGCGCGTCCTTGCGCGGCCGTGCTGAACGGGATCGTCGTCTCTGGGTTGAACGGGTTCGGTCGGTTCTGCCCGAGCCTGTTCACTCGCGGCGACGTCGCGGACGCCTCCTCCACCTCGACGCCCGTTGCCATCGCGATGTCCTGAATCGGCATGAGGGGACCGTACGTGCCCGTGTTGAAACCCGCCGCGGCGGCCCAGTTGCTGATCATGGCCGGGTCGGTCGGGCAGGGCCAGCAGAGCGATCCGGATCCCCGGGCGCCCCGGCAGCCCGACAGGAACTTGTAGAGAATCCGCATCCGGTTCTCGACACCTGAATGTGGATAGCTGCCCGAATTTCGCGGGATCGCCCCTGCCGTGCCGCGCACGAACTGAATCGAGTAGCCATACCCAAGGGCCTTCGTCTGATCGAGATCGGGCGAGCCGTCGAACTCGCTCGCCTTCGCAACCGCCGCGACATCGGTCACGCCCACCGCGATCGGGTACGTCGCCGTGGCGAACCCGCCCCCCGTCGTGGTGAGCGGATCGAAGCGGTTCGGGCCGGGACAGCTGCCGTCCACCTCGTACGTGAACGTTCCCAGGGCGGCCAGCCCGGGACCGGCCGTCGGAGCCGCGAAGCGATCGTCGATCGTCGGGTAGAAATTGCTCGTCGCTCCCGCCCACGATCCCTTGGCCGCGCTGGGCGCCAGCGTCACGACATTCGCGACGCCGAAGATCGCGGTCGAGAGCGCCAGCTGGCGCGCGCTGGCCGCGCCGAAGGCCGGGTTGGTGAGCGAGTTGAACGCGTCGTCGCCGGAGAGGAAGATGCAGCGATCGTCGCCGTTCACGCCGGTGTCGCGTCTCGCCCAGTCGCTGATGAGCTGAGCGTCCTGCTCGTCGAACACGCTCAGCGTGCGCAGGTGCGAACTCTGGATCACGATCCGGTACCACGAGGCCAGGGAGTCGATGACGCCGTACTCATCGACGTTCGGGAAATAGTTGCCGAGCCGTAGGGGCCGGTCTCCGCTCAGCTCGTGTCCGCCGGCATTCCCGCCCTGAACGTATCCCTGCAGGTGGCGGTAGCGGTCGGCCCGGACCCCCATCCCGCGCAGAGCCTGCGTCACCGGATCTTGCTGGAAGCTCCATCCCGCGTAGGTCCCGTCGAGATTCAGCACCGGCGTGTCGGTCCTTCCGGCCAGGAGCGAGCCGCCCGAGCCGGCCGCGTAAGCGCCCGGCAAGACCTGGAATTCGATGATATCGGGGGCCCGCGCTGAGCTGCCCGGCAGGAGCGGAAGATCGCTCACCTCGAGGGCCGAGTACTCGGCGGAGAACTGGTAGGCAGCGCCGCCATTGATGTCGACCGCCTTGAAGTAGTACTGCAGGCGCGTTCCGCGCGGCAGGAACGCCAGGTTGTCGTAGGCGCCCTGCCCGTTGATCGTGAAGCCGCCAGAGAGGCTGAACCCCGACTTGTCGCGCGGCGGCCAGTTGACCCGGAACGCGCTCCCGGCCAGAGCCGTATCCCCCGCGGCCGACACCGAGACCGCGTCCGCATCGAGGCGGGTGGAGTCCCAGGGACTCCACCCCTTCGTGGCGGGATCGAACAGGCGGTAGATCATCCGGGGCGTGTCGAAGGCCGGGTTGAAAGCGCCGTTGGTCCGCGCGATGGTCAGGCCCCCCGCGACAGACTTGTCGAAACCGGACTGCCAGTTGATTCCCATGCCGTTCTTCCTGAGACCGGAGACGATGTGGACGACGAGCGAATCCCCGATCGGCGAATTGAAATTGTCCTTCACGGCGCTTCGAGCGATGTCCAGGTTCGGGTTCGTCTGCAGGCCCGTGCCGCGAATGCCGGGCCAGCAGGGCGCCACGGCGCAGTTCGTGCCGGTCATGGTGCCGTCGACGAAGGTCGTCTGCGCCACCGACCCCGGGAAGATACCGAACAGCGGCGCTGGAACCCCCGTGGTGACCTGCAGGAAGAGGTCATCGTAGAGCACACCGTACTGCGTGTTGTTGTCGCAATCGACTCCGTTGGCCGATTCGCCCGGGACGCACTCGAGGTTCCACCGTACCTGGACCGAGTCCGCCTGCGTCGCCTCCACCAGATAGTCCGTGTGGGTCCCCCACGCATCGATTCCGCTGGAGTGCCGCCCGCCCGACGCCGCCGTGTCCCGCCACCGGCTCCACGCTCCCGACACCCCGCCCTTGAAATATCGGTATTCGGCGAACTGGACGTAGCCCGAGGTGCGCGGCAGGTTCATGTACTCGCTCCAGCGAAGTTTCAGTTCCGCCGTGCCCGAGGGAACGGGGAACGTGCAGCTGACGATCGAGTTGAACTGGCCGGGGATCGCGTTCTTCGTGGTCGCGTCGACGCCGAGGAAGAAATGATCTGTGGCCGCGTTCTTCTGACCCTGGCAGATGTCGGCCGTGGTGTAGCTGCTCCCCTGCTGGATCGCCCAGAGCTCGCCCTTGCCGGGGAAGACGCGGGCCGAAATGCGCACGCCGTCGGTCTCCGACGCCGTGATCGGATCGGCCACGAGGATGTCGCCAGCCACCGTGTCGGTGCCGCCGGCCGCCGCCTGCTCCGTGTAGAGCGTGCGGGTCGACGAGCCATCGTTCACCACGATGTCGTCGATCACGATGCCGGAGCCCTGGGGCCACAACCCGTCCTCGGAGGAGTTGTGGTCGTCGGTGACCAGCAAGAGGTAGAGCGCGCGGTTGTCCGTCGACATGTGGAAGTTGAGATTGACCGTCGTCGGAGCTGCGTCGCCACCGCCGACGATCATCGGGGCCGCCGCGCCGTTCACGAACGGGGACAGGCCCGGAGTCGTTGAGGTGACGTTGCCGGTGAACGTCGCCTGAAGCGTCGAACTGTTGAACGTTCCGGTCGAACGAATCTGGTCGAAACGTCCGCGGTCGTTCCCGAGCGGATCTTCGTCGCCGAGGTTGTTCGCATCATTGTCCCCGCCGCCGATGAAGTAGAGGAAGTCGTAGTTCCGTTCCAGCGCGACGTTCAGGTTCATCGTGATGGTGTAGGTGCCGGTGCTGGCTGGGATCGGCGTTCGATTCGACTCGAGGTCGATATAGAGGATCTGATTCGTCACGTTGGGATAGCCCACCGGGACGACCCAGCTCGGATCGTACTTGCCGCACCAGATCGCGCGGCTCCCCGTCGGGATCGTGGGGCGCTGGCCGGCGGGAATCGAAGCTTCGACGATGTGAAATTCCTTCTCCACCGCCGACAGGTCCGCGCGGCCGTAGCCTCCCAGGGAACCGACTCCGTATGTGTTGAGCGAATCGGCCTGGATCGCGGTGCGAGGCACCCAGGTGTTGTTCGCACGATCGGTGCAAGCGCCCGGATAGAGGAACCACGTGGTGGTCACCGACGCCTGCTTGATGAGCGTGCCGCTCAGCGAAGGAGCGTACGAGCCGGAGGAACCCGATCCAGGGGGGGATGTCGTTCCACTGCCGGAGACGATCGGACCCCTGGCCTGGGCCTGCGAGGCGACGAGCAGGACCGCGAGGAGGAGACGCGCGGGCAATGGAAAAGAGCGCTGAATTGGGATGATGGCCTCGCTAGGAGTATGCGCCCCCGGATGCCATTCGGGTCAACGGACGGGATAATATCTAATAATATGTTGACTGTCAAGCACTTACATAATCGGCAGTTAATACTGCCAGGGGGCGTGCGCGGCTACTCCGCCTCGACCTCGTTCGAGAGCGCCTGCTCCAGCGTCTGCCGCCGCCGCGCGAGTGTGAACTCGCCGGCGGCGACTCGCATCACCTCCGCCGCGGCCGGGTAGGAGTTGTAGCCGGTCGCCGCCATGGCGGCGGCGTAGGCCCCGGCGCCCCCGATCACGATCAGGTCGCCGACCTCGGGCCTCGGCACCAAGCGAGGCGAGAGCCCCTCGGGATCCCCCGGGGCGGGTGTCAGCACGTCTCCCGTCTCGCAACAGGGGCCGACGAAGACGACGGGGACCCGATCGCGCTGCGAGGCCCCGGGCGTGCCGTCGCCCGCGACGACGTCGATCGGGTGCTGGGCGCCGTAGAGAGAGGGACGCAAGAGCTCGGTCATCCCCGCGTCGAGCTTCGCGAAGGTGTATCCCTCGCGGCCGGTCGAGACGACGTCGACGCAGGTCGCCACGATGGCCCCCGCGTTGGCGACGAGGTAGGCCCCCGGCTCGATCTCGAGATCGAGCATCCGCCCGGTGCGCTCCCGGAAGGCGAGGAACTCCTCGCGCACGACGGAGCCGACCGCGGCGAGATCGGTCCCCTCTTCCTCGGGAAGCCTGGCCACCTTGAATCCCCCCCCGAGACTCACGACGATCACGTCCGGAAGCCGCTCGGCGATCTCGAGCGCCATGCGTGCGACGCGCGTCCAGACGGTGGGATCGCTTCCCGAGCCGATGTGGGTGTGGAGCCCGGCGATGACAACGCCATGCCGCTCCGCGAGCGCCATTGCCTCGTCCAGCTGCTCGTACCAGATGCCGAAGCTCGACGCGGGGCCGCCCGTGTTCACGCGATTGACGGCGCCGCTTCCGAGCCCCGGATTCACGCGAATGGTCACGTCTCGCCCCGGGAAGGCCTCCCCGAAACGCTCCAGCTGAAGGAGCGAGCAGGCGGTGAAGCGGATCCCCCCCTCGACGAAACCCCGCAGGCGGCGCGACGGAGCCTGAGACGTCAGGGCGATCCGCTCGGGCTGAAAGCCCGCCCGGAGCGCCCGCTCCACCTCGAAGTCGCTCGAGGCGTCGACGCGGAGATGGAGATCCCGGAAGAGGGTGAGTACAGCGCGGCAGGAGTTCGCCTTCATGGCGTAGCGCACCGTGACGCCGAAGGCGTGCGGGAACGCGGTCGCGCGGCCGGCGGCGGCCTCCAGCGAGGGGCGGTCGTAGACGTAGCAGGGGGTGCCGAAGCGCTTTCGAACCTCGGCCGCTTCGGCGGGGCTCAGGAACACGCGGCGCGACCCTCTCCGTGGTACCGAACGGACGTCAGAGTTTCGCGACCGCCTGCTTTCGCCGGAGCTGAAGGACGCGCACGTCGGGATCGATGACGATCTGCTCCGGATCGAAGCCGCACCGGATCGTAGCGCTCTTCGACTCGCCCGCGCCCAGCGTCACGGTCGCTCGCGCGTCACGATAGTCGGGATTCGGCTCGGTGGGAACAACTTCCGCGCCGGGCTTCGGCTTCTGCCAGCGCTCCCCCTTCACGGCGGCGATCTCGACCGGCATCGTTCCCGTGCCGCGGTTGGTGACCGTCGCGGTCACGACGTACTCCGCGCCTTCCTTCTTCTTCTCGAATCGGATCACGCGGTACTCGGGCATCGCCTTCTCCTCGAACCACTGGGCCGCGAACGCGTCGTACGCGACGGGGTCCGAGGCGTAGGGACGAAGGGCCGCCACGAGGTCCTGAAGAGCCGGATGATCGCGGCTCACGCTCCAGGTGCGGATGAAGCTCTGATATCCCTGGAGCGCCCGCTCGTGCCCCAGGTAGTCGTAGAGCATCCAGAAGACCCAGCCGCCGCGGTCGTAGGTCACGGTCTCGTCCGACGTGTGCGAGCCGTCGATGTCGTACATCGGTCGCTCGTCGTCGGGCCGACGATTGTCGCCGTAACGCGCTTCGATTCCCTTGGCGAACTCCATGCGGCCCCGCGGGCCCTTCAACTGCTCGAAGAGGAGAAGCGTCGAAAAGTGCGACATCCCCTCGGAGATGAAGTCGCCGCCCGGACCGTCCGCCGGGGTGAGGATGTTCCCCCACCACTGGTGGGCCGCCTCGTGCGCGGTGACTAGCGTGGTGGCGTTCCTCTTCGAGTCGTTCCTCGTCAGGAAGCCGATGTTCTCGCTGAAGGTGATGTTCGTGCCGAATCCCTGCGCGTAGCCGGCCAGCCCCGGGAACTCCGAGAGCTTCAGTTCCCTCCATGGATACGGCAGGAACCACTCGGAGTAGTACTTCCTCGCCGCGTCGAGCGTCGTCGACATCTCCTCGACGTTGTAGGGATGCGCGGCGTTGTAATAGATCGTCGTCCCGTGGCCGCGCTTCTCCTTCCAGCGCCCGCAGATCACGTTCAGGATCTTCACCGTGTGATCGGTCTCCCAAACCTGCGTCCGCTGGCCCGCCTTCACGGTGTTGCTCGTGCAGACGCCGACCGAGTTGAGCGTGTAGGCCTCCGGCCCGGTGATCGTGATCCGCGCCGGGAACCACGCCGTGGCGCCGAAGCCGGCGCGGGTGATCCCCTTCCAGTAGTCGCGAGGGTACTTCCGCTTCTCCGTCTTGTTCTCCTTCGTCTCACCGATGTCTTCCTTGAAGCCTATCACCGGCATGAAGGAGGGCTCGAAGCCGGTCAGCACCACGCCGGAGGGGAGAATGAACTCGTCAGTCTTGCCGCCGTTCTTGGTCACGCCGTTCGGGAAGTTGCCGTCCCAACTCCAGCCCACGACGACGCTGTCTCCCTTCGCGAGAGGCGCGGGCGGGGTGAAGACGTAGAGGCGCACGCGGTCCTCGGGCGTGTAGGGCTTCCCGTTCATCGTCCACTTGAGGTTCTTCCAGTGGAGTCCGCCGGTCAGCGGAATCTGGCTGAGCGTCGAATCGAGCCCGTTCACGAGCGTGAGCGTCCCTTCGCTCGCGAGCCACTTCGACTCGGGCTTGATCGTCAGCCTTATGTCGGCGCGTGCGATGTCGGGGAGCGGGGCGCCGAGCCACGTCTTGAGATTCTTGGCCCAGTAGTCCTTGCGAGCCTTCTTCGCGGCGCCTCCCTCCATCCCCTGGCTCACCATGAAGGCCAGTGCGACGCAGCAGGCGAGCGGCACCGCCGCGACGGGAAGGAGTCCCCCCGCGGTTCGCATGAGGCGCCCCGGGGCGAGACTCTGGACGATGCGAACGCCGTCGCTCCCGCGGCGGCCGAAGAGCCGCACGGCGACCACCGTGAAGAAGACGGCGGCGCCGAGCACCATGACCCGATTCAGGATCAACGCGGTGCGATCGGTTTCGAAGAATCCGAGGTCGCTCCAGCGGATCACGCCCCAAAGCGGCCAGTTGCCGGCCCACGAGATCTTCCCCGTGATAGCCCTGTAGCCGGTCCAGACGAGCGCGCCGAGCCCCACGGCGTAGGCGGCGTATCGGTTCCCCACGGCCGCGTAGGCCGCCGTCACGAACGCGGACCAGACCAGGAACGTCGGGATCAGGAGTAGGCCCCAGACCAAAACGAAGGGCATGATCGAGAAGGGGACGGTGTGCTGGACCAGAAGCGCGATCACGCAAGCCAGGAGTCCGGCGAGCAGAATCACGGCCGCCACGACGCTGTTGGCCAGCGCCTTTCCGAAGAGAAGAGCGCCCGTGCGGAGAGGCGACGCATAGAGGATCGGCGAAAGCCCGGTCACGCGCTCGCGCTCCAGCGACTCCACCGTGTAGAACATGAGGAGGAGGCAGACCATGAGCGAGATCTGATTCGCGATCCCCGCCGCGGTGATCCCGGGCGTGAGGAGGATCGGAGTGTCGAAGGCGCCGAGCGCGGTCAGGGCGCCCCCGAGCGCCTGCAGGAGGATGAGCGGCACGAAGATGTAGAGCCCGGGCTGTCGAAGGAGCTCCTTGAGCTCGATCGACGCGACGGCCGCGGCACTCCGGAGGAACGGAATCGATCCGCCCTTCATGCCGAGCGCGGCGAGCGCACCTTCCTCCGCGAGCGCGACGCCAGGCTCCGGGGAAGCCGCGACGGCGGCCTCGGCGAGCGCGCCCTTCCGGCCCTTCACCACATCCCCCCGCAACGACGCGGCCACGGTTCGCTGCGTCAGGAAGACGCTCCCGAATCCAAGCAGCAGGAGCCATGCCCGGTTCAGCCAGAAGAGCTCGTCATAGGGCACGTGGGCCTTGTTGTAGAACGCCACGCCGCGATCGACCTTCAGATAGGTCTCGTTGAGCCAGCGGTACCCGGAGGGCTCGATGACCTGGAGGATCTGGTTCATCTGGAAGCTCAGCCACGACGGCGACCACGTCCAGAGGAAGAAGCCGCAGACGAGAAGCGCGGCCACGGGAAGGACGAAGACCAGAACCGGATTCCTCGTTCTCTCCCCAACGTAGAGCGAGACGCCGGCGAAGAAGATCACGAACGGAAGTCCGATGAAGAGCACCGGCCGAAGGTAATTCCCCCACGAGAAGGGCCCGCGAATCTCCGTCGCGCTTCCGTTCGGGACGACGTGGTTGAAGAAGGCGCTCACGCATACCTGTAAAAGGAGGAGCACGACGAATCCACCGACGACGGCGAGGTAGCGCCCCCAGACGTATTCGCCCGGCGTGAGCGGCGTCGAGTGAAGGATGACGTCGACCTTCGACTCCCGATCGCGGATGAGCGTCAGCCCGGCCGCGACGGCGAGGAAGAAGGCGTAGAAGAGAAGCGTGAGGTACGTCATCGTCTGCGTTTGCGCGAACTCCGACGTGATCCACGCCTTGTTTCCGCCGACTTCGCTGTCGCCGGACGAGATCATCATCTGGCCGCTGGAGAGTCCGAAGGCGGTCAGGACGATGATGAGCGCCAGCATGACGAAGAGGGGCCGGCGGAAGGAGTGCCAGAACTCGACGCCGAACGTGGCTCCGAATCGACGCGCATTCACGCGCCGGTCCCCACGGTCGCGGCGGCGCCCCGGGAGTCTGGGAGCGAACCGAGCCGCATGAGGACGAGATAGGCGTCCTCGAGGGTCACCGGGACGCGCTCGAATCCCGCGGGCGGCGCGCCCGTCGGATCGTAGATGCGGGCGCGGTGTTGCCCCTCGACGAGGAGCACCTGCGTGACGGTTCGCTCGGTCCGGAGGGCGGAAAGGTCGCCCATCCCCACGATCCCCTCGTAAATTTGCCCGTCGATCGAGCGCCGCGCCTCGGTCGGCGTGGTGAGCGCGAGAAGGCGCCCGGAGCGGATCACGGCGAAGCGAGGGCAGAGGACGGCCACGTCCTCCACGATGTGCGTGGAGAGGAGGACGATGCGGTCCGCGGCGAGCTCCGAGAGGAGATGATAGAAGCGGAGCCGCTCCTCGGGATCGAGGCCCGCGGTCGGTTCGTCGACGATGATGAGGCGAGGATTGCCCGCGATCGCCTGGGCGATGCCGAGCCGCTGGCGCATGCCTCCCGAGTAGCCCTTCACCGAGCGCTTCGCGGCGAAAGTGAGGTTCACGCGCTGGAGGAGATCGGCGACCAGCTTCTTCCGCCCGCCGGGCGCCTCCACTCCCTTCAGCTCGAGGAGGTGCGAGAGCATCGCCTCGCCCGAGAGATGCGGGTAGAAGCCGAACTCTTGGGGCAGGTACCCGAGACGCGGCCAGAGCTTCTCGGGCGCCTCCACGATGTCCTCGCCGTCGAGCGTCACGCTTCCCGACGTCGGCTCGAGAAGCCCCGCCAGGATCTTCATGAAGGTCGACTTCCCCGCCCCGTTCGGGCCGAGGAGCCCGAACATGCCGGGCGCCACGTCGAGATCGATCCCGTTCAAAGCGGTGACGGGGCCGGGATAGACCTTGATCAGGCCGCGGACGGAAACCATTCGAGCCTCCTCTCGGGGGAAAATAGGACGACCGGGCATCGCTCGCACTACGCGCGCCCGGTCGTCGGAGTTTCGGAGACGGCCTACGGGATTGCTACAGTCAGCGCCCCATGGCGGGAGTCGCGCGGTGCGAGGCCGGTCGTTCCACATTTTCGTCGCGCCCCGATCCGACGGAAATCAGGCGGATCGGAACGCCGGCCAGTTCCTCCAGACGATCGAGATAGCGGCGAGCCTCGGGCGGGAGATCCTCCCAGTGACGCGCGCCCGCCGTCGGCTTCTTCCAGCCGGGGAACGCCTCGTGCACCGGTTTCACCGCGTCCAGCTCGGCCAGCGACTCCGGCATCTCGGAGACGCGGCGTCCCTCGATTTCGTAGGCAACGACCGCCTTCACCTCGGTGAGCGCGTCGAGCACGTCGAGCTTGGTGATGACGAGCGACGTGAGCCCGTTCACGCGCGCGGCATGCCGGATGGCCACGACGTCGAACCAACCGCAGCGACGCGGGCGCCCCGTGGTCGCCCCGTACTCGCGCCCCTCCTCGCGAAGCCGCTCCGCGAGTTCGCCGGAGAGCTCGGAGGAGAACGGACCATTGCCGACGCGC
>Ga0315278_10001857_pt1 | contig 18653 bp, 17 predicted proteins | sample YL17G06_0_MG_FD_203880 | JGI IMG/M metagenome (GOLD analysis project Ga0315278, IMG submission 203880) | Sediment microbial communities from Yellowstone Lake, YNP, Wyoming, USA - YL17G06_0 | ecosystem: Environmental > Aquatic > Freshwater > Lake > Sediment | place: USA: Wyoming | collected... | reverse complement strand
CCGGCGCCCCGGCCGTGGATCGGCCCGCCGAATCCTCGGAGCGAAGTCACCAAGTCAATTCGGACGAAGAAAGGGCGAAAGTCAAGGGAGCTCACACACAGGAATTATTTCCGAATTCGCGGTGAGCCCAAAAGTCGTGCTCGCCGCTGGCGATGCCGCCCATGATGTACCTGATGCCACGGCCGGCACGCGGTTGCAGGCCCCCCCCGCGCTCTCGCCAGAGCCGCCCGCACGACCAGCCAGAGAGGAAGCCCCGAGAGCACGATCCTCGGATGCCGCATCGACCTCCTCCTTTTCCTGGACGCGATTCTCTTCTAATACCACAGAGGCCGAAGGGTCGAATCCGCTCACGAGGAGGACGTCTTGAAGAACCTCTTTTCCGTCGAAGGCAAGGTGGCAGTCGTCACCGGAGGGTCGCGCGGCATCGGCGAGATGATCGCGCGCGGGCTCGTCGAAGCCGGCGCCAAGGTCTACATCTCGTCACGCAAGGCCGAGGTCTGCGAAGCGCTCGCGAAGGAGCTCTCGGCGAGCGGCACGGCGATTGCGATCGCCGCCGACCTCGCTACCGAGGCGGGCGCAAAGCACCTCGCCGCCGAGGTCGCGAAGCGTGAAGCGGCGCTGCACGTGCTCGTCAACAACGCGGGCGCGAACTGGGGGGCACCCTATGCCGAGTTCCCGGACGCCGCCTGGGACAGGGTGTTGGCGCTCAACGTGAAAGGCGTCTTCCACCTCACCCGAGAGCTCACGCCGCTGCTCGAGAAGGGGGCAACGCCAGGCGATCCCGCGCGAGTCATCAACATCGGTTCGATCGACGGCATCCGCGTGCCGCCCCTGGAGACCTATGCGTACTCGGCGAGCAAAGCGGCGGTCCATCACATGACCCGCGTGCTCGCCAAACGGCTCGCCCCGAACATCACCGTGAACGCCGTCGCGCCGGGCCCGTTCCAGAGCAAGATGACGGCCGAGATGCTGCGGCGCTCCAAAGACGCGATCGTCGCGAGCTGCCCGCTCGGGCGGATCGGCGAGCCCGAGGACATGGCGGGGGTGACGATCTACCTCGCCTCGCGCGCCGGCGCCTATCTCACCGGCACGGTGATCTGCGTCGACGGCGGAATCTCGATCTGAGCGCCTCGCACGTCGGCTGCGCCGGGAACGCAGCGAGCGTCGCTCGGACGCTCCCCGATGACCCTTCAGAAGAGCGGTCGATCCCAGCGATCGAGGAACGCGACCTTCTCGACGGGCTTCCGCGTCAACGGGCCGTGGCCGCGGCCTTCGGGATAGCCGATCGGCACGTAGGCGGCGGTGGCCCAGTTCTCCGGGATCGCCAATCGCTCGCGCACCTTCGGCTCTTCGAGGCAGAGGAGCGTCGTCAGCGTCGCGCCGAGACCGAACGCGCGACAGGCGAGCAGCAGATTCTGCACGGCCGGATAGATCGATCCGCCCCCGACGACCGAGGGGCGCCCGAGCTTCGCGTCCGTGATCGCCAGGTCCGGGATGTGCACGCAGACGACGACGATCGCCGGCGCCTCGTCGATGTGCTCGGCGAGGTGGCGAGCGGTCGCGTACATGCGCTCCGCGCGCTTGCGCTCCGCATCGGGGAGCTTGGCGATCGCCGGCCGGTGTGCGTTCTCGTAGGTCGTCCAGTGCGGCAGGTAGAGATCACGAAGGATCGTCTTGGTCTCGGGGTCGCGTACCACGATGAATCGCCACGGCTGGCGATTGCCGCCGTTCGGGGCCCAGGTGGCGGCGGTCAACACCTTGCGCAGCAGGTCGTCGGGAACCGGGTCCTTGCGCAGCCGCCGCACGGACCGCAGCGTGCTCATTGCCTCGAAGAGATCGATGCCGGCGTTTTCCATGCGTTGCTCTTACGGCGGCGGCGATCGTTGGACAAGCCTTCGTTCGCGTCAGGTACCCTCGTCAAGGGGCGCGTTATGCCTCTCTTGGGTGAGCGTGCTCCTTCGCATGGTCACTGGCGTCGCGCCTCCGCCGCAACTAGGATGCGCCGGCGACGGAGGAAGATCCCATGAACCGCTGGCGGATCGGAGACGTGACCATCGCTCGAATCGTGGAGAGCGAAGCGCCCTGGGATGGAACCTTCGTGCTTCCCGATGCCACCGCGGAGAACGTCCGTCGCGTCGGCTGGCTGCAGCCTCATTTCGCAACCGCGGACGGCAGGGTCCACATGAGCATTCATGCGCTCGTGGTGGAGTCGAAGGGCCTGCGGCTGGTGGTCGACACCTGCGTCGGCAACGACAAGAATCGTCAGCTCGTCCCGGCCTGGCATCAGATGCACGGTCCGTTTCTTTCCGACCTCGCCGCTGCAGGCTATCCGCGCGAATCGATCGATCGGGTGCTTTGTACCCATCTGCACGTCGATCACGTCGGTTGGAACACCATGCTCGTGAACGGGAAATGGGTGCCGACGTTCCCGAACGCCCGCTATTTGATCGGTCGTAAGGAGTGGGAGCACTGGTCGGTGTCGAAGGAGGCCGATTTCCGCGAGCCGGTCGAAGACTCCGTACGGCCCGTGATCGACGCGGGTCTCGCCGACTTCGTCGAGCCCGGCCACCGCGTCAATGAAGAAGTCTGGCTAGAAGCGACCCCGGGTCACACACCGGGCCACGTGAGTGTACGAATCTCATCGCGTGGCGAGGAGGCCGTGATCACCGGCGACCTGATGCACCACCCGATCCAGTGCGCCAACCCGCAGTGGGCGAGCGCCTTCGATTCCGACGCCGATCTCGCCCGCAAGACGCGCCGCGAGTTTCTCGCGCGCTATTCGGATCGGCCCGTGCTCGTGTTCGGCACCCACTTCGCCACGCCGACCGCGGGACACATCGTGCGAGACGGCGATACCTGGCGCTTCTCGGTCTAGTGATCCACGCGGGCCGCCGCTCGCTCGGCATGTAGCTTGCGGTCGCCGTCACTCCGTCGGTCCGGGGTTCAGGCGAATGAAGCGGATCTACGCGCAGAGCCCGCAGCCGACTCCGAAGAGGCCGAGCAGGATCCGCGCGAGGCTCCGTGGGCAGGGCTTCAGACGAGCTCGACGGGATCGCCAATCCGAACGGTTCCAGTGCCGACCACGGACGCGTAAACCCCGACGTTCTGATCGCTCTCCCTGACGATCGTACGCAGCACCGAGGGGTCCTTCGGCAGATCGGCCTGCGGCTGTGCAGTGATCGAGCAGCGCACGGCCGGCATCTCGATCTTCACGCGGACGTCGCCGACACGAATCTCGCGGCCGCACCAATCGAGCTCGACCTTGCCGCTCGCTCGCTCTGCGTCGATCAGGAAGTTCGGCCGAAAGCGGCGCCGGTCGAAACGCGCGCTCGGGTTGGCGCGCGCCAGATCGTCGAGCCAGGCAGTGGTCAGCAGATGGAGGGGGAATGCGTCGAAATACGTTCCGCGCGGGGAGGTGAAATCGAGGATCTCCTTGAGGACGCCCTGCGGAAACGCCGCCAGGTCGGGAAGCGGCTCTTCGGGGAGCCTGCCGAGGACCGCCCGCAGCTCGGGCTCGTCGTAGGGCACGCGGCGACGGTAGTGCTCGACGTCCTCCGGCGGACGGATCGGCCACAGCGTGACCCGCTTGCCGAGGAGACCCGACAGGCGCTCGGCCGCGACCGGGTCGTCGCTCTGGACGCGCGTGCCGTCGGGAAGGGTGATCTCTGCGGGCGGAGTCGCACCACCGTTCGGTTCTCGCAGGTAACGAGCGCTGCACTGGAGCAACGAAGGAAACTTTTTCGCTCCCCGGATCTCGCGCGCTTCCTCGTCGCGCAGCGCCCAGCCGCGATCGCCGGGGATGCCCCGCTCGCTCACCCGACACTCGCGGAGCTCGCCGCCCGCCATCGATTTCACCGGATAGCGCCAGATCTCGATCACCCTGCCGACGATCATCCGACGTTCTCCTTCTTGTTGCTGTCCGTGTGATGAGTCAGACGTCACCGCGCAAAGATTCTGGAACAAGACGCTACGGATACCCCGCGCCCGGGACGTCGACACGAACGGTTTCGATCCGGCCCTTCGATTTGCCCTGCGAGAGATCTTCTACGGTGGTCTCGGCCGTGAGCAGGAAAAGTGTCCGCCGATCCTCGCCGCCGAGCATGCATGCGACCGCCCGCCGGCCCGGAACCGCCACGCGCGCCGCGATGTCGCCGCCCTCCCAAACGCGGATGAACTCGTCCTGTCCGAAGCACGACACCCACACCGCGCCTTCGGCGTCGAGGCAGATGCCGTCGGGCGTGCGATCGCCGAGGTGGGCGAAGAAGCGCCGGCCGGAGAGCGAGCCGTCGGGCTTCAAGTTGAAGGCGGTCAGCACGTTGGCGAACGACTCGGCGACGATCAAGGTCTTTCCGTCCGGCGTGATCACGGCGCCGTTCGGGAACGCCAGGTCTTCGGCGACCACGCGCGCGCGGCCGTCGGGATCGACGACGACGAGGCAGGTCGGTCGCTGCTCGCCACCGTTGAACAGATCGAATCCGAAGTTGCCGATGAATGCCCGTCCGTCGGCATCGACGACCATGTCGTTGGCATCACCCGGCATGAGCGAGCTCATGTCGGCCACGGTCTCGAGGCTGCCGTTCTCGAACCGTAACAAGCGCCGGTCGCGCATCGATACGACGAGGAGGCGGCCGCGGGGATCGAAGCCGAGCCCCGAAGGCCGCATCGGCACGTCCACCACGGTCTCGAGCCGGCCTTGATGATCCACGGTCATCACCCGCGCCCCGTGGATGTCCGAGAACCAGAGCTTGCCGGCGTGCCAACGCGGCCCCTCGGGGAACACGATTCCTTCGGCGGTGAGGACGGTCGGCGCGTACGCAATCATCGCAAATCCTCCAAGCCGCTCCTACCACGCGGCCTCGGCGCGAGGTAGGGGAGACGCCCGGTTCGTTGCGTTTCTCCGGTGACGATTGCGGGGTAGAAGAGCACGCGGGGGAGGAGCGCCGGGTCCATGCCGACCACCCACGAGGTTTTCAACCAGCCGCCGCCGCGCCAAGGCCATAATCTCTTCGATCAGGACCGCGCGCGCGCCGCGCTCTTCTGCCTGCTCTCGGAGATGGAGGCGGACGTGCTCAGCCCGATCGCCATGGCCTACTCGGTGGTGCCGGCGCTGCGCTTGCAGCCCTTTTCCGCCCTCTGGCGGTTTCTGTCGGAGTGATGGAATTGGTCTTCCATCCGGGTGAGCTGGGCGTGCAAGAGCGCGCCGGTGTGCGCGACCAGGCGCGCAAGATCGGTACGGGAATTCACGCGACGATCTCGACGGCGGCGGCCGAATTCCTTCTCGCCCAGCGGTTCACCGTGCTTGCAGCCGTCGACTCGGCGGGGAGGATGTGGGCATCGCCTCTCACGGGCCCGCAAGGCTTCCTCGAACCCGTCGACGAGCGGCGGCTACGCGTTTACGCGCACCCGATCGCAAGCGACCCGCTCGCGGAGGCTCTGGGCGATGGCGTCGCCGTCGGCTTGCTGGTCATCGACCTCGCCCATCGTAAACGCTTGCGCCTGAACGGGCGCGTCGAAGCGCGCGACGACGGTTTCGACGTCGTCACCCGGGAGGTCTTCGGCAACTGTCCGAAGTACATCCAGGCGCGGGTCGCGGAGAGCGCGGGCGGCGGTACCGAGGCGCCGGTCGTCGCGAGCGCGGCGCATCTCGAAGAGCCGCAGCGGCGCTGGATCGGCGAGGCCGACACGTTCTTCGTCGCCAGCCGCCACGCCGAGGCCGGCGCCGACGCCTCGCACCGCGGCGGCAACCCCGGCTTCGTGCGCGTCGCCGACGGCTTGCGGCTCAGCTGGCCGGACTATTCCGGCAACCGCATGTTCCAGACGCTCGGCAACCTCGCGCGCGATTCTCGTGCGGGGCTCCTGTTCGTCGATTTCGATGGTGGCCGCACGCTGCAGCTCGCTGGCCGGGCGACGATCGACTGGGACCCCGAGCGAGCCCGCCGCTCTGAGGGTGCCGAGCGCATCGTAGACTTCACGGTCGAGCGGGTCCTCGAGATCGGCGGCCGCGCCGACGTCCGGCATCGGCTGCTTGGCCGCTCTCCGTTCAACCCGCCGTCGTCTAGCAAAGACCGTTGACCAGGATTTTGTCGGGCGCCAACTCGAACGACATCGTCTTGGAGAAGGCCAACATCGCCGCCTTCGCGCTGTTGCAGTCGGGAAGGATCGACGCCCATGCAGTAGCGCCACTGCTCATCCGTGGTGTTGACCGTATGTCCAAGCCAAGCCTCACCCGCGTTGTTCACGAGAACATCCGTGACCTGAACGCGGCGAGCTCGCGCCTGGCTTGTCCGCCACGAGCTTCTTTCGCGAAGCCTTCCATGCCCCCAAAGACGGCATCGCGGTAGACCTGGCGCTCGTGACGCGGCCTGCGCCAGGCGCGAGCCCGCCGCGTTTCGCCCCGCCGGACAATTTCGCTTCGGGGATAATTGTCCCTTCTTCCGCGGAGCCTCGTTAGACCTCCCCGAAGAAGCGCGCCCGGACGGCATCGTCGGACGGCGCTTCCGGTCCGCTCATCGGGCAATCGGCAACCCGCAGCGGGTCCTGCGCGATCAGCGGCAGCGCGCGGGCCCGGCGCGCGTCGGCCTCCGGGCCGAGCTCCATGAAGAGCTCGGCGAACCAGCCGTCGACCCGGTGGCAGATCCCGTAGTAGCGATCGTGCTCGGCGGCATAGGCGTGCCCGGCTGCGTCCCAGTCCGATTCCGCTAGCAGGCAATCGCGGAGCACGCGGACGTCGCGCGTGGTGAGCGACATCCCCTGTCCCCACGTGGGGTCGCTCGTCGCGGCGGCATCTCCGATCAGCGCGACGCCGTCCCGATAGGGATGATCGACCCACGAGTCCGCGCCGTCGAAGGTCGCCAGCGGTCCAGCGGGCTTCGCCTGCGCGAGCATCTCGGCGGGAGCCCCGGTCACCACGAGAGACTCGCGGAATCGCGGAATCGCGCTGGCACCCTGAAGCCGCTCGATCCGCCGGTCCTTGTGAAAGCCGTAGTAGGCGCGCACACGCCCGTTGCCTTGCGGGAAGAAATAGCCGACGAGACCGAGCGGAGGGGCGGCGAAGTGATGGAACGTATCGCTCGCAACGGCGAGATCGTCGAAGAGGACTCCGCAAAAGAGCAGGCGCAGTGGGTCTTGCCTCAGCGCGAACCCCGCCCACCGACGCACCGTCGAGCCGCGTCCGTCGGCCGCCACGACGAGCCGCGCGGACGCTTCCTCCTCCTTGCCCGCCTGAACGATCGTGACTCGAGGGGGCCTTCCGGGCTCCACGTGCCGAACGTGCGCCCCGCGCCTCACCTCCGCCCCGGCACTCACCGCGGCTTCGAGAGCGAGCTCCTGCATCCTGGGGTGATAGAAGGTGAGAAAGCCGTTACTCTGAGGCGTGGTCGCCGGGAGGTCGCGCCGGAGCACCTCCACCCCGCCGACGCAGAGGCTCCACCAGCGGAGGATGTTGCCACAGCTCCGGCTCAGCGTGTCGTAGAGGCCGAGCTGCTTCAGGTTCTCGACGCCCCACGGTGCCAACGCCTCGCCGCGCACGCGGTCCTTGAAATGGGCCTCGCGCTCGACTACCAGCACGCGGGCACCGCGCTCGGCCATGACCTTGGCGAGCGCCGATCCGCCGAGACCGCCACCCACGGTGATGATGTCGTAACTCCGCATCGAGACCTCCTGATGATTCGAGCGCGCGAGCCCCGGCTATAGATTGGAAGGCACGGGAAAGTCGATGGCGTTTTGGCGGCGGCACTGGTTCCTGGTCGGTCTCGCGCTGGTCAGCGTCGGCGCATTTGCGTTTCCCGAAGGCGGAGCGGCGCTGCGCCGAACGGGCTGGGCGCTGCCGCTGCTCACCGCGACGAGCCTCTTCCTCTCCGGGATCACGCTCGAGACCGCCGGGCTTCGCGAGGGCGTCGACGTGCGCGCGCTCGCGCTCGGGCTGTCCTCCACCTACGTCGTCGCCCCCGTGCTCGCCATCCTCTTCGTGCGACTCTGGGGACCCGCGAATGGCGGCGCGGGATCGGAGGGGTATTTCTTCTTCGAGGCGATGATGATCGTCGCGGCGCAGGCGAGCACCATCGCCTCCGCGCCCGCGCTGACGCTCGTTGCGGGCGGGAATCAGGCGCTCGCGCTGCTGATCACACTGTCGTCGAACCTGATGACCTCGCTCGTCACGCCGCTCCTCCTGCGCTGGACGGTCGGCACCGTGGTCGCGTTTCCGGTCGGGCGGATGATGATGGAGGACGCGATGGTCGTGCTGCTGCCGGTCGTCGTTGGACAAGCCGCCCACCGCCTCTTCTGGTCGCGGCTGCGGATCTTCATGCCGGCGATCGTGCGGCTCGCACAGGCGATCATCCTCCTCTTCGTCTATACGGGGGTCGCCGCGGCGGCCGGCCGCCTTTCCGAGCGGCCGGCGCTGATCCTCGCCTTCATGGCAACCGCCGCGTCGCTTCACATCGCGCTGCTCGTCTGGAACTACCGAACCGCGACCTGGCTCGGCCTCTCACCGGCAAACCGAGTGGCGGTCGTTTTCTGCGGCTCGCAGAAGACCCTGCCGAACGGCATCTACCTCTGGGACACGTTCTTCCCGTGGAACCCGCACGGCGCGCTCGCCCTCGTCTGCTACCACGTGTTCCAGCTGGTTCTCGGCAGCCTCCTCGTCCCCTCGCTGTCCCCGCGGCCGGCTGCCGTCGCGGAGGCGGAGGACGTCGCCGATGGGGCGTGACCTGGAACAAGAGCGGCGGAGCGTTGGACTCTGCTCCGACTGTCGATTCGCCAAGCGGATCGACAGCGGCAAAGGATCCCGCTTCTTTTTCTGCCGACGCTCGGAGAGCGATCCCGGCTATCCGCGTTACCCCGGATTACCGGTCTTGAGCTGTGCCGGCCACGAGGCGGTCGAGGACGTCTCATGACGCCTGGAGAGCCGGTGCCTGGTCAAACGTTCATGGCTTGACGTCGCTGGCGGTGTCGGGCCTGCTGTTGCAGAATCCGTCCCACTGCTGATTCGACCCCCGTTCTGTGCCAAACTGCGTAGGCTTTGGTCCAGACGGATGCACAGGGAAGGCTAGAGCGCCTCCTCGCCGAGCGGATTCTCGTCTTCGACGGTGCGTGGGGAACGATGATCCAGAACCACAAGCTCGGCGAGGCGGATTACCGAGGCGAGCGGTTCCGCGATCATCCACGAGATCTGCGCGGGAATCACGACGTGCTGGTGCTGACCCGGCCGGACGTGGTGGGCGAGATTCATCGCGCCTATCTCGACGCCGGCGCCGATATCATCGAGACCAACACCTTCAACGCCAATCGCGTCTCGCAGGCGGATTACGCGCTGGAAGATTGCGTGTACGAGATCAACGTCACCGCCGCCAGGCTCGCGGTCGGCCTGGCGCGTGAATACACGGAGCGAGATCCCGACAAGCCGCGCTTCGTCGCCGGCTCGATCGGGCCGACCAACCGCACCCTTTCGATGTCGCCGAAGGTCGAGAACCCCGCCTTTCGCTCGATTGCATTCGACGAGCTGAAGGGCGAGTACGCCGAGCAAGTGCGCGGTCTCGTCGAGGGCGGCGTGGATCTGCTCCTCCCCGAGACGAGCTTCGACACGGCCAACCTCAAGGCCGCGATCTTCGCGATCGAGGAGGTGTTCGCGGAGAAGGGGACGCGGCTCCCGCTGTGGCTTTCGGGAACGATCGTCGACCGCAGCGGCCGTACACTCTCGGGGCAGACGATCGAAGCGTTCTGGATCTCGGTCGCGCATGCCAATCCGCTCCTGGTCGGCCTCAATTGCTCCCTCGGTGCGACCGAGATGCGCCCATTCCTGGAAGAGCTTTCTCGGGTCGCGACCTGCTACGTCAGCTGCTACCCGAACGCCGGCCTGCCGAACGCGTTCGGGGGCTACGACGAATCACCGGATCATACGGCGGCGCTGCTGCGGGAATTCGCGGAGCAGGGCTGGGTGAACGTGCTTGGCGGCTGCTGCGGCACGACGCCCGATCACATTCGCGCGATCGTCGCCGCGGTCGAGGGTCTGTCGCCGCGCAAGCGGGCCGAGCCCGAGGGATTCCTGCGGCTCTCCGGTCTCGAGGCGCTCGTCGTCCGGCCCGAGACCGGATTTCTGACGATCGGCGAGCGCACCAACGTCACCGGCTCGAAGCGCTTCGCGCGACTCATCAAGTCGGAAGACTACGAAGGAGCGGTCGCGGTCGCGCTCGATCAGGTGCGTGGCGGCGCCAACATGATCGACGTGAACATGGACGAGGGCATGCTCGACTCCGAGCAGGTGATGACCACGTTCCTGCACCTGATCGCCACCGAGCCCGAGATCGCCCGGGTGCCGATCGTCATCGACAGCTCGAAGTGGTCCGTGATCGAGGCCGGTCTCAAGTGCGTGCAGGGAAAGGGGATCGTCAACTCGATCAGCCTGAAAGAGGGCGAGGACGCGTTCCGCAGCCGCGCGCGGCTGGTTCGATGTCACGGCGCCGCGGTGGTGGTGATGGCCTTCGACGAGAAAGGTCAAGCCGACACGGTCGCGCGCAAGGTGGAGATCTGCCGGCGCGCCTATCGGATCCTCACCGAGGAGGTCGGCTTCCCGCCCGAAGACATCATCTTCGATCCCAACGTTCTGGCGATCGCCACCGGCATCGAAGAGCACAACGAGTACGGCAAGGCCTTCCTCGAGGCGACGCGCATCATCAAGCAGACCTGTCCGCGGGCGAAGGTGAGCGGCGGGGTGTCGAACCTGTCGTTCTCGTTCCGCGGCAACGACGTGGTTCGCGAGGCGATCCACTCGGCGTTCCTCTACCACGCGATCCACGCCGGGCTCGACATGGCAATCGTCAACGCGGGACAGCTCGCCGTGTACGAGGAGATCCCGAAGGACTTGCTCGTGCTCGTCGAGGACGTGCTCTTCAATCGGCGGCCGGACGCGACCGAGCGGCTGGTCGCCTACGCGGAGACCGTAAAGGGGAGGCCGGAGACGCGAGCCGAGGACGAGGCCTGGCGCCAGGGCACCGTCGAGGAGCGGCTGGCGCACGCGCTCGTCAAGGGCATCGTCGACTCCATCGATGTCGACGTCGAAGAAGCACGGCAGAAGTATCCACAGCCGCTGGCGATCATCGAAGGCCCGTTGATGGACGGGATGAAGATCGTCGGCGACCTCTTCGGCGCGGGCAAGATGTTCCTGCCGCAGGTCGTCAAGAGCGCGCGGGTGATGAAGAGGGCCGTCGCGCATCTGCTGCCCTACATGGAGCGGGGCAAGGCCGCGGCCGCGAGGAAGCAAGGCAAGGTGCTCGTCGCCACCGTGAAGGGCGACGTGCACGACATCGGCAAGAACATCGTCGGCGTCGTGCTCGGTTGCAACAACTACGAGGTGATCGACCTCGGGGTGATGGTGCCCTGCGAGCAGATCCTCGAGACCGCTCGCCGGGAGCGCGTCGACGTGATCGGCCTCTCCGGCCTGATCACGCCCTCCCTCGACGAGATGGTGCACGTGGCGCGCGAGATGCAGCGCGAGGGCTTCGAGGTCCCGCTGCTGATCGGCGGCGCGACCACGAGCCGCCAGCACACGGCGGTCAAGATCGCGCCGCAATACGGCCCGCCGACGATTCACGTGCTCGATGCGTCGAGGGCCGTCGGCACGGTGTCGAGCCTGCTCAGTCGCGAGCGGCGTGCCGACTTCGATGCCGCCAACCGCCGCGAGCAGGAGCGGCTGCGGGAGCTCTTCGCGGCGCGCCGCGCGCAGACTCTCGTCCCCCACGAGAAGGCGCGCGCGCAGCGCGAGCCGATCGTGTGGCGGGAAGAAGACATCGCTCGCCCGACGTTCTGCGGCCGGCGCGCACTGGCGGGGGTCCCGCTCGCGGAGCTAGTGCCGTTCATCGACTGGACGTTCTTCTTCCACGCCTGGGAGCTCCGCGGGAAGTTTCCCCAGGTCCTCGATCACCCGGAATACGGAAAGGCAGCGCGGGATCTCTTCGCCGACGCGCAGAAGCTGCTCGGCCGAATCGTCGACGAACGATTGCTCCAGGCGAATGCCGTCTACGGATTTTGGCCGGCGAACGGCGACGGCGACGACATCGTCGTGTGGACGGACGAGACGCGGTCGAAGGAGCGGCTCCGCTTCAACCTCCTGCGGCAGCAGGAATCGAAGACCGACGAGCAGCACGTCTATCGCTCGCTCGCCGACTACGTCGCGCCGCTCGGCAGCGGCCTTCTCGACTCGATCGGCGCTTTCGCCGTGACGGCCGGTCTCGGCGCCGATCGGCTCGTCGCCACCTTCGAGTCGGCGCACGACAGCTACAGCGCGATCATGGTCAAGGCGCTGGCCGACCGGCTCGCCGAAGCCTTCGCGGAGTCCCTGCACCAGCGGGCGCGCCGCGATTGGGGCTACGGCGCGACCGAGGCTCTCAACAGGGACGAGCTGATCGGGGAGACGTATCGCGGCATCCGTCCCGCCTTCGGCTATCCGGCCTGTCCCGAGCACTCCGAGAAGACGAAGCTCTTCGAGCTGCTCGATGCCGAATCTCTCGGCATGCGGCTGACCGAGAACTACGCGATGATCCCTGCGGCCTCGGTCTGCGGACTCTACTTGGCCCACCCCGCGGCGCGCTACTTCAACCTCGGAAAGATCCAACGCGATCAGGTGGCGTCCTACGCCCAGCGCAAAGGCACCGATTTTCGCGAAGCCGAGCGGCTGCTGTCGACCAATCTCGCCTACGATCCCGACTGACGAAGGCGGTGCACGACCCGGTGTATCCCCTCAGTCTTGGCCTCGAATGCTTCGGGACGACGAAGAGCGCGGTCGGTTGTGATCGGCCCGTACCCGGGTCGATCACACCCGACCGTAACCGCGCGCCGGCCGGGAAAACTCCAGTCGCCCTACGGGCTCCTTCCGTTTCCCCGGCCACCTCGATCATCTCACCCCTCGCCTTCTTCTCGACCACCTTCATCCATCTCTGCCTCCCCGCCCTCTGCATTAAATTATCACCCCCCAACTGTCTCACCCTCGTTGGCAGAGAGGGCGCAGCGCGGAGGCAATAACCCGCGGCCTGGTCTATTGCTTCCGCGCTTCGCGCGGTGGCTGGATCTGCCGGTCGACCCGAGTACGGGCCGACCGGCAGATCCAGCGCTTCACGGATTTCCGACGCGCGTGGCGATGACTTCGGGATACGTCCCGTTTCGGCTTTTCTCGCGGCGTGGGTTGAAGTAGGGATCTATCCCATGTCCCACGTCGCTCCGCCGCCGAGCCTCGGCGCGCTCGGGTTTCTGGTGGGTCGCTTTCGCGGCGAAGGCACGCTGCAACGCGGCGCGACGTTCGAGAAGGACGTCGTCGGTCGCTGGGAAGTCGCCGGCCATTTCTTGTCGCTTTCAATGAGCGCGTCGTACCGGGTGAACGATCGGGTGATGGACGTTCATCACGCGATGGCGCTCGTCGGCGTCGAGCGCGGTAGCGGAGCGTTCCAGGCCCACGTCTTCACCGACGGCGGAGAGATCCTCGAGCACCGTCTCATCGTCGAGGACGGCCGCATCACCTTCGGCGACCGGGTACCTCACGAGAGCCGCGCACGTGTCGCTCGCAAGATCCTGCTGCGCACACCGTACGGATACGACGAGACTCTCGAGATCGACCGCGACGGCGGAGGCTTCGAGACCTACTCGTTCGTGCGGCTCGAGCGCATCGCCGAGTAGCGAGATTCCATCAGTTGAGCACGCCGGGGATCGCCAGCGTGAACGGCGCGATGCGAGCGTCGAAGGTCTCGCCGCCGTCGGTGACCATGCGGTAGCTCCCGTGCATGGAGCCGATCTGCGTGGCGAGCGGGCAGGCGCTGGTGTATTCGAAGGCTTCGCCGGGACGCAGGCGCGGCTGTTTGCCGACTACGCCCGGCCCCTTGACCTCTTGCTCCTTGCCCATGCCGTCGGTGATGATCCAGTGGCGGGACAGAAGCTTCACGCACTGCTCTCCGTGGTTCTCGATCGTCACGTGATACGCGAAGAAGAACTCGCCGTTGTGCGGGTCGGAACGCTCCGGCACGAACTCCGACTCGACCTTCACTCGGATCCCGCGCGTGATCGTTTCTGACATCCCTGGCCTCCGGTGCCATTCCCTACCTTCCTCGAGCCGATCGCGCCAGCCCGATGGGGCGGCTCCATCCGCTGGACTGGAGGCGTGGCTTCGGTCGCCGCAGTCAGAGCGAAGAGAATGACGCGCAAGAACTTTTGCGCATGACGACGCCCGCCCTCTCACTCTACTGGTTTCTCTACCTCGGCGCGCTCGGCGTCCTGCTGCCGTTCTTCAGCCTTTATCTGAGCGACAATGCCGGGCTGAACGCGACCGAAGTGGGCGCGGTGGTGACGATGTCTCCGCTCGTCGCGCTGATCGCTCCGACCGCGTGGGGGCGGATCGCCGATCGCTCGGGCTCGCCGATGCGCGTGCTGGCGGCCGCCACGCTCGGCGCCGCCGTCTTCACGGCGATGTTCCCCTGGCTCGAGGGCTTCTGGCTGCTCGCCGCGGGCGCAGCCGCGCTCGCGCTCTTCGCGACGGGCGTGATCCCGCTCGTCATCTCGGTGACGCTCGCGGCCCTCGGCGAGAGCGCGCTCTCGGCGTTCGGGCGGGTCCGCGTGTGGGGCACGGTTGGCTTCCTAGTCCTCGTCGTTCTGTTCCCGGTGGCGCTGCACGCGTTCGCGGCGGGCCGCGTCCCTTCGTCGCGACCGGCTGGACCGTCGGAGCCGTACCTGTGGGTGATGTTCCCGGCGGCCTCGTCGTTGATCCTCCTCTCCGCGCTGATCGCCTGGCGCATTCCCGAGGCGAGGGAGCTGCAACGCCACGCGCGTCGGAGCGGCTGGCTCGAGCTTCGCCGCCACGTGCCGTTCGTTCGTTTGCTCGTGCTGTCGGTCGGCACGTACCTGTTTTTCCAGGGCCCGATGAGTCTCTTTCCGCTCTATCTTCGCGGTCACGGGCGCGGGCTCGAGACGCTCAGCCAGATGTGGATTCTCATGCTGCTGCTGGAGATCCCGCTCATCGCCTTCTCCGGTACGGCATTGCGCCACCTCGGCCCGCGCGGGCTGCTCGGCGCCGGCCTGGCCGCGGGCGGCCTCCGCTGGCTGGTCTGCGGCCTGGTTCACGATCTTCGCGCGGTCTACGCGGTGCAGCTGCTGCACGGCGTGACCGTGGCGGGAGTCGGAGTGGGCTCCGCGCTGTACGTCGAAGCGTCCGTTCCCGCGCGGCTGCGTTCGACCGGTCAGGGGCTGAACGCCGCGGCCGGCGTCGGGATCGGTTCGATCCTCTCGAACGTCGCAGCCGGCTGGCTGATGGACCACGTCGGCGTGAACGCTCCCTTCGTCGTCGGCGGTAGCGGCGCGCTGCTGCTCGCGATGATGATTCCGCTTTGGTTGCCGCCGCCGAGCCAGCTCGCGCGGAGCGAGCCGGCGCTCGAGTCAGCGCCGCAGTAGGAAGCTGCGCCACAGATCGCTCTTCCACCCGCACCACAATTGGTTTCTCTCCGCAGCGCACACAGAGGAAGACGTTCGCCGGACGCTCGAGGTAACCGACCAGGCATTCGCGACGGTACGCCGGGAGTTTCCACGCTAGACGAGCGGCGTTCCCGGCGGAAGCCCGAGCGCCGGGACCTGCTCGACGACGCAGGGCGGAGCCGCCGCTACGGCGCTTCGAGCGGCGGAGTCGGGCCCTCGAGCGGCAGATTCTGTGTCGGCCGCGCGGCGCCCCGCGGCGTCGAACCGGCGATCTGGTACGGGATCCCGAGGACCCGTTTCATCGCCATCCTCGTGCGCCACGACAGGTAGCAGCTCAAGTAACTGAGCGCCGTCTTCGGGTCGAGGATCGGGTTCTTGATGCCCTCGAGCTGGGCGAGGGCGAGCACCTGTTCGCTGACGCTCACCGGGCAGCCCTCGAGCCGGATCACCTGCGCGCTCCGCGAGGCGCGGAGCTTCTTCGTGACCGTGACGAACTTGACGAAAATGTCGGCGTTCTTCGCCTCGCGCGGATTTTTCTGCGAGCGGTCGACGTAGAGGCTCTTCATCTGGAGCGGGCTGCCGGCGACGCTTCCGTGAAACGTCGCGCAGTCGCCGATGAAGACGATCTTCTCGCCCGGTTTGGCGTCGATCTCTCCGTCGTAGGCGCCGAACACGATATGCAGGCGTGGGCGGCTGCGCAGCTTGTCGTCGCAGGCGCGGTCGAACTGGCGCAGAATCTCGATCGCCTCCTCCATCGCGCCCGGGCAGCCGCCCCAGCAATAGTCGGGCCCCGAGCCGCCCGGCGGGGGCCCGGAGTATGCCTTGACGTTCGTGCCCGCAAAGTAGTCTTCGACGCGGACGAGCCCCGTGCGAAACCCTTTTGCGCGCGCCTGCGCCTGCGCGAGGGTGACGTCGCCTTCGACGTCGATGTCGTCGAGATCGATCGGGCCGAAGCCACGCTCCCAGGCCAGGCGGATGTGGTCGACGCTTCTCGGGTCGAGACCGATGATGCGGCAGCACACGGCGTCGAAGGCCACCTGGTTGTCACCCATGACGATGAGCTTCAGGTCGAAGGGAAGCGGTGTGAGCATCCGCCCTTCGCCGGCGACGATCGCGTCGATGGCGATGAACTGTGGCTGGATGACGTACTGCAGATCGGCGACCTTCTCGTTCAGCTTGTGATCGTGGTCGATCAGGCGATGCCGGTCGTCCTGGATGCCGATGTAGTTCTTCATGCTGAACGTGACGGTCGTCCAGGGATGCGCCTTGAACTTGGGACAGTTGACGAAGAAGTCCGCCTTCGCCACCGGCTCGGGGGTGAAGAGCGCGTCGCGCAGCCGCCCCGGGTGATAGAGCGGGATCTCGACCTGCGGCACCTCCTCGAAGTGATACGCCTTCGCGCCGGTTCGCTCGAGCACGGGATAGAAGCCGGCATGGCGGAAGGCGAAGCGGGTCGGCACGGTGATCCCGCAGCGCTCGCCGACGGCGAGCTCCTCGAGATCAGGACGTGCGCGGCTGCGAAGCGCGCGCAGCACGCCCTCGAGGAACTCCGGCCGGGTGTGCGCGTGCGGGAACTGCGGGCCCGAGGCCACGCAATTCGGCTTCACGAGCGTCCGACCGTGCGGTCGAAGATCCAGCGCCTCGAGGCCTTCGCGGACGATCGTCTGGATTCGATCGACGTCGTAGTCCGGGCAGGAGCGGATGATGATTCGGGGTCGTCTCACCACACTTCTCCTTCGGCGCCGCTGCCGCTGGCGCCGCTGATGGGTCGCGTAAACCGTGCCGCTAGAACGGCACCACCCAGCGCAGCATGAACACGAAGTGCGAGATGCTGCCGCCGAGCACGAAGAGGTGGAAGATCTCGTGGAAGCCGAAGACCCGCGGGAAGGGATTCGGCCGGCGCGTCGCATAGATCACTGCTCCCGCCGTGTAGAGGAGACCGCCCGCGAGGAGCCAGAGAAGCGCCGGCACCGGGAGGGCGTGGACCAGCGGCACGGCAGCGACCACGGCGGTCCATCCCATCGCCAGGTAGATCGACGCCGAGATCCAGCGCGGTAGCGAGCGGAAGCAGAGCTTGAGGATCGTGCCCCCGAACGCCACTCCCCATACTACCGCGAATACGCTCCAGCCCCACTCGCCACGCAGAGTCACCAAGCAAACGGGCGTGTAGGTGCCGGCGATCAACAGGAAGATCGCTGCGTGATCGACGCGGTTCAGCCACTTCCGCTGCGCGATCGGAAGCAGCAGCCAGTGGTAGACCGTGCTCGCCAGGTACAGCAGGATGAGGCTCGCGCCATAGATGGAGAAGGCGACGACGCGCCAGGGATCATCGCGCGAAAGCCCGAGCAGAACCACCAGGCCGCAGATTGCCAGCAAGGCTCCGACGAGATGCGAGTAGCAGTTGAAGGGCTCGATGGCGCGCCAGCGCGTTCGAGCTGGGCGCGTCCGGCGCGTAGCGCTCAAACGTTCACCCACTGCATCGGCGCCTGCGGATCGCGCTGGCCGGCGGCGATGCCCTCGGGGATGATTTCGTCGGCGGTGTCGAGAAAGTCGATGCCGAGCTCGAGCGCGCGATGGATCGTCGCGATCGACTCGTCGTCTTCCCGAGAGCCGTAGAACTCGGACATTCCCATACAGCCGAGTCCGAGAGCCGAAACGACAGGACCGCCTCTACCGAGCTTCCGCGTTTTCACGAACGCGGAGTCTACTCGACGTGCACCTCGTTCGCTACCCCAGGTGCGATCGGCGGCGCGTCGAGCGTGAACCGCGCGGTTTGTCCAGACGGCACGTGAAGCGGTCGGAAGCTCCAGCGGACGGCGCCGCTGCCGATCTTGAGGCGAGCCTCGCGGAGCTCCATCGTGTCGTTGTGGACGCAGGCCTCGAGGAACTTCCTGCCGCCGCTTTCGAGCGTCATCGTCGAGACGATGTCGAGGTCGGCTGCGGCCACGGCCGTGGCACAACGAACCGCCAGAGCCGCGAGGGTTCCCAAGGGGAGGCGAAACCGGCGATTCACTGGTAGGCACTTGTGGCGGGCGATGGGGGTGGAACGATTTTTCGATGTCGTGGTGATCGGCGGCGGGGCCGCGGGGCTCTTCTGCGCGATCGAGGCCGGGCGGCGCGGCCGACGCGTCGTCGTGCTCGATCGCAATGCGCGGCTCGGGGAGAAAATTGCCATCTCGGGCGGGGGGCGCTGCAACTTCACGAACCTC
>Ga0315278_10001855_pt1 | contig 18668 bp, 20 predicted proteins | sample YL17G06_0_MG_FD_203880 | JGI IMG/M metagenome (GOLD analysis project Ga0315278, IMG submission 203880) | Sediment microbial communities from Yellowstone Lake, YNP, Wyoming, USA - YL17G06_0 | ecosystem: Environmental > Aquatic > Freshwater > Lake > Sediment | place: USA: Wyoming | collected... | reverse complement strand
TCCCCCCGCGCCCGTGACGGGCGCGGGGGGAGGGGGGAAAGAAGGGGAGCACGATGTTTTCTGCCTCGATCTCCTTCACCCACGAGGCAAGCTCGTGGGGGTCGGTACAAGGGAAACAGCCTTATATCGGAATTTCAGTGATGCTCTGAGATTCCGATATAATACCATTTTGACAACACATAGGTGGTTTGAAAGGAAGCCGATGCGCGGAACGCGTCAGTTTCGCGCATTCCTGGCACGATTTTCGATGCCACGTCGGAGCGCCGAAGCAGTTGAACCGCCAAGACACCAAGTTGGCCAAGAAGACATAAGGAACGGGGTGCCGATACGATGACGTGTCGCCAGGGCATAGAGCTCACCACTGCTCCCTGGCGTCCCTGGCGTCTTGCCGGTTATCATTCTTTGGTGGCCGGCGGCCACTGGCCGCTCTGCGAACTTCGTGTGAGACAATCCCGGCCCTGTCTTTTTCAACTCATTGAGAGAAGAACCCATTGTGTGGATTGTGTGACTGTTGGTGGTTATGGATCCCGCCGCATCAGTACTATAGTGGTGATGTACAATCGGTATCAGTGGTGCTCAAGGACATGTTCACCGGCGCGGACTATCCTGTTGACGAGAAGACCGGGCTGCCCTTCAGTGCCGGGCCGGACAAGCTGCCGAACACCGACGACGACATCCGGCTGCTGCAATGATGCCGCCTGTTGCACAAGGGGTTCGCTCTGCGAGCCGAGCGGAGCAGGCGAGACTCTGATGGATCAGCGGACAGCTACCGGCCGATGAAGACGGGCACATCGAGATGCTGTTCCGCCTTTTCCTTGTGTGCGAACGCCGTGTCAATCTGGCGTGACGCATCCGCGTCAAGGTAGATTTCTCCGCACTGCTGGCATACGTCTGCTCGCAGGCTGCGCACGAGCAGGAAGCTGCCCTGCCGTTGTGCCATGTAGTCTACAGGACTGCGTGCCACCGTGCCTTTGCAGAAAAAGCAAGTCTTCATTTCCTGGCTCTCCAGTCTTGGTGCCAGCGCATTTCGCTTGGGCGGTACACCGTTATGATTATCAATGTCTCCTCGTGGACGGCGCAACAAACATGTATCGGCTCAAGCGCATTCGTCCACGCAAGCACAAGCATCGAATGGCCACGCGGGTCATCTGGGGAGTCCTCGATAATCTCGGACGACGGCAGCGAGATCGCGTGAAGCATATCGTCTGTTCCTATCCGGTCGGCGTCCATCTCGTGCCGGGCATGAACGGTCATTCCAACTGACTGAGCCGCAGCGAACTGTGATCCTACCCGCTGTTGAGTTCATCATCTATACGCCAATTGTCTTAACTGTACCATTCGCTGTCTTCCCAGCTCGCTTGTGCTTTGTTTCAGAAGACATTGTACCATTAAAGCCGTGCGGAGTCAAAATCACGTCGGATCACGTGCGGGCAGCGGAGGCAGGGAATTGACACAAGGACCGCTACGAAACCGCGGGCAGTGAGCGGGCCGCTTCCTCTATCTCGAAATACTCGCGCGGGGCGAACCTGAAGACGCCGGCCACCATGTTCGACGGGAAGGTCTCGATCAGGTTTGCCAGCTCGCGGACATTCGCATTGTAGAACCTGCGGGCGCGCTGGATCCGGTCCTCGGTGTTCACCAGCTCGCGCTGGAGCTCGAGGAAATGGGTGTCGGCCTTCAGGTTCGGATATGCCTCGGCAATCGCCATCATCTGGCGCAGTCCGGCAACGAGCTCGTTCTCGTCCCGGGCCTGGCTCGAGGGCGAGCCCGTGCTCGCCACGGCCGTTGCCCGCGCGCGGGTGACCTGCTCGAGCACGGTGCTTTCATGGGCGGCATAGCCCTTCACCGTTGCCACCAAGTTCGGGATCAAGTCGTACCGCCTCTTCAGCTCGGTGTCGACATCGGCCCATGACTCGCTGCAATGGTTCGTTGCGCGGACAAGATTGTTGTATAGCAGGGCAATCCACAACGTCACCACCGCTGCGCCACCGGTCAAAATGTAGAGCGGAGTCATAGTTGCGGCTCCGTGCATTCCTTGATGAGGGACTCGGGGATGCGGTCGAGCACTCCCTCGATCACGTCGAGTGCCGCCTCGAACGTTGCGACCGGGAAGGTCGAGCCGGTATAGGCAATGAGTGCTTGCCTGGCAAACTCGAGGGAGAACCGCTGCGAGGCGAGAAGGAACTCCATGGTTGACTGCTGGATGATGTCATAGGCCCATTTCCTGTCCTGGGCCTTGACAAAGAATTTCCGGCTGAATTCGGTCGACTCGAAGTCGATATCGTCGAAGCCGACAAACTCGGTGAGCTTGTCGAAAAACGTTTCCGGCCTGATAAGCAGGGGCTTGAGGAACAAGCCCGGCTCGACCACGATGGCGGAGAAGTGGTGGTGATGTGTCTGGCGGCGGCCCTTGTGGGTCGAGTAGGTCTCGTAATGGTAGTCGAACGCGGTAACGAGGCGGCCCTTGATCCGGCCCCAGGAGATGTTGCAGGCGTAGCGGTTGTCGCCCTGGGTGAGCCGGGAGAAGGAGGGATAGCGGTTGTCCAGTTCATAGGACTTCTCGGTCGAAAATGCGAGGCCGCGCGAAGCGGCCCACGCAGCCAGGGCCTTCCGCCGCCGGGCAGCCAAGACCTGGCTGATCACCACCGCCGCCACCACCGCCGTGATGAGGGCAATGACAAGCAGCAGGTGCATGTTCACGAGCATGGCTGCTACGGCATGAACGGCATAAGTGCCCGTTCGAGCTTTGCTTTGTTCTCAGGCTGCAGGGGGACGAGGGGCAGGCGGAGATGGCCTCGGATCTTGCCCATCAGGGCCAGGGCGGCCTTGACCGGGATCGGGTTCGTCTCGATGAACAGTGCGCGGCACAGCGGATACAGCTCGCGGTGCAACTGTTCGGCCGCGGGCAGATCGCCCTTGCACACGGCCTTGGTCAGCGCCGCCATCTTCCGCGGCGCCACGTTCGCGACGACGGAGATGACGCCGCAGCCGCCGATGGCCATGAGCGGCAGGGTCAGCGAATCGTCGCCCGAGAGGAGATCGATCGAGCACAGCGCCAGGATGGCCGAGGACTGGTCAATCGAGCCGCTGGCCTCCTTGATGCCGACAATGTTCGGGATGCGGGCAAGCTCCGCCACCGTCTCGGGCTGAATCGAGACGCTTGTGCGGCCAGGCACGTTGTAGATCACCAGGGGCAGCGTGGTCGCCGCGGCCACGGCAGAGAAATGGGCGGTCAAGCCCGCCTGGGTCGGCTTGTTGTAGTAGGGAGTGATCACCAGGACGCCGTCGGCGCCGGCGTTCTCGGCATGGCGGACAAGCTTGACCGACGCAGCGGTGCTGTTCGAGCCCGCACCGGCCAGGACAGGGATCCGCTTGTTCACCTGCTTCACCACGAACGAGACAACCTGCCCGTGCTCGTCGTGGGACAATGTCGGGCTCTCGCCCGTGGTGCCGCAGGGGACAATGCCGGTCGTGCCCGAGGCGATCTGCCATTCGATGAGCTGCTCGAGGGCGGAATAATCTATGGATCCGTCATCGCTGAAGGGTGTCACGATGGCGACCATCGAGCCTTTGAAGATGCTGCGCATGAGGTCTCCGGGTGCTGGAGGTGAATCACGCCGTTGGTGGAGAGGCCGAGCCTTTGAAGACGCCCAGGGGAAACGTGGCGGTCATCTCGCCGGCAACGAGACGCACCGCCTCGGCCGGACTCGTGCCCCAGCCCACCGGGCATGCCGAGAGCAGCTCGACAATGGAGAAGCCACGCCCGGCAAGCTGGCAATCGAAGGAGCGGCGGATGGCCGCGCGCGCCGCGCGGATGTGCGCGGGCGTATCGAGGGCGCAGCGCTCGGCGTAGGCGGTCCCGTCGAGCTGGGAAAGCATCTCGACCACCTTCATTGGCCAGCCCTCGCGGGCCGGGAGCCGGCCCAGAGGCGATGTGGGTGTCTTCTGGCCGACAAGGGTCGTGGGCGCCATCTGGCCGCCGGTCATCCCGTACGTGGCGTTGTTAATGAAGAAGACGGAGATGAGCTCGCCCCGGTTTGCCGCGTTCACAATCTCGCCCGCGCCGATGGCGGCCAAGTCGCCGTCGCCCTGGTAGGTGAAGACGACCGAGGAAGGATTGCAGCGTTTCATGCCCGTGGCAACCGCGGGCGCGCGGCCATGAGCAGCCTCGGTCACGTCAAAGTCGAAGTAATCGTAGGCGAACACTGCGCAGCCCACCGGGGCAACGGCAAGGGTGCGGCCGCGGATACCCAGTTCGTCAATAACCTCGCAGATGAGCCGGTGGGCAACGCCATGGCCGCAGCCCGCGCAATAGTGGGTGACCGCCTGCTTCAGCGACTCGGGCCGCGTGTACGTCATAAGTCAAACTCCTTCACGGCCGCCTCGACAAGTTCCTCGGCCGTCATCACGCAGCCGCCCGTTCGGCCAAAGAACGAGACCGGGCATTGGCCCGCCACAGCCCGCTCGACATCCTCGATCATCTGGCCATGGCTGAGCTCGACGGCCATGACCTTCTTCAGCCATGGCGTGCGGTCGCGGAGCCACTGGATCGGATACGGCCACAGGGTGATGGGCCTGAGCAGGCCCGCGGCAATCCCCTGGCTCCGCATCGTGTCAACCGCCGCGCGGCAAATCCGCGCCGAGATGCCGTAGGCTACAAACAGATAGGCCGCATCGTCGGCCTTGTGGGTGTCGAACCGGACGTCAGCCGCCATCGCCGCGAATTTTCTCTGGAGGGCACGGTTGTGTTCCTCGAGGACATGCGTATCGAGATGGAGCGACTTGAAATGGCGGCCCGGCCTGTCCTGCGCTCCGGTCAGCGCCCAGCTTGCCCGCTCGAACGACACACCCGGGATGCGAAGGTGGCTCGGCTCCCTGATCTCGAGCGGTTCCATCATCTGGCCCAGCAGGCCGTCCGTAAGGATCAGCACCGGGTTCCGGTACTTGAACGCAAGGTCGAAGGCAAGAAACATAAAGTCAAACGTCTCCTGCACTGTTGCCGGCGCCAGGACGTGGAGATGATAATCGCCATGGCCACCTCCCTTGACCGCCTGGAAATAGTCGCACTGTCCCGGGCCAATGCCACCCAGCCCCGGGCCGGCCCGGACAACATTTGCGATCACCGCAGGCAGGCCGCACCCCGAAAGATACGAGATGCCTTCCTGCATCAGGCTGATGCCCGGGCTCGATGACGACGTCATCGCCCGCATGCCTGTTGCCGCGGCACCCATGACCATGCTGATCGCCGCGAGCTCGCTCTCGGACTGGACAAACACCCGGCCCTCCTCGGCCATCCTCCTCGCAAAGTATTCGGGCACCTCGTTCTGGGGTGTGATCGGATAGCCGAAATAGGCGTCGCAGCCGGCCTGGATTGCACCCTCGGCCAGCGCGTTGTTCCCGGAGAACAAGTGGCGCGCAGTCATTGCTTCCTTTTCCGCGCCTGCCGCGGTGTGTCGGCATCGGCAATGGTTATTGCCACGTCGGGGCAGACCACGACACACTGGAGACAGCCCGTGCATGACGCGGGATCCGCTGCCTCGACCGGGTACACCCCGCGGCCGCTTATCTGGCCTGCCCGCACAAGCATCTTCCTCGGGCATACCTCGATGCACAAGCCGCATCCCTTGCACCGGAGCACATCTATGACAACAGTCGCCATGAGGTCTTACTCGGCGTGGCTGCCGGGCCTGAGATCGCCGCGCCAGTGGAGCCGCTCGCGGAGCACGCGCATGAAGGTCCTCCGCGCCGAATGGATGAACATGATCTTTGCCGGGCCGAGCGAGATGGTGATCCGGTCCGCCTCGTTCAGATGCTGTGCGGGCTGGCCGTCAACCGACATGTGGACGTTCCTGGCCGGCGTGCCGACGCGGACTTCGGCCTCGCAGCCGCGCGGAAGGATGATGGGCCGGTTGCTCAGCGTGTGCGGGCAGATCGGCGTCAGCACCATCGCCTCGATCGAGGGGAACAGGATCGGCCCGCCTGCGGACAGGGAGTGTGCCGTCGAGCCCGTGGCAGTCGCCACGATCAGGCCGTCCGCGGAATACGTGGTGAAGAACGCGCCGTCGAGCCGCACATCAAGCGCAATTAGCCGTGCCTGGCCGGCATGGGTGAAGACCACATCGTTCAGCGCCGCGGGCAGTTGCACGCCGTGCGGCGAGCCGCCCCGGTGCCGGCGCGTCTCGAGCGTTGCACGCTGGATGACGATGAACTTGCCTGCGGCAATGTCCCTGAGGGTCCGCGGCAGGTCATCGGCGAGCGTGTCGGTCATAAACCCGAGTGACCCGCCCGGGTTGACTCCCAGGATCGGGAGCGACCGGGAGCCGAGGGCGTGCGCGGTCTGGAGGATGGTACCGTCGCCGCCCACCACCACCAGCCAGGCCACCCGGTCGAGCAATGCATCGAGCGCAACGCCTTTCTTCCGCGCGGGACATGCGGATGCCGTGGCCGCCTCGAGCAACCACGGTATCCCTGCATGCGACAGGGCGGCCGTAACGCTCCGAACGACCGGGGCGGCATGGGGCCTCGTGACGTTCGCCACGATCCCGGCCGGGCCGGCCATCACTATGTCCGCAGTAACCTTCATCATTGTTCCGCGCGGCTACAGCCGCGCTGCAAGCAAATACTCGTGGTTGCCGGCCGGTCCTGTCAGCGGGCTCTCGATCATGCCGATGCAGGCCCAGCCCATGGCCGTCATTGCCTCGCGAATGCCCTCGACCGCCTCGAGCCGTACGGCTTCGTCGCGGACAACGCCGCCCTTGCCAACCTTGTCCGGCCCGGCCTCGAACTGCGGCTTCACCAGCGTGATCGCCACCGTGCCCGGACCGGCCACCGCGGCAATCGCGGGCAGGATCAGCCGCAGCGAGATGAACGAGACGTCCACCACCACCACAGCGGGCTGCTCGGGCACCTCGGCCCGCGAGAGAAACCGGGCGTTCGTCCGCTCGAGCACAAGCACCCGGGGGTCTGACCGCAGCTTCGCATGAAGCTGGCCGGTGCCGCAATCGACTGCATACACCTTTGCCGCCCCTCTCTGGAGGAGGCAATCGGTGAAGCCACCCGTTGACGCGCCGATATCGAGCGCAGTCATGCCGCGCGGGCAAATGCCGAAGGCATCAAGCGCCGCTTCAAGCTTCTGGCCGCCCCGGCTCACATACGCCGGCTTTGCCCGGAGATGAACCTCGAGCCGGGCTCGGCCGCGCATCAGCCCGGGCCCGGACGAGCCCTGGACAATCCGGACGGGTGTGCCGGGCTTCGCATCGCGCCGGCCGTCAATCTCGATCTCGCCTGCGATCAACGAGCGCCGGGCCTGTTCCCGGGTCTCGAACAAGCCCAACTCGGCCAGCGCGACATCAAGCCGGCAGGTTCTCCCTGTCGCGTGATCACCCGTGGTCACGTTCGATTCCGCATGGGCAGTCATCAGCCTTCTTATCCTACCAGAAATCGCCTTGTTTGGCAAGAGCAGGCCCGCGCCCGCGTTTCGACCAGGCATCGAGCAGGGCTCGGCCAAGTTTTCCGGAGAAAGTCATGGGCATCTTTGGCTCGACAAGCTGCACGGTCGTGTAGGTGGCGAACCAAAACCGCTCCTGCCTGCAGTCCTCGACTGCATGCCACGGGATGAACAGGGGCGGATGCCCCATGCGGAACGGGAACAGGATCGAGAGCCGTACTCCGTCGTCTGCCAGCCGGACAAACAGGCATCCGCCGTAATGCGAGGGGAACCATTTCGGGCCAACGCTCATCGAGGCGAACCTGAACAGCTCGCCCTCGATGCGTTCATCGGATGGATACCGCTCGGCAAGGGCGTGCCAGCCGCTCAGCCGGGCAATCAATCCGATCAGGGCGCACCAGCCTCCAACGCACAGGAGGGCCAGCAACCCTGCTGAAAGACCGCTCTGCAAGTTCATGTGCATTAACGTGGCCAATGCCAGCTATTGTAGCACAAGCAAAACAAAATAGCAACGCCGTCGGATGAAGCACCCCGCTTGCTGGGCACGTGTGCCACAGGCCCCCCGTGGCCACTTCGTGAGGAATGCTGCCCTATGCCAATCCTGCAATCCTGCGGAACCATCGAGCCCGGATGATCAGCCACAGCATGAGGAAGGGGAGCACAGTGAACCTGAGGAACACCCGGCCGGCCAGCGCCAGTGTTTCAGGAGTGACCATGCCCTCGGCCGCCCTGCGCCACAGCATCCAAGCCAGTGTGGCAATGAGCGCGGCCAGCAGCAGCACTTGGCGGAGCGTCACGCGCGATGGTACAGCTTGTGTGCCGCGCCATGCCACTGCGACGGCAATGCCTCGGGCTCCCATGGTTACCAGCCGCATCAACCAGTCCGGCATCAACGCCAGCGAACCAAGCAAAACAAAATATCCCAGGGCCGGTTGCAACCATGCAACATGATTGGTGAACAGCCACTCGCGCAGAACCATGCCCAGCCGATGCAGCGGCATGATCATGTTGGCCAGGAACACAGGATACCACATGATCATTGAAGGCCAGCGCCAATAGGCTGGCAGACTGAGAATGGCCCAACTTGCCATCAGGGACGCCCAGAAGGCAATGAACACGCAGCACGCCGTGCGGATGGGGTGGAATAGCGGGCCGGTACCGCCTCGGGCGGCATGGCGGACCAGCATGCTCGCCGCCGAGCAGGCAATGGGCAGGCTGACCATGAGATCGGCTGCAAAAGCCCTGAACCCGGCAAACCGTGTGCCCAGCTGCCATGCCGCAGTCACCGCGCAGATCAGCAGCAGGAACGGCACATGCACCGCGCAATGCCGCCCGCGGGGATGCTGCACCGCACACAAGCCCGTGCGTGCGGCGATCATTCCGGCCAGCACCGTTATGGCCAACGTGAACATGAAGGCCGCACTCGCCCGCCACCACTCGTTAAGCCCGCCGCAGGCAAGCCCGTTGTCATCAAATGATGCGGCGCACCAGCGAAGCACCGCGTGCAGCAGAACCGGATCAGTCACCTCGGTGAAATGGTCGCAGGTGGGGATGATCGAGACCATCCTTGCCGTGCCACAACGGAACTCGCCGTACACGGTATCGGGGATCGGATTGGTCGCAACCCCGTGCGTTTTGAGCAAGCCAATGAGCGCATCAGGCGAGCGGAACTCGTCATACAGTCCCGCGATGATCAGGAGATTCCTGGGTATGGCGGGATATGCCTCGACTTGGATGCCGATCGCAATGGTTGCAGCGAAGGAAGGATCGTCCATGCCGGCAAGAACAGCGACCGTGCCGCCCACGGACTGGCCGCAGATACCAATCCGGTTCCGATCGACGCCCGGCATGCGGGCGAGCGCCTGTTTCAGGGAAAGCATGTCCGCGGTCATCGTCTCGATGCTGTCGGCGCCCATCCGCTGGCGGGCCTCGGCCGCGGTCATCCCGAAAAAGTCGGGCAGGGCGCAGACAATGCCGCGCCGCGCGCATTCGACCGCCATCATGCCCATCGTGTCAGGCGGAAGGCAGTAGGGTGGCACAAGGATGAGAGCCGGACGTAGTCCCACTGCTGCGCCAGGCTCAATCAGCCGCACCCGCAGCGGCTTGCCGGTCTGAGACGAAATCACCGTCTCGCGAACAGTGAGGGGAGCCCCGGGCCTAATCAGCAGAACGCCGCCCGCAACAACCGCTATCAGAAGCCAAACTCGGAACATGGGAAGAAGTGGAGTGGTGGGTCAGACTGGGGATGATGGATGATGGTCAATCACTCCACCACTCCATTATTCCAGCACTTCCTATCAGCCCGGTCACCATCTCCCGCACACTGCCGCCCAATTAATGGCGTCAAAGAAGGCCGTGATATAGCTCGCCCGGTCAAGCTGGTAGTCGGTCATGTAGGCGTGCTCGAACACGTCCATGACCAGCAACGGCACGCCGCCTGCGGGATGGCCGCCATCATGCTCGTTGATCCACAGGTTGAAGAGGTTGCCTGAGGCGGGGTCCTTATACAAGACCACCCAGCCTATGCCGCGCATCTTGCCTGTTGCCACGAAATCCTTCTTCCAGGCCTCGATGCTGCCAAACTGGGTGACGAGCGCCTGGTACAGGGGCGCATTTGTGGCAAGAACCGAGGGAGCGCCCATGTTCCCGAAATACAACTCGTGGAGGCGCATGCCGTTGAGCTCCCAGCCCAGCCGCCGCTTCAGTTCGGCATAGGCGGGCGTGGCCTCCTGGCCTGCGGCGAGCATAGCGGCAAGTTCATCAGTCACCTTGTTCACATTCGCCACATAGCCCTGGTAGAGCTTGAAATGGTTCGAGAGCATGACGGCGCTGAACCCTTTTGTGCCGATCAGTTTCCAGAAGTCCTGCGGCGCGTACGGCGCAGGTGCAGCGACGACTCCAAAGGCACAGGCCAGCGCGGCACCCAATGGCAACAAAGTCTTCTTGGCAGCTCCTTACAGCGTGGTGATGAGTTGTTTCGTGCAGTTATTATACCAGAACCGCACCGCAGGTTCAAGTGGCACAAGATGCCCTTTCCGGCGACACAAGGTCGCTGGGGAGCACCGCATGGAACGGGAAACCTTCAGCGCAACGGTTCTTATACCGAAAGTTCAGGGAATGCATTTGGTTGACTTCCCCTCAGGGAATTGGTACAATGGCTTCGTATGAACGCAGTGTGAAATAACGACCAGTTCGGTGGAGGAGGGAATCATGAAGATTCATTTTACTATCGGTGCATGGATACCCGGAGTGTGCCTGCCACTACTCGTGCTCACGATGGCGTCCTTCGGGAGTGCAGGAGTTGGACCGGTGACAACGCTGCTCATGCTTCCCGATATGACCGACCTCTCCGGCATGGCCGAATTCCCCGACCCGCCTTACACCTGCAAGCAGTTTTCCTCCTGGGACCGCGCCTCAACGTCCTCCACCCAGAACTGGTTCGCCAACGGCGACTGCGGCCAATACCTTCGCATTGAGAACCGTAACGGCCGCAAGGAATATGTCATGATGGACGCCGAGGGGCCCGGCGCCATCGTCCGCATCTGGTCGGCCAATCCCGACGGAGTGCTGCGGATCTACATTGACCGCGCCGAGAAGCCCGCCCTCGAGGCTCCCCTGCAGGAGATCCTCGGCGGCACCTATCCTGGCCTCCCCGATCCGATCGCCTGCGAGCGCAGCCGAGGCTGGAACCTCTACCTGCCCATCCCGTACGCGAAGCACTGCACGGTTACCAGCGACAAGGGGGAGTTCTACTACCACGTCAACTACCGGACCTACCCGCCAGGCACGAAGGTTGTCTCCTTCACTGCCGACCAGGATGCCGCGTGCACGGCGGAGATCAAGGCTGTGGCGGGGAAACTCTCCGCCCCAGGCGACCTCAACGCGCCCCCCGCCGGTACGGAGACAAAGGCGTTCGACGTCATGGTGGCTCCCGGCGCCTCGGTGGAGCTCGGGTCGTTCAGCGGTGCCAAGGCCGTGCGCCGCTTCGTCATCCGGTGGCCGTCCACCGGCGAGCGCGACGAGCCTGCCTTGCGATCCGTGGTGCTCTCGATGGCCTTCGACGGCGAGGCTTCCGTCGAGGCGCCGCTCGGCGACTTCTTCGGATCGGCCCCGGGGATCAACCCCTTCGAGTCGCTCCCCTTGAGTGTCGCAAAGGACGGCACAATGACGTGCCGCTGGGTCATGCCCTTCAAGACATCAGCAGTGATCAGGGCCCGAAACCTGGGCAAGGCAGCCGTCCACCTCAAGGGAGAGAGCGTCGTTGCGCCGCACACGTGGATTCCAGCCACCATGCATTTCCACGCCAAGTGGCGTATCGAACACAACCTCCCCACCGACCCGAAGCGCGACTGGAACTACATGACCGCCACTGGCCAGGGCGTCTTCGCAGGCCGGGACCTACCGCGTCGTTGGCCGGTTCCTCAAGGCTGAAGACTACGGCATCGCGCAGTTCGCGGTCAACGGCCAGAAGGCGGGAAGTCCGATCGACTTCTACAACGACGACGTGGTCGTCACCGACGAGATCGAGTTGGGAACGTTCGAGCTGAAGGATGGCGAGAACCAGCTCGCGGTCACGATCGCTGGTGCCCACAGGAACGCCTTGAAGTCCTACATGGTGGGGATTGACTACCTGAGGATTGAGAGATAGCTCGCTGAAACACCCGGCAACATCCGGGATAGCCACGCTACCGCGTGCAGGCGCGGCGGAGCTGGCCGCAGGCGGCGGCGATGTCATCTCCCTTCCTCTGCCGGACAACCACCGGCACCTTGCGCTTCTCGAGCACTGAGGCGAACGCCCTGATCCGTCCCGGCTCGGGCGCCACAAACGGAACGCCAGCCACCGCGTTGAAGGGAATCAGGTTCACGTTCGACGGCACACGCCGCACATACGCCGCGAGCGCCGCCGCATGGTCAAACCCGTCGTTCACCCCGCGCAACAGGACGTACTCGAAGGTGATCCGCCGATGTGTCCGCGCATGATAGACGCGAAGGGCGTCCATCAGCATGCCCAGGCCGGTGGGGCAGTGCGGGATCAGCTTCTTCCTCGTTGCATCGTCCGCGGCATGAAGCGAGACGGCAAGGTTGACCTGCGGGAGCGTCTCGGACATGTCCCGGATCCCCCGCACCACGCCCACCGTCGAGACCGTCATCCGCCTCATGCCGATGTGCATCCCGGCAGGATCGTGTAGTATTTCAATGGCAGTTCCCAGGCTGGCCCTGTTGAGCAACGGCTCGCCCATGCCCATGAACACGATGTTGTTCACCGCGCTCCGGGAATGGGCCGACTGCGCATGCCAGACCTGCTCGACCATCTCGGCGGCGGTGAGGTTGCGGGCAAGGCCCGTTGCCCCGCTTGCGCAGAAGGCGCACTGGATGGCGCAGCCAGCCTGGGTGGACACGCACACCGTTGCATGCTCCTCCATCGGCAGCCAGACCGTCTCGACCAGCTCGCCGTCGGCGCAACGGATGAGCCGCTTCTCGCTTCCGTCACTGCTGGTGTGCACTGCAGCGACCGCGGTGGCGCACAGCGGGAGCGCGGCCTCGAGCATTGCACGCAGGTCGCGTGGCAGGTCGGTCATCTGGCTGTAGGAGACTGCGCATGCTGCGTGGAACCAGCGCCAGACTTGGCGCGCCCGGTACGCAGGCACGCCCTTGTCCGCGAACCAGGCCTCGAGCCCAGGGCGGGTGAAGCCGGACAACGATACGTTACTTGGGCTTGCTGACGGTGCCGGCGTCAATGTCGTGGACTTCATATCCCGCCAGCGCGGGCGAGAACGTGATGGCGCGCACGGTGGCATTTGTGTCCGGCGCGCCGAGCCAGGCAGTGAAGGCCGCCCCGTCCGGCGCGGTAATCCGGATCTCGGACGGAATGGCCGCTTCGACCGGGAAGATGCTCGTGCAGACCGCCCCGGCCCGCCGCTCGACGATCCGGTATGCCGCGCCATTTGCGGCGACATCGAGCGCGTCGTCCGGCGCGGCCCACCACCCGTTCGGCATGGTCTGGAGATACGCGAGGAAGGCATGCTGGATTGAGCCGGACTGCACGCCGTCTATCCGATTGCAGACATACACCGTTCCCTCGGCCTCGTCGGTGAGATACCAGCGTCTGCCGTCGAACAGGATGTCCGCAACGCTCATGCCCAGGCGGCTGAGCCTGACGCGCAACGCGCGGCCGGGCATCCACAGGCAGGTCGCCCCAGCCCGCTGGGACTCGGGCTTGCCCGCAGTCGGGATCATGACAAATTCGCAGTCGAACTTGAACTTCACGGCGTGCCATGCCGCGGTCTCCGCGGCGATCCGGCCAAGGAGTGCGCGCGCCTCGGGCTTGGGAAGCGCGGTGAATCCCGGTGCGCCGCCCCGGAACCAGGAACAGCCTGCAAGCGCCACGCACATCATCGCCGCAGGCAGCCATCGGACGAGGTTCGTGTATGGAGTGCGGTAGCCATGCTGCCGCTTTTCCGCCGCCGAGCCATGCGCGGCGTATGAGGTCACGACCATCATTGCCGGCCTCCTGCTGACTGCGGCTCGAGATTGAGCCAGAAGCTGCGGAACTCACAGGTTTCCTCGTCGTGCGCAAGGGTTGCCCGGAATGTCCGGACAATACGGCCTTGGTCTGCATTGAGCCAAATGGTCCTGCGCACGGCCACGCGGGCATTACGTATGAGGTCACGGGCAAGGGCCTCCTGCACCTGCGGCCGCATCACCGCCTTCACCACATACAGCGAGCCCTCGACGGCGAAGTCGAGATCAAACGGTTCGGGATCGGGAAACGCCGTGATGCCGAGGAAGTCGGCAAGGACATCCTCGCCCTCGGCCAGCCGCCTCGTGTCACACTCGTGCGTCGCGGGGAATTCGGAGGTGACCATTCCGTTGCTCACGGTCACGGTGTAGGCATGAGGCTCGCGGACCTCTTTCACCAGCATCCCCGGCGCGCGGAACTCGACCCGGCAGTCGGCGGAGACCGGTCGTTGCATCCCCGCGGCCCGCTGGGTGATGGTGATCCGGGCGTTGAGCGACGTGGCACCCGCAGTGATCCGCCTGAGCAGGGCAAAGGACTTGTCCAGGAACGTGCGCGATTCTCCTGCCGCACGCGCGGGTGTCACCGCCACGCTCGGCGCCGCACCCGCACAGGCCGCCGCGACCGCCATCACGACGGCGCACCTGGCCAGTACCCGGATCACGACCCGCGCACCTCCGGCAGTCCGATCAGGTGGAGGAATTCCTGACGAGTCCGGGCGTCGCTCTTGAACCGCCCTTCCATCGCGCTGGTGGTGGTGAACGAACTCACCTTCTGCACCCCGCGCATCACCATGCACAGGTGGATCGCCTCGCACACGACTCCCACGCCCTTCGGCTTGAGATGGTCCATCAGGCAGCGCGCGATCTGCGCCGTCATCCGCTCCTGGAGCTGGAGCCGGCGCGAGAATGCATCGACGATCCGCGGAATCTTGCTCAGGCCGATCACCCGGCCCTTCGGCAGGTACGCCACATGGATGCGGCCGAAGAACGGCAGCAGATGGTGCTCGCACAGGCTGAAGAAATCAATGTGCTTCACCACGACCATCTCGTCGTATTCCTCCTTGAAAATGGCGTTCCGGAACTCGGCCTCGATGTCAATGCGGTGGCCGGACATGAGAAACTCATACGACTCCTTGATCCGTTTCGGCGTGCGGTGGAGGCCGGGCCTATCCGGGTCGTCGCCTATCCGGCGGATGAACTCCCTGAAGAATTGGGTGTTGGTCATGGGAAATCGAGGGTGACGCGGCTCGCCTCGGACTCGGCCAGCTCGATCCGGCTCAGCCGGACGCCAAGCGCCGCAAGACGCGGCCCAAGCCGGGCTCCGATCGCCGCCGCAAGGTTCTCCATCGTTGGTACTACGCCCGCAAGAAAGGGCACATTCGTGGTCAGATCCCGCCGGTCAAGCTGCCTTGCCACCGCGCGCTCCAGCACGTCACGCAGCAGGGTGACATTTACCACCATCCCGGTTCCGGGATCAAGCCGGCCGCGCACGCTCACTGTCAGCTCATAGTTGTGGCCGTGGCCACCCGGCGTGCTGCACCGGCCGTACACACGCCGGTTCCGCGCCGCGCTCCACGCCGGGTTCCACAGCCGGTGTGCCGCGGAGAACCGAATGGTGCGGCTCACCGTCAGTTCCCGCGCCTCGGGCACTGGAGAGGCGCGACCTGTCGTGCGCCTGCGCGGCGTGCCCATGGCTTAATGCCCGTAGTACTCGATGGTGATGTCCGACCGGCCGCCTGCGTTGCTGATGGTGCCGCCCGGCGCGTCATAGTATTCGACCGTGGCCGCCTTGTTCGACACGGGCTCGATCACAACGCGCGCCGGGGCATTTGTCCCCAGTGCAAGCCGTGCGGCCACCACGTGGCCGGTTTGCACCAGCGCGTCACCTGCGGTGTCCTCCATCTCAATCGTGGCCGTTGTCTCGGCCGACCCGGTCGCGGGCAGGCGGGTCACCGTCACCCGCGCGGCAGTGAGGGCAGGCTCGTTGGTTGCCGGGCCGGCCGACGGCCCATTGGTCGCCGCGGCAGCCGGAGGCAGCGCCGCAACCAGCACGGGTGCCGAAGCCTCCCGAAGCGGATTGGTGCCGTGGCCAAGCTGGCAGGCGATGAACTCAAGGACATCGTCCCGGTACAGGAACCCGAGATGGCCGCCGTGGTCAAGGAAGACAACCCGCTCGCCCAGCACAGTCCCAAGCCAGCTCCGGTCATACTCCGTCAGCAGGATGTCATCCCGGCTGTGGATGACGCGGACGCGGTCATTGCTCGCCAGGCTCGCCTGGATCGCGGGAAGGCTTGCGCGCTTGTTCAAGTCCTTCGAGGTGAATCCGTCTTTCCACACGTTCGAGTGCGCAGCCTTGACAAACGTCATCAGGTAGTTGGCGTAGTTGAACCGTTCGATCTCCTTATCCAGGAACCTGGTCCTGCTGGAGGTGTACGGCGTCTTCAGGAACCCAAAGTCCTTCCGTTCGTGGATCGCCTTGATCACCTCGCCCAGCGACCGGTGGAACACCATCCCCACCGCCATCTGAGCCTCCTCGGAGGAGACTGGGACGACATTGGACGCGCCCACCTCGGGCGTCTGCGGCGTGCGGATCTGCTTCTCGTAGAAGCCCACCACGTCGTCCTTCTTCCTCTCGATCTCGGCCCGGGCAAGGTTCGTCCAGGCACGATAGTAGTCGTCAAGCTGCTTAAGGCCGTAGAGAAGGTTCACGGGCGGGCTCACCGCAACAATCCGCTCGAACTGGAGCCGCTGCTCGCGCGCATCGAGCTCGGAGATGAACAGCGCATCGAGCGCGCCAAGCGAATAGCCGACCAGCAGCTTCCGCGTCACCCTGCCCGCGCCGTAGTCCTTGTCAACGTTCGCGAGGATGATCTGGAGGGCGTCGTACAGGTCACGCGCATCCTGCGGCGTGAAGCCGGGCACTATTGTGCTCGAGCCGTTCTGCACAAAATCCCAGTTGAAGGGGCTGCTGACCACCAGGATGGAGAGGCCATGGTTGAACAGCGCCTCGGCAAGCACCGCGGGTGCCAGGCTTGCGCAATGGCCGCCCAAGCCCGGTATCAGCACCACCAGTGGCGCAGGCTGCTTCTGGAGCCAGACCTTGTACGTCAGCGTCGAGCCGGGCCTGTTCGTCAGCACGTTCACCCGCAGCCGGTCGCCCTTGCTGTAGAACTTCTGGTTCTTCAGCGTCATCAGGGCGAACCGGACGCTGTCCACACACGGGCCCTGCGATGCATAGCCCGCGAGTTCGTAGGTCATGGGCGCCGCCATGCACAGCGCGCTGCACGCCCATGCCATTGCCGTTGCGTTCCGCACCAGTCGGGCAGTCATATCAGTTGTCTATCTTGGTGGTGCGGACAAGATACCACATGTCCTTGACAAACACGTAGGAATCGAGGTTCTCATCCTTGATGCGGTCGTACATGTCGAGGTCGAGGCTCATGTTGTTGAACTTGAAGACGATGACCGCCGCGGCTCCCGCTCCTGGCACAAGGAACCCGACGGCGCCGCGCGGGTCGCTGCAACTGTCGAAGATCGCGCCCACGCCGTCCCGGAGGGTGCCGCCCGGCAGCACAAGCGGGATGTACAGGTAGCAGCCCGGGCCAATGCCCCACGAGGCGAATGCCTGGCCGAAGTCCTCGTCATACGTGGGCATGCCCAGCCAGTCCGTGGCCGGATCGTAGAATCCGGCGACACCCACGGTCGTATTCACCAGGAACCGCGAGACCTCGATGCCGGCTCCCCCAAACTTCGCCTGGAGCAGGCAGCTCAGGCTCCGCTTTGGAAACTCCATGTTGTAGTCCATCCGCTTGATGCCGCGGCGGACATACGCGGGCACCACAAACGCATAGCCCTTCCCCAGCGGCCGGAGCACGCCCACGTACAACACGCCGTCCACCCAGAACATGGGCCGGTTCCAATACCGCTCGAGCGGGTCATTAATGCCAAGGTAATCGGACAGGACCGGGCCTGTCCCGTCCGGCACGCCCACGTGGTCGAATGCAAGCGAGTCATCGTACTCGTACGTGCTGGGCGGCGGGGGTGGAGGCGGCTGGAGCGGCACAGGCGGATGCGGCGGCAGTGCATTGGTCAACGCACTGAACACGGCACTGATGTCAGGCAGATTGAGCCCGTTCACCACAAGCAGGGGCAGCCGGTTGGGCTCCTCCTGCATCGCCACCATGTTGGTCACGCCCTTCTCGTCTATCCTGAACACCATGTCCCGGTACACATACTCGCGCACGCCGTTTGTCTGCACCACCATCTCGGCGGTGAGCTTGATCACGTACTGGTTGGGCTCGTTCGTACCCACCACAGCGGTGCGCGAGCCTGACCGGACCACAATCGACGTTGTCACGCTTACCGACGGGCCTGCAGCGTCAGCCACCAGCGCGGCGGCCATTGCCGCGCAGGCAAGCCACATGCGTTTCATGCGGGCTCTTCCCGATGGTTATGCGCAGGATAACACACAGCACAGGCCTGCTCAGCCCGCGCCATGCGCATGCCACGCTTCTACATTGAGCCCTAGTATAACAAACAACGCCACATTCTGTCAAATCCGTCTCACCCCTTACTGAAATTCCGATATAAGGCTGTTTCCCTTGTACCGACCCCCACGAGCTTGCCTCGTGGGTGAAGGAGATCGAGCCGGGAAATATCGTGCTCCCCGTCTTTCCCCCCTCCCCCCCCGCCCCGGGACGGG
>Ga0315278_10001852_pt1 | contig 18674 bp, 24 predicted proteins | sample YL17G06_0_MG_FD_203880 | JGI IMG/M metagenome (GOLD analysis project Ga0315278, IMG submission 203880) | Sediment microbial communities from Yellowstone Lake, YNP, Wyoming, USA - YL17G06_0 | ecosystem: Environmental > Aquatic > Freshwater > Lake > Sediment | place: USA: Wyoming | collected... | reverse complement strand
CGGAACGTTGGGCCAATAGAAGGCGTTCTGGAATTGACCGCTTGACCCACCATCCATGTACGCCGTGGGCACGCCCGCCGAGTCCCAGGACCACCCATGCGCGTAGGGGTTTATGACGCCGCAGCCAGGGGGATAATCGCAACTGCTGTGGCTTCCTGTGCGCGGGACGCCAGGGCTTCCGCGCGCGACGTAGAACGTGTTGCCGTAGGTCGCCCCAGCGCCTTTGATCGAGTAGCTTGTCCAGCCGAGTTCATACCCTTCGACTATTTGGGCGTCGGACGGCACGTTGAAGTACGCTATCAGTTCGTGCGTGACAGGGTTCCAGGCTTGAATCTGCGGCAACCCGGGCACGCCAGTGTCATGCAGCAGCGCGATCTGATCAGCGCGAAAGACCGTGCCGATGTCGAACAGGTTGCCGACGTTCGCTGCATGCCCCGCAGTGGCCGCGACCCAATAGACGCCGTCGTCGCCCAGGTCAGCAGCCTGCCCGCCGTACCCCCCATTAGGTGCGTCGCCGAACTTGACGGGAGGCAGCAGCGTGAGCGTGCCCGACTTGACCACCTCGAAGGTGAGATTGGGTATGCGGTTGCCGTACCGTTCGAGTTGCAAGTCGGTGAAGACGACATACGCGAGCCCACGGTAGGCGGGCACGTCGTTGGGCATCGCTGCCTGCATCGTCGGGTCTTCGAGTTGCGTCTCGTCGCCCAAGTACACCTTGAACGTCACGGCCTCGAAGTCGCGCTGCGCGCCGGTGTTCTCGGGGCGCGAGTCGAAGATCAGGCGACCATCAGCCCATATGCGGCGCACCCCCATGATGGGCCCCTCGCACAAGCCGACCGCGAAGGAACAGGTGTAGGAGTAACTCGAATAGCTCGACCCGCCTTTGCCGCCATGTTCCTGCGCGTGCTCCACGAGGTTCGAGGCCCAGATCACGTTGCCCGAGATGCGCGCCGTGCCCCACAGCCGTGTGATGGGTGAGCCGTAGGTGCTGACCTGCACCGCGAGATCATCGAGCCGTGGGCCGTCCTGCCCCTTGGGCGGGAACATGACGCCGCCGATGGCCGTGCCTGCTGCAAAGCCGATGCTCGGCCCCATGCCGAAGTAACTGCTGATCGCTGCGCCAACGACGCCCAACGCAAGTTGCGCCATGTCAGGCCACCCCTCGGTAGCCGAACGCGCACACGATGCGCGAGCGCCACACGCTGTCGATGCGATGCTCCACCACGCGCCTCATGTTCGCGAATGCGTGCACCATGCCGTCGTCGTCGGTCACGATCGCGGTGTGCAGCGGGTTGCGGTGGAAGCGGAACAGCAGCACGTCGCCTGCCTGCGGCTCGCTGCGCAGCGCGTCCATCTGCTCGGCCATCGTCGCGCGCAACTTGTTGCCATCGGGCACGCGCGAATAGGCCTTGATGTCATAGGTGCTCAGCCCCAGGTCGTGCGCCACTGCGATCACGAGCCCGATGCAGTCGATGCCTGCGCGGTTGCGCCCCTGGTGATGCCAGCGCACGCCGAGGTAGCTGCGAGCAGCCGCAACGATCTCAGCGCGCGTCGTCACGCGACACCTCGGAAGCACAGCCACATTGCGCCCCGCGCGTCGGCGCGTCGCTCGAACCGCAGGCCCTTCGCTGCACGGATCGAGTGCTCGCCAATGAACGCGCCGGCCGGCACTTCAGTCGTGCCCACCGTGCGCTCGATGGCGACCAGCACATCGAGGTCGATGCAGTCAGCCGGGCACGTTTCGCTGAACACCTCGCCCGGCGGCAGCGTGATCAGTTCGACGGTCATCCCCGCGTGCTCGGCGATCGGCTGGCGGTGCACCTCGGCAACGGCTTCCAGACGCTGGTGCGCCACGTCGAACATGCCCACCATGCAGTCGAGCATGAAGCGTTCGAGCAGGTCCGCGCGACCGTTCAGCACTGGCGGCATCCTCGGCAGCGGCAGCATCGGGCTCATCGCTCCTGACCCCCGACCCACATGAGTCGATCCATGCCGGGCACGTGCGGCTCGCCACGGAAGTTCACGCCGTTGGCGAACTTGCCCACGCAGTCCTCGGCGAAGCGCTTGCCGCACCCGACTCGCATCGAGTACGTGTCGCCCGCGCCCGCGCCGTGCGCGAGCTCAAGCTGTAGCGTGATCGTGCCCGGGCTGTACGCTTTAACCTCCATGCTGAGTCCTGCGCTCGCGCCGCTCGTCATCGTGATGAGCCCGTAGTCGAACCAGCCCGTGTCGCCTTGCGCGACCGCCTCGCCGCCCGACACGTAGACGCCCCACGCCGTGCTGTCGATGTTCGCGAGCGTGAAGTGGTCCACGTCGGGCACGCCGGCAACCACGTAGAAGCCGCCGTTGACTTCCATCATCCCGACGACGCCCGAAACGTATACGACCTGCTGCGCCACGAACGGGTGCGCTGTGCACTCGACCACGGGCAACGCCGCGTTGGTGATGCCGGTGATCGCTTGCCCGCCGCTCGGCCCAGGCTCGATGCGCGCGGCGTCGAACAGCACGATCCCAGAGTCGGCCGAGTCGTCGAGCGTGCCGGTCACAGTGAACGGGATGGCGTCGCTGTCTGGCGAGACGCCGCTCAGGTTCACGCCGCAGCGCGAGTCGCCGAGTTGCGCGCGACAGGTCGGCGCATACAACTGCCCGACCGTCGATGTGTAGGCATCGGTCAGGCCGCGCAGTTCGGCGGTGTAGCGTCCCGCCTCGATCGTTGCTTGCCCCAGGTGCCCGGTCATCAGCACGTCGCGTCCCATCGACGTGTCGGCCCAGTTGACCATGAACACTTCGACGCGCGCGTAGTCCCACACGCCTGCGAGCAGGTCGCCCTCGGTGATCTGCTCGTCGTCAATGATGCCCACGGTTTCGAGGTTGTCGACGGCGAGGCGCGTCTGCGTCTCAGCAGCGGACGGCGTGAAGCCGATCGCGGCCACGTAGGTCAGCGCATCGAACAGGATGTCAGCGTCGTGCGCCGTGAACCCGAACACGGCGTCGTCCGTGCGCGTGACCTTCCAGCACATGGCGAGCGTCGTCGTGTCGCCCTGGTAGTGCGCGAGCAGGTCCGCGCTGATGCCAAGTTTCATTCCCAATCTTCCACGATGAGGATCGATTCGCACTGCACGATATGCTCGCCCGTCGCGCCCGGCGCGCGGTTGATGATGGCGCCCGGCAGCGTGTCGGAGTCGTACATGCAGGGCACGTTGAATTCGCCCTTCCAGAAGTACGTGTCCCCTTGCGAGTGACCCGACACGGTGACGAGGCCTTCCGAGAGGTCGCCATCGCTTGAATCCGAGTCGGGCGCAATGGGTTCGGTGCTTCCACCGCGCTTGCGATAGACGATGACCGACTCCACCACCGGCCGCGTGATCTTGCGGGAGTACGGGTTCGTGTCCCCGTAGACCTTGTGCATCTGATAGGTGTTGCCGGATACGTTGATCAGCACGCCATCGTCCTGCGAGCATTGGAAGTCCAGATAGTCTTTGAACGGGAAAGTGTGCGCCCGGCCGCGCGCTTCGTGGAAGTGATCGACGATGGCGCGATAGTCGGACGCGACTCGCACGGCGAAGGACAAGTCCCACTTGTGCTTCGCGCGACTGCGGTTGATGTTGCGCTGCGTCCAGCCGCTGAAGGTCTGCACCACCGTCGTAGACCACTCGACATCGCGCAGCGCACCGAGCGCGATGCGATCGGGGAAGGTGAGGGCCAGATAGCTCATGCGTTCCTCGCGTGCGCGACTTGCAGTCGGCGCGATATTTGCGCCCCGAGTTGCGCGCCCGTCGCCGCGCTCGTGCCGGGCGGCATGGTGATAGTGATGGGCGCGTTGATCGTGGTCGAGCGAGAAGTGGATTGCGCTGACGGGTTCGGATCGACCCACCCGCGTCGGTTGCCCATCATCAGGAAGTCGCGACCGTCGATGGTCAGCATCTCGGGCCGGCCGCGTTCGTTGACTCGGTACAGGCCACCTGCATCGACGTTGCCACCGCCCGCGCGCCCGCCAAGCACGTTCGTCCAGCCCGAGCCCGCGCCGTAGCTCGGCACCGAACTCGACCCGCCACCGAACCACGCGCCGACCATTGAGCCGATCGACGAAAGGAAGCTCGAACCGCCGCCGCCGCTGCTGCCCATCGAGTTGACGCCCGCATCTTTGAGCCATCCGCTGACCGCGTTGCCTATCGGCTCGGTGACGAGCTTGCGCGCCATGATGCGGATGATGTCTTTCTCCAACCCCTTGAGTACGTCGCTGAGCTTGCCGCCTTCGACGAGCGCATCCTCGAATGCGCTGCTGAACGTGAGGCCAAGCTCCTTCGCGATGTCGGTGGTGTGCTCCGTCGCGTCCCCAATGCCGTGAATGCCTTTGATGATCGACACCAGTTCTTCGTCGGTGTACGTGATTCCGGACGAGCGTTGGAAGTCCAGCCGCGCCATCATCGCGTCCTTGCGCCGCTGATCTGCGCGCCCGGACAGCTTGTCGATCTCGTCGTCCAGATCGCGCGTCGCGGATACTTCGAGCTTGCGCAGCGCGATGATGTCCTCCTCCTGTGCCTTGATGTCGCGCAGCGCCTCGGCCTGTTGCACCAGCATGAGCACGAGCGCCTTGACTTGCGGCACGGCGCCGATCGACCCGATCTCCATGAGCTTGTTCAGCGCTTTCTGCGCTTCCCCCACCTTGCCGAGTGCCTCGACCTCATCGCTCAGGCTCTTGATGTAGGAGGCGAGGTCGGCGCGCTGCTTGTCCATCGCGTCTTGCGCGGCTTTCGCACCCTTCCCCTTCCCTTCGGCGCCGTCGTAGACCAGTCCGGGTTTGTCGCCTCCGAGCTTCGGCCCGAGGTTGTCGAGTGCCAGCGCGTTGCGCGCTTTGCGCGCGTCGTTCAGTTGCTTCTCGTACGTGTCAGAATCGAACTCAAAGAAAGCGCGCCAACGCCCGAGCGGTCCGTCCTTGTCGTCCACGCGGAACGATTCTCCAGCGCGCATCCGCTCGAACGCTTTACCGAGCACGGGGAGCGGGTTCCCGCCCTCGATGGCCTTGGTTAGCAGCACGAGCGCTTGCACTTTGCCCAACAGTCGCCCAATGCCAAGGGCTTGCTCGTCTGCCCATTCGCGGATCGACTTGTTGGTGGCGAATGCGTCGAGCCCGTTTTGGATGCCGGTCAGATCGCGCGAGAAAGTCCCGATTGCGCTGATCACTTCCTCAAACGCCGGCAGCAGGTTCGTCGCGTACGCTTGCGCCGTGAGCTTGACCACTTGCATGTTGTATGCCAAACGGTCCGAGAAGTTGTCCGCCGCCTCGATCTGCTTTTGCGTCAGGATTACCGTGCGCTCGCCCTGCTCCTCCAGCGCCTTGAACACCTTGAGTTGCTCGGCGCCCGACTTGCCCATCGTCGTCATCGCGACGGCAACCTTGGCCCCGCCGCTCGTGCCCTCGTCCGAGAACTTGTTCAGCGCTTTGCCGAGCGCCTCGTACTGATCAGCGGGGTTCAGCTTCTTGAAGTCCGCGACGTTGATGCCGAGCGCGACCAGGGCGGCGCCCGCAGCCTTCGACTCATCATCGACGCCGGCGAGGTTCTTGGTCAGCTTGTTTATTGACGCGCCCACCGCGTCTATCGGCACGCCGGCCACCGCAGCGGCGACGGACAGCGCCGCCAAGTCCTCGGCCGAGGTGCCTGTCATCTCGGACAGGTCTTTGAACGCTGCCGCGCCCTTGATCGCCGAGTTGATCAGCGCCGCAATGCCGCCCACCGATAGCGTGATGCCGGCGAGCCCAAGAAACGAGTTCGCCATGCCGAGCACTTCGGTGCCCGTGGCCTTCGCTTCGCGCTTGAATTGCTTCAGCGACTTCTCTGCTTTGCCCGTGTCCGTGACGAACGAACCCGTGCGCATCAGCAGGTCGATGATGATTGATCCGGCCGACATGGTGCGTTACCTCGTGATGCCGAAAGCGCGCAGCGTTTGCAGGTCAGCGGCGGTGTGCTGGAACGGCGACGGCTGCAACCATTCGACTCGATCGCTCGTCGATCCTCCGCCCATCGCGGAGGCGATCATCGCGGCCGGCCTGTAGTACCGGTGCAGGTCGTCGAAGGGGAACAGGCGATAGAACGCGCCCCACGCGAGGAACTCGGCGCGCGACATGCTCGCTTTCCATTCCGCGATCGAGCGTCCGCCAAGTGCGAGTGCCAGTGTGTGCCATAGCCAGTCCTCGCCCTTGGCGGCTAACCGTTTCCCGGTGCTTGTGCCTTCGGGCCGAATCCGTTGACTTCGAGCAGCGCGCCGATCAGCCGCAGCATCACGGGGCGCTTGATGCGCTCCGCAAGCGCGACGCTGATCGCGTCATTGCCTTCCGGGTCGCACAGCCCAAGCGCGAGCAGTCGCGCGTGCGCCGAGGCGACCACGTTCTCGTCCGCCGAGTTCGTCCAGATCGCGTAGCGCTCGAACGCCGTATTGGGCAGGGCGCGGAACCACATCACTTCCTTGGTCCCGTCGTCCAACTCGATCGTGCGCTCCTCGACCTTTTCGCTGATGAACAGCTTCGGGTTGAGCGCCATGCTCAGCTCGACGGTGTGAAGCCAGTAAAGGTTACTGCGCCGCTGCGCTGCAAGGTAAGTGTGCCGCGCACGATCTCGTTCGTGGCGAGGTCGATGTTCACGTCCGAGACGTAGGCGTTGAACTCGATGGTGGAGCGATCGGTGGGCAAGATCACCGTGTCGTCCGTGTCGAGCGTTGGCGCGCTCGTGCCTTCGCTCAGGCAGACGATCCACGCCATGACGTCGCCAGCCGCCTTCATGTCGAAAAGGTTGGTGTGCGACGTGGCGGTCGGGTCGAGGTTGAAGGGCACGGAGACTTGCCCCGGGTTGCCCAGGCCGGCCATGTAGGACTTGTCGCCGATGGCGTCCAGGCAGGTGCTCTCGATCTGATCGCGCGGCCCGCCGAGTCCGCTGATGCCCGTGGGGCAAGTCAGCTTGACCATTGTGATGTCGCTGTCCGTGATCGTGTCGACCACGTACAACTCGGTGCCCTGTGTGCGGATACCCATGACGTTCACCTCTTGAGTGTGTGGCCCGCATTCAGCGAGCCGGGTTTGGAAACAGTGCTCGTCACCTCGTGACGATCCAATCGAACTCTAACTGGATGTGGAACAATTTGGAATCGGTATCGCGCTCGTCTGCCGTGACGCCGGTCAAGTGCGCGTGCGGTTCGATCGCGTCGCGCACCGCGAGCGCCATCGACTCGATGCCCGAGTCCGTCTGGTGCCAGCAATCGACCTGCACCACGACGCGATCGCCCACGGGCACGTCGCTCAGGTTGTTCTCGGGCACGTCGGCCAGGACGAACCATGTGATGTAGGGGCGCGATGCGTCCTGCGGCGCGCTGTCGTGCCTGAAGATTCGCGGCGGGTTCGTGCCCACGATCGCCTTCACGTCGGCGGACGCCTTGAGCGTTTGGAATACGGGGGCTTTCATGCGGCGCTCACTTCGCGGTTTTGGACAGGCGTTTCACGAGGCGATCCAGGCGCTTGACAAGCGTCGCCTCGATCTTAGCCGCCGCCTCTTCGCGCTTCTGTGCGAACGCGGGGCGGAGCCACTGGTGCTCGCGCATTTTCTTGGTGCCGTACTCAAGGAAGCGCCCGTAGAAGGTGGGACCCTCGGGGGTGTACTCCTTCGCGCTCGTCCACGTGGTGCGCCCGGCGCGGCGGTTCTTCAGGTTGTTGATGTACTTCTTGGCCGCGCCCTTTTTCACCCACACAATGAACTTCTCGCCCGTGCCCGACTTCGCGAACGCGCCTTTGCGCGCGCGCGTCACCACGATCGAGGCCTCCAATGCGCCCGTGCTGCGCGATGGCTTGCCGTCGACGTTCGGCTCGGACACCACCTTGCGCACGTTCGCCCGCGCTTGCTCCGCGATGACCAACGCGCCAGCGCGAAGTGACGTGCGCACCGGCCCGCCGTTCTTGCTCACCACCTCCGGGGGCAACTGCCGCAGCAGATCAAGCACGTTGTCCATGCCCGTCACTTTGAAGTCAACCTTGGTCGCGCTCATTGAACCGCTCCCGTGTCGCTCGGCTTGATGAGTTTCCAGCACGGAGACGCGCCCGCGTGTCCGCATCGCACTGCGTCGTTGCCCCACACCGAACGGATCATGGCCTCCCATTGCGCTGCCGAGCGCTTGCTGATGTGCAACTCCACGCCGTTCAGGAAGGAGGACGTTTCGCTCGCCGACGCCGTGACGCTCACGCGCGCGACGCGATGCAGTTCCGAGAGCGCGGGCACCAGATCGGGCTCCGTCAAGTGTTCGAGCACATCAAAGCATGTAACGTGATCGAAGGACGCGGACGCGAACGGCAGCGCGTGCGCCTCGGCATAGGTAACGTCCTCGCCAAGCAGTGCGCGAACCACCTCCGTTCCCAGCACGGGGTAGTGCCCGACGCCGCGCGCGAACTGCATCGTTTCGCCGCGCCCCGTGCCCACGTCCAGCAGCGAGCCGCGCGGCTGCAACGCAATGACGAACTCAAGCACGCTGGCGCGCCGTCGTTTCCCCATGCGGTAATGCTCAAACGCATAGGCTTTCGCGTACAGCGCGATCTCGCTTTCGCGCTTTGGCGATACGGTGCGATCACGCTGCCGCATGTCACTCCTTCGGCGGTCTTGTTCAGGCGCCATGCCGTCGGCCTGCGAACGGTTGATAGGCCTCGGCATCGGCACCCACCCACGCGCGCAGGATGTTCCCAGGCGCATCGACGGTGCCCCGCAAGTCGGCGTTGTGCCCGACGCCAATACCGCTACGCCCCGGCAACCCCTTGATGCCAACGACGCGGTGCCCGCTGAACGTGCTCCGCTGAGGCTTCGGGTCGCGCCACAGAGTCAGGTCTATAAACCGTTCGCGCTGCGCGACAGCGCGGCGCAGGGCCATCAACCCTTCGTCACGACAGGCGGTGGCGGACAGGCTAGCGTTGCGTTCGTTGCGGTGTTCGTGCGCAACGCGCATCGCGACGTTGTAGTAGCGCGCGCGCTTCTCGCCCACCAACGGGACGCGATCGAGCTCCGCATCTACCTGCTGTAGCCAGTCGGGCGCATACCAGTCATCGTCCTCGATCACAACGACTCGCGCCCCGGCGTCGATCACCGCGAGCCCTGCCGCGAGGTTGCGCGCCTGCGTGTTGTCCCTCAGACGCCAGAACGGCGCGGGACGAACGATGTCCAGCGTCCAGCCCTCGCGCTCGAACGTGATGGGGTGCGCGATGCTGCCATCGTCCACGATGACCCATCGCACGGGGCCGGCATAGGTTTGCCGCAGCATCCAGCGTTCGCACAGGGCCCACGCCTCGGGCCGGCATCCGGTGGGAGTCAGCAGCGTCAGCATTGCGCCACCGCAAAGACGTGCATCGGGCACGACATAGACGTGATCCCGTTCTCACCGTGGTCGTTCAGACGAAACGAGACGCGTTGGGCGTTCGCTGTCTCGATGTTGCGGAACCCTGCATCGTCGAGCAGCAGGCAAAGCCCCGACTCGGTGAAGCGCCAGTAGTCGTTCGGGAACCCGTGCAACGGGAACGCGGTCAGCGTCGTGACGACAAGCCAGCCTCCCGGACGCATCGCCTCGCGCAACTTGGGCAACGCGACCCACGGACGCTCGACGTGTTCGAGCACTTCGCTGCACAGCACGCCGCTGAACTTGCCCGCCATGTCGGCCGGCAGCGAGCACATGTCGCACACAAGATCGACACCCGCGCCGGGTCGCATGTCAATGCCAAGCCACGCGCCACGCGCGAGGTAGCGGTTGTCTGCCCACCATGCGCCCTCATGCGCGCGGCTCCCCACTTCGAGCACGTCCTCGCCGAGCTTGTCCGCGTGCGCGTCGATCCACGCGCGGATGCGCCCGCGGACGCTGGTCAGCGGGGCCTTAGGCGGCGACGGCGACATGCAACTCGTCTTCCAAGCGAGCGCGCGGAAAGCACGTGAGCGCGGACGCGCGCGAGCAGTTGATCACTTCGACTTGACGCTTGCGGGCGAACGCAGCGACGAGCAGGAACTTCGCCGGCCACTTGGCGATCGACTTCGCATCGCCGAGCGACGCCGGGTGCGCCTCGTGCCAGTGCGCTTTGCCCGTCGCGTCGCGCTTGCAGTCGAACCCGAGGAGGAGCACGCGCTGCGCGCCGCCGTGCAAAGCGAGCGCGATCGCGGCGGTGCCCGAGTTGCCGAACCCGCGCCCGGGCAGGAACGGCACCGCGTTCATGGCGGGCGACGCCTTGGGCACCGCGCCGCAGACGATGCCTACGCCCGCAAAGGAAGCGCGCACCTCGTCGCTGTACACCGCCCACCACTTGGCGTCATGCCCGACGAGCACCTCGGCCCACGGTGCCATGCGAAAGGTCGTGTTCGTGACGATGACGGGGAACTCGCGTACCGCGTCGCAATCCTCGCGCGTCAGGCTCGGCCCGCTCGCGATGCAGACGACGGTGCGCCCCGACCAGCGCGCCTTGAACGGCGAGACGGACACGACGGCAGGGCGGGCAATCAAGAGCGTCATGGCGTCAGGCGTAGAAGTTGGGCGCCTTGTTCTTGGTCGCCATGTTCGTCGATTGGTAGTGCAAATCGACGAAGTGCAGGAACGGCGCTTTGTTGAGCGTGTCCGCCGCGTCGGCAGGGTTGCGCCATACGCGAACGAGGATGATGCCGTCGACCTCTAGCGCGTTGACGCCGATCGCGCCCGAAGAGGACAACTGCACCTCGGCGATCATGTGCTGTCGAACCGTGCCCGAGGCGGTCTGCGTCGCGGATACAGTCGTCACAGCGGCCGGGAACGCTTGCTGCTGATGCCCCTTCGAGTAGAGCGCGTCGAACGACCACTTGCAATCGCCCGGCACGCCGGCAGGGCCACCCGTGTCGATCTCCACCTGTGACCAGTGCGCATGGATGAACACGTCGGAGCCGGGAACGTAGTCGTGCAGCATGTGGAATTCGATCCACATTTCTTGCGTCGCGCCGTTGGAGTACTGGTACTGGAAAATCGTCGTGCTGTTGTAGGCAACGAAGCCCGGAGCGGCGGCGCCCGTCGCGCGCGCGTGCAGCGCGGCCGTGATGTCGCGCCAACCGAAGGTCGGGGCTGCCGCGTCCACCTTGATGCCGACGCCCGAGGTCTTGTCGAGCGTGATGCCTCCGGTGAGGATGGCGGCGCTCACCGTCTTGGAGAACTCCAGCGCATCGCCCGCGCCGTTGACCACGACGAGCTTGCCCGCTGCGGCCGTGAAGTTCGCGGGCGTGTCGGTGAGCATCAGGAACGTGTCGGGATCGTCGGGGGCCTCGAACTCGACGGCATCCTCGCCCTCGTTGACGACGAGCGCGTAGCCGCCCTTGCCCGAGAAGGAGGCGGGCGTGTCGGCGAGGTGCAGGAAGGTAGACGCACCGCCGCCCGCCGTGAAGTAGCCCAGTTCCGCCCAGGCCTGTCGGCCGTCGCCGATCTTGAGCTTGCCGGTATCCGTTTCGAGCCCCGCCTCGTCGCTCGCGAGCGTGGGATTCTTGGCGGTCCAATGCGCGGCGGTGCGTCGCAGGAATTGAAGGACTTTGCCCATGTGTTGTTACCCCTCGTTGACGCCGCTGGTGCACAGCAGGGTCATCCAGTGCACGCCCGTTTTGGGGTCGGGCAGGATCGCTTTGATGTTGTAGATCGTGCTGCGGTGCCGCACGCGCATTGAGGGCAGCACGCCCGGCCGGTTGCGGACGCGGATGCGAGTCTCGACTTCAGACTGCGCAGCCTGTGCCGCGATCAGTTCGCGCCCCGACAGCGGCTCGATCGACGCGGAGAGATACCCGAAGGCGTCGGACCACGTCTCGGTGATCGCCCCGTCCGCGTCCGCGTCGCTGTCGATCGCCCCATCGCTGTCGCTGTCAACGTCGCTGCTGCTCGCCGCGCGCACGCCGTCCGCCACATCGACGAGCAGTTGCTCGATGATCACGCGGTGCCGTAGCGCGCCGCTTCTCATGCCATCCCCAGGCGCACCCGCGTCGGGCGCAGCAGTGCGGTAACGCCGAGCGGAAGCTCGGTGACGATGTTGCCGACGTTGACCGCCTCGCGGTTCTCCCACAGGTGCCCGATCATCAGCAGCATGGCGGCGCGATAGGCCTTCGGCAGCGGCGGGCCGGGCACGAAGTCGCTGTCGCTGCTCGACGAGCTCGAACTAACTGCGAGCACCTCGTCGGGCGCAGCGTAGCCGGCCGAATACTGCACGCGGATGGCGCTGACCCCACCCGGCACCGTGACCGCGCCCGGCCATGAGCCTGCAAAGGGAAGCACGCGCGCCAGCAATCCATAGGTGTCGAGCACGTAGTCGGCAGGGTCGAGCAGGGCATCGCTGCTGCTATTCGGTTCGCCCGCGAGGATCGACAGCACCTCACGCACGGGGCCGCGCGGCAGTTCGATCGCCAGCCCGGCGATGTCGCGCGTGGTCGGCCACGCATCGAGCGCGATCTCAAGCACGCACGGGGCGAGGGACCGCGCGAGGAACTCCTCGCAGTGCTCGCGCGCTGCGCCGATCACCCCGGCAATCATCAGGTCGTCGAGCGTGTCGACGTCCGTGTCGCCGTACTCCTGAGACTCGATGTGCGCGCGCGCCTCGGCGATCGTGATCGGTTCGAGACTCGGTGGCGCGATGACCTTGGCGAGCGTCTTCATTCCGCTGCCCCCTTTGCGTCGTTGCCGTCGCGGCCGCGCTTCACTGCGAGGCGCCACGTGTTGGATACGCCGGGAACCTCGCCTGTGTTGTCGCGTTGCGCGATCCAGAAGCTGCCGGCATAGGTCACGCCGTCGCCGCGTTCGTAGGTCGCGCCGGAACGAAAGATTCCGCGATCGAGCACGATGGGCACGCGTAGCGACTTCGACACGACGCGCGTGCCGCTGCGCAAAGTGAACACGAAGGTTCGCTCGTCCTTGAGTTCCAACTCGATGTCGTCGAGCGTGAACCCGTCGACGCCATCGCGGCCGTCCTTTCCGTCGAGGCCTTTTTCGCCGCGCGTGCCGGGGGTGCCGTCGCGCCCGTCGCGCCCGGCCGTCCCATCGGCGCCTTTGGTGCCGGAATCGCCCGGCGCTCCATCCTTGCCGTTGACCCCCGGCGCTCCATCCTTGCCGCTCAGCCCGTCCGCGCCATCCTTGCCGTTGACCCCCGGCGCCCCGTCTTTGCCGTTGACTCCTGGCTCGCACTTGTCGCCCTTGTCGCCTTTGTCCCCCTTGTCGCCGCGCAGGCCCGGCGTGCCGTGCGTGCCATCGACGCCTGGGGCTCCATCCTTGCCGTTGACCCCGTCGCGGCCGTCGCGGCCGGGTACGGGCGGCGCAGGCGCGGGCAGCGCTCGAAGCACGTCCGCAGCGATCGCCTGCACGTCGACGGGTGCAGCATCCTTCCCGTCGACGCCATCGCGCCCATCGCGACCCGCTTGCGGGATCGGGGGCAGCGGCAGTTGGCGCAGCACGTCGGCGACGATCGCTCCGGTGTCGACGGGGGCGGCATCCTTGCCGTCGCGCCCGTCCTTCCCGTCGATGCCCTTGTCGCCTTGCAGCGGGCGCTGTGCTTCGAGCGCTGCCAGCCTGTCGGCGATGGGCGCGAGGCCGCGCGAGACGTGGCGCTTGATCGACTCGAAGAGTTCGACCGATGCCTGCGTGAATTGTTCGTGATCCATGGCTATGTGGCAGACGCGCCGCCTGGGTTGGTTGTGGTCGATCGCTTGCGAAGATGCGTCAGACGGTTTCCGCTTCAATGTCGAGCAGTTTGGCGACGAAGCGCAAGGCGTGCGCGCCCGAGTCGATCGCCTTGGGCGCGGGCGGCATGGGTGCCGGTGCCGGTGCCGTGGGAGCAGGCAGCGCCGGCTTGCTCGATGCGAACGGATCGGGCTGGCTGTCGCGCTTGTCGAGCGCAGCGAGCGAGTAGTTTTGCTGTTGCAGGTACGGCGTGTCACCACCGGTCACTGGCTTCATGTTGCGACTCGCGCGCGCTTCGTTCGGCTTCATCCAGCCGCCGCCCACCCCCTTGTTGAGCGCGTCGATTTGCGTTGCCGAGTCCATCTTCATCAGGTCATCAAGATCGAACTCGACGCCGATGTCGCGCCCCGCGATCTCGGTCAATCCGAGCCCCTCGTCCAGCATCGTCTCGATGCCTTCCATGTGCGTTTGCAGGCACTGGTTGTAGTACTGCTGGTTGAGCGCTTCGATGTTGTTGTAGGCGGGCGCAGGCGCCGCGCCCACCATGTAGGGCGGTACGTGAAACACGGCACAGATTTGCTCGGCCGACAGCTTCAACTGCTCGACCAACTGCGCGTCTACGGCGTTGATCGACATGGCCTGATAGCCGAGCCCGTCGCCAAGCACGGCCACCTTGCCGATCTTGTCGCCCGTAAAGTTCGCTTCCCACTCGCGCTTCAAGCGCTCGGCGAGCTCGTCACCGATCTGCGCGGGCGCGGTCAGGATGCCCGAGGGGCGGCTCATGTTGTCGAAGAATGCGGCCGAGTTGCGCGCGATCTTCAGCGCTTGCGTGGCCGCGAGGCCGCACGCGAAGATGGGCGACACGCCGACGAGCGGGTGGAACAGGCAGATGGCGCGATCGTGGATGATCTCGCTGGCGGGCACGGCCGGCAGCGACTCGGTGATCTGCGCGAGGTTGTCCTGCTGCAACTGGTAGTAAACGGCACCATCGGGCGCGACGAGTGGCTGCACCCGGGTGGGGTCGAGGATGTAGTGCGCGATGATTTGCCCGCGCTGGTCGCGCTCCTTGAGCACGTAGGCGTTGCCGTGCGTGAGCTTCGACACGAGCCACTGCTCCATGAACAACTGCCGCGTCTGGTAGCGGTTCGGCTTGCGCAGGACTGCGTTGTAGGGCGGCAAGTAGATCGCGGTCCACACGTCGTTCGCGTCGCACTCGACGATGTGCAAGCCGAGCTTGCCGATGTCCTGCGCGATCAGCGAGATGCAGGCGAACACGGTGGCCTGCGCGAGCACTGCCTCGTTGTTGACGGTGACGCCGCGTTGCCACGCCCCGGGGAAGGACTCGAAGATCGTGGTCCACGCCCCGGCGCGCGTCATGGGCGGCGAGGCGCCCGATGCGGACGCGAGACTCGGCACGCGTTTGATCTCGAACGGGCCGAGGCGCATGGTCAGGACTCCCCTTCGGGCGTCATGTCGCGGCGCCGGTAGTGTCGGCGCTTCGGCGCGGGCTCGATCGGCGGTTCCTCATCGTCGGCGTTGGCGGTAGCTGGCGCGTCGGCGGCGGGTGGCAGATCAGGCAGTCCGATGTCGTACGGCGCGATCGTCGGTGGCGATTCGTCACGCGGGGCAGCATCGAAGTAAATGTCTTGGAAGTCGTTGGGCACCATCAGCGCTTCGATCGCCTCGACCGTAGCCGACGGATTGGCGGCGGGGTCATCGACCACAATGGCGCGGCGGATCCCGGTGAACAACCGAGCATGAGCGGGAAGTTTCACGTGGAACACTTCGCCGGGCTGCACGATGCGACTCGCGTAGCGCAGGAGTTTCGTGGCGCGCAGCGCAATCATGGGCGATACATCCTGGCTAGGTGCTCTTGCGAAAACCCCGCCCGGAGCGCCGTGGACGCTTCGGGCGGGGCGAGGGTCAGAGGCGGCGCAGCGCGCGCCGCCTTCACGATCACGACGCGGTGACGCCGTAGTTCGCGTTGCCGACGAACGCCACAGCGCCCGAACGACGCTTCTGGAAGTTGATCGAGCGCACCACCTTGATGGCCGTCGATTCCGACTGGAACATCGAAGTGAACTTCTCGGTGATGCCGGCAGGCGTGTCGGTTGCACCGGCGGGGGCGCTGTTCTGCTCGATCGTCGCCTCCGTGCTGATCGAGACCGCGATGCCGCTGTCGCCGATCTTCCAGATGTCGCTCGGCTTCATCAAGATCAGGTCACCCGCGCCCACGTTGTCGCCCACGATCAGCGGATCGCCTTCCAGCGTGCCACCAGTCGAGGTGATGCCATCGAACTCGCGCTGGCCCAACGCGTTGCGCATCAGTTGCAGCGCCTTGGCGAGCGACGGGGTGGTGACGAAGTACAGGCCGGTCGCGTTCTTCGCGGTGATGAAGCCCGCGTACAGATCGGCGATGTCCTGCCGCACGCCTTCCGCGTCGTTGCCATTCGACGTGCCAGCCACCAGACCATTGAGCAGGCCAGCAGGGGAAACGGTTGCCGACGCTGCGGTGGCGCTGAGGAACGTCGCGTCCACGCGCTGGCCGCTCGCCTGCGCGAGCATGTCGCGTACCCACGCCTCAGCAGCTGGGGACGAGTCGCGCAGCAGTTCGTTGGACACGACGGCAAGCGCGGCGACCTTCAGCGGGGTCAACGCCACGGTGCTGGCACTCGGCGCGCTGGTCGGGATCGCTTTCGACTCGCCGACCCAGTAGCCCGTCGCGGCGCCGTCGCTTCCCTTGATGGACACGTTGGCGGGCACGACGCGACACGGTACCTTGTCGTAGACGGTGATGCCATGCAGGTATTCGATGAAGTCGCCGGTGTAGCGGTTGTCGGCGCTCACCAGTTCCGAGCCCCACTCGCCGCTGCCCGATCCGCCGCCCGCGATCTCGTTCGCCTTCATCAAGCGCACGAGTGTTGGGTTGGACTTGCCCCACCGCCCTTCGGCAATGGTGGAGGCGGGCACGTACAGCTTGGACGCGAGCGCCTTGGCGATGATCATGCGGGTGAAGTTCTGGCCCTTGAACTGCTCATCGGCGTCCGAGCCCTTGACGATGATCATGGGGCCGCGCGACTGCGAGCCCTGCGCGGCCGACTTGCCTTGCGCGGGCGTGGCGGCAGCGGCGTTCATGGCGTCGAACTGCGCTTGGCGGATGTCGTCGTCGAGCGTCTTGACCTCGGCGGCGAGGGAGTCGAACTCGGTGGCTTCGTCGTCGGTGCTGTGACGGTTCTCGGCCGTGCGCAGTTCGACAAGCTCGCGCATGCGCGCGGCCTTCTGGGTGCGCTCGTCGCGCAGTTGCTGGATCGTCTTCATGGTCATGCCCTTTCGGCGTAGTGAGTTGGCGCCGGCTGTTGGGCCGGCATTGGGGTTGACGCTCGCGACGCCGAGCGGTGCAGGCCCGCGAGCGGCCGCGCCCCGGGCTTGGCCTGACGCGGCCCCCAGGATGCGGTCGTCCGCAGACTTGATGGTGTGGATGGTGGCGTCCTGATTCGCCGCGATGGTCACGGCGGACAGTTCGAGCCAGTCCCATTTCGTGAAGTGCTGGCCCCAGGTGCCTTTGATGTCAGCGCTTTCCAGGGGGTTGAAGCCGATCGACAGCCCGCGCACGAGCCCCGACTTGATGAGCGTCCAGGCGCGCTCGATCTCGGGCAGCAGCCCGCGCATCACTTGCGCCTTGATCTCGATGCCCGCCTCCGTGACCTTCGCCGCGATGACGTGCCCGATGGGCTCGCCGCTGCGGTGTTGCCAGAGCAGCGGGATCGGCAGCGTGAACTGCGCGCCCTTCGGCTCCACCACGTCGCCCATGCGATCCGTGGACGGGGTGCTGGCAATGCCTTCGATGATGCCCGTGGCTTCGTCGGCGGATTTGACGACGAATGTGGAGTAGGCGCGTTTCATTGGTTCAGGTCCTTCACAGCGGTTCGTCGGGATTGCGTTCGCGTGGCAGCAGTTCGCCCTGCAGGTCGCGCTTCGGCGCCTCGCCCGCCTCGGGGTCATCTTCCAGCGCTTCGAGCAGTCGCTCCATCGCCGCCTCGATGCCGGCCGTTCGCGCGTCAAGCGTTCGCACAGCGAGCAGCAAGTCGTACATCGACGGCGCCTTGGGCTCGGCTGGCGCGTTGCGCGAGAACAAGGCGGGAATGATTGACAAAGCGACGCGTCCTCAAACGGGAGCGCCCCGGCAATGCGGGGCGCAGTGTGATTCGTTCCGTGAATGCCGCAGCAGCCCGGGGGGCTGCGCGTTGCATTGATCGATTGCCAAGTCGCCGGGATGCTACCGCGCGTTCAACGACTACGCAAGTGCCGCGCGCTGAGGGCCGTCATGCAAGCGAACGCGCGTTCGAACTCGCGCAACCCGGCGACGTGGCGCTCGCGACACGCGGCGGGCGTGATGCCACGCTGCCTCAGCAGCGCGGGCAACGGGACGCGGCGCGGGATGTAGAGCAGCACAAGCACGGTGCGCAACCGGTCAGGGACGGCGGCAAGGGCGCGTTGTGCATCGAGTACCTCGGCGCGGGTTAACCCGCGCACAGCGCGATCTGATGCGGGCGTGCCGGTGTCTGAGCGGTAGCGCCCCTCGGCCGACCCGCAGTGATGCGCGCGTCGCTTGTTCACCGCCCACGCGCCGTAGCGTTCGAGCAGCGTGTCGATCGCGTGCAGTTCGGGCGGGATGTCGGCGGCGAGGTTTTCCATCACGCGAATAGCGGCATATCGGACGCAATGCGCCGCTTTGCGATAGCGATGTACTCGGGGTCCAGTTCAATTCCGATGGCACTGAACCCCTCAAGCGTGAGCACGGCGCGGGTCGTGAGCTTCGGTAAGCCGAGCGCAGCGGCGAGCGCGCGATTCAGTTCGTGGACTGCACTCATGGCCTTTTGCTCACCTCGTCAAACGAACATCATCTGGTACTTCTTCGCGCGCGGCTGCGGGTTCATTGACATCAGCGCGGCAGCATCGAGCAGCGCCATGAGCGGGTCGATCTTGGCGAACCCCGC
>Ga0315278_10001851_pt1 | contig 18678 bp, 16 predicted proteins | sample YL17G06_0_MG_FD_203880 | JGI IMG/M metagenome (GOLD analysis project Ga0315278, IMG submission 203880) | Sediment microbial communities from Yellowstone Lake, YNP, Wyoming, USA - YL17G06_0 | ecosystem: Environmental > Aquatic > Freshwater > Lake > Sediment | place: USA: Wyoming | collected... | reverse complement strand
CCCGCGCAGTTTCGGCAAGCCGCGCAGTTTCGACAAACCGCGCAGCTTTGACAAACCCGGCGGCTTTGACAAGCGCGGCAGTGGCGGGACCGGCAGCGGCAAACCCGGCGGCTTTGGCGGCCCGCGGAGTTTCGACAAACCCGGCAGCGGCAAGCCGGGCGGCTTCGGCGGCCCGCGCAGTTTCGACAAACCCGGCAGCGGCAAGCCGGGTGGATTCGGTGGACCTCGAGGCTTCTCCAAACCTGGCGGTTCCGGCAAGCCTGGCGGCGGCGGTAAGGACGGTTTCCGAGGATCCAGTGGTGGGTCAGGGCGCGGTCCAGGCCCAGGGCGCGGTCCCGGCAGCGGCCCTGGCCGCGGTCCTGGCGGAGGGAAGCCTCCCGGGCGCGGACGTCGCTGACGGACTCTATGGGACTCTTGCTACCACCTGCACCTACAGGTTTCCGATCTACGACCGATACCCTCACTTGGAGGGAGACGACGTGGAACGGAAAGCAATCTCGATCGTGAAGGCCTGCGAGTTGGTCGGCGTCAGCCGCCGCACCATCTACAACTGGATCTCGGCGGGCAAAGTCGACTACGTGCGAACCGCCGGCGGATCCATCCGCATCTTCATCGACTCCCTCTGGCGCGACCCGCAACCGAACGAGCAGCCGTTCGAGATGCCGTTCGGCATGGCCACTGAGGCGCGCAAGTGAATCAGGACTCCGCCGAGCTGACTCAGCTGTTCCACACGCTGAACAATCAGCTCGGCATCATCCTGTCGCACGCCGAACTCATCGAGGCGAAGGCGCAGGATGACGCCCAGAAGGCCAGGGCTACGCAAGTCGTGACATCGACCCTCGAGGCACTGGCCACCTCCCGTCAGATTCGCCTCACCATCGAACCGGTCTGACTGTAGCGCGGCCAGACCCGCCCGCGTGCGCCGAAGGGCCGCCCGGGTTTCCCCCCTAAAGTTCCAGCAACAACCTCGACGGGTGTCGTCACGGAATTGACGCGCCCGGAGTTGTCATTCGTCAAGAGATTGACGACCAGCCCTGCGCCGACTATCCCGCTGCTGCACGGTCCTTCCCACTGCATCACGCTTAAGTGATTGAACAACAACAACTTCCAAGGACCGTCCAACATTCGTGCAAGAGGGCGCACGCCGGCGCAGAAGTGGCACCGAGGCTGCAATAGTCCGGGCCATGCAAACGATGATGAGCACCCCGACGCTGCCCCTCGACAATAACGCCCGCGTGGTGAAGACCCTCCCGTTCGTGGAGGCGCTGGCCCGCCGCATGGCGGCCTCGATGCCCCACTCGATCGACATCGGCGACCTCGTGCAGGACGGCGTCATGGGACTCATCGACGCGGCCCAGCGCTTCGACGAGAGCCGCGGGATCAAGTTTGAGACGTTCGCCGAGCGCCGCGTCCGCGGGGCGATGATCGACGCGCTGCGCCGCGAAGCCTGGCCGCGCGGCGTCCGTCGCGTGCGCCGCGAACTCGAGGCGGCGCGCGAGGAACTGCGCCGCACGACGGGCTACGAGCCGTCCGTGGCGGAGCTGGCGAAGAAGGTGGGCTCAGACGAGAAACGCCTCAATCGCACGATCGTCCGCATCAACACGATCGAGTCGACGTCGCCCCACACGGCCGGCGAGAACATCGACGAAACGAACCTGCCGACGGCGCTCATCCCGTCGGAGCCGGAGTCGCCGGATCGGGCCTACGCGCGCAATGAGCTCGAATCGCGCGTGCGCGCGGCGATTGCGTCGCTGCCCTGGCGCGAGCGCAAGGTCGTCAGCCTCTACTACTACGGCGAAGCGACGATGAAGAACATCGGGTCGGAGATCGGGGTGAACGAGTCGCGCGTGTCGCAGTTGCATGCGCGCGCAATCCAGCGGCTGCGTGTGGCGCTGGGCACCGAGGCCGAGCCGAAGTCGGCGATGAGAATCATCCGCGAGGCGGTGGCGGCCTTCAAGCTGAAGCCCAAGATGCTCAAGGCGCAGATGGCGACGGTGCCGGCGATGGCCACGGCAGCCGGGCGTGCGATGGCGACGCCGGCGTTCCGGATGCCGGTGACGATGGCGGCCGAGAAGCCGGCCCGCAATCGCGCGCCGCGCAAGACGGTGGCGGTGAAGTAAAGCCGGCGGAAGCCCCGGCATCTACACGTCGATTTGCGAATCGAGCGGACTAAGTCGGACTTAGCCCGCTCGATTGTTGTACGGGGCATCCTGCCGGAGGTGACGCCCGGCCGGAGGGCCGTGGACCGGCGGTTCCTTGCTATTGGGGAGGATCCGTGTCCTACTACCTGTGGGTCAGTCGTCTCCCAGCGAAATGTCTGGGGGCCCGCGGTGAAAGGGGCCTGTGTCTGTGTGTCCGAAGTGCGGGTCGACGTCTCTACATGTCTCTCAGGTTCGGGGATGGGAACGCCCCAGGAGATTCTTCACGGCCGCTCGCCCGCAGCGCTGCGGATCGTGCCGGTGGCGTGGTTGGATGACCCGGGCCGAGAAGGCCGTCGCTGCGGCCATTCCAATTGAGTCGGTTCGTCTTGGCGAACTGGATCTGACGGCGATTGACTTGGCTTTGGCGGGTTCGCCGGCGTTGAAGCAGCCGACCTGGTAGGATCGGCCCCGGCCCAGTCCCCGGCCCAGTCCCCGGCCCAGTCCCCGGACTCAGTCCCCGGACTCAGTCGGATTCAGCCGCTTCAGTTTCTCCACCAGCGTCGTCCGCTTCAGGTTCAGCAGCCTGGCGGCCGCCCCCTTGTTGTTGCCGGTTTTCTCGAGCGCCCGCGCGATCACATCGCGCTCCACCCGCTCGATGTACCCGGGTAGATCGAACCCCTCTTCCGGTATCGGCATGTCAATGGGCGCGATCGAGGCCCCCGCGCCCTGGACCGATGGCGGGAGATCCCGCACGTCGATCTGCCGCCGCCCGCCGCCGGTCAGCGCCACCGCCCGTTCCAGCGCATTCTCCAACTCGCGCACGTTGCCCGGCCACGCGTGCGACATCAGGTGCCGTAGCGCCTCCTGGGAGATGGTCAGCGCCGACGCCGTGTCGACCGGGCCCGGCCCGGTCCGCCCGCCGTCGTCGCCGCGATCCCGCGCCGTGGCCTCGCGGTCGCGCGCCACGCCCTCACTGAACCTGCGCAGGAAGTGCTGCACGAGCAGGGGAATGTCGTCCTTGCGATCGCGCAGCGCCGGCGTGTGCACGGGAATCACCGCGAGCCGATAGAACAGGTCTTCGCGGAACGCCCCTTCAGTCACCATTCGCGCCAGGTCGTTGTTGGCGGCCGCGATGATGCGGACATCGACCTTGATGACGCCGGTGTCGCCGAGCCGCTGCACCTCCCGGCCCTGGATCACGCGCAGCAGCTTCACCTGCAGCGCGGGCGTCATCGTCCCGACCTCGTCGAGGAACAGCGTGCCGCGGTTGGCCTCTTCGAAGCGGCCGGCGCGCGTCGCGACGGCGCCGGTGAACGCTCCGCGTACGTGACCGAAGAGCTCGGCCTCGAGCAGCGTTTCGGGAATCGCCCCGCAGCTGATTGCGACAAACCGCTGGGCGCGGCGCGGGCTATTGTGATGAATGGCGCGCGCCACCAGCTCCTTGCCGGTGCCGGTCTCGCCCGTAACGAGGATCGTGCTGCTGGTTTGCGCGACGGTTTCGAGCAGCTCGAACAGCTCTCGCATCACCTTCGACTTGCCGACGATGCCCTCGAAGCGATACCGCTCCTCGAGTTGCCGCCGGAGGTACGCGTTCTCGGCACGCAGGCGCCGCTGCTCGAGCGCCGAGTCGATGATGTGCAGCAGTTCGTCGAACTGGAACGGCTTCTGAATGAAGTCCGTCGCGCCGCGCTTGATCGCCTCGACGGCGTCCTTCACCGTCCCGAACCCGGTGACGATGATGCCGATGATGTCGGGATACAACGCGCGCGCCTCGGCGAGCACCGCGGAGCCGTCGACCTGGCCGCCCAGGCGCAGGTCGGTGATGACGATGTCAAACGCGAAGCCGCCGAGCCGCGACACCGCCTCTTCGCCCGACGCCGCCTGCTCCACGTGAAAGCCGCGGTCGGCCAGGCGTTCCGCCACGGCTTCCCGCAGCGGCGCTTCGTCTTCAACCAGCAGGATGTGACGCTCGATCATGGGCACCCGGTAAGAGTTAACCCTTCGACCCTTCGACTCGCTCAGGGTCGCCCCGAGCAAAGTCGAGGGGCGACAGGCCCAGGGCGCTCGGCCAGCCATCACTCGCCAAGCGTCAGAAGTTTGACGGAAGAGCGGTCCGGCGTCAAACGCCAAGTGTGCCGCCAGTTGCAGGGAGGAGCCTGTACAATCCCCATCATGTGCATGTCGAAAACCAGCCCGATGTCGAAAACTACTCCCGGAGTTATTTCCGGTCCCGCGTCGAAAACTACTCCCGGAGTTATTTCCGGTCCCGCGTCGAAAACTACTCCCGGAGTTATTTCCGGTCCCGCGTCGAAAACCTCCCCCGGAGTTGTTTCGGGCCCGTGGCGTCAAAACAACTCCGGGAGTGGTTTTCGCCGATCGTCCAGGATTCATCTGTGGCTGTGGTGGCTGCTGCTGCCGGCGCTTGCCGTGAGTGCGGGCGGATGCGGGTGGTTCTGGTCGGGCGATGCCGACAAACCTGCGGTGAAGGCGGTCTACAACAAGACGTCCGGCCGCCTCGAGTTGCTGACCTACGACACCAACAAGGACAACAAGACCGACATCTGGAACTACATGGACGGCACGCGCCTGTTGCGCGCGGAGATCGACAGGAACTTCGACGGCGTCATCGACCGCTGGGAGTACTTCACGCCGGACGGCGCGCTCGAGAAGGTCGGATTCTCGCGCGCGAATGACGGCCGCGTGGACGCGTGGGCGTTCAAGGGACCGGACGGGCAGGTGGCGCGCGTCGAGGTGTCCACGCTACGCAACGGCACAGTCAGCCGCTGGGAGTACTACGAGAAAGACGCGCTCGTGCGGGCCGAGGAAGACGCCAACGCCGACGGCACGGTGGACAAGTGGGAGGAGTACCGGGCGGGCGCGCTCACGAGCGTGGCGCTGGACAAGGACGGGGACGGCAAGGCCGACCGGCGCCTGGTGTACGGGCGGGACGGGGTGAAGGTCGAGAAGTTGAAGTAATTGCAGCCACCGGCCCAGTCCGCGGGCTCAGTCCACAGGCTCTTCGCTACTTGGACTCCTCGCCCTTTGCGCCGAGCGCGAAGGTCATCGTGCCCTCGGCGCAGACCTCGCCGTTGACGCGCGCGACGCCGTGGAGCCAGCCCATCTTCGCGCGCAGGCGCTTCACGGTGGCGGTGATCACCACCTGGTCGCCGGCGTAGACGGGCCTGCGGAACCGCACGTGATCGATGCCCATGAAGAAGATGAGCTTGTCGCGGTTCTCGGGCTTCCCGAGGATCATGATGGCGCCGACCTGGGCGACGGCCTCGGTGAGCATCGTCGGCGGCAGCGTCGGCCTCTGCCCCGGCTCGCGGCAGAGCATGCGCTCGTTCGAGCTGACGTTCTTGATGCCGACGATGCGCGTGTCGGCCTCGAACTCGGTGATGCGATCGACGAGCAGGAACGGATACCGGTGCGGCAGAATCCGCTGGATGACCGTGTGATCGAACGGGAGCTGGTAGTCCATAAACCTCCACCAAGTATAATCGTGTGGCGTGACCGAACACATTGATATCGATATCTTCGCCGGCGCCGACGGCAGTCCCGGCGGGGTGGCGAAGAGCGACCGGCAGCTGCTGACGACGCTGTTCGCGCTGGGGCGTGAAGTGGCCTCGGTGCTCGATCTGGAAGAGCTGTACCGGAAGCTGCCAGGCCTTATCTACCGCGTCACCGATTTCCACGCGTTTGCGGTCTACCTGCTCGACCAGCGCCACGGCGATCTGCACATCGTGTATGCCGAAGGGTATCCGCCCGACAAGATGCGGATGCGGCTGAAGCCGGGCGAAGGCCTGGTGGGGGCGGCCGTGCAGGCCGGGCGGCCCCTGCTGGCGAACGACGTCGCGGCGGACCCGCGCTACGTCGAAGCCGTGCCCGACACCAGGTCCGAGCTGGTCGTGCCGCTTCGCCGGAAGAACCACGTGATGGGCGCGCTGAACCTGCTCAGCCGCAACGTGGGAGAGTTCACACCGGCCGAGGTCGAAACGCTGCGCAATTTCGCTGCGGCCGTGGCCATCGCCATCGAGAACGCGCGGCTGTTCGCCAGCGAGCGGCGCTACGCGGACACCATGGAGACGCTGGCCGAGATCGGTCGCGAGTTCGCCTCGATCCTCGACCTCGACGAACTGCTCCAGCGGATCGCCCAGCACATCAAGCGGCTGATCGACTACCGGACGTTCGGCATCCTGCTTGTCAACGAGGAGACCGGCGATGTCGAGATGCGCCACGCGATCCGCTACTCGGACGCCATCCTCCAGAAACGGGTGAAGCTGGGTGAAGGGCTGGTCGGCTACGCGGCGGTGCACAAGGTGCCGGTGCTGGTCGACGACGTGTCGAAGGACCCGCGGTACATCAAGGTGGTGGAGGACGCGCGATCCGAGCTGGTGGTGCCGCTGCTGGTGAAGGACCGGTGCGTGGGGCTGTTCGACCTCGAGAGCCCGGAACTGGCCGCGTTCAGCAAGCAGGACATCGAGCTGCTGACGCCGCTGGCGGCAAGCGCGGCCGTGGCGATCGACAACGCGCGGCTCTACGACGAACTGCGGCGGACGCAGGCGCGGCTGGAGAAGGAAGTGCGCTTCGCCCAGCGCGTCCAGCAGGCGCTGCTGCCGGTGGAGCTGCCCAAGCGCCTGAAGGGCGTCGACGTCGGCATGCGGTTCGAGCCGGCGCGCGAGCTGGGCGGCGACTTCTACGACTTCCTCGCCCTCGAGCCCCACACGCTGACCGTGGCTGTGGGCGACGTGTCGGGCAAGGGCGTGCCGGCCGCGCTCTACAGCGCGTTCGCGGGCGAACTGGTGCGATCGCGGACGTTCCGGCGCCGCTACACCAAGGTGCGCACCGGGCCGGCCGACATCCTCGAGTCGATGAACCACATCCTCCACGAGCGGCAGCTCGAGGAGTACTACTGCACGCTGTGCTACGCGCAGTTCGACTTCAAGCAGCGGATCGTGACGATGGCCAACAGCGGGCTGCCGTACCCGATCCACAGCAGCCAGGAAGGGACGGCGCAGGTGCAGCTGCCCGGCGTGCCGCTCGGCTCGTTCCCCGGGATCACGTACGACGAGCTGACGATTCCGCTGCAAACCGGCGACGCGTTCGTGTTCTGCTCGGACGGCATCTTCGAGGCCATGAACCGGGAGGGCGACGAGTTCGGCGCGGAGCGGCTGATCGCCGTGGTGGAGCGCACGCGCACCCAGCCGGCGAAGGCGATGGTGGACGCAATCTTCGCCGCGGTGTACGAGTTCTGTGGCGACGCGGACCCGAACGACGATCGCACGGCGGTGGCGCTGCGCGTGACGGCGTAAGGACCGCGAGGAGACGTGGGCGCTGGCTTCAGCCAGCGCCCTGGAGTTTCTACATTTGGCGCTGGCTTCAGCCAGCGCCGTGGACAGCGAGGACGCATCATGCGGGCACTGGTTATCGCAGCGGCGGCGACCCTGGCGCTCACGGCGCAGGCATCGGCTCAGTCCGCGCCATCAACGTCGCCGGCCGCGGCGGCGTCAGCTCAGCCCTCGGCCGAGCTTCGCGTCCAGACGCAGGCGCGTCTCGAGAAGGCCGCGGCGGAGGTGGACGGCGCGGTCGGCTACTGCATCATCGATCTTACGTCAGGCGAGCGGTTCGAGCGGACGGCGGGGCAGGTGTTCCCGACAGCGTCGACGATCAAGCTCGCGATCCTCTACGAGCTGATGGCGCGCGCCGACGAGGGCACGCTGTCGCTGGACGACACGATCAAGCTGGATCGCGCACGCGCCGTGCCGGAGGGCATCCTCTGGGAGCTGGGCACGCCGGTGCTCTCGCTGCGCGACTACGCCAACGTCATGGTGATCGAGAGCGACAACACGGCCACCAACGTGCTCATCGCCCGCCTCGGGATGGAGGCGATCACGGCGAGGATGGCGAAGGCGGGTCTTCCAGCGACACGGCTTCGCCGCTACATGATCGACATCGAGGCGGCGAAGCGCGGCCTCGAAAACGTGTCGACGCCGTCCGAGCTGGCGCGGCTCCTGGAGATGTTTCACAAGGGCACGGGCCTGACGCCCGCGCGCCAGGAAGAGGCGCTGCGCATCCTCAAGAAGCCGAAGAGCAGCCCGATCCGCAGCGCCGTGCCGTCGGCCATCGCCGTCGCCAGCAAGACGGGCGCCCTCGAAGGCGTCCGCGCCGACACGGCCATCGTCTATGCGAAGAACCGCCCGTTCGTGTTCGTGGCGATGACGACGTTTCTGCAGGACGAAGGGGCGGGGGACGCGGCCATCGAGGAGATGGCGCGGGCGGCGTACAATTACTTCAGCCGGCTGGGCGCCGGATCGGAGCTGGGGCGGCTGCTGTACCGGTGAGGAGGATAAGCCGCGCCGAATCGCCCTGCCAGGACGGGGCAGTGATGCCAGCGCCTGCCTGCAGTTAACCCACCCCGTTGATTCGACGCGGCCTGTCGTGTGTGATATCAAGAGGCGTGCCGACGCGGAACCCTCAGATCTTCGGGGTTTCGTGCCGATACTAGATACGGCCGTCCTGTGCGCAGGACGGGGGTGACCTCTATTGAGGACCCGGACCGCCGGACTGGCGGCCGCCGCGAGTGACGAGATGTCCAAACAGCTCGAATCCCTTCTTCGTCAGACAGGCGTCGCCTCCGACGCCAAGCTGAAACGCGCCCAGGACAAGCTGATCCAGGCGGGCGGCGGCAACCTCCTCGAGATGCTCCTGACGGAGGAGCACGTGTCCGAGGACGCCGTCGCGGATCTGTTTGTCACGCGGCTGAAGGTGTCGCGGATCCGCATTGCGGCGACCATCGTCGACCCGGAGGCGATGAAGAAGGTGCCGGAGCGGCTGGCGCGCAAGCACCTGTGCCTGCCGATCGCGATCGAGGGGCGCGTGCTCGCCCTCGCGATGATGGATCCGATCGACTACCAGGCCATCCGGGACGTCGAGTTCTCGTCGGCGCTCGCCGTGCGCCCGCTCGTGGCGACGCGGACCGAGATTCTGGACGGCATCGAGGAGCGCTACGGCACCCAGGACCGCATCGGCTCGTTCCTCGCGAACGTGCCGGACGTGCTGGACATCCAGATCACGGCCGACGAGTCGCAGGATTTGACCGTCGACGCGCAGACCTCGCGGTCGGCGGCGGAGGTGGCGCCGGTCGTCAAGATGTGCAACCTGGTGATCTACGACGCCATCAAGTCGGCGGCCAGCGATGTGCACATCGAGCCCGCGCTGCACGACATGCAGGTGCGTATGCGCGTGGACGGCGTGCTGCGCGACTACACGCGCGTGCCGAAGTGGCTGCACGGCCCGCTGGTGTCGCGCCTGAAGATCCTGGCGAAGCTCGACATCGCCGAGCGCCGCCTGCCGCAGGACGGCCGGGTCAACGTCCAGTACCAGGGGAAGTCGATCGACCTGCGCGTCTCGACGCTGCCGACGCATTTCGGCGAAAAGGTCGTCCTGCGCGTGCTGGGCGGCGTGTCGGCGCCCAACGTCACCCGCGTTGGCCTCTCGCCCGAGCAGCAGTTGATGCTCGAGAGCGCGATCGCCCAGCCGCAGGGCATGATCCTCGTGACGGGACCGACGGGGTCGGGCAAGACCACGACGCTCTACGCGCTGCTGGCCAAGCACCACCGCCCCGAGATCAACATCATCACGGTCGAAGACCCGATCGAGTACCGACTCGCCGGCATCAACCAGGTCCAGATCAACACAAAGTCGGGCCTGACCTTCGCGAGTGTCCTGCGGTCGATCCTGCGCCAGGATCCCGACGTGATCCTCGTCGGCGAGATGCGCGACAAGGAAACGTCCGAGATCGCGTTCCAGGCCGCGATGACCGGCCACATGGTGCTGAGCACGCTGCATACCAACAGCGCCGTGGCCGCCGTGTCCCGGCTCTTCGACATGGGCGTCGACCCGAGCATCGTCGCGACGTCGCTCACGATGGTGATGGCGCAGCGCCTGCTGCGCCGCATCTGTGACGACTGCCGCGAGGCGTACGAGCCCGACCCGCAGGTGCTGGCGCGCGTGGGCCTGGGCGCGGACCACGCGCCGGTGTACCGGGGCGCGGGCTGCTCGGCCTGCGGCGGGACCGGGTTCTCGGGGCGCGTCGGCATCTTCGAGATCTTCCGGCCGACCAACACCATCCGCCGGCTCATCAACGACAAGGCGAACGAATCCGAGATCCGCAACGCCGCCCGCCAGGCCGGGCTCGTGCTGCTGCGCGACGACGCCCTCGCGAAGATCCTGAGCGGCCTCACCTCGCCCGACGAGGTGTTGCGCGTCGTCCAGGTGGACGAGACGGAGGTGCCGTGCCCGAGCTGCGGTGCCATCATCGAGGCGGACTTCGCCACCTGCCCGTACTGCACGCACAGCCTCAAGACGTCGTGCGCCTCCTGCGGCCAGTCGCTGAAGCTCGAGTGGAAGGTCTGTCCGTACTGCAATTCGGCCGCGGTCGCGCAGACGGCGGTCGACGAGCCGCCTTCGCCATCAGCACCGCCGGCTACGGCGAGCCAGGGCCCGGGTGCGCCATCAGCACCTTCGGCTACGGCGAGCCAGGGCCCGGGTGCGCCATCAGCACCGCCGGCTACGGCGAGCCAGGTCTCGGCTACGGCGAGGCAAGCCCCTCCGACGAAACGCTTCCGGGAGCCGGAACTGATCATCGATCTTGAACCCCCGCCTTCGCCATCCGCGCCGCCGCCTTCGCCATCAGCACCGCCGCCTTCGCCATCAGCGCCGCCGCCTTCGCCATCAGCACCGCCGGCTACGGCGAGCCATCCGCCTCCGCCACCAGCACCACCGGCTTCGGCGGGACAAGGGCTGATCGCGCCATCCACACCGGCGGCCGTGGCAGAGGCGCGGACGGAGCCAGACGCGCCCGGGCGGCGTCCCCTGCGCATCCTGGTCGTGGACGACGACCCAGACATCCGGCTGATCGTCAGCGCGACGCTGCGTAAGCTGCCGACGCCGGTGCAGATCGAGCTGGCCGAAAACGGCGTTGATGCCGTCGAAAAGGCGCTGGCCAACCCGCCCGACCTGCTGGTGCTTGACGTGATGATGCCAGGCATGGACGGCTTCGGCGTGTGCCGCGCGCTGCGCGAGAACGTGCGCACGGCGTTCGTGCCGGTACTCATGCTCACCGCGAGCGCCGATCAGACCAGCCGCACGCAGGGCTACCTGGTGGGCACCGACGACTACATGGGTAAGCCGTTCCTGCCGGTCGACCTGAACCTACGGGTGACGCGGCTCCTGCGGCGCACGTACGGGATCTAGATGAAGGTTCTCGTGATAGACGACGAGCAGGACATCTGCCTCGTGGCGCAGGTCGGCCTGCGCGCGGCCGGCATGACCGTCGTCACCGCCGACAGCGGGGCAGCCGGCGTCGAGGCGGCGCGCCGGGAACGGCCCGACGCGATCCTGCTCGACGTCATGATGCCCGGGATGGACGGCTACGAAACGTTCGCGGCGCTCAAGGCGGATGCGGATCTCTGGGCGATCCCCGTGGTGTTCCTGACCGCGAAGAACCCGGACGGCACCGAAGCCAGGGCCCATTCGTCGGGCGCGGCGGGGTTCATCGCGAAGCCCTTTCTGCCGCTGGAGTTGCCGACGCTGCTGAGGACGCTGCTCGGGTTATAGCGACAGGGGTCAGAGTCGACTTCCGGACAAAGGCGGGGAAGTCGAGTCTGACCCCAATCGCTTTGTCGCTGACCCCAACTGCTTACTGCGCCACCGGCACGGTGATGGTGAAGGTCGAGCCCTTGCCGACCTCGCTCTCGACCCTCACGCGCCCGCCCTGCTTTTCGACCAGCGCTTTGACGATGGCCAGGCCGAGGCCGGTGCCGCGGACCTTGCGCGTGTTCGCATCGTCGAGTTGCTGGAACTTCTGAAAGAGCAGGCCGACCTTGTCTGGAGGAATGCCCCGTCCCCGGTCGGTCACCGAGATCGCCACGAAGCCGTCGCGCTCGCGGCGCGCAGACAGGGTGACCTCCGACTTGGCCGGCGCGAACTTCAGGGCGTTCGACAGCAGATTCACCACCACCTGGATCGTGCGGTCGAGATCGACGTGAATGGCGGGCACGTCGGGCTCGATGACGGTCGCGATCGTCAGCGACGCCGACTGCGCGAGATGCTGGACGTTCTGCACCGAGAGCGTGACGACCTCCGCCACGGACTGGGTCTTCGCGTTCAGCTCGAGCCTGCCGGCCTCGATCTTGGAGATGTCGAGGATGTCGTTGATGATGCGGACGAGGCGGTCGGTGTTCGACAGCGCCACGTTCATCAGCGTGACGTGATCCGGGTCGGCGGCCGGCGACTCGGACAGGAGCAGTTGGAGCGCGCCCTTGATGGACGTCAGCGGGGTGCGCAGTTCGTGCGAGACGATCGAGACGAACTCGCTCTTGAGGCGGTCCACCTCGTACAGGCTCGTGATGTCCTGGAACGCCACCACGCCGCCGATGATCGCGCCATCGTCGTCTCGCAAGGGGGCGCCGCTCATGAGGATCGGGAGGACGCGCCCGTCCGGGTGCTTCACGACCAGCTCTTCGCCGACGACGGTGTCGCCGGTCAGGACGCGCTTCCACCCCCAGTGCTCGGCGGTTACCGGGGTGCCGTCCCGCAGCGTCACCGCAAACGACCTCCAGTACGCGGCGCGCGCCTCCTGGTCGTCGGGCTCGCGGCCCAGCAGCGCCTCGGCGGTGCGGTTCTGCACCACGGTGCGGCGCGTCGCGGCGTCGACGATGAGGATGGCGACGGGGACGGTCTCGATCGTGGCCAGCAGGCGCTCGTGCTCGCGCTCGGCCTTGGCGCGCTGCGTGTCGAGCAGTTGCGAGACGTCCCGCTCGCGGGACAGCGCCTCGGTGAGATCGCGCTGGCGCCGCTGGACGGCGGTGGTCATCTCGCGGAAGGCGCGGACCAGCGCGCCAATCTCGTCGCGTGAGGGCGGCGGCAGGGACACGTCGAAGTTGCCGCCGGAGATCTGCAAGGCCGACTGCGCCAGCGCCGCGAGGGGATCGAGCACGATGCGCGCGATGAACGCCACCAGCACCAGCAGCAGGACGATTGCCACGGCGGGGATGGCCAGGGTCTGGAGCGTGGTGTTCAGCCCCTTCGTGTTGGCCGACATCCGCTGCTGGTTGATGCGGTCGCGCTCGCGCGCCTCGAAGCGATCCAGATCGCTGCGGATGCGGCGCATGCGCGGCGTGCCGAGCTCGGCCAGGCGACTCGCCATCTCGGGGGTCGGCCCGGCGGACGGCATCAGCACGAGGCTGACGCGCTCGTGCCAGTCGCGGATCAGGGCGTCGATGGCGGCGAGCTCCTTCCGGACCGCTTGCTCATCGATGTACTGAGGCAGGAGCGCGATGTCGCGCTCGTAGGAGCTCCACAGCCGTTCGTAATCGACGCGCTCGGCCGGGTCGCCGGTGAGCAGGGCCGCGCGCTGCACGCCGTCGATCTCGACCACGAGGCGGACGAGCCTCGACTGGCTCTCGTACCGATACATCGCGCTGTCCTGGGCCTTGCGCAGGTTCGACCGCTGGGTCTCCAGGTCCAGGACGAACATCGTCTGGCCGAAGGCCGCGGCGACCACGACGCCAATCACGGCGAAGATGCGCGCGCGAATGCTCACTCAGATCCCTACGATCGCCCGAATCTGCCGCCCGAGCGTCATCGCGTCGAACGGTTTGCCGATGCAGCCCGCCGCGCCCAGCGCGAGGGCCTTGGACACCTCGGTTTCCTGCACCTTCGCGGTGAGGAAGATCACGGGAATCGCCTGCGTCGCCGGGTCGGCCTTGAGGCACTTGCACGTCTCGAAGCCGTCCATCTCGGGCATCATCCAGTCGAGCAGGATGACGTCCGGCTGCACCTCCGCGACGCGCGCAAGCGCCTCGAGCCCGTTGTTGGCCGTGAACACCGTGAACCCGGCTTTCCTGAGGGACAGCCGGGCGATCAACTGGACATCCGGCTCGTCTTCCGCCAGCAGCACTTTCATGTCTGTGCCTTTTCGAACCCCTTGCGAGTCATGTCGCCCCATCCGCGCTCGCCCATGAGGAAGCGGAACACGCCCCGCACGCGCCACCAGGTGGACAGTTGCCGGTACCCGAAATGCTCGAGGAACCCGTAGAACGCAAGCCAGAGCAGGTCGCCAAGCCGTGGGTACCGTCTGAACGATACCTCCTCGAGAATGACTGAGGCGAGCGAGATCATCGCGCCGTAGACCACGGCGGCCAGGAACAGCAGGTACGCGAACCGCCAGCCGATCAGGTGGAACGCGACGGCGAGGACCGTCAGCACGTAGCCGAGCAGTTCGATGACCGGGCCGATACCCTCGAAGATCACGTAGTACGGCATCACGAACAGGCCGATGACGCCGTAACGCGGGTTGGCGAACATGCGCCAGTGGCGGCTCAGCACCTGCAGCGTGCCGCGCTGCCAGCGATCGCGCTGACGGGCCAGGACACGGATCGACTCGGGCGCCTCGGTCCAGCAGACGGGATCGGGCTGGAACACGATGCGGTACTTCTCGCCGCGATCGCGGTAGAGGCGGTGCAGATTGGCCACCATCTCCATGTCCTCGCCCACGGTGTCCTGCCGGAACCCGCCGACCTCGATGACGGCCGCGCGCGAGAAGATGCCGAACGCGCCCGAGATAATCATCAACCCGTTGACGAGCGACAGCGCCACGCGGCCCGCGAGGAACGCGCGGAGGTACTCGACCACCTGGAACCGCGCCAGGTGGCTCTTCGGCAGCCCGATGTCGATGACGCGCCCGTGATCGATCGCGCAGCCGTTGGCGAGCCGCACGATCCCGCCGACGGCAATCGTGGCCGGGTTCTCGATGATCGGCAGCACGGCCCGCGTCAGCGAGTGCTCCTCGAGCACCGAGTCGGCGTCGATGACGCACACCAGCGGGTGGCGCGCGGCGTTGACGCCCGCGTTGATCGCGTCCGCCTTGCCGCCGTTCTCCTTGTCGATGACCGTCAGGTCCAGGCCGGAGATGGACCGGTACACGCCGCGCACGGGCTTGGTCGGCACCGCCTGCGTGTAGCTGACGGGCGCGCGCACCAGCTCGAACGACTCCACGACCTGATCCAGCGTGTCGTCCTTCGACCCGTCGTTGACGACGATGACCTCGTAGAGCGGGTAGTTCAGGAAGAGCAGCGACCGCACGCTCTCGGCGACGTTGGCGGCCTCGTTGTACGCCGGCACCAGGATGGAGATGCCGGGTGTCGCCGGCGACCGCATCACGGCGCCCAGCTCCCGGGCCGTCCAGCGCTTCCGGTGATGCCGCAGCTGGACGTACGCCACGATCGAGAACACCAGGTAGATCGTGTTGATCGCCAGGAAATAGGCGATCAGGATCAGGTCGAAGACCTCGAGGGCGCCGATGGTCCAGTCGCGCAGCGTCATCAGACCCCCGCCGTCGCCGTGCGGCGTTCCCAGAGCATCTGACGGGCCAGGTCGCCGGCGTAGCCGGGATCGTCGATGCGCGTCTGCAGGGCGTCGACGCCGGGCCGGCCGAGGCGCCGCAGCGCGTCGGCGCAGCTGGCGGCGACAATCCACTCGTCGTCCAGGTGCGCGACCAGGCGCGTCGCGGTGTCGCTGCGGCGGGCGCGGCCCAGCGCGCGCGCGCCCATCGCCCTGACCTCGGGCGCCTCGTCGGCCAGCGCCGCCAGCGCGAGCTGGACACTGTCCTGGTCGAGCCCGATGGTGCCGATGGCGCGCATGGCCGCAGTGCGGATGAGCGGGTTCGGGTCACCCGTCCAGCGCTTCAGCTCCTCGGCCGCGACGTGGCCGCCGACCAGGCCGAGGATGTCGGCGACCATAGCGGCGTCGGCCGGCCGCGTCCGCGCGTGCTGGACCATCGCCGGCGTGGCGACGTCGCCGAACTCGCGCAGCGCCTCGACGATGCGCGCGCGCTGGTGGCGCGACTGGTCTGACAGACGCGCGAGCAGCACCGGGATCGCCTGCGGATGCCCGATGAGCCCGAGGGCCTCGACCGCCGCGGCGCGCACCTCCTCGTGCTCGTCGTCGAGCACCTTGAACATGAGCGGCAGCGCGCGCGTCTCGCGCACCAGACCGAGGGCGCGGGTGCCTTCGGCGCGCACCCACCACTTGCGGCTCGAGAGCTGATGCACCCAGTCATCGACCAGGCTCGCCGCGCGCGCGCCGTCGCGCAGGCGTTCGACGACGGTTCCGGTGGCGAGCGCCAGCGTCTTGAGGAACATCGTCTCGATCACGTAACGGTGGCGCGCCGGGACGCGAGAGATCTCAACCAGGCACCGGTCGCTGATCTCGGGCCCGAGCAGGCCGTCCACCAGCTCGCGATAGCGCGCCGTCAGGCGCTGGCGGCGGCGGAACTGCAGCTCGTCGATCCCGCGCTGGACCACGAGGAACACGAGCATCGCCGTGAGCACGATCGCGCTCAGCGCCAGGAACGGGACCAGGACGGCGACGAAGAGGTCGGTGATGTACGTGAACACGGGTTGATCGCTTCGGCTAACGCAGGAGACGATCCATGCGCGCGAGCAGCTCCTGGGGGCTGAACGGCTTGGTGATGTAGTCGTCGGCGCCCAGCGCGAACGCCCGCGTGACGTCCTGCTCGCGGCCCCGCGCCGAGAGCACGATGACACGCGGCCGCGCCGGCTGGTTGCGGATCGCCGTCAGGACGTCGAAGCCCGTCATGCGCGGCATCATCATGTCGACGATGATCAGGTCCGGGCGATGCGCCTCGAGGGCCCGCAGGGCCTCGCTGCCGTCGGCGGCCAGGACGGTCCGATACCCGGCGGCCCGTAACTGCACGTCGATCAGCCGCATGACGTCGGGGTCGTCGTCGGCGATCACGACCGTGCCGCGATCGTGACCGGCGGCGGTCGAGACCGGCGCGGCTTCGCCGGCGACCGCGACCAGCACGCCGCGCTGGCGCGCCACGACGATGGCCTGATCAGCCTCCGCGAGCAGCGCCTCAAACGTCTTGGCGCGGGGTGCCGGCGAATGCGCGAGTCCGATCTGGAAACGCGGCGGATCGCCAGGCCCGAGCCGCGAAATCAGCTCACCCAGGCGCTCGCGGGCCCTGGCCACCGGCATCTCAACCAGCAGCAGGATGATGTGCGCCGGGTCGTAGCACGCCACGAGATCGCGGCGCCGTGACTCGAGCCGGAGGGTGGCATAGGTCTCGGTCAGCCGCGCCTCGGGCAGCTTGACGAGCGCGAGGGTTCCGGCCAGGAGTCCGAGCTGCTCGCGGGCCATCGCGACGAACGTCTCGTAGTCGAGGTCGCGCATGTCGAACGGGAACCCTTCGGCCCGCGCGATCGCCTGCGGCTGCCGGGCCCGGCGCGCGAGCAGAGTCTGGACGCGGAGCATCAGCTCCGGCATGTCGAGCGGCTTGATGAGGTAGTCGTCGGCGCCTAGCATCAGGCCCACCATCCGGTCGTCGAGGCTCGCGCGAACCGTGGTGAAGAGCACCGGCGTGCCCGCCAGCTCGGCGTCCGTCTTCAACAGGCGGCACACCGTATACCCGTCAATGCCCGGGATGTTCGCGTCGAGCAGGATGAGATCGGGATGCTGCGCCCGCGCGACCTCCATCACCTGATCGCCGGCGGGCACCGGGATCGCGACGTACCCGGCGGCACGCAGGTTGATGCACACCACCTCGCGCTGATCCTCGTCGTCTTCCACCACCATCACGCGGCGGTTGCGGCCGTCCGCCGAAGCCGTGCCCACCCACTCAGGCGGGTTTCCGAGGTCGTCGGTGAAGGCCTGCTCCAGGTCGTCGAAGAGCATGTTGGCCGCGCTCGGATCGAAGGCGCCCGTCTCGACGCCGTCGAGCATCTCTTCGAGGGCGCTGGCCTTGATCGAGACGCCGGGAAAGCCGAGCGTGCCGGCGAGGCCGGCGGTGCGGTGGACAATCTGGCGCAGCGGGCCGATCGGGCCGCGGGTGCCCAGGGTGGCCACCACCGAGAGCATGAGGCCGATCGAGTCGGAGCGCTTGGGGTACGCCGCGATGAAGCGCTGGCGCGCGTCCCGCATCGCCGCTTTGGGATCGTCGAAGTCGACCTGAGCCGGAATGTCGTTGGGATCCTGTGCCGTCATTTGCTGGCCTCTGCGCGCGCGAGGGCGTCGCGGAGTTCGTGGTTGCCGGGTGTGATCGCGGGCGCCTCCGACAGCCGCCGGATCGCATCGTCCCGACGGCCTGCGCGATAGTACGTCGGCCCGAGGCCCCCGAGGGCATCGACCTTCTCGCGTTCGAGCAGGGTGGCTTCGTACGGGATGGCCGGATCGAGCAGCGAGACGACGAGGCCGACGTTATTCTGTTTCAACAGGCGGAAATCGCTCTCTGCTGGATACGGCCCGATGATGATACGTGCCATGACGTCAGAATTTTGACGCCCAAAGAGCGACGTCAGGGGATTGTCAGGTGCGATGAGTATCCACCAGGCAGCTGCCACGGCAATCAACACTGATAAACCGAGCAATATGAACATCTTACGGTTTGTCATGTGTCTCTTGCCACTGTACCGCGTCCCCTGATGTAGACCGCACACACCGGCACCAGTGGCCC
>Ga0315278_10001849_pt1 | contig 18690 bp, 19 predicted proteins | sample YL17G06_0_MG_FD_203880 | JGI IMG/M metagenome (GOLD analysis project Ga0315278, IMG submission 203880) | Sediment microbial communities from Yellowstone Lake, YNP, Wyoming, USA - YL17G06_0 | ecosystem: Environmental > Aquatic > Freshwater > Lake > Sediment | place: USA: Wyoming | collected... | reverse complement strand
CAGTTAAAGAGCGAAGGAGCATCCGGGACTTTCAGAAGAAAAAGATACCGGATGAGCTGCTTGATAAACTCATGGAAGCCCTTGTATGGGCGCCAAGCGCCGGCAATCTGCAGGCAAGAAAGTTTTACTTCATTAAGAACGAGCAGATCAAAAAAAAGATCGCAGCAGCAGCCTTGAACCAGAATTTCATTGCAGAGGCGCCTTTAGTTATAATAGGTTGTTCTGACAGCCGTATATCCCTTAAGTATGGTGAGCGTGGAATTCACTTATATTCGATCCAGGACGTTGCAGTTAGTATAATGGGCATGATGCTTGTTGCTCATGAGCACGGGCTCGGTTCAACATGGGTTGGCGCATTCCGTGAAGATGAGGTCTCCGGGATTCTGAAAATGCCGAACCATCTGCGGCCAATAGCAATAGTTCCTGTTGGTTATCCGTCAAAGGTTCCGTATCCTCCTCCGAGGGTATCAAAAAAAGAAGCAGTGGAGGTAATAGAATGAAAATAGCTGTTAATACAGGTGGAGGCGATGCCCCTGGTCTCAATGCAGTCATCAGGGGTATAGTCCTTGCTGCATATCAGAAGGGGTGGGAAGTTTACGGCATAAAATACGGTTACCGGGGGCTTGTTGACGCTAAACAGATCATACGCCTTACCCCTGAGTATGTCTGGGATATCACGAATATCGGAGGCACAATCCTCGGCACTGCAATCAAAGGTGATCCATTTAATTTCCCTATAGAAAAATCTGATGGAACCATTGTTGAGACCGATATTTCTGACTCTGTTATCGAGAACTTCAGGGCATTGGGTTTTAATGCACTCATTGCGATAGGGGGAGACGGCAGTATGCGCATCGCGGATAAGTTCCTGAAAAAAGGCATGCCTGTAATAGGAGTCCCTAAAACCATTGACAATGACATCAGTTCCACAGATGTAACCTTTGGATTTGATACAGCAGTAAATACAGCTACTGAAGCGATAGATAAACTTCATACAACTGCAAAGTCTCATGACAGGGTCATGGTAGTTGAAGTTATGGGCAGATATGTAGGATGGATCGCCTTACATTCCGGTATATCAGGCTCAGCCGATGTTATTTTGATACCGGAAATCCCCTTTTATGTTGAGAAGGTTTGCAACAAGATAAGACAGCTTTCTCTCAGGGGACAGGAGCACGCTATTGTTGTTGTAGCAGAAGGAGCCAAACCGGTTGGAGGTGATGTAACTATTGTAGAAAATATCAAACCCGGTGATCATATCAGGCTTGGAGGAATCGGGAGAAAGATGTGCGAGGAAATCATGAAGAGAACCGGCAAAGAAACAAGGAATATAGTCCTGGGTCATTTGCAACGGGGAGGCGCGCCCACTACATTTGACAGATTGCTCTCTCTGAGATTTGGCACTGCAGCTGTAAGGTTTATTGAGGAAGGCAAGTTCGGGACCATGGCAGCGCTGCGTTCAACCGAGATAATAGCTGTCCCGATTGAAGAGGCAATCGGTGAGATGAAATCAGTATCTCCTGATTCTGACATATTACAAACAGCGAGGTCTTTGGGCATAAGCTTCGGAGACTAAAAAAGCAGGGTTCGAGGGTTCAAGGATTCCAGGGTTCCAGTTTTTATATTTCACTTGCATCCTCGACCCCTTACCACTTGAATCCTTTTAATTTTTTTGAAGTTCCTCTACCCTTTCAGCCATATCCTCGGGCAAAGGGCTTGAAAACCCAAGGTGTTCGCCAGTGATCGGATGGATGAAGTCCAGCCTCTCTGCATGAAGCATCTGCCTCGGAAACATTATCTTTTTCTGAGCCTTAACCTCAACCTCAACCTTTTTTCCATACGTCTTATCTCCGAGCACCGGATGTCCTATCGAGGCAAAATGGACCCTGATCTGATGCGTCCGGCCGGTACCGAGTTTTGCTTCAATTAATGCCGCATGATTAAATCTCTTCAACACCTTCCATCCTGTCACAGCCTCTTTACCCCTCCTGACAGAGGTCGACATCTTCTTCCTGTCAGATTCAGAACGGCCTATCATCAGAGCTATCTCACCTGCATCTTCTTTGAAATTTCCATAGATCAATGCAAGATATCTCCTATTAATCGTCCTTTGTTTAAACTGGTCGGCAAGGTTATAGTACGCCGCATCATCAAGTGCTACAACCATCAGACCTGATGTATCCTTATCAAGCCTGTGAACGACACCGGGCCTTAACGGACCGCCAATTGCAGCAAGTTTATCACAGTGATACGCGAGAGCATTCATGAGCGTGCCCTGACTGTGGCCGGCAGCAGGATATACAACCATCCCTGCGGGTTTATTCACAACAATGAGGTGTTCATCCCTGTACAAGATGTCTATCGGTATATTTTCAGGAATAAGACCTTCATCTTGCTTTTCGGGAATGTTCAGGGAGATAAGGTCGTTTGTCCTTATTCTGTAGTTCTGATTGACAGACTTATCATTTACAAAGACATTGCCCTGTTCTATGAGCTTCTGTATCTGCGAGCGCGTAATCCCTGTTTTCCCCGCAAGAAAGATATCTATCCTCTCACCTCCTTCTGACGGTTCAACGATTATGTTACGAATGGACATAGATATTCATTTTTCAGAAGATTCAAATATCATATTGCAGGTAGAGTTATCATAAAAGTTGTCCCTGAATCGGGTGATTCTTCTTTTGTTTTCGTCTCAAACGTAAGACTGCCGCCATATTTTTTGACAATCGCATAAGAGACGGTGAGACCGAGGCCAGTGCCCTCCCCCACCTTCTTCGTTGTAAACAGCGGATCGAAAATCCTTGCTCTATGTTCCGGCTCGATTCCGGACCCTGTATCTGAAATCCTTATCTCAATATTCTGCCCGCCTTCTGTATTTATGGATCTCGTTTGTATTGTAAGTCTGCCGCCTCCTTTCATAACAGGAACGGCATTATTCATGATATTGAAGAAGACCTGTTGTAACTCATTAGGGTCTCCCCTCACCATGGGCAATGATTCTCCCAAATCTTTTACTACAGAGATGTTATGAAGAGATAAGGTATTCCCTTTCACAGCGAGCAGTTCCTCAATATTTTTATTAACATCCACGTCTTCTTCCCTGTGCTCTTTATATCTGACAAAGCTTAAGAGATTTTCTACGATCCTCTTGGCATTATTCCCCTGCTTTTGTATGGTCTTAAGGATGTCATAGGATTCCGGATTCTCAGAAAACTTTTCCATTAACAAATCTGTAAAACCCAGTATTATTGCCAGAGGATTATTGATCTCATGTGCAACACCTCCAGCAAGGGTACCGATAGAAGCAAGTTTCTCTGTATTAAACATCTGTTCTTCCAGTTTTTTCCTCTCTGTAATATCGATAAGAGACTCAACAGTCCTCTTTGTTCCAGGGATAACAGAAATACTCAAAAGAACGTTTCTTATCCCCCCCTGTCTGTCAATAAAACGCGCCTCATAATTGACCGGTACAGCCTTGGGATCAACTCTGCCTGTGTAGTGATATTCCTTCATCTTCTCCAAATCATCCTTATCATAAAATTCTGTCCAGCTTTTCTTACCCTCAATTTCCTCCCGTGAGTAACGTGAGAGTATTTCAAATTTTGTATTGACTAACGATATCATTGTGTCTTCCTCAACAATAATCGTCGCATTCCCGGTATTTTCGAAAACAGTCCGGTATTTTTCTTCCGATTCGCGCAGTGCCTGCCGGCTCTTTATCCTCTCGATGAATCTGCCCAGATGTTTGGCTACTGCATCGAGGAGATTTCTTTCTTCCTTTAAGAAAGGCCCCTCATCCACAGGGGGGTTCTCTTCTAAATAATAGACTTCAACAGTTCCGACCTTTTCGCCGTCTGCAAAGATACTGCTTTGCTGTTTCCAGATAGTTTCTGTGAAGTTTGTTGTTTTCGCTTCCTGCTCATCCAGGGTAATCCGTGCGCATGTTATTTCCGGATACCGCCAGCCAAAAGGTATACGATCAACAGATCCCTGCAGCACCTCGTCCAGCAGAATATTTCTCTTATCGGTGAGCTCAGAGATGCTGTAAAGACAGTTTATTTCCTTAACCCTTTCCCACAGATCGTGCGTACGATCCTGAAGTATTGCCTCAGCGTGCTTGCGTTCAATAATTTCTTTTGATATGCTGTCAATCATTTCATTTGTCACTTTTTTAAGAGCCTCAAGGAGTTCTATCTGTGATCCCCCGGATACTCTTGCATCCAATTCACCTTTTGAAACCTTGTGCAAAATATCAAAATGTTCGGCAAGCTCTATGGCAATCTCATGAGACAGGTTAACGATTTCACCAATTTCCTCAGCAGTAACATTAACGAGGTGTTTTAATTTATTGATCAACTCAACTCTTGATTTTTCAGAGACCCTTACCGTCGGGTCCCCGGAGGCTATCTTTTTTAATGCCTCGAAGACCTCGGAGAGGCCGATGGCCAACTCCATACTCATACCCCGCAGTTCTTTGTCTCTTTTATTGATAATCTTACTGTATTCCTTAAATTGCTTATCAACAACTTTCAGGGTTGCTTTCATTGCAGCAACATCTTTGTTTGCCGCAAAAACCTTGCATCCAATACACAATTCTATTTTCTCCAAAAATTTCCCCTGAATTTCATTCCGGCAGTGAGTTCCTGAAAACAGCCAGCATCTGAGATTTCTTGATTTATAAGCCGAACAATCCTTTTGCTCACATTTAAAGACTTCCCAGCATTTCAGCCTTGCTGATTTTTGCGTATTTGCCTCTTTCTTAACGCTCTGTTTTTGTCTTTTCATTTTCGTTGTTGAATTTTAAAAATCTGCCTTTTCAGTCCTATAATCTATAAGTTAATCTCTTCAACACCTTCCATCCTGTCACAGCCTCTTTACCCTCCTGACAGAGGTCGGCATCTTCTTCCTGTCAGATTCAGAACGGCCTATCCTCAGAGCTATCTCACCTGCTTCTGACGGTTCCACCGTAATCTTATCGATAATAAAGGGGATGTTCATAAAAAATAAAGTCGTATACTACACTTTCTAATTATTTCAATAACTTAGTTTAACTATATTCAATTCTATTATATACCCAAAATGCAGGCAGATGAATCAGAATATGTCGTATTTTTTTGTAAGATTTTGGAGGTGTATACTGTAGGAATTGTTCTTACAGAGGTTAACCAACAAATTCTTCTAATCTTTAGCACATTCCACTTTTCACAGAAGCAAATGTTTTTGTGTATAACCCGAAAATTTAGTTAGTTTCTTTCGGGAATCGATAGACAATAATTAAAGATATGACCTCATTTCTTTTCATTCACTTTAAAAATACTAAAGTATAGAGAACCCAATATCTTTAAGATATTCAAAGGTAGCATCATAAAAAAGAGGGTTACGTGTTGGGTCTTCTGAATCACCAGGAGGAACTACAATTACCATACCTTGGCGAGCACGGGTTAAAAGAACACGATAGGCATTTTTGAGATAGTTCTGTCGCATATTTTTCCTAATATGCTGCCAATGGTTACCGTGAAAAGACCAGTGCTCCCAGCTTTTTGTAGAATAGCGAAAATCAGCATCCCATGTAACGCACACCCAGTCAAGTTCCAGCCCTTGTATATCAAATTCTGTGGCAACATCCTCAAGATAATACGATGAGCGCACATCCTCCTTGCCATCAAGGAACCAGTGAATTGGGTCCATGGGAGATTTCACATCAATTGCATGAGGTTTTAGTCGTTCTGCTTGTGAGGAAACGACAATTCCATAGCGTTCCGATCCTCGTGCATGTTTTTTCAGCCACTGTTTGGCTTTTGCAAGATCACGCGTAATGACTATCGGATACTTATCTTTCACTTTCTTGTGCGTTTTTTGAGCTTCTTCAACATCGAGATCAAGCAGTTGTTTAACCAAGAGTGATACATGCTCAGCTCGGAAAGAACGCATCGAAACAGCAAGATGTAGTTCTTCTTTGTAGTTGACGTTTTCTCTGGATTCAATTTGTTTTAAAACATCCTTTGCACCATATTCACTATCGGTTAGGTGTGGAGAAATATATATATGCCAATTATGAAAAGATCGATTCAACGATTCAATCCATTCACCAATTCCTGCCTCGCCAGTATTGATTTCCTGGCCACCTCCAACAAGACATACGATTACGGCCCAATCGGGCTGACGATCAAGACAAGAAATAAGGAATTCTGGCTCAGAGTGTTTAAAGCCTGGAGTATCTTTTTTTCGACGCATGAATGAAGAAGTTTGTTCAACATTCCAAGCGCGCTGGGCTTCATCAAACAAAGTAACATGCTCTTTGGGTGGATTTGGGTCGCGAAGACATTCATCACGAAATTCATGAACGTTCTGGATAAATGCTTTAACTTTGCTACGTGCTTCACCAATTTTGATCTTTTCGCCATATTCCTGACCACGTCGAACCTTGTCCCGAGCAAGTGCTTCATGGAGAATTCTAACAAGAGGGCCGTTTCCGGAAAGAAAAACGCTATATAGGTCATCTGATGGAGAGATGTGTTTTGTCGCGATATTCAGGCCAACGAGTGTTTTTCCAGAGCCAGGCACGCCAGTTACAAAGCAGATTGCTTTACAAGCATTGTCCTTTGATATGCGAATAATATCAGAAATCGCATCGGATGTTTTGCTCAAATTTATCGCTCCAGCATCACTGCGCGATATTTCAGTAACCAAATGGTTATTGTATAAAGCCGTTGCTGCCTCGATGATTGTTGGAGTAGGGCAATACCTCCCGCTCTCCCACTGTGCTTGATCAATGTCATTACCGTCAGCAAGTGTTAGAGCATTTTCTATCACTTCGCTGAGAAGATCAACATTGGTTTTAATTGGATCAAACAGTTTGTCATTTTGTGGTGAGAGAGCGATTATGGGTTCGACATTTGTTGCTTCTGTGGCTATTAGAACTGGAACTATGTACTGCTTGTGGCTTGTGTCATGAAAGTTTTTCAAATCCAATGCATAGTCCCATACCTGGTCAATCGCATATGTCAAAAAATCCTTTTCGCCTACCTTAAATTCAAGGACAAAAATAACTGGCCCAATGATAAGGACAACATCAATACGTCGACCCATGCGGGGAATGGAGTATTCAAAATAGATTGTCCCTTGCCGCGGCGACAAAATTTTGCGCAGGATATTTATTTCTGATAGCCAGGCATTACGTTGAGTTTGCTCTAAGGAGAAATCACTGTGTAATGCAAGTTTGCCAAGTATTTCCTCAGTTGAGGTTTTTAAATAAATTGCAATAGAATCAGAGTAATAAGCGCGCTTAATTATCACTTAAACAGTATTCACTTTATGATTTCTTTCTGACATACATATTTGTACCAGTAATCCTAAATAATTGCAATCCATTAAACACATTGAGTTGCAGGTGGAGGCAACAAAAAAAGAGCTGTCTTTTTTAGACTATATCTTATACCTTACTATAATTGACATAATGACATATTGACAATATGCTGAAAACCTGTTATTTTAATTGAAAAGAAAGGATATAGACATGCTGGTTACAATTGATAAAAGAGGGAGCATCAACCTTCCTTCAACAATTAGAAAGGAAACGGGTCTTGATATAGGAACGCATCTGGATATTGAAGTTCTTGAGGGCGGATCGATCGTATTAACACCTGTCGCGATTTATCCCACTGTGAAGTTGAATGAAAAAGGGCTCAAAAAGCTTGCAGAGGCACGCAAGAGTGGCACAGTAAAGATGCCGGCACTATTGGCGAAAAAGATAAAGAATGCCCGAACTGACGCCGACTAAGCTTTTTCTGAAAGACATTGATGCTTTTGTATCAAATCGGCCTGTTCAAGGGAAGATACTCAAAGCCTTAGCCTTTCTTCAGGAAAACCCGTTTCACCCCGGGTTGCACCTCGAGAGGATCATCAATGATCCAACCGCTTGGTCCGTTCGGGTCGATAGACGATACCGCATCTCCATTGACCCTAAGGCGTACCAAAGCTCTGGCACACCAGACTGGAATGGAGGAATTATCCTTCTTCGGATACTTGACCACGACGACTTGTACAAAAAGCCCAGATAAGGTCGCAAAATACGACCTTAGAGATTCTGCTGAAACCTATCCTGAATATTCTCCGACCCAGAGTGCATCAAGAAATTCTCTATATGGCAAAACCGTCAGCCCTTCAAAGGTCCGCGCACGGGATACGTTCAGCATCCGAAATGGGGTCAGGTCTTGTTTCTTGTATCACGCAATTTTCTGTCACATCCATTTTTCCTATCCTCAAACTCACTGACTATCGCTATCCTATAGTATTCTGAAATAACGGATTAATGAGATACATTATGTCATCAAGTTCCCATTTCGCATATTATTGTGAGACACCTCAGTCTTCTTATGCATCCTTTTCTCTACCGAAACCGATTGTGCCTTTCTTAGGTACAGTAGGCGACACCAGCTGCCGAATGGCGTCAAAGACAACCTTGAATTGAGAATCATATTTCTTTTCCATGTCGGCGAGTTTTCGGGCGAGGTCTTTATGGGTCGAGAGCATTTCACGCAACTTCACGAATGCCCGCATAATCTCGATATTGACCTGAACAGCACGTTTACTGCGTAGGACACTCGAAAGCATAGCAACGCTCTGTTCGGTGAAGGCATATGGGTTAGCACGGCGAATACCACCCCAACTTGAAGTCACAAATTGTGACTTCAAGTTCACACACCTCCGAAATGGGGTCAGGTCTTGTTTCTTGTATTCCGCATTTTTCTGTCACATCAATTTCCCCCCTACTCAAACTCACTAACTCCCACTATCCATAGTATATTGAAACATGAAATCTTCAGGAAAACGGTTTATATTTATTCTGACCTGCCTTTTCAGTTGTTTGACCTCAACACCATAAAGTTCGGCCAAATCGCTATCCAACAATACTACTCTCTCAGGTTGTTAAACTCATCTACCGTTATATTTGAATCAGAAAGGATCGATTTGAAGGTCTTTCTTTTTAAGTTTTTTCCTTTGTGAACAGGCACAACAGTTCTTCTTTTATCGGAATCGCGGTAATAAATGGCATGACTGCTCCCAGACTGTCTTCTGAAACGAAACCCGATCTTTTGCAAAACTTTTATGACTTCATCTGAAGTGACAGCCGGAAATTTGGGACTCATACTGATACTTTGAGTGTTGTAATTGTAAATTCATCATCTGGAATTGACTCGCCTTCTGCTTTGTAATCTTCTATAAAGGCGTCTATCGCTGCCCTCATTTCGCTCAGGGTTTCTTCGTATGTCTCCCCTTCAACATGGCACCCCGGGAAGGCCGGACACATAGCAAAATAGCCGCCTTCTTCACACGGTTCGATGATTATTGTAAATCTGTATTCCCTTTTTTCATCCATTTCATGTCTCCCTTTATCTTCTGGTGTTCCATATTATCCAAATCCTTTAACAGACTTCTTATCAATTATACATTTAACAATCAGCCAAAACAATTTTATTTCTTTTTTACCTTATGCTCCACCTGTGTGCATAATCCCTGGAGCATCTGAAATTCCCACTCTGTCAGCCCTGCCCTGCCAATCAGGTGTTTGAGGTTCTTTAGGATTTTCTTCTCAAGGTTCGCGTCTCCCCGCGGGATAAATTCGAGCAGTTTGAGAATCGATTCGATCCGGGCATAAAGCGGTTCAAGTTCTTTATGCTTAATCAACACCGGCAGCTCTGCCTTATATGTCTTCTGGCTCAGCTCATAGGCCACCAGCATGACACTCTGCGCGAGGTTCAGTGAAGGAGTAGCTGGGTCCGAGGGTATTGTTATCAAAAGTCCGCATTCATCTATTTCCAGGTTGGTCAGGCCAATGCGTTCCCTGCCGAAGAGTATCGCAACCTTGTTCTTTTTGGAAACAGTTATAATCCGCCTGACGCTTTCTTTCAGCGGAACAATAAGTCCTCTCCTTCTCCCCAGCCGTCTTGTTGTCCCGATAACAAGACTCTTATCCTCAACAGCATCGCTGAAACTCTTGTGGACCTTTGCATCTTCAAGGACCGTAACCCCCTGGCAGGACATCTGTTTGGCCTCGCTGGTAAAGAAATATCCTGGATTAACCAGTTCAAGGTTTAGAAATCCCATATTTTTCATTGCACGCGCTGCAGCGCCGACATTTCCGGGCTGTTTCGGCTCGACAAGGATGAAGGAAATATTGTCTTTATAGGAGTCCATATCTCAGATGAATTTATCAATGATAAATGAAATAATAGTCAGCACAGCCGTAATCATCTGAAACTTGATCGTTCCGGCCTGTGCAGGGATGATTGCAACCGGGTCATCGTGGTTCTTCCACATAAGCTTCGAAGTTTTTATGGCGATTGGTATGGATAAAAGGATTATGAGCGCTGATACAGGATAGAGTTTAAGATAGTCGAGCAAGACAATAAAAACATAAAAAAGCATTTCTAAGGCAAGATAAACTAACCTTGCATTGGCAGTTCCCATCCTTACAACAAGATTTCTTTTCCCGGCATTCTTATCTGCCTCATAATCAGGGAATTCATTTATCCAGAGGATATTTGCAACAACAATTCCATTGGGGATCCCTATCAGAAAATATTCCGGCCTGAATACTCCGAAGTTGATATAGCCTGTTCCAAGTGTTATCAGAGGACCAAAAGCCAGAAAGATTATCAGTTCCCCAATACCTCTTGACTGGAAAGAAAACGGCTTTATTGAATATAGGATGCCGCAGAGTCCGCCGAGAGTCCCTATCAGCAATACCAGGGGACGATTTAAAATGATGAGCAATATCCCTGCTGCAAATGCAAGGACGAAAAGTATGACCGACATATAGAGGAAGGTCTTTCTGGTTAAGATATTTTCGAGCCTGCTCCTGCTTCCGCCGCTGAAAGGCGTGGGAAATCTGTTTATCCTGTCACTCTCATCCCAGTCGAAATAATCATTGAGGGTATTCGCCCCTAAGTGAAGAAAGCAGACACCAAAGATTCCCAATAAGGCATTTATGGGGTGGAATTCGCTCCCATACACCCAGCACCAGACAGAGCCTAATATGGCAGGCAGGACTGAAGCAGACACAAAGGGAAGTCTCGTTCCCATGATATACGACTTATTTCTTGAGATAACCTCAACAGACATCGGTTCCCTTCCCATTTAATCAACAAGATTATAACAGATTAAACACTCAATTTCCCTACTTGCCAAGGAGGTGATTTATAAAGTAATCTAACTGTCACTAATAATATTTCTTTGCAGAAAGGAGATCCTATGGAATCGTTTTCCCTCAATAAAAGTAAGACCGCATTATTAATTGTCGATATTCAGGACAGACTTGCGGCAGTCATGAAGCACAAGGAGGCAGTCGTAACCAATTGCCTGCACCTTATAGAACTCTCGAAAATGCTCAATATACCGATAGTTGTAACCGAGCAATATCCAAAGGGACTCGGACAGACTGTAGAAGAAATAAGGAAAGCTTTGCCGGTATATCAACCTATTGAAAAATTAACCTTCAGCTGCTGTGATGAAGCAGCATTTATCAATGAAATCAAAAATCTCAATAAAAAAAATATTATCTTAACCGGGATGGAAACCCATATCTGTATCCTTCAGACCTGTATCGGACTTTTGCAGAACGGCTTTAATGTTCATCTGGTTAAAGATGCGGTCTGTTCAAGGTCGAAAGAGAACTGGAAAACTGCATCTGAATTCATGCGTGACGCCGGTGCTGTCATAACCTGCACAGAGACAGTTTTATTTCAGCTATTGAAGATTGCAGGGACAGAAGAGTTTAAGGCAATTGCAAAAAGGATAAAATGAGCGAAGATTGGGTTCAGATTTTGGTTACCTATGATACTCTTGAGGCAGAGATTATTAAAGACCTGCTTGAAAGCGGTGGGATCCCGGTAGTTTTAAGGTCATCAAAAGTGTCTCCTTACCCGGTAAATATCGGCAAAATGGGTGAGATTAAGGTTTTGGTAAGAAAAGAGGATAAAGAGACAGCAGAAGATGTGATAAAGGGAAGCGATGAGGATAATCCATTGCCGGAATGATTATTTAATCCAGATATCTGACTTTCATCTCAAACGGTTGTTTTTGTGGTCCGCTGCTGGGTTTGGCAGCATAACCAACAGGAACCACAGCCATAAACTCTCCCCTGGGCTCTCCAAGAAACTGAAGCGCTTCATCCTTGATTAAGAAAAGTATACCGAGCCAGACAGTTGCAAGTCCGAGTGATGTCGCAGCCAATAACAGATTCTGAACTGCTGCTGCAGAACTCTGTATTTCCATCGTCCTGAAGAAATCCTTTGCCATTTCCTTTTCGACTTTAAAAAGTTGGGTGCCGTGCTCAATCAGGGCTCCGGTATTCGCCACTGCGATTACCACCGGCGCGCTCATGATACTTCTCGCAGCCATGCGAAGCAGTGCAGATGACGGTTTGGGAAAATCGCCTGCCCTTGATGTAATGAGATGTGCCAGTTCCTGTTTTTTACCGTCTTTTATGACAATGAATTTCCAGGACTGCTGGTTGTGCGCAGAAGGCGCTTCATTGGCTGCCTGAAGCAATATTTTTATCTGATCATCAGAAACTTCCTCACCTGTGAATGTCCTGATACTATGGCGGTTCCTGATAGTTTTCAGTGTATCATTGAGGGAAAAAGCTGAATCAATGGACATTTTGTATCCTGCCTAAACCCGCTTATTGCAGATAACTTCTTAAAACCCTTTGATCGCAGCCTTGGCAAGCTCAAGAAGGTATGTCGGCCAAACACCTATAATAAGAACAGCAGCTGTTGTAATGCCCAGGGCTATGCCATTCGAAAACGAGGTTGTGAGGGTTACAGTGGTCTTCGGCTCTCTCATATACATGTACATGATAATCCTTAAATAGAAGAAAGCGGATATTGCGCTGAAAATAACGGCAACGACAACAAGCCATGTGTAGCCTGCATTTATCGCGCTCATGAAGATATATAACTTACCGATAAACCCTGCTGTAGGTGGAATGCCAGTCAAAGAGAACATAAAGATCAGCATAAGGACTGCTGCCAGAGGATGGGTCTTTGAAAGACCTTCGTAATCAGATATGTTGTCGCCTTTGAACCCTTCACTCCTGAGCATAATGATTACGGCAAAGGCGCCGATATTCATGAATGCATAGATCATGAGATAATTCATCGTACTGGCAAGCCCCTCATTGTTTGCTGTTATGATACCAAGGAGGGCATATCCTGCATGGGCAATTGACGAGTAAGCAAGCATTCTCTTGATATTTGTCTGGGATAAGGCAACGATATTTCCAACGGCCATTGTAAGTATTGCTATTGGAATCAGTATCGCAGCCCAATCAGCCTTTACCGAAGCAAAGGCTATCATAAAAACCCTTCCCAGAACTGCAAACCCTGCGGCCTTTGGTCCAACTGACATGAATGCTGTTATTGATGTTGGAGCGCCCTCGTAGACATCAGGCGCCCACATGTGGAACGGTGCAGCAGCGATCTTAAATCCGAATGCTACAGTCAGGAATATGACAGAGAGCAGGAGCGAAGAATTATCAGTAAGATCTCTTGCACTGATAAAAGCGGCTATTGCCCTTAGATCAGTTGTTCCTGTCAGGCCGTAAACTATTGATATACCATACAGCAGGAATGCAGATGAAAAGGCGCCGAGAAGGAAATATTTCAGGGCAGCTTCATTCGATTTAATATCATGCCTGTTGAAACCTGCAAGAACATATGTGCTCAGGGCCATCAGCTCCAGACCTAAATAAAGCACTATAAGGTCACCGGCAGATGCCATAACCATCATGCCGATTGTCGAGAATAGAATGAGGCTGTAGTATTCTCCGTAATTAACCTTCTCTACAGCAATGTACTTAATGGATATCAGAATAGTTAGAATGACATTGATAAAAAAGATGAGTTTAAAAAACGTACTGTAACCATCAGAGATAAACATTGTACCGAAAGTCGTACCTGACGGACCAAAAAGCGTTAATGACACTAATGCCACACCTGCTATGCTTATCAGTGCAACTACTTCCTTTTTCTTTATCAAGAGATCGAGAAGCATAACTATCAATGCAAAGGCAGTCATTGCAAGTTCAGGCATCATTGGTGTCAGATCAGGAAACTGAAAATTCATTTGACTACCCCCATAATAGTTTTAGCTATATTCATCTCCTGCACACCGCCTGTATTCAACCTCTCGATAAGATGCTGGACCGTTGGATGCATGAAATCAAGAAAAGAATCCGGATAAATGCCGATCCAGAACACAAGAAAAATCAGGGGGATAAGGATGATCGTTTCCCTTACGTCCATATCAACAAGGCCGTGAAGCTTGGGATTTACTTCCAAGAAGAATATCCTTTGATAGAGCCAGAGCATGTATCCCGCGCCGATGATAATACCAGTGCATGCAAGCACACCGGCCCACTGGTTTGCCTTAAATCCGCCAAGGAGGATGAGGAATTCACCGATGAACCCGTTCGTTGCAGGAAGTCCGATGGATGCCAGTGTAAACACCATAAAGAACGCTGCAAATATAGGCATTTCTGTTGCAAGCCCTCCGTAATCCGCGATCTTCCTTGTATGTGTCCTGTCATAGACAATTCCGACTGACAGGAAGAGTGCGCCTGTCACAATACCATGGTTGAGCATCTGGAGGATTCCGCCCTCAAGCCCCTGAATATTCAGGGCAAAGATTCCGAGTGTGACAAAACCCATATGGCTGACGGAACTGTATGCAATGAGCCTCTTTAAATCAGTCTGTGCAAGGCATATGACAGCGCCATAAATAATTCCTATTACTGAGAGCGTCAGCATTATCGGGGTCATTGCCTGTGAAGCATCGGGGAACAACGGGAGTGAAAATCTGAGGAAACCGTATGCACCCATCTTAATAAGGACTGCAGCAAGGATTACTGAGCCTGCAGTAGGGGCTTCAGTATGTGCGTCCGGCAACCATGTGTGAACCGGCCACATCGGAACCTTTACGGCAAACGCCGAGAAGAAGGCCCAGAAGAGCCATACCTGCATGGTGAAAGGATATGTTTTTGTCATTAATTCAAGGATGTTAAAGGTCTTTCCTGCGTACAGATAGAGCACGATAATACCAACAAGCATAAACAGGCTGCCGACGAGCGTATAAAGGAAGAACTTTATTGCAGCATATATCCTGTTCGGACCTCCCCAGACTCCGATAATCAGGAACATTGGTATCAGCATTGCCTCCCAGAAGATATAGAAGAGGAAGAAGTCCAGAGAACAGAAGACCCCGATCATGAATGAGGTCGTAAGCAAAATTGATATATAGAATTCTTTTACCTTTGTCTTTATTGATTCCCACGATATGAGAACGCAGAGTATTGCCGTTAAAGTCGAAAGCAGGATAAATAAGACGCTTATCCCGTCAATTCCAATGAAATAATAGATGTTCCAGTCCGGTATCCACTTGAACTTCTCGACAAACTGCATTTTATGGGTAGACTTGTCAAACATTGTAAATAAAGGGACCGATAAAAAGAATGTCGCAATGCTTGTTCCAAGGGCAATCCACCTTGCAAGTGATTCCCATGACCTTCTGCTAAGGAGAATGAGAAGGGCGCCAAGAACAGGCAGAAATATGACTGTGCTCAGGATCGGATAACTCAGTTGATTCATGATTACCTGTTGTTCCATTTTTCTCCTACCGTAACAAGAGTACCAGTGCGATTATGAAAAACGCACCGGCAGCCATAAATATTCCATAATGCTGTGCCAGTCCTGTCTGAACCTTCCGGAGTTTTTGGCTGAACCAGCCGATTGCCCCTGGCACACCATTGACAAGACCTTCTATAATCTTTGCGTCAGTAATTCCAACAAGAACTTTATCTGCAATCCATAAGGTTGGTTTAACAATAGTATAGTTATACAGTTCATCAATATAATATTTATGGTAAAGCACATTATAGATTAGACTAAACTGCTTTGAAATCTTCTCGGGCAAATCTGATTTCCTGAGATACATGAATGCCGCAAGTGCAATCCCGAAGAGTGCGATAGTCGTTGATAATCCCATAACAGTCCATTCCTCTGCATGGGTGCCATGAAATTGCGGATGGCCGACTACAGGTTTCAGGAATTCAGCAAAATGTGCGCCCCCGCCGAGAATCGGTGGAATACCAACCCACCCTGCTGCAACTGCACCGATTGCAAGGATCATTAAAGGTATGGTCATAATCTTCGGCGACTCATGGAAATGGTGCCCTCCATGAGAATCATGTCCGCTACCATGCGTACTGTGGGAAGATCCATGCGAGTTGTTCCCATGAACCTCTTCTGCATGATGCACTCCACGGTTTTCTCCATGGAATGTCAGGAATATTAGTCTGAATGTATAGAATGGGGTAAGGAATGCAACTGCTGTTCCCATAAGCCAGACCAGTGTTCCGACAGGGGTGTGTGCTGCATAAGCAGACCAGATGATTTCGTCCTTGCTGAAGAACCCTGCGAACCCCGGCACACCGCCTGCACTGAGCGCAGCAAGGATAAAGACAGCGTAGGTAATCGGCATGTATTTTTTCAATCCGCCCATTTCCTGGATATCGTTCGTATGCACGGCATGGATAACACTACCGGCAGCAAGGAAGAGCAGCGCCTTGAAAAATGCATGGGTATATAGGTGGAAGATACCTGCAGCATAAGCGCCGACTCCGCAGGCAAGAAACATGAGCCCGAGATGGCTGCATGTAGAATAAGCGATAATCCTCTTTATATCATTCTGGGTAACGGCAATCGAAGCAGCAAACAATGATGTAGTAGCACCGACAATTGCCACCGTGTTCATTGCTATTGGAGAAAGGTTGAAGATCGGGCTGCACCGTGCAACCATAAAAACACCGGCGGTAACCATTGTTGCAGCATGGATCAATGCGCTGACAGGTGTCGGTCCTTCCATGGCATCAGGAAGCCAGACATGGAGCGGGAGCTGGGCAGATTTTCCGACAGCGCCGCAGAACAGAAGCAGCGCGATCAGGGTCGGAAGGTCAACATTCCAGCCCAGGAAGTTTACTGTTTTGCCTGCCATGATAGAAACATTGGAAAATACATCTGCATAATGGAGCGTACCGAAGGTCAGAAATATCATAAAGACTCCGATGCCAAAGCCGAAGTCCCCGAATCTGTTTACAATAAAGGCCTTTTTACCGGCATCTGCCGCTGACTTTTTATTGAAATAGTACCCGATAAGGAAGTATGAGCAGAGGCCGACCCCTTCCCACCCGAAATACATAACGAGGAAGTTATTGCCCATGATGAGCATGAGCATGCAGAAGGTGAAGAGGTTCAGGTACGCAAAAAACCGGTAATACCCTGAATCACCATGCATGTATCCGACTGCATAAATATGGATAAGGGTAGCACAGGTAGTAACGACTATGAGCATGACCGCAGTCAGCGGGTCGATGAGGAATCCCACAGAGACCTTGAAAGTGCCTGAAACTATCCATGTGTAAAGGTCTGCATCAATGATCTTCCCTGCTATGACATCTCTGAGGGTAAAGAGAGAACAGACCCATGAACCTGCAACCGAGAGGACAGCAGGCCAGTGGGCATTGAAACGTGTGACCTCTTTCCCGAGCAGGATATTGATTAAAAACCCTGCGAGAGGCAGTAATGGTATTAATATGTGATAAAATTGCAATTCCATCCTATTTATCCTTTATAACTTTTACCTTTTGAGTTTTCACTGTTCCCTATCCCTGCATCTCTTTTATTTCATCCACATGAGCCGTGGCTTTATTTCTGAACAGGGCTATAACTATTGCAAGTCCTATGGCTGCCTCAGCAGCTGCAACCGCAATAACAAAGAAAGCGAGTATCTGTCCCCTCATATCCTGAAGGTAGTGGCTGAGGGCTATCAGGTTTATATTTACTGCATTCAGCATCAGTTCAATAGACATGAACATGATAATAATGTTTCTCCTTGCAAGGAAGCCAAAGACTCCGATTGCGAAAACTACCATACTAAGCACCATATACCAGCTTAACGGGACCATTAAGTTTTCAGCCTCCTTTTTGCAAGTACTATAGCGCCGATAATCGCGACAAGAAGTATGAGTGATGTTATTTCAAAAGGATAGAGGAATTCCGTATACATCAATTTCCCTAAAATCTTTGCATGTGTTTCGCTTTTAATTAAATCAATCGAATAGATGCCAGGCGGTGCAGCAACGAATGATCTGAGAGACATGATGACGACCACTAACAGGGCAGCCGCAAATGTAAACCCTGTTGGCCCGGCGCCGATATATTTGCCTATCCTTAATTCATCACGAAGATTCATCAGCAAGACAACAAAAAGGAACAATACAAGTATGCCGCCCGCGTATACAATCACCTGCATTGCAGCCATGAATTCAGCATTCAGGAATAAATACAGGCTTGCGATATGGAAAAAGAGCAGCAGCATCCATAGGACGCTATGTACTGGGTTTTTGCGCGTCACAACAAGCAGGGAAAGTCCTGTTATCGCAAATGCAAAGTAAATAAAAAATAACTGTGGAATCATTCTTTTTTCCCTTTATAGACAGCCTGACCCGGAGGCGTTCCAAAATCCTCAGACAGCGGCCGCCAGAATTTATTGAAATATTCCTCGCCCTTTTTGCCGGGCATGTATTTATCCCAGTTCGATAAGAGCTTATCCTTTTTCATATATATATTT
>Ga0315278_10001847_pt1 | contig 18702 bp, 15 predicted proteins | sample YL17G06_0_MG_FD_203880 | JGI IMG/M metagenome (GOLD analysis project Ga0315278, IMG submission 203880) | Sediment microbial communities from Yellowstone Lake, YNP, Wyoming, USA - YL17G06_0 | ecosystem: Environmental > Aquatic > Freshwater > Lake > Sediment | place: USA: Wyoming | collected... | reverse complement strand
ACAACTACCAGTTCTTGCCCTTTGGGGAATTGCTGGTTGGCAACGAGGCGCTACCCAATCCGTTCACGTTCATCGGCAAGTATGGCGTCATGGAGTCGGCCTCGCTCTACTCGATGCGGGCCCGGTTCTACGATCCGCGGGCTGGGCGGTTCATCAGCCAGGACCCGCTGGGGATCGGCGGCGGGAGCATAGGGCTGTACGGGTATGCGGCGAATAATCCGGTGTCTTTGGCGGATCCGAGTGGGGAGAGATTGGTATGGAACTGCGGGCCGCAGCCCTGGAGCTCGGGGGCGAGTCACAGTTTTGGGTTGTTCATAGGGGAATCCCACGGCTGCGATGTGGGGATAAGTTGGGGGGCAAGCGCCGGATTTGACATTGGGCCAGAAGTCAAAGTTGGTCCAACTGCGCATCTGGGACCCCAGATACCCTTCCTCGGTGGCGCGGGAGTTGCTTCTGCGGGAGCAGGTTACGGAGCCAGTGCAGGCTTGTCCTGCGGCGTTTCTGCCGGCGGGTCTCTCGGCTACAGCTATAGCGGGGGCGTGGGCTGGTTCTGCGGCTGGACGTGGGTGCCGGACGGGACTCCGCCGCCGCAACCGCCAAATCCTCCGGGCGATCCGGGCGGAGGCGGGCAGCGCCCAGCACGGCGACCTGTTGATCCGAATCAGAAGATCGGCCCCGGCGGCGCCGGCGACCAGGGCTTCATCGCGGCGGGTGGGACACTGGCGTACCGGGTGGACTTCGAGAACGAGTCGAAGGCCACCGCTCCGGCGGAGATCGTCACAATCACGGACCAGCTCGACGCAGACCTAAACTGGAACAGCTTCGCGCTCACGGAGATAGGGTTCGGCGATCCTCAGATCGCTGTTCCAAAGAACAGCCAGCACTTTGAGACGGCGATTCCAGTGAGGAACAACGGCGTCGATTTCGAGGTTCAGACTGAAGCGGGGCTGCGAGCGGAAACGGGGGTGGTGTACGCAAACTTCTATTCGATCGTCCCCGGCACAGGTCTGCCGCCGGACTTCCCGGCGGGCTTCCTGCCGCCGGAGGACGGCACGGGCTGCGGCATGGGGTACTTTGCATACACGATCAAAGCAAAAGCCGATGCGGCGACTGGCACCGAGATCCACAACATCGCGCTGATCACGTTCGACTTCGCCAGCGCCATCGCTACGAACCAGGTGGATCCGCACGATCCGAGCAAGGGCGCTGATCCTGCAAAGGAGTGCCACAACACAACCGATGCCGGCGCGCCTACCGGCCGGGTCAATGCGCTTCCGGCAACGACGCCCGTGAAGGAGCCCCAGGTAAGCTGGTCCGGCCAGGATGACGCGGGCGGGTCGGGCATTGCCAGCTATGACATCTATGTCTCAGACAACGGCGGGGCGTATACGGTGTGGCTGGACGACCTGACCGCCACGTCGGCCAACTTCCCCCGAAAGGACGGGCATACGTATGCCTTCTATAGCGTGGCGAAGGACAGCGTCGGCCATGTGGAAGCCGCGCCGACGACGCCGGATGCCGTGACCACGGTTACCGGGGCGCAGACCGTCGTCGCGGGCACCGCCGGCAACGACAGCATCTATGTGCGGATCGCGCCCGCTGATCCGGGGCTTATCGAGGTCTTCGTCAACAAGGCTTCGAGTGGCACGCCGAGCGCGACAATGGGCCTCGGCGGTACGCCGGCGCTGTCGATCAAGGCTCTGGCTGGCGATGACCAAATCACCATCGACTTCGGCAACGGCAATCCGATTCCCGCGGGCGGACTGAGCGTGGACGGAGGCGACGACAGGGATTCGCTGACAGTCGTCGGGTTACGCACGAACGACAGCCTGACGATCAACGCCAACCAGGTGCTGTTCGGATCATCGCCGATCAACCATGTGGACACTGAAAGCGTGGCTTTGGGATCGGCGGATGGCGGCAACATTCTGGTCGGCGCGCTGATGATCAACGGCTCGACCCGGCTTGGCGTGGCGACAACCGGGAGGGTGCTCCGCACCAGCAGTCTCTCGATTGTCTCCGATGGGGTGCTGGACCTGGCTGACAATGATCTGATTCTACAGGCGACGAGCGGGACGAGAAACGCGGTGTTCACGACGGTCAGCGACCTGGTCAAGAGCGCTCGCAACACGTCGCCCAAGTGGAGCGGTCCGGGCATCACCAGCTCGACAGCGTGGAACAACAGGGCGGAGACCACCGGTCTGGCGGTCGCGCTCAACGACAGAGGCGAGGGCCAAGGCCAGCTCTTTGCCGAGTTCGGCGGTATCGATGTCGATGCCAACAGCGTCCTGGTGAAGTATAGTTGGAACGGCGACCTGAATCTCGACCGGGTGGTGAACGCGGACGATTACTTCCTGATCGACTCGGCCTTCCTCGGCCAGGGCCCGTCTTTGGCGACGAAGCCCCGGCCGGTCGAGGCGCCGGCAGCCAAGGCCGCGGACGAATCGGGAGCAGACACGCTGGTTCTCCGAGCGAGTCAGCCGAACACCGGCGTGTTTGCCACGAGGGAAGGCAATTGGCTAAGGGATCTGCTGGCTGGCGAAGAGAGCATCCTTGGCATGGCGGAGTGATGCTGGCGAACAACGGCACGGGACACGCGAGAGCGGGCGACGTGGGGTGGATCGCCGCGATTCGCTCTGCGTGTCATGGGGCGCGCAAAACCGCGTATGGTCAGAAGACTCGGCCGAACCGCAACTGACGGCACCGATTGCGATTGAGGATGACCAGCGAATGTCCGTCTGGGGCTGGTTGACAGACGTCAGGGGTCTCTGATGCTACTGTTTTTGCTCCACGACCGGCATCGGATACACCATGAGCTTCCTCCTGCAACCCTGGCAACTCCTCGTGGTCATCCTGATCGGCTGGCTCAATCGCCAACGGGTGGCAGCGAAATGGAATTACAGCAACCGTCGGAAGCCGAAGCCGGGGCGGCCGCCGGTGTCTGATGAAGTGACCCAACGGATTCTGCGGATGGCCCGGGAGCATCCGACCTGCGGCTATGACCGCATCCAAGGCGCCTGAGCCAATTGGGGTCATCGCATCTCCGACACCACCGCGGAAGTGCGGCCCCCCAAGAGCGGGTCACGTATGACCTGCTGTTCGTGATCGATCTGGCCAGCCGCGGTGTTCACCTGGCCGGCGGCGCCACGAATCCCACAGCGGATGGGATCAAGCAGATCGCCAGGAACCTCACCGATCCACTGGACGGGTTTCCACGCGACAAGCGTTACCTGCTCATGCACCGGGACAGCAAGTGCGGCGAGGCCTTTCGCCACCTGCTCGAGCAAGCCGGTGTTCACTGCGTGCGGCTACCCGCTCGATCACCCAATCGGACGCCCCACATCGAGCGGTGCATGCGGACCCTCAAAGAGGAATGCCTTGATCGCATGATCCTCTTTGTCGAGAACTTCCTGCAGAAGGCTACACATCAGTTCCTCGCTCATGATCACCGAGAACGCAATCATCAGGGGATGGACAACCGGATCCTTGATGCGGGCGAGGAGGTCGGGCAGTTGCAGGGCGAGATCCGATGCCGCCAACGGCTGGGCGGAATGCTGCGGTCCTACGATCGTGAAGCTGCGTGAGCGGCATAGCGGTCTTGGCCGCCAAGGAGACACCGGGAACCGTCATGTTCGAATGGCTGAGAACACGGGTGGTCAACTGGCTTGGGCGCCGGCAGCAACGGCTAATCGATGTCTTGCGGGCAGAGCATCGCGCCTTGAAGGCGAAGCGGCTGGAGCTCAACGGCCCCAAGCCGATCCGCCTCTCTGCCGAGCAACGGAAGACCAGGTGGCCGCGGAAGCTGATCCTGCGGCTTGCTCCTGAGAACCCCGGCTGGGGCGTTCGCCGGATCGTGGGGGAACTGCGGAAGCCGGCAATCACGCCCGGCCGCAGTTCGGTGCGTCCGGTACTGGTCCATGAATCCCTCCCGACGCCCGCCCGAATCCCAAACCCAGGTATACCTTATGGATCAGGAAACAGCCTTCTGCGGACGCGCCATGATTCCTCCAAGCGAGCGACATACTGGTCGCGGAGTTGGCGGGAACTGCTTTGCACGGCATCACCATCCAGATGCTCGGCGAGCCACAAACACAACTCGCACCGGCTGCGGACAACCTGGGGGACCTGAGCCTGGATCGCGGCATCACCCCACACGTCTAGCAACCCGTTGGGACCAGCAATCCGAAGTGCATTGAGTACTATTGAATGCTCAGCACGTTCCAGTATATCACCAGGATCTTCTTCTCGATCGTTACCAATCCGTAGCGCGTTCCTGCCGCGGTTGTACACCTCGCCAATCGCTCCTGAACAACAGGGATACACATCTCCGTTAGGGTAGATGGTGATCTCAAACACAGAACGACACACGTCCACGCGCTCGCGATCGCCACGAGGAAACTCCGCATGGTGGCTGCGCCAACGGCCGACTGGACCAACCATGGTATATCGAACATGCTTCATATAGGGTTCCAGTATGCCACGAGCCTCCTTCTCCCACTCGGCATCGCGTCTCGTTCTGGTAACAGAGACATGCACCTCCATGGATGCTGCTGAACAGGCCGCTAGAGCATTTCTCACGCGCTCCAGGCTGACCGATTTCTGGTGGAAAGCGTCTGCACTTACAACGACGCGGCGAACACCCGCAGACTGCAGCTTCCCCACAACATCGCCGGCGGCATCTGGTGAGGTTGCCCAGAAAGCCCCGGTAGCAATGGTCGGCGTGAGCCCTGCCTCCGCCGCGATCCTCGACAGCTCCAACACCTCGTCCATATACAACAAACACTCTCCGCCGCTGAACCCCATGTCGGTACAGCCATGCCGCGCGGCCGCCTCAACCCAGGTGGCAGCCTGCGATGGGTCGCATTTTTCCTCACGATGCGGACCGCACTCATAGCAACAGTGTTCACATTCATTCGGGCATCGGAATGTGTAGATCATCGATAGCTTCCTGATACCTGTTCCCGAGAAGGGAGCATACTCACTGCCATTGCCTGCGCAGGTCCTCTGCGCACACTTGCAGGTCGCTAACGATGTCGGTGTTCTCGCCACTTCCACTGTTTCAGTAATAATCGACATTTTGCACGGTCCTTTCCTCTGCTACCAGGAGCCATTTGCCAGTCGCTTCAGCCATTCCCAGCACTCATCAAACGACGACGTGCCCTGTTCGGCAACGCAACGTGCGACAATGCCCGCCACCTCCGCCGCGGCGAAACTGCTGCCCTCCGCCCAGTAGCGGCGGCCGCGAATGCGGATCATGTCTACTCCGCCGTGCGCAACAACCATCCGTTGAGGATGCTCACGGACAAAGATCGCGCCCGACCCGCCAAAATCCTCCCCTCGAACGGCGATGACTCCCGGCAGCGCAGCGGGCACAACAAGCTCATCACGGCGAGTCGCCGCGACAATCACTTTGCCTTCCGCCGCCGCGTAGTCCCGAAGCTGCCGGAAATTCCTCACCACAGCCGGATGGGACGCCGAAGCCCCGGCACTCACGTTGATCACAGTGGCATCTGATTTCAGCGCCTCGCTCATCGCCGCAAACAGTTGCTCGGGCGCCACCCTGATACCTGATGAAAACACCTGATACAGATACAGTCGTGCTTCCGGGGCCGCCCGGCGGATTCGATCGACGACGCCACATCCGTGTTTCAGTGCTTCGCTCGGCAAGTCAGCGGCACCAGGGCCGGCCTCTTCGATGGGCAGATCGTCTTGCCGCCGCCAATACGCAAGAGCACCCGCACGCGTCTCATCAACCGGACCGTCCACGATCGCGATGGTTGCCGCTCGGCCGCACCTGTTGCGCCTCAGCGGCCGCCGAGCCACGTGGCAAGCCCTTCGATATTGGTTCAGAACCGTGTTCATTTGCTCTCTACATCCATGGCGTCCTGTGTTCAACAGGCCGCCAACACTAAATCATGCAACTTCAGCCGTTGTGACTGAACGACTTGGATGTGCGTCTCCGTCAACTGATAGACCATGTCAGCGTGCTGGAGCAGGCGAGCGTCGTGGGTTGCCACGAGCACACCTGCACCGCGCGCTTTGGCCGCAAGGATCATCTGCGTAAGCCGTAACACATTGGCTTCATCCAACGCGGTAGTCGGTTCGTCCAGAAGCAGGAAATGCGACTGTCCTAAAAAGGCGCGGGCCAGACACAGCCGTTGCCGCTGCCCTGCGCTGAGGCGATCTTCCGCACCGTCCAGCGGTGTCTCCAGCCCTGCAGGCAGCGAGTCGACAAGCTCGCCAAGCCCAAGTTGCGAGAGGACGGCCTCGCGCCATTGTTCAAAGCCCGGTGCACTGCGCGCCGCTGCGGAAAGACCATATGCCAGATTATGTTCCACACTCTCCGGGAAGATGACAAGCTCCTGTGGAAGGAACGTCACCGCGTCACGGATTCGCATCGTTGCGTCTGGCACCGTGATGTCAACCGCCCCCGCTGTCGGCCTTACCACGCCGGCAAGAACGCGGAGTAGCGTGCTCTTCCCCGCTCCGCTCTCGCCGGTGATGAGAACGAGACTCCCGCTGGATACCGTTATCGCCACGTCGCGAAACACCGTCCGATCCGCGTAGCTGAAGCTCAGTCCCGACGCCACAAGTTGCGGACCGCGTTGCGCCCCATGGCTGTGCACCACAATGCCACGGCCACCCGGGCCTGTCCCCGTCCGAGCCAGATTCAGAAAGGTGTCTACGCGCTGCAAGGATACGGCAAAGTTCTTCCACTCCAGAACACACCGTACGATCGTCCCCATAGGACTCACGAGCTGCCCGAAGCTGCTAATAAACGCCACCAGACCGCCGATGCTGAGCCACCGCCAATCCAGCATCGTGACTCCAAGCACGATGATGACAACGCTTGTACCACTGAGGACGACAGTGGAATGGGCCGAAAACTTTGCACATAGGATGTCGTAGTCGATGGCCGCATCTGCCTGCGTGCGCAGCGCCCGGACGTATTCCCTCCTCTCCACCGGCTCAGTGTGGCACGCTCTGATGTACGGCAAGCACCGCAACGTTACATGGAGTCGCTGCACCACGCGATCGTAGGCCGCCCGCGTTCGGTTTGCCGTCAGGATCAGTTGCTTCCCGAAGCGCGCGGTGAGAAACCCAATCGGGACGGCTGCTGCGACTGCCACAACCAGGAGGGGCGCACAAACGGTGGACAGGTAGACCGACACCGCCAGGAAGCTCACGCAAGCTGCTGCCGCATTAGCCAACGTGACGCCCGTGAATCTGCTGATCACCTCGATGTCTTGGGTGCTGCGTGCGAGCAGTTCGCCAGCCGTGAGGCGCTGCCGCACCATCTCCGGCATCCGATACCATGTGTCGTTCAGCTCTTTCCGGCTGCGCAGCGCTACACGATTCTGGATCAGCGTAAACAAGGTTCCCGCCACGGTATTCAGCACGAATTGGCACAGCGGTACAATCGCAAGTATGACCAGCCACGTGGCAGCTGCAGACAGTACGCCATCGGTCAAGGCCGCATCAAACACGTTCCGCAATGCCATCGGAAAGGCAACAGCCGCGCCTCCCTGAGCCAAGAGCACCAGTAGCGACACAAGCTCAAGCCGCCAGTAATGCCGCAGCGCCCGCCAAAGCCAGTCAGGCCTCCGTAGACTCCTGCCCGCACGCTTGTCGTGAGATGGTCTGTTGTCTTGCACAGTCAATCCTCAAGGCGATGACCCGACGACCGCTCGCAACCCACGCGGCCATGCACCGCCGGTCCTCACTCCTTGTTTCCAAAGAAGCCGGCTAACTGCGGATCGGCCAGCCGATGATTCTTCAGCGTCAGATGAGTTCTGGTGGCCGCCACCAGGCGATCCTCGAGGTCATGTTTGAGCTGATCACACAGCTCCTCAGTCCATCCTTGTTGAAACGCTACCTGGGGACACCCGCCCATGCAGATGGGGAGGAACTTGCATGGTTTACATTGCGGCTTTTCGAGAATCGGGTCGTGCAACAGCCACTTCCGCCACACGGGATTGTGTTCATTCGGCAGTCCATCCAGAACGTGCCCTACCCGGCACCGCTCATCGCCAAGGGCCTCCCAGCATTTCGAGATCCAGCCTTCCGAGTCAATCGCATAGCTGTAACGGCTTACCAATCCGCAGTACATCGGCCTTGGTTCAGGAAAACCGGACGGTGGACGGCCGAACGGGAACTTGCTGTACACCTCCCGGAAGAGCCGGACGAACTCTGTCCTGCTGTAGCATTTATCTTTTACGCCAACGCACATATCAGTCGAAGCCGCAACCGGCGCCAGGTAGAACATCATCCGTTTCCCATTTCTGACCCCAATCAGCTTGCGGCCAACAAGGTCTGACACGAGCGCTACCGTATCATCTGGCGTTACCTCGCGATCGACATTGATTCGAATGTCAACGTCCACACGCCCATGCAGCTTGCCCAGCACCTCAAGCAGACGATCGTACGTGCCCCCCTTGCCATCGTACCGCTTCTGATCGTGAATGTGCTTCGGACCATCAAAGGAGATCTGGATGCGACGGAGCGCCATGTTGGGCTGTAGCAGGGCGCTAATCTTTTCATCGTCGAGCAAGACGCCGTTGGTGGTCACCGAGGATGACAGCTTGCACTTGGCTCGCTCGCATTCGCGCGCGATGCTTTCGTTGAGCCGCACTAAGTCAGCAAACGCCACCGTGGGCTCGCCGCCGACATACATCACCTGGACGAACTCCGCCTTGGTCTCCTCTATGCAGCGGCGGATGAAGGCCGTCACACCGTCCATGACTTCCGGGGTCATCGACTTAGCGTTCTTGAAAGCGTAGCAGTACGGACATCGCAGGTTGCACGCCATCGTGGGCGCGATGGTGAAACCAAGCCGACCACGCGATTCGATCTTCGCGGTCATATGCCGGAGTCGAAGGAGCTCCACCTCGTCGCACTCCTCGGCAACTGCAAAGCCTCCAGTTTCGAGAAGCTTGGCGAATGACCTCTCCTGCCGCCGCACGATGGGGTCATCGGAGCGCACGAGACGGTTTCCGCTCAGCGCTTCCCTGAAGACCTCAGAGGTATTGCGATCCAAGAGAAGGCTTGCCCCTGTCATTCCGTTAAACCAGATATCCATCTCGTCATTGAAGCGGAAGTCCCAATTATAGCGGCTCGGCTTCAATCCCGATTCATTAAGGCTCGAGCGACTTGGGCTGCTCGCTTCCTCACCCGTGCTGAGCGACATTGTTTGGCTCCTCGTTACAGGCACTTCATCGGCACACAATGCGCGCAGCCGCACACAAGCACGCGCACCACATGCGTGCTCGATGGCGGCCACGGCAATTCCTTGCAGATCCCCCACATCGGCTTGCCTCCCCGTCACATCACCCAAAGATGATATGTAGAATCAGCTCTATGCATTCGATCTCGAAACCTTGGCAGATGCAGAAATCCCGACAGATGGAGCAGTAGTCGCAGCAGCTGTCCCCCGCCATTGCCTCCATGCCGGTCAAACCATACGCGTCGGGCAGCGTCTCCAGGAAATCCCGGGGATGCCGCAGCCAAACCAACTCTCTCGTGTTCTCAGCGGTGATCGTAGTTTCGGTCATGATGGTGACTCCTTAAATGATCAACAATCCAGCACGGCGTATTTGCACCCTCCGTCACGACTCAAGGCGACCCACTCCCGGCGCTCGGACCGCTACTGCAGGCAGCATGGGCAGCACGTCGCTGCTGTCATCGTTTCCATACCGCTCAGACCAAACGCCTCGTGACGCCCTTCGGATAAATCGCTGCATCGAACGGATCTCGCTCCCGTTCTCCGTCGCGATCGTGGTGTGGGTCATCATGGTGAGTCCTCAAAAGATGAACAGGCCAGCACGGCGTATTCGCACCCTCACCACTCAGAGCAACGCAGGCCGGTGCCTGGATCGCTAGTGGAACAGGCAGTAATCTGAACAGATCAACTTGATGACACAAATGTCGAGCTCGTCGCAGATACAGAAGGTCCGGCAAATGCTGCAATAGCTGCAGCACGTCACCGATGCCATTAACTCCGTACCGCTCAAACCAAACGCCTCGGGCATCCCCTCGGACAAATCCCGGGGATGCTGCATCCAAAGCAACTCTCTCTTGCTTTCGGTAGTGACCGTGGTTTCGATCATGGCGATGACTCCTTACACAATGCGCGATCCAGCATGGCGTATACGCCCCATCACGACTAAGAGCGACCCACGCCCGGCGCTTAGATCGCTAGTGAATCAGGCAGAAATCCGAGCAGATCAACTTGATGACACAGATGTCGAGCTGGTCACAGATACAGAAGGTCCGGCAAATGCTGCAATAGCTGCAGCATGTCACCGATGCCATTAACTCCGTACCGCTCAAACCAAACGCCTCGGGCATCCCCTCGGACAGATCCCGCGGATGCTGCATCCAAAGCAACTCCCTTTTCGTCGTGGCTTCAACCTCAAGCATGTTCATGGCTCCTTTCTTAGATGGGGTTCGGGGGCAATACGCAAGTCGGACGGGCCGGCTTGTTCATCACTTTGTTCAGTAACCTGCACCGCGCGCCGCAACAGTAAGCAAGCTGCGTCACCGGTTCATTATCTCTTCCACTTTCGCGATGTGAGGCGCACCCCCTCGCGCTGTGTTCTGTTTCGCCTGGGCCAGCGCCTCACGCGCCTTGCTGAGCTGACCCATATTCACGTAGGCAGTTGCCAGATTCAGGTTGCCCCAGAACACAACCTGAGGATTCCGTTCAGTCTCCGCGTTGAGTTCCAGCGCGCGCCGCAGAATGTCGATCGCTTCTGGATATGAAGCAGATTGGACAAGTACCATGCCCATCCCAAGCGGCCCATATGGATTGCGGGGCTGCTGCTTGCATATGATGCTCGCGGCGTAAACGGCTGTTCGCAGATCGCCCTTTTGCAGCAGACTCTGGAGCTCGTGCAAGTCAAAGGGGGGAAGCTTCCAGGATGTCGCAGCCGGCACCTGCGGAACGGCCGCCTTCGTCCCTCCTGCGCGATCACCTGTGATGCTATCGGGAGGCTGCGAACCAGTGGATTGCGCAACCGCCTGCTCGGGCAACCTGCCATCCGTCGCCGGGCCAGGCGATCCAGCTTCGGAGGGTCGACGGATAGCTTCTGCAGCGTCAACAGACGGGCGATGGCCGATGGCGATGACATCAGCGCTGCCGATCTGCAGCGGTACACCGGTGCTCTGGCGGCCAGACTGTTGCGACCGAACAGGCATCGGAATGAGCCAGGCGGCTACAGCCGCCAGAACGCACACTCCATCCGCCACGACCCACCACACCGATGATCTGGTTCCGCTGAACATATGATCTCTTCCAACCAGCATGCGTTATTCGGTAACCCTGCCGTTCAGGACAAACTTGCTGAACACGCGGCCCCTTCGTAGCAGCGCATCAACCGCTTCGGCCTGCTTGAGCAGGCCCTGTTGGTCGCTGGGGCGACGCCGCAACTCCTCCGAAAACGCTGAGACGGCCGCTCGAGCGGAATCGTTCTCGCCGCGTGCGGAGTGCACGATGGCGACCATCTGCGTTAGCAGCCAGAAGTAGCAATCGTATGCCGGCTGGGAGTGCTCTGCGGACCTGCTCCGCAGACGCAGACCCTCTTGAGCTGTCGCCAGTGCCAGGTCCGCGTCCTGATTGATCCGCCACTGAACAAAGGCCTTTCGCACGTACGCAAAGGGATGGGCGCCAGCTACGCGATTGACCGCATCCGCCGAGGCAACGCACTGCTCTAGCCAAACGCGTGACTCCTCCGGTTTCGAGGCCTTTGTCATCCCAAACTGCATGTAGCACATGTTGCTGTCGGCCAAGAGAAGAGCGACCTGCTCCGGCTTGCTGAGGCCCTGAACCAACGAAAGCTTCAGTTCCACCAACCCGTTCCGGTCTCCGCGCTCGACCATCGCCTTGGCACGCCTGTCGAGTCGCTCAAGAGCCAATGTCGCAAATCTGGGGGCGGGAAGGGTCTCCTCGAAGTGAAGCCCGTCAAGAGCGATAGGCGGATGTGTTTCCACATCGCTTGCCAACGTCACGGCGCCCGAATTCGGCCGGCTTGGGCGTGTGGCGGGAACTGCAGCCGGAGATGGAGATATGACTGCCTGCGGCTGCTTTGGCATCAGTAAGCCCCTTGCAGCCAGCAAGGCGATGCATACCGTCATTAACGCGATGTGCCGGATCGTTCCCATAATCAGATCGTCCACTGTTTCTTGTTGGCAGTGAAGATAAGGTCTCCACCGGCGAGCGCGCGGACCATAGCTCCGGCGTGACCACCCCCACCGCCTCGGCGGGTTCAGCCCGCTGTTGCGAATCGGCTTTGCGCAGTACGGCGTAGGTATGGGCGCAGCCACAGAACCAAGTCAGATGCTCGATCGCGAACTGCCGTTGCTGCCACCTCAGTACCCCCGGGCGCACGACATGCCGCTGGGAGAACTCCTATGACACCGAACAGGACGGCTGGCCGAATCGCTCAGCTTCCTGGAAACAATTGCATTCGTGACCGCAAGCCCAACCGTCGCGTATATAGTGACCCAAACAAGCAAAGAGCCCCATGGAAAACGCCGCTTTTCCCCCTTTTTACCCGTTGGGTGTGCATAGAGCGGTCCAGACCGTCTTCGAGTGGCCAAGAGAGACTCGAAGAAGCCCCTACAACCCATAACCCGTCCGCAGGGTTCGACGATCGACCCGCGGGTTATGTCAGATCGCGACTTTGAGACTCCCAGGAACGGCTGGGCCAAGCCCCCCCCGCTTGCGTTCCACCAGCGGTAGTCCAAAATGTTGGGCACCTGTCAATGCAGAACTCATGGCCGACACGGTGGAGGGACGAACGATGCTGCCGCGATGGGTCCAAGTGCTCTTTGCCCTGCTTGCAGAAGCCTGGTCGGCTCGGCGGGATGCCCAGCTCCAGTTCCTCAAGCTCCAGATCCAACTGCTTCGCCAGAAGCTCTCGGACAACCGGGTGATCCTCTCGCCGGAGGATCGGCTGCGACTGCTGAAGGCTGGTTCGGCCTTGGGCCATGCGGTGGATGATGTGCTGGAGATCGTCAGCGTCAAGACCTGCCGCCGCTGGATTCGCCAGCAGCGGGCCGGCACGATGCCTGGTCGAGTCGGCCGGCCGAAGCGGATGACCAGGTGGCTGCGGAAGCTGATCCTGCGACTTGCTCGTGAGAACCCCGGCTGGGGCGTGCGTCGGATCGTGGGGGAACTGCGGAAGCTGGCGATCACGCCCGGCCGCAGCTCGGTGCGTCGGGTACTGGTCCATGAAGGAGTGCTTCCCGACCCGCAGCGGCATGCGCCGCGTTCGGTCGTGACTCCGTGGTGCTCGTTCATCGCGATGCACATGAACAGCTTGGTGGCCTGCGACTTCTTCTGCAAGATGATCTGGACGCCGCTGGGCAAGCAGCTCGCCTACGCCCTGGCCTTCATCCACGTGAGCAGCCGCAAGGTGTTCGTGTCTCCCAGTACCTTCCACCCCACTGGCGACTGGATGCGGCAGCAGGCCCGCAACGTCAGCATGTGGGCTCAGGAACAACACCTGCAGCTGCGCTTCCTGATCCATGACCGCGACACCATGTTCACGGCGGCGTTCGACGAGCCCTTCCGTCAGTCGGATGGTACTACGGGGGTGGTCAAGATGCCCTTCCGTGCCCCCATCGCCAACGCTTTCGCCGAGTCGTGGATCGGCCAGTTCAAGCGGGAGTGTCTCAACCATTTCATGTGTCTCAGCCTTCAGTATCTGGACCATATTGTCCAGACCTTTGTCAGCTACCACAACACGGTTCGGCGACACCAGGGGCTGGGGAATGTGCCTCCATTTCGGTACGGCCAGATGCCACCGACTGGAATTGACCCGCCGCAGGGCAGGGTCGGATCTCGGGTGGACCGCGCCAACAAGTCGCTGGACGGTCTGATGCAATACCTGCTGCCGCGACGGGAGACGATGGAGGATGTGGGCATCAAGTCGCTGTGCCTGCAGATCGGCACGGGAGCGACGGAGCCGGGGTGTAAATCGGCGTCGCGACGCCTCAAAGGGCCAAGCATGCGTTGGACCGGTAGCAACGCCGAGGCAATGCTGGGCCTGGAATCGCTGCACCAAAGCAACCTGTGGTCAACCTATTGGCAGTCCAGATCTAAAACCGCCGCCTGATAAACTGGCAGACCCTTTGCCCCGCCGCTGACGCTTTCTACTTGCTTCCCGCCCGACATTGCGGTATCTTCCTAGTAGGGCATGGGATAAGGGCTATGCATTTCCGTCACCCATGCTCGTGTTGCGTTCAGGTCAAGTGGGCCGACAGGTAGGGCCTTGGCGTGACAGACACTTACATCGCTTGATCACGAATTGGCTCGGGGCGGAGCGAGGAGACTGCGCATGTTCAGCAGAAGGATACATCGGCGAGCGAGGAAGTTGCGTTCCCAGAAGCTGGCCAGGGCGATTCGGCCCTGTGTGGCTGAGAACCTCGAGCAGCGCGTGCTGCTGGCCGTTTATGACGTCTGGGGCGACATCGCCGATGGGGCAATCTGGGCGGCCGGCGACGTGCAGCGGGTCACGGGCCCGGCTCGCGTGCCGCTAGGGTCACAGTTGACGATCGAGCCGGGCGCGATCGTGAAGTTTGAGGCGGGGGCCGGCATCGGGCTGGCGGTGGAGGGCACGGTCATTGCCGACGGGACGGCTGCGGCGCCGATTATCTTCACATCTGGTCGCGATGATACGGCGGGCGGCGACACGAACGGGGACGGGCCCTCGCAGGGCGAGCGCGGCGACTGGAGCTGTATCTGGTTCGCCGCCAGCAGCACGGGCAACCTTCTGGACCACGTGCAGATCCGGTTTGCCGGGTACGCTCCCGCCCAGCTCGGCATCGAGACGGATCAGTTGACCCTGAGCAACAGCACAATTGCCTCGGGTGCGACCAATGGCGTGCGGATCGTCAACAGCAAGCCGACGCTGACGGGAAACAAACTGGAGAACAACGCGTGGTCGGCCATCGCCATGGACCTGGCGGCCAGCCCGACGATCAGAGGGAACACCCTCACGGGCAACGGGCTAAACGGGGTGGCGTTGGATGAAGGGGTGCTGCCGGCCAGCAACATCTGGGACGACACCGATGTGGTGTATTACCTGGTGAACGGCGTAACGGTGCCGGAGGGAGTGACGCTGACCATCGCGCCGGGGCAGATCGTGAAGTTTCCTCTTGGGCCGTCGGGTTGGATTGCCGTCAGTGGAACGCTGGTGGCAGACGGCACGGCCAGAGCGCCGATCATCTTCACGTCAATCCGCGACGACTCGGCTGGTGGGGACACCAACGCGGACGGGCCGTCCGAGGGCGCTGCTGGGGAGTGGAACGTCATCTACTTCGCTCCCACCAGCATCGGGAATGTGCTGGACCATGTTGACGCGCGGTTCGGCGGCAACGGCAGCCCGGGGCAGATCGTCATTGAGAGCGATCAGGCGACACTCAGCAACAGCACGGTCCAGAGGTCGAACACCAACGGCGTTCGCGTCAACAACAGCAAGCCGACCCTGACGGGCAATACTTTTGAGAACAACGCCTGGTCGGCGATCAGCATGGACTTGGCGGCCAGCCCGACGATCAGAGGGAACACCCTCACGGGCAACGGCCTAAACGGGGTGGCGTTGGATGAAGGGGTGCTGCCGGCCAGCAACGTCTGGGATGACACCGATGTGGTGTATTACCTGGTGAACGGCGTGACGGTGCCTGAGGGGATGACGCTGACGATCGCGCCGGGGCAGATCGTGAAGTTTCCTCTTGGGCCGTCGGGTTGGATTGCCGTCAGTGGAACGCTGGTGGCAGACGGGACGGCCGACAAGCCGATCATCTTCACGTCAATGCGGGACGACTCGGCGGGTGGGGACAGCAACGGCGATGGGCCGTCCGAGGGGGCTGCTGGCGAGTGGAACGACATCTACTTCGCTCCCAGCAGCACTGGGAATGTGCTGGACCACGTTGACGCGCGGTTCGGCGGCAACGGCAGCGCGGGGCAAATCGTGATCGACAGCGATCAGGTGACGCTGAGCAACAGCACGGTTCGGCGGTCGAACACGAACGGTGTGCGGATCAACAACAGCAAGCCGACGCTGACGGGCAATACATTTGAGAAGAACGCCTGGGCGGCCATCGGCATGGACCTGGCGGCCAGCCCGGCGATCAGCGGGAACACGCTGACGGGCAACGGCCTAAACGGGGTGGCGTTGGATGAAGGGGTGCTGCCGGCCAGCAACGTCTGGGATGACACCGATGTGGTGTATTACCTGGTGAGCAACGTGACGGTGCCGGAGGGGATGACGCTGACGATCGCTCCGGGGCAGATCGTGAAGTTTCCTCTTGGGCCGTCGGGTTGGATTGCCGTCAGTGGAACGCTGGTGGCAGACGGCACGGCCGGAGCGCCGATCATCTTCACGTCAATCCGCGACGACTCGGCTGGCGGCGACACCAACGCCGACGGGCCGTCGGAGGGGGCTGCGGGCGAGTGGAACGTCATCTACTTCGGTCCCAGCAGCACAGGGAACGTGATGGACCATGTTGACGTGAGGTTTGGCGCCTACTGGGGCGCGGGCCAGATCGTCATTGACAGCGATCAGGTGACGCTGAGCAACAGCACGGTTCGGCGGTCGAACACGAACGGTGTGCGGATCAACAACAGCAAGCCGACGCTGACGGGCAACAGGCTGGAGAACAACGCTTGGTCGGCGATCAGCATGGACTTGGCGGCCAGCCCGACGATCAGCGAGAACACCCTCACGGGCAACGGCCTGAACGGCGTGGCATTGGACGACGGCGTGCTGCCGGCGAGTAACGTCTGGGACAACACCGATGTGGTGTATTACCTGGTGAACGGCGTGACGGTGCCGCAGGGAGTGACGCTGACGATCGCTCCGGGACAGATTGTGAAGTTTGCACTTGGGCCGTCGGGTTGGATTGCCGTCAGTGGAACGCTGGTGGCAGACGGCACGGCCGGAGCGCCGATCATCTTCACGTCAATCCGCGACGACTCGGCGGGTGGGGACACGAATGGCGACGGGCCGTCGGAGGGGGCTGCGGGCAACTGGAACGTCATCTACTTCGGTCCCAGCAGCACAGGGAACGTGATGGACTACGTTGACGTGCGGTTCGGGGGCAACGGCAGCGCTGGGCAGATTGTCATCGACACCGATCAGGTGACGCTGAGCAACAGCAGAGTGCAGCGGTCCTGCACCAACGGCGTGCGGGTCAACCGCGGCAAGCCAACCTTGACGGGCAACGCCTATGAGAACAACGCCTGGTCGGCCATCAGTATGTATGGGGGAGCCAACCCGGCGATCACGGGGTCCAGGCTGACGGGCAACGGACATAATGCCGTGCTGGTGGATTCCGGCAGTGTGTCCGAGAGCAGCGAGTGGGACGATCCGAGCATTGTGTACGTGGTGAACGGGTGGATAGCCGTGGCAGCGGGGGTGACGCTGACGGTGGCCCCAGGGCAGGTGGTCAAGTTCCATGTAATAAGCAAATACTATGTGTCAGGGTTGCTCGTGGAGGGGACGTTGCTGGCCGTCGGGGTGCCGACGCAGCCGATCATTTTCACCTCGTGCCGCGACGACTCGGCTGGCGGGGACACCGAAGGGGACGGCGCCTCGCAGGGGGCGCGCGGCCAGTGGGCCGGGATCCGGTTCACCGCCAACAGCGCGGGGAGCGTTCTGGACCGCGTGGAAGTCCGCTATGCCGTCGGCGAGTACGAGTCCGGCGGAGCGGTGATTACCAGTTCGCCCTCGCTGAGCATCAGGAACAGCCGGATCGCTTACTCCGCCACACACGGTCTGCGGATCGACTCCGGCAACCCCACCGTGATCGACAACACGTTTGAGGACAACGCGATGGCGGCCATGGCCATGGCCCCCGGAGCCAACCCTACCGTGAGCGGGTCAACGCTGATCGACAACGCGATCAACGGGATGTACGTAGAGGGGATTATGACGGGCAATGGCGTGTGGGACGATACGGATATCGTCTACGTGGTGGCGTCTGTCACGGTGTCGCCCGGGGCCACACTGACCATAGCGCCGGGGCAGGTCGTCAAGTTCGGGAGCATCAAGGGCGCCGGTGGTAGGATGGAAATCTACGGCACACTGCTGGCAAGTGGCACGGCCCAGCGGCCGATCATCTTCACCAGCAGCGACGACGATACCGCGGGCGGCGACACCGTCCGGGACGATGCCGAAGATCCGGGTTGGTGGGGGTCACGATGGGGCGGCATTACCTTCACCTTCCGCCAGGCGAGCAACGACAATGTGCTGAACCACGTCGATCTGCGCTGGGGCGGTTGGGTTCAGGCCTATGGGGCATCCCTGACCATGACCAACAGCATCAGTGGGGGCGTCGAGGCTGCGGACAATGCCAGCGTCGTGTTGGTCAACTGCATCCTGGAGGGTTCGGCGGGGAACGGCATCGATGCCGAACTGGGTGCAACCGTCACGGCCATCAACAACACGATCGACGGCTACGCCGACTCGGCGGGAGTGGTCGTGAACGGCGGTACGGTCAATCTCATCAACAATCTGATCACCAACAACCGGACAGGAGTGTTCAGAACCGACAACGGGGGGACGATCAATACCAGCTACAACGACGTGTGGAATCCGGATGGGCAGAACTACCGGGGACTGCCCGACCTGACAGGGACCAATGGCAACATATCGGCGAATCCCCGCTACGTCGACCACGCCAGCGGGCGGTTCCGGC
>Ga0315278_10001846_pt1 | contig 18706 bp, 14 predicted proteins | sample YL17G06_0_MG_FD_203880 | JGI IMG/M metagenome (GOLD analysis project Ga0315278, IMG submission 203880) | Sediment microbial communities from Yellowstone Lake, YNP, Wyoming, USA - YL17G06_0 | ecosystem: Environmental > Aquatic > Freshwater > Lake > Sediment | place: USA: Wyoming | collected... | reverse complement strand
GCAAGGCACGCTTTGCCGGCTTGTGTGAGCGGGGACGCTGAGCCAAGCGCCGTGTCACGTGCGGCGGGCGTGTCCAGGGCTCAGCGCAATTGAGGTCGTACGGCGTTGCCGCTCATGCCGTCGTCACGGAATCAATCAATTCGCGAACTTTGTCCACGACGTGCCGGAGGCTGGCCTCGATGACAGGGGAGAGCGTCATCTGCATCGGTTGCAGGTCGGCCACCGAGATCGTCACAAGCAGCACCCGAGGAAGCGTCTCGATCAGGGCGGCGGATTCGACCAGATCCTTCAAGCCAATGTCGTGGGCCGAGAGCGACTTGGGATAGTCGGTCGCATATCGCGGCTCGATGACCGAGACGGTTCCAGGCGCGCAGCCGTCGAGTGTCGCGTCGATCAGCACCAGTACCTCGCAGTCGCCGAAGTGCGCCAGCAGGTGGAAACCGCCCGTGCCGCCATCGACGAAGCTCACGTGCGCGGGCCACGCCTGCTGTTCGAGAAGGCGGACCGCATGCACGCCGACGCCCTCGTCTCCCATCAGGAGGTTGCCGACACCCATGATCAAGATGCGCGGTTGCGCCACGATGACTTCTCCAGCGGGACAGCAAGGGCCGGTTCGGGCATCCGGTGCCCGAACCCGCCGGGTCTGAAGACCCGGCCTACACTCGGACAGCAATTGCGCCTGATGCCGGGCTGGAGCCCGGCGATCCCAGGCTCGCCGAGTCCCGAGTCCCGAGTCTCGAGTCTCGAGTCCCGAGTCCCGAGTCCCGAGTCCCGAGTCCCGAGTCTCGAGTCCCGAGTCCCGAGTCCCGAGTCCCGAGTCCCGAGTCCCGAGTCCCGAATCCCGATTCCCGACTCCGGAATCTATAATCCCGAATCCCGAATCCCGCTTGCCACGACCGACGGGCGGACACCGGGGTCGGCCGCTACTTTCCGTCCGGCCGCCGCTCGACGAACTTCCAGCCGCCCGCCATCGACGAGATGACGCCGCGGCCTTCCACGTAGTCGTGATAGAAGACCAGGTAGACGTGGAGGATCGAGAAGATGATGAAGAACCACATCGCCATGTGGTGCCACTGCCGCACGGCGAAGTCGCCGCCCATCAGCGGCACCACCCATTTGAACAGGCTCGGGATCCACGCTTTGCTCATGGCCGCGTAGAGCCCGAACCCGGTCGCGCACTGGAACAGGAACGCCAGGAACGTCGTGAAGTACGTCCAGCCGGCGAGCGCGTTGTGTCCGATCGATTCCATCGGGCGCGCCTGCGTCTGGAAGATGTCGATCTTCCAGACGGCGATGGCTTCCTTCCACTGGCGCATCAGGGCCGTCCTGGAGAGCGGCAGGAAGTTGTCCCACCGGGCGAACTGGTTGCCGGCGAAGCCCCAGTAGATCCGCCCCAGGAAGTTGAAGAAGAACACGAACGCCGCGGCGAAGTGCACGAAGCGCACCCAGCCGAAGGCGTAGGCGGACGAGGCCTCGCCGCTGCTGCCGAAGTGCAGCGGCTGGCCGATCAGATATCCGGTGACGCAGAGCACCGCCACACACAGGGCATTCATCCAGTGATAGAGGCGGACTGGCAGCTGCCAGACGTAGACACGGTGGAGCGTGGTCGGCTGGTTCATGGCAGCCTCCGTTAGAACACGCGAACCTGGTGAACGTGCGTGCCGTGCTCGTCGTGCAGGTGCACCGCGCAGGCGATGCACGGATCGAACGAGTGGATTGTCCGCAGAATCTCGAGGGGCTGTTCCGGGTTCGCGACGGGCGTCCCAATCAGCGACGATTCGTAGGCCGACAGCCCGCCCTTGGCGTCGCGCGGCGACGCGTTCCAGGTGCTCGGCACCACGAGTTGGTAGTTGTCGATCTTCCGATCCTTGATGACAATCCAGTGCGCCAGCGCGCCGCGCGGCGCCTCCGTCATACCAACGCCACGAGCTTCGGCCGGCCACGACGCCGGATCGAATTTCGTCATGTCGGCCGTCCGCGTATCGCCGTTCTTGAGGTTGGCGAGCAACTGGTCGTAGAACTCCTTCGCCCAGATGCCAATCAGCTTGGTCTCGAGGCCGCGGGCCGCCGTCCGCCCGAGCGTCGAGAAGAGCGCCCCCACCGGCACGTCGAGCGCCTTCAGTGTCGACGCCACGACCTCCTTGATGTCTTCGCGACCGGCCGCGAACCCCACCAGCAGCCGCGCGAGCGGCCCGACCTCCATGGCGTTGCCCTTCCAGCGCGGCGTCTTCAGCCAGCTGTACTTCTGCTGCACGTCGAGCAACTCGTAGGGCGGCTTGGGTCCCGTGTACTTCAGTTTGGTCTCGCCCACCCACGGGTGCTTCGCCGCGGCGTCGCCATCCGAATACTCGTACCAGGAGTGGGCGATCGACTCCTCAACCTGCTGCGGATCCTTGCCGTCGACCGGGATCACCTCGTTGAGGTTCCGGTTGAGAATCGCGCCGCGCGGGAACTTGAACTTCGCGACGTCGGCATAGCCATTGGTGGGCAGGTCGCCATACGCGAGGTAGTTCGGCAGGCCTCCGCCAATCGCGCCCCAGTCCTTGTAGAACGACGCGACCGCCAGCAGGTCGGGCAGATAGACCTGTTCGACGAACTGCCGGCCCTCTTCAAACAGCCGGCCGACATACGCCAGGCGTTCGGCGTTGATGGCGTTGCTCTCGTCCAGATTGAATGAGCACGCCGCGCCGCCGACCAGGTAGTTCGGATGCGGGTTCTTGCCGCCGAAGATGGTGTGGACCTTCACCATCTCCTTCTGCCATTCCAGCGCCTCGAGGTAGTGCGAGACGGCCATCAGGTTCGCTTCCGGCGGCAGCTTGTACGCCGAGTGTCCCCAGTAGCCGTTGGCAAAAATGCCAAGCTGGCCGCTCTCGACAAACGCCTTGAGCCGCTTCTGCAGATCCGAGAAGTGGCCCGGCGAACTCTTCGGCCAGCTGGAAATGCTCTGCGCCAGCTCAGACGTCTTCTTCGGATCGGCCTTGAGCGCGCTCACCACGTCCACCCAGTCGAGCGCGTGGAGGTGGTAGAAGTGCACCACGTGGTCCTGCATGTATTGCGCGCAGAACATCAGGTTGCGGATCAGTTCCGCGTTGGGCGGAACGGCAATGCCGAGCGCATCCTCCACCGTGCGCACCGACGCCAGCGCGTGTACGGTCGTGCACACGCCGCAGACCCGCTCGGTAAACGCCCACGCATCGCGCGGATCGCGTCCCTTCAGGATGATCTCGATACCCCGAACCATCGTCCCGGAGCTGTACGCGTCGACGACCTTGCCGTCCTTCACTTCTACTTCCACGCGTAGATGCCCCTCGATCCGGGTGATGGGGTCGATGACAATGCGATTGGCCATGATGGTCTCCTTTACCGTGCTCTACGCGTGCTTACCCTTGTCCGGAATCGTCTCGCTGCCGCGGATTTCCTCCGCGATCACCGCCCGCTTGCGGATGTTCGTCGTGACGGCGTGCGCGGCAATTCCAGCCGCGGTGACCGCGCCCACGACCACACCCACTGTGTCGGCGGTCGTTTCGATCCCGAACCCGGGGAAGTTGGGCAGGTGCTGGTAGAAGGGACCGTTGTCCCAGAAGTGCGCCTCGCTGCAGCCGATACAGCCGTGGCCCGACTGGATCGGATAGCTGACACCGTTGTTCCAGCGAATCACGCCGCACGCGTTGTAGGTGACCGGCCCGCGGCAACCGACCTTGTAGAGACAGTACCCGCGCCGCGCATTCTCATCGTCGAACATCTCGACAAACAGGCCCGCGTCGTAGTTCGGCCGGCGGTAGCAGGTGTCGTGAACGCGCCGCGAGTAGAACGCCTTCGGCCGGCCCGTGGCGTCGAGCTGAGGAATGCGGCCGAACGTCAGGTAGTGGACGATCACGCCCGCCATCACCTCGGCGATGGGTGGGCAGCCGGGCACTTTGACGATCGGCACGCCAGAAATCACCTGGTCGATCGGGGTCGCATGGGTCGGATTCGGCCTGGCCGACTGGATGCATCCGTTCGACGCGCAGCTGCCCCACGCGATGACGGCCGCGGCCCCGGACGCCGCTTCCTTGACGATGTCGAGCGCCGTGCGGCCGCCGATGCAGCAGTAGACGCCGTCGTCAGCGGTCGGGATCGAGCCCTCGACCAGCATCAGGTACTCGCCCTTGTGTTTCTCCATCGCGGTCTTGAGCGCCGCCTCCGCCTGGTGGCCAGCCGCCGCCTGGAGCGTCTCGGTGTAGTCGAGCGAGATCCTGTCCAGGATGATGTCGGACACAATCGGGTGATCGGACCGGATAAACGACTCGCTGCAACACGTGCATTCCTGGAAGTGGAACCAGACAACCGTCGGGCGCGGTTTGTTGTCGAGCGCCTCGACAATCTGCGGCACTCCGGATGCGTGGATGCCGGCCGCCGCGGCGAGCCAGCTGCAGAACTGGATGAAGTCTCGCCGCGAATAGCCTTTCAGCTGGGCATGCTCCCAGATGGTCAGCGGTGGCCTGCTCATGTGCGACCTCCTTGGGTTAGTGGTGCGATACGACGTGTCCTGCCGGGCGCGCGCGGGCTTGGGCGGGCCGCTGTCGTGCGGAATCGCGCGGGCGCGATGCCGGTCGGATCCGGACAGAGCGACAGACATCGCCCGCGGTCGGCAGCCGAACGCAGTGACGACGCGAAGTCAGAACCCTGCCGGGGACAGGCGCGGGACATCTTGTTGTGTTGTGCTGGTTGCCCAAATCCCGGCAGTCTGACCGGGTTCGGCTGAGCGTAAGCAATCTGGCCGCCAGATGGGAGATGTCGACATTTGGCCGAGATTGCGGGCGTTGAAGAATCTATTCCTATGTGCTGGCTAGGTATTGACGGATTCTCGAGAGCCGCGGCCTTACCCAGCCGGCATGATCCGCCAGTCTCGACTTTGCAACACACCTGCCGGGTTGCCGGAAGCTGGATTCTGGCGTTCGCCGGAATGACGAACCAATTGCGTCATGCGGGCGAACGCCAGCATCCAGGCTGTACCCACTGCCCGTCGGGCCAACAGTGAGTGTTCCCGCTGTTGACGGAATCGGCGCACGCCGGTACGCTGACCCCGATCACCTGACCACCATCCGAAAGGACCATCTTCATGAACGGAACCGCCACCAGTTTCAGTCACCCCGATGCGCCCGTGCGTCATTCGTATCCGCTGGCCATTCAGGAAGCCGGGTTCGGAACAGCCCTGTCCCTCGTCGTCCGCACGATGCCGTACGCGGCTGTCCGATTCGGCATTCTGCTCGGCTTCTCGGTGGTGACCGTCGTGTGGTTTTTGCTCACGTTCGGAATCGGCGCCTGGCTTGCCTCAGCCGCGATTCCGGCGGCAGGCGTGATCTGGATGATTGCCGGCCTTGGCCTCTACGGCTGGGTGTGGTGGGCGATCGTGCGCTACGGCCTCTACCTGGTTCAGGCCGGGCACATCGCGGTGCTGACCGAGCTCATCACCAAGGGCGAAATCGGCAACGGCTCGACCGGCATGTTCGCGTACGGCAAGCAGGTCGTGACGAATCGGTTTGGCCAGGTGAACATCCTGTTCGCGCTCGACCTGCTCGTCAAAGGCGTGGTGCACGCCTTCAACCGGACGCTCGACTGGATCGCGCACCTCGTGCCGATTCCCGGTCTCCAGTCCGTCGTCGGCATCGTCAACGCGATCGTGCGGGCGGCGACCACGTACATCGACGAGACGATCTTCTCCTACAACCTGGCGCGCGGCGACGAGAACCCATGGCGCAGTTCGAAGGACGCGCTGATCTACTACTGTCAGAACAGCAAGGAGATCCTCAAGACCGCGATCTGGGTGGTGATCCTGGACAAGGTGCTGACGGCGGTGGTCTGGGCCGTGATGCTCGCCCCGGCGTTCCTGCTGCTGGCGGCGCTTCCGTCATCGTGGGCGCCCGGAGGCTTCATCTTCGGTCTCGTGATCGCCGCGCTGCTTGCATCGAATATCCGCCAGGCGTTTCTCAAGCCCATCTTCCTTGTGATGATCATGACGAAGTTCCACGTCGTGGTGCGCAACGAGGCGATCGATCTGGGATGGGATCAGCGCCTGACGAGCGTGAGCCGGAAGTTCCAGGACATCAAGGACAAGGCCGCCGCCGGCTGGTCGCCCGCGATGCCGGGCGCGGCAGGGGCGTTGCCGCCCGCCGGAGGGTAGGACAACAGGTGTGACCTGTCCTGTCACGGCGCACAACTACTCTCGCGCTCATGCTGATTATCAACGCGAGAAAGTTGATGCCGGCGCTATCGCCTTGGGCGGAGCGCCCGGTCGAAGCGCAGGACATGGTGGAGCTGTCCTGGGCGCGTCTGCAGGCGTCCAGGCATGTCGCCGACCGCGACGAACTCTACGCGAACTTGAGTCTGCGCCGGCGTCGTGCTCAGATGGCGGCGCGACACGCCAGCGACGGGGCGTCGGTCCAGGCGCAGGTTCGCCTGGCCAAGGCGTCGTAGGGAACGCCAGGCCCGGTTACGGGACAGGCGCGACGTGCGATCATCGACGAGCCACCGGCCCGTCACCAACGGCGCCGGTCGCGCGGGCAGGAGCAAGCCGGGCATGGACATGGCCGTCGTGAGGGCGCTCGTTGCGGTGGGCGACGATGAGATCGTGCCGATGCCGGAGCTGTTCTGGCATCGCAGCACGCTGCACGGGCAGGCCCACGTCGCGCGCGTGCTCGTGCATGCCTTCCGCCTCATCGCTGCCATCGGCTGTGTCGAGGAGACCCCGCGACTGTGGGCAGCGGTCTATCTGCACGACATTGCGCGCAGGCACGACGGCCGCTCCAGGGGCCATGGCGCGGATGGATGGGCGAGATTGGCCGATCTGCCAGAGGTGCAGGCTCTATTTGCCCGGGGCGGTGTTCGACCCGGCGACTATCAGGCCATCGAGGTAGCCGTCACCCGTCACAGCAAGGACGAGCCGATGCCAGACGAGGAGCATTGGCGGCTGACGGCTCTGCTCAAGGACGCGGACGGCCTTGATCGTGTTCGGCTGTGCGACCTGGATCCGAAGATGCTGAGGCACGACGAAGCCCGGCTCATGGTCCCGTTCGCCGAGAAGCTGTTCGAGCAGACCGACCGCGCGCTGGTTGTGGGCCCAGACTGCTTCACTCGCCTCTGGGCCGAGGCGCAGCGCATTGAGGGGCAGTAAGATGCGATCGAGACGGTTTGCCGGAACTGATGCAAGGGAATGAAGGAACGCTGATCGCGGTGGCGCAGCCGCGCGAATCTCGTGTGCGCGTTTCTCGGCTGTCTCCACGCCGGGGCCGTCGCCGTGCCAGTCTACCCTCCGCGCGGGAACGACGTGGATACCCGCATCCGGTCGATCGCGGACAGTGCGGCACCGGCCATTGGTCTCGCGCCCGCTTCGCTGCTGCCCCCCGGCGTGGCGCCGCCGGCCTACCACGGCGTGTATCGGGATCGCTGATAAATGGTGCGCACAAATAGGCCGATCCCGTTCAACGACAAAAGCCGCCCGGGCGCGAGGAGCGCGCGGGCGGCCGTGTCTGATTATCTGAGTTCGAGCGGGCTCAAGTCGCCCGCCGTGCGTCGTCCAAACTAGGCGACGTTGACGTTCTCAGCGCGCGGACCCTTGGGCCCCTGCCCACGCTCGAAGGTCACTGCCTGGCCTTCGCGCAGGTCGTCGAATCGCGTGTTGGTGCACGCTGACTGGTGGAAGAAGTACTCGCTGCCGTCCTCGGCGGCAACAAACCCGAAACCCTTGTCGCTCACCAGTCGCTTGATCGTGCCGTTGATTGCCATCGTCGTCTCTCCTAGACTGTCGTAGAACCGATTCCCGCCGTGCCGCCGCGAGCGGCGCCGTGTAGGTGTTCACGTACCGGATGAGGTCGCCATCGGGTCTGTAGATATCACAGAGACGAGCGGGTCGCACGACCGGCAGCTTTGAAGTAGACGGGAGCGGCAAACCACGAGGCGTGCCGTCGGCGGCGGGACTCAAAGCGGAACGTAAGGCAGTGTAGCACGGATCCGCGGCGTTATCCCAAAAAAAAAAGATTTCGATGCGCCGCGCGCCGTAACTGGCCCTGCCGCACCCCCCCCTTGTGACCTTCAAATAGAGCAAATAGCGGCCCGATCCAGGCCCCCGAGGGGTGGCGCACTTGATATCCTGCTTGACCAACCCGTCGCGGCAGGACAGCATACCGGTAAGGACTCTGGCGCAGGGTCCTCAGCCTCTGGAGGGCGTACCGTGCCAGCACGTCGAACACCAAAGACCCACCCGTCCGCATTCGAGTTGCTCAGCAGCGTCCGGAAGCTGTCGGCGGCCGACAAAGGCGCGATCACGAAAGCCGCCGAAGCCGAGATCGACGCCTTCCTCGCCGGAGCCGGCATCAAGGAACCGGTCAAGCTGGCCGACAAACGCGGCGGTCGGTATCTGCCCTTCGAGGATACACCCGCATACGTCTGCGTCGAGGAGCTCGAAGGAGATCTGTACCTGCGCGTCGAATCGAAGGTGCTGGATCTGCCAGATGATCGCGATCAGGTCTTCGTCCTGATGAACGCCATGCTGGAGATCAACGCGAGCGTGCCAGGCGTGTGCAGGCTGGCGATCGACGACGGTCTCGTCGTCGCCGCCGGCGCGGAGACCCTCAAGGCGCTTCGCGCGCCCGATCAGATCATCCAGCAGATCGAACTGGTGATCGAGTTTGCCGAGTCGGCTGCCGCCGAATTGAAGAAGATCCTGCGCCGGCCTGGCACGGCCAGGCGCCGGCGGAGTTGAGGCACCGGGAACCGGATCCGGCTCGATTCCGCCGTCCCGGTCTTCGATCCGGGCCGCGCCGGGAACTTTGACCGCACGCTGCCGTCTTTCTGTAAGATGGAAGCTGTGCCCAATCCCAATCAGTCTACCCGGCGTTCCGCCATCGCCTCGCGGACGCGTCGACTGCCTGCCGGCAGTCGTCAACCAATTTTCATCAGGAGGATCCGTATGTTTCGCAAGTTGCTTGGCGTCGTGGCTCTGACCGTACTTGTTGCCGTCCCGGCGGCGGCCCAGACCGTCGATGACGTCCTCGCGAAAAACGCCGATGCCAAAGGCGGCCTCGCCAGGATGAAGGCTGTCAAGACGATGCGCGCGACCGGGAAGGTGACGATAGGCCCCGGCATGGAGGCGCCTATCACCCTCGATCAGAAGCGGCCCAACATGGTGCGCGTCGAGGTGACGGTGCAGGGCTTGACCATCATCCAGGCGTACGATGGCGCGGTGGGCTGGATGCTCAACCCGATGAGCGGACGCAAGGACCCCGAGCCGATGCCGAGCGAGATGGTCAAGAATATGGAGGAGCAGGCCGACATGGATGGGCCGCTCGTCGACTACAAGGACAAGGGCAACAAGGTCGAGCTGCTGGGCAAGGAGAAGGCCGAGGGCGCCGACTGCTACAAGGTGAAGGTCACGCTCAAGAGCGGCGACACGCGCACTTACTACATCGACGTCGAGAACTACCTCGAGGTGAAGGTGGAATCCAGAACGACCGTGCGCGGCACCGAGACCGAAAGCGACACGATCATCAGCGCCTGGAAGGAAGTCGGAGGCCTGATGATGCCGTTTTCGATCGACGCCGGTCAGAAGGGCGCCCCGGCGCGCCAGAAGATCACGCTCGAAAAGATCGAGGTCAATCCGGCGCTTGACGATGCGCGCTTCAAGATGCCCGACATCAAGAAATAGACGGAGGGAGGCGAGCGATCGATGCGTCAGCACGTAAACGTCGTGGTGTGCGCGCTTGCGGCTGCCGTCGCGCTGGCGGCGGCGGGGCCCGCCTCCGCGCAGGGCGTCAAAGTGGATTCCGATACGTTCGGCGGCCTCGAGGCGCGAGCCATCGGACCGGCGACCATGAGCGGCCGCATTGCCGCTCTCGACGCGGTGGCCGGCGATCGGCTCACACTCTTCGCGGCGTCGGCCGGCGGCGGGGTGTGGAAGTCGGTCGACGGCGGCCTCGTGTTCAGCCCGGTGTTCGACAAGCACGCGCAGGCGATTGGCGCAATCGCGGTCGATCCATCGAATCCAAAAACGATCTGGGTGGGCACCGGCGAGTCGTGGCTGCGCAACAGCGTGTCGCCCGGCGACGGTGTGTATCGGAGCACCGACGGCGGCGATTCGTGGACCAGGCTGGGACTCGAACAGACCGAGCGCATCGCGCGCATCGTCGTCGCGCCGAAGGACGCGAACACGGCGCTCGTATGCGCGACCGGGCATGCGTTTGACGATCACCCGGATCGCGGTGTGTACCGGACCAGGGACGCAGGCAAGACGTGGGAGAAGGTGCTCTACGTCGCGCCCGACGTCGGCTGCGCCGATCTGGCGATGGATCCCCGGGATCCCACGACGCTCTACGCCGGCATGTGGCAGCATCGTCGAAAACCGTGGTTCTTCACATCTGGCGGGCCGAAGAGCGGCCTGTACCGGTCGCGCGACGGCGGCACCTCGTGGGAGCGGCTGACGAAGGGCCTGCCAGAGGGCGACCAGGGCCGTATCGCGATTGCGATCTCGCCGGCGGCGCCCTCGACGATCTACGCCACGGTCGAAGCGAACAAGACGGCCCTCTACCGGTCTGACGATCGCGGCGATACGTGGCGCCACGTCAGCGATTCCACCGCCGTGACGAACCGGCCGTTCTACTTCTCGCGCCTCGTGGCCGATCCGGCCAGCGCGGAGCGCGTCTACAAGATGGGGCAGGGCGCGTCGGTGAGCGACGATGGGGGCAAGACGTTCAGCGGACTCGGCGGCGGCAGCATCTACGGTCCCAGCTACCACAGCGACGTGCACGACCTCTGGGTGAACCCGAAGAACCCCGAGCAGCTGGTGATCGGCACCGACGGCGGCATCTACATGTCGTACGACCGCGGAAGCACCTTCCGCTTCGTGGGCAGCCTGCCGGTCGGCCAGTTCTACCACGTCAGCTACGACATGGCCTGGCCGTACAACGTGTACGGCGGCCTGCAGGACAACAGCACGTGGTACGGGCCGTCGCGGCGATCGGGCGGGATTGCGAACCGCGAGTGGCGTTCGCTCACGGGCGGCGACGGGTTCTGGGCGTTTCCCGATCCAACCGACGCCGATATCGTCTACGACGAGTTCCAGGGCGGCAACCTGTTCCGCGTGCGGAAGTCGACGCTCGAAAGCAAGGACATCAAGCCGACGGCAAAGGCGGGCGAGCCCAGGTACCGGTTCAACTGGAACACGCCCATCCACATGAGCCCGAACGAGCCGGGCACGATCTACTACGGCGCGCAGTTCCTGTTCCGATCACGGGACAAGGGCGAGTCGTGGGAGCGGATCTCGCCGGATGTGACGACCAACGACCCCGAGAAGCAGAAGCAGCACGAGTCGGGCGGCCTGACGCTCGACGACTCGACGGCCGAGAACCACTGCACGATCTTTGCGATTGCGGAATCGCCGAAGAACAAGAACGTCGTCTGGGTGGGCACCGACGACGGCAACGTGCAGGTGACGCGCGACGGCGGCAAGACGTGGACCAACGTCGTGGCCAGCATTCAGGGCCTGCCGAAGAACACCTGGGTGAGCACGATCGAGGCCGGACGCTTCGCCGAAGGGGCGGCGTTTGTCACGTTCGACGGCCACATGACCGGCGACTCGAACACCTACGTCTACCGGACCACCGACTTCGGGGCGACCTGGACGGCGCTGGCGACGCCCGACATACGGGGCTTCGCACACGTCGTCAAGCAGGACCTGGTCAATCCGGATCTGCTCTTTGTGGGCACCGAGTTCGGATTGTACGTGTCGCTTGATGGCGGGAAGGCGTGGGGCCAGTTCACGGCCGGGCTGCCGAACGTCGCGGTGTGGGATCTGGCGATCCATCCTCGCGATCACGATCTGATCATCGCGACGCACGGGCGCAGCCTCTACATCCTCGACGACATCACGCCGCTCAGGAAGCTGACGGCGCAGGCGCTCGAGAGCGAGGTCGCCTTCCTCGAGTCGCGGCCATCGCCCATGCTCAACATCGTCAGTGAGTTCGGGTTCAACGGCGACGGCGAGTTCCTGGGCCGGAGTCTGAGCGAGTCGGCCGTCATCGCCTACTACCTGAAGAAGCGCCACGTGTTCGGTGACCTCAAGATCGAGGTCTACGACGCGACGGGCATGCTGCTGGCGACAATGCCCGGCGGCAAACGCCGGGGCATCAATCGTGTGGAATGGCCGATGCGGTCGAAGGCGCCGCGCACGGCGCCGGGCGAGGGCATCATTCCGAGCCTCTATGCGCTGATGGGACTGCGTGCGCACGCCGGCACCTACACGGTCAGGATGATCAAGGGGAAGGACACGTTCTCGTCGACGGTGACGGTCGTGCCGGAACCCGGATCGCAACACACCGAGGCCGACCGCGCCGCGCAACTGACCGCCGCCGGTAAGCTCTACGGCATGGTGGAGAAGCTGGCGTACCTGGTCGAGGCGCTGTCGAATGTGCGGGACCAGGCGAAATCGGCCGTGGCGGCGCTGCCAGGGAAGGACGCGATTCGCAAACGTGTCCAGGCGTTCGCGGATGAGATGGAGGCCCAGCGGAAGGCGCTCGTCGCATCGCAGCGCGGTGAGGGCATCTCGGGCGAAGAGAAGCTTCGCGAGGAACTGGGCATGCTCTACGGCAACGTGAACGGGTACGAAGGACGGCCGACGCAGTCGCAACTCGACAGGATGGGCGTGCTCGAGAAGGATCTGAGTGCGGCGATCGCGACGTTCGAGGCTACCGCCACAAAGGAAACGGCGGCGCTCAATGCTCAGTTGACGGCCAGGAAGATCCAGCCGATCAAGGTGCCGAGGGCGGCCGAGTGGGAACGTCCGGCGAAGTAGCCGGGCGGGATGAGAGTTCCGGCTGGGCGCCGACGTGGCTGGCCACGTGGGCGCCCAGCCGGTTTCCGGCCGCGAGCGCGGCATCGACATCCCCGCTCGACAGATACTCCACCAGATACGCCGCGTCAAACCCGTCCCCGGCACCGGTGGTATCGACCGCCACCGCCGGCGCTGGCGCCGCGCGCCAGGTCTGGGCTGCCGTAAATGCCGACGCGCCATCGGCTCCCTGCTTCACGACCACCACCCGGGCGATTGCGCTCAATGCCGAGGGGTCGGCGCCTGGACAGAGCGCGCGCGTCTCCTCCGCGTTGGCCAGCAACAGGTCGAGCGGGCCGAGTTCGGCCAGCAGCCGCCTGGGTCCATAGCCGCCAATCAGCGTGAATGACGAGGGATCGAAAGCGACCGGGATGCCCCGTCTGCGCGCCTCGCCGAGGAGCGGCCTGAGAAACTCCGCCGTGCGCGAGGTGAAGATCCCGTAGCCGTTGAAGAACACACAATCGGCGTGGTCGAGCAGCGCCGGGGGAAGATCGGAGGGCGAAAACGACAACGGGTTCGAGTGGTCCGTGACGAACCCGTGTTCGCCCTTCGGGTCGATCACGATGCCGATGCGCAGCGTCGGCTTGCCCGGGACCACGGCGATTTCCGTGGAGAGGCCCTCCGCGCGCAAATGCCTGAGCATCAGCTCGCCGAGGGTATCATCGCCAACCTTCCCGACCAGCGTGACCTCGGCGCCGAGCCGCCGCGCCCAGACGGCGACGTTGGCGGCGGCACCGCCCGGCAGCAGCTCGACGCGGCCAAACACGTCCGATCCCCACACGAGCTCGCGCTCGGGGCGGACGAGGATGTCCCACGCGATGTCGCCGATGACGAGCAGACGTCGCGGGCGGGTGGCCATCGCGGTCCTGACCGTCCAGCGCGCTACTTGACCAGCCGCGCCGTCAGCGTGATGGTGACCGCTGCCAGCGCCTTCGAGACCGGGCAGCCGGCCTTGGCCTGTTCCGAGTGCTGGAGAAACGTGGCCTCGTCGCAGCCGGGCACCTCGGCCTCGGTGTCGAGTTCGATGAGCGTGATGGCGGGGCCAGCGCCCAGATGCACCTTCGCCGTCGTACGGATTACCGCTGGCGGAAAGCCGCTCTTCGACAGGAGGGCGGAGAGAAACATAGAGTAGCAACCGGCGTGGGCCGCGCCGATCAGCTCTTCCGGATTGGTGCCGGCGCCGTCGTCGAATCGCGAAGCCTTGGTAAAGGGCCCTTCGTAGCCGCCCTTGCCAAGCTTCATCGTGCCGCTGCCTTCGGTGAGGTTGCCTTTCCAGACCGCCGTCGAGTTGCTGACCGTCATGATGTTGGAATCCTCCAGGGACGAGAAATCGATCGACAGGTCCAGCATACCATCACGCCATTCGGGCGACGGGCGGCGCGCTACTTCTTCGGTTTGGCGGGCGCGGCAGGACTGGCGAAGTGCTGCGCGTACCAGGCGATCGAGCGGTCGAGTCCGTCCACGACGTGTCTGGGCTCACGCAGGCCATGTCCTTCGCGCGGATACCTCACGAGCACCGTGGTCACGCCCACGTCCTTGAGCGCGATGTACCACTGCTCGGCTTCGGAGATCGGGACATCGTTGTCGTTCTCGCCGTGCATGATGAGCGTGGGGGTCTTCACCTTGTTGACAAGGCGCAGGGGCGAGCGTTCCCAGAGCGTGTCCATCACGCCGTTTTCGTGCGGATACGCGCCAAATTCCACCGCGAGATAGTCGTGGTAGTACGCCGTGTAGTTGAAGCTGACAAGATTGCTGATGCCGGCCAGCGGGATCGCCGCCTTGAAGCGGTCGGTCTGGGTGATGATCCAATTGGTGAGTTGTCCGCCGTAGCTGCCGCCTTCGATCCCCATTCGCGTCGCGTCGATCCACGGATAGCGGACGAGCGCGGCGTCGACAGCCGCCAGCACGTCTTTGGCCTCGGCGCCGTCCTGGTCCTTGAAGATGGCATCCGCGAAGCGCTGCCCGTAGCCGGTCGAGCCCCGGTAGTTGACCATCAACGACGCCCAGCCCTTCGACGCGTAGACCTGCGCCTTGAGGTTGAACGCGGGACCCTGCTGGCCGTGCGGGCCGCCGTGAATCATCACGATCAAGGGATGCTTGCCCGATGGGGTCCAGCCGGCCGGTTGCGTGAGGAACGCTTCGACCTCGGTCCCATCGACGCTCTTGAACGTGAAGTTCTCGACCTGCTGCGTGGTCCGACTCCGCACGAGCTCGTCGTTGATGGCGGTGAGCCGCCTGGCCCGGGCACCGGGCGTTTGCACATACAGTTCTGCCGGCGAGCCGGGCAGCGCAGCCGCGTACGCCAGTGTGCCATCCTTCGCGATCGACCACGACGTGATCGTCCCGCGTTCGCCGGACGCTGGCGCCACCATCTCGGGCGGACCGCCGGCAACGGGCACGCGATACAGGTTCGTGCTGCCGCGTTCCTGCACCGTGAAGTAGACCCACTTGCCGTCGCCCGACCACCTCGGCGGGCCCTGCCGGTTGTCGATCGCCGACCCGATCTCGCGTCGATTCGATCCGTCGGCCTTCATCACCCAGACATGCGTGTCCTCCATCGTGGTTTCCGAGGAGGTGAGGGCGCGCGTGGTGGCCAGCATCGCGATGCTCGCCGCGTCGGGCGACCACGCCGGCGCGTATTCGGCGCTCTTCGTCTTGGTCAATTGGCGGATCGTTCCGCCCGGGAGCGTCAGTTTGACCACAAGGTAGTTGAGCACGCGCTCGCCGACCGTCAGCGCGAAGACGTCGTAGTTGAAGACGCGGTCCGGGTCCGGTTCGTGGTTGGACACGAACAGAATCTGATCGCCTTTTGGCGACCAGGCGAGCGAGTGCTGGTAGTCGGTGCCGTCGCTCAGCTGGCGGGGCTCCCTCGTCACCAGATCCACGACCCACGTCTGGAGGCGGCGATTGTCATTGAAGCGCGTCATGCCCTCGGAGGCGGTCGGTTTGTAGAGGTACCGCGTGATGACCATCGGATCGCCGTCTGCGTCGTTGCCCTCGGGACCGGGGATCCCCGACACGTACGCGATGCGCGAACTGCCCGGTGACCACGCCAAGACGTCGCCCGCCAACGGCAGCGGGTGATTGGTGGAGACCACCCGGGCCAGAAACACGGCGGGGGAGCCGTCCATCTTGACGATCGCCAGACCAGATTCGTCTTCGGCACGGCCGAGATACGCCAGCCACTGGCCATCGGGCGACCACCGCGGATGGGTGCCCGTGTCCTTGTCGCCGCCCACGCGTCCCGACTTGTCGGCTGCGACGTCCCACACCCAGAGTTGCGATGTCACACGGCCGGCTCGCTCATTCGATTGGAGCGTGTACGCGATCCGTCGGCCGTCGGCGGAGATCTGCACGTCGCCAATGCTCTTGAGCTTCAGGTGGTCGGCGCTGGTCCAACCCTGCGCGCTGGGGATCTGCGGCGATCGATCGGCCACGACGGAGGCCGAGGTGGCCAGCGCCAGCGCCACAGGCAACAGGACGAGTGCGACGAAACGGAGGCGGGTCAGGGAGCGCCGACGCAGCGAGGCGAGGACGGCGGACATGGACATTCCTCTCGGTGGAAAAGCATTCAAGCGTACGGGCTATCTCCGCAGCATAACGCCCCGCAGCCATGCCAGGGAAGATCAGCCTCGGGTGGAGTCAACCTCGGGTGGATGTTTACCTCGGGTGGATGTCAATTGCGCCCCACGGGCAGTTCTCGATTCCCGCCTGATCGCCGGGCCTGCCTTCGACTTCGCTCAGGCCAGGAAAGACCCGGCCTGCAGGGTTAGAGGCATCCCCCTGGGATCGCCACGCTCCAGCGTGGCTCGTTCCCCGGCCGGGCTGGAGCCCGGCGATCCCAGGCGAGTCTCGCTGACAGAACAGCATGCCGGGCTGGAGCCCGGCGATCCCAGGCGGGTCACGCTGACAGAACAGCATGCCGGGCTGGAGCCCGGCGATCCCAGGCGGGTCACGCTGACAGAACAGCATGCCGGGCTGTCCGCCTCCGCGCGCAGCGCTACGGCGAGACCTCGACGAAGCTCAACGAGCGAAGTCGGGGAGCGCGGCGCTCCCGAACCCCGAATCCCAGCCCTGTGTTATGCTGCGGCGCTCGATCGAGCCATCTCCAGAACCTGCTGGCGCCTCGCCCCACCGGGGTGGAATACTGCCGCGGTTGAGGCGCACGCGAATGTGACTGAACCTGATGGAGGAGTGCATGACCACGCAGACACGGCGCCAGCCCAGGGGGCCAGCCTGGATCGTATTCGCGGCAATCGCCATCTCCGGCGCAGGCACGATGTCGGGACAGGCGCCGCCCGACCGATGTCTCGTGCCGCCATCCATCCGTGACGCCATTCTCAACGAGTACTCCGGCGAGCAGGCGGTACTGCACGTGCAGCTGCTGTCCGCGAATCGCCATCGCACGCCTGAGGAATACACGAGCCGGTACTTCGAGTCCGATTACATCAGCCGCGAGGCCGCACAATTCGGCCTGTCCGACGTGCAGGTCGAGTACTTCCCGGCCGGCGACGAGTGGGATGCCGAAGAAGCCGATCTCTGGCTCGTGCAACCGGTGACGAAGAAGATCGCGAGCATCAACCAGGTGCGAACCGCGTTGGCCAAGGGCAGCCTGAGCGGGGACGTCGAGGCCGAGGTTGTGTATGTCGGTGCGGGCCGCGAGGCGGACTACGCCGGCAAGGACGTCGCCGGCAAGATCGTCTTTGGCGACGCCGGCGTCGGACAGGTGTTCAATCTCGCGGTCAATCAGAAGGGCGCGGCTGGCGCGCTCGGCACCGGCAGCGCCGGCGTGAGCGCCAATTCCGCCGGCTACACGCTGGACCAGTTGGGGTGGACCTCTGTCACTCCCAGGACGGACAAAGGTGGATTCGGCTGGGTGCTGTCGCTGCGCCAGGTGATGGAACTGCAGTCGTTTGTTGAACGCGGTCAGAAAATTGTCATGCGCTCGCACGTCAAGACCAGGCGATACCCTTCGAAAATGAACGTCGTCTCGGCGGCGATTCCGGGCACCGATCCCAAAGCGGGCGATCTGATGATCGTCGCCCATGCCTTCGAGACAATCGCCACGCCGGGCGCCAACGACAACTGCTCGGGTGTGGGCACGACGATGGAAATCGCGCGGACGCTGGCGCGTCTCGTCCGCGACGGCGTACTGCCGAGACCGAAGCGGACGATCCACTTCCTGTGGGTACCGGAGATCTCGGGAACCCGCGCTTACCTCTTCAAGCACCCGGAACTGGCCGACACTCTCATCGCGGCGATGAACTACGACATGCCGGGGTCGGATCTGAAGAAGACAGATTCCTACCTGCGCATGAAGATGACGCCGGATTCGGTGCCGTCGTATCTGAATGGCCTCATCACCAACCTGCTGCAGTTCGTCGATCAGACGGAGATCCGAACGCAGACGGGCAACAACGGGCCGTTCAACTACCGGTTGGTGCCCTTCATCGCCGCGAGCGACCATGCCGTGTTCCTGGGCGCCGGCATCCCGGCGATGCAGTTCAATCACTGGCCCGACAACTTCTATCACTCGAGCGCCGACACGGTGGCGATGACCGATCCGACCGAAACCAAGCGGATCGGCTTCGTGGGCGCGGCGTCGTTCTACTACCTGGCCACGGCCGGGGTGCCCGAGGCAAAGGCGCTGGCGTGGGAATCGGCGGCGCACGGTGAGAGGTGGATCTCCGAAGTCGCCCGGCAGAGCATTCGGCTGATGGAAGGGGATGGGGCGAAGCTGCCCGATCAGTATGCGGCCGCCCTCAACAAGGTGACGGGGGCGTTCAACCGCGGCAAGGGCGGCGTGGAATCCACGCTGGTCCTCGGCGCTGATGCAGGCCTGCAGAG
>Ga0315278_10001845_pt1 | contig 18716 bp, 17 predicted proteins | sample YL17G06_0_MG_FD_203880 | JGI IMG/M metagenome (GOLD analysis project Ga0315278, IMG submission 203880) | Sediment microbial communities from Yellowstone Lake, YNP, Wyoming, USA - YL17G06_0 | ecosystem: Environmental > Aquatic > Freshwater > Lake > Sediment | place: USA: Wyoming | collected... | reverse complement strand
GTACTTGGCGCCGACCTTGACGAACGCCGCGATCGCCGCGTCGAGGTGATGCTTGTCGTGGGCGGCGGAGAGCTGCGTGCGGATGCGCGCCTGACCCTTGGCCACGACGGGGAAGAAGAAGCCGACCACGTAGATCCCCTCGGCGAACAAGTCGCGGGCGACGTCCTGGGCGAGCTTGGCGTTGTACAGCATCACCGGCACGATCGGGCTGTCCCCGGGCTTGATGTCGAAGCCGGCGTCGGTGAGCAGCTTCCTCCAGTAGGCCGCGTTCCACTCGAGCTTGTCGCGGCGCTCGGTGGTTCGCGAGATCAGATCGAGCACCTTGAGCGCCCCGCAGACGATGACCGGCGCGACGGTGTTGGAGAACAGGTACGGGCGGGCGCGCTGCCGGCACATCTCGACCAGCTCGCGGCGGCCGGAGACGCAGCCGCCGGACGCGCCGCCCAGCGCCTTGCCGAGCGTCGTGGTGATGATGTCGATCCTGCCGACGACGCCGCAGTGCTCGTGCGTGCCCCGGCCGGTCTTCCCCATGAACCCGGAGGCGTGCGAGTCGTCGACGAACACCATGGCGTCGTACTTCTCCGCCAGCGACACGATCTCGTCGAGCTTCGCGACGTCGCCGTCCATCGAGAAGACGCCGTCGGTGATCACCACGCGGAAGCGCTTGTCCTGGTGCTCCTGCAGCTTCTCCTCGAGGTGGGCCATGTCGGAGTGCTTGAACGTGTCGGTCATCGCCTTGCACAGCCGCATGCCGTCGACGATCGACGCGTGCACCAGGCGGTCGGCTATCATCACGTCCTGCTCGCCGAGGATCGCCTCGAAGACGCCGGCGTTGGCGTCCATGCACGAGGGGAACAGCAGCGTGTCCTCGGTGCCGAGAAACCCGGTCAGCCGGCTCTCCAGCTCGCGGTGGATGTCCTGGGTGCCGCAGATGAAGCGCACCGAGGACATCCCGTAGCCGCGACGATCGAGGCCGTCGTGCGCGGCCTTGAGCACCTCGGGGTGGCTCGAGAGTCCGAGGTAGTTGTTCGCGCACAGGTTGATGACGTGCTTCGGCGGATGGCCCTGACCGATCGGGAACTCGACGTCGATCTCCGCCGCCTGGGGCGAGTGGATGTAGCGCTCCTCCTTGAACAACCCCTGGCCGCGGATCCCCGCCAGCTCGCCGTGGTACCACTCCCGTGCCCTGGCGCTGTAGGTCATCGCCCGCCTCCCCTATCCCTGGTTCGCGGTGAACCGCTCGACCAGGGCGGCGATGCGGTTGACGGAGTCGAACGCCTCCGGCGTGGCCTCCGCATCCGGGATCCGGATGCCGCACTTGCGCTCGAGGAAGCGCTTGAGCGAGACCATCGAGAACGAGTCGACGATGCCGCCGCTGATCAGCGGAGTATCGTCGGAGACCTCGCGGTCGTCGCCATCCTCGACGTACTCCTTGACCACGTACTCGCGGATCATCTTCTTGAGGTCGTCCATGCCGCGCCTCCTCAGAGCTAATCGTCCATCATCGTCGAGATGTCGCCAACCGGTTCGCCGAACTCCTGCGCGCGGAGCACCCGGCGCAGGATCTTACCGGAGCGAGTCTTCGGAAGCGAGGTCACGAACTCGATCTCCTGGGGCATCGCCAGCGGCGACAGCTTCCGGCGGATGAAGTTCATGATGTCGAGCTCGAGATCCGGGTCGCCTTCGAAGCCGGGCTTGAGCGCCACGAACGCCTTGACGACCTCCATGTTGACGAGGTCCGGCTTCGCCACCGCCGCGGACTCGGCCACCGCCTCGTGCTCGAGCAGCGCCGACTCGATCTCGAACGGGCCGACGAGGTGGCCTGCGGTGTTGATGACGTCGTCGTCGCGGCCGACGAACCAGTAGTAGCCGTCCGCGTCGATGCTCGCCCGGTCGCCAGTGATGTACCAGCCGTTCTTGAACTTGCTCGCGTAGACAACGGGGTTGTTCCAGTACGAGCGGATCATCGACGGCCAGCCGGGGCGCAAGGCGATCAGCCCGACGCTGCCGGGTCGATCGATCGGCTCGAAGGTGCGCGGGTCGAGCACCGCCGCGGTGATGCCGGGGAACGGTTTGCCCATCGACCCAGGCTTGATCGCCATCCCGGGGAGGTTGGTGATGACGATGCAGCCGGTCTCGGTCTGCCAGAAGGTGTCGTGGAACGCCGTGCCGAACGCGTCCTTCGACCACACCACGGCCTCCGGGTTGAGCGGCTCGCCGACCGAGGCGAGGTGGCGCAGCGACGACAGGTCGAACCGGCGCACGACGCCCGTGCCCTCGCGCATGAGCAGGCGGATCGCCGTCGGCGCCGAGTACCACACCGTCACCCGGTGCCGCTGCATGAAGGCATACCAGCGCTCGGTGTTGAAACCCGAGTCGAGCACCACCTGCGTGGTCCCGTTCGACCACGGGCCGATGATCCCGTACGAGGTCCCGGTCACCCAGCCCGGGTCGGCGTTGCACCAGTAGACGTCGTCCGGCTGCAGGTCGAGTACGCGCTTGGCCGTCAGGTACTGCGAGATCAGCGAGTAGTGGACGTGCTGCGCACCCTTCGGTTGGCCGGTGGTGCCGGAGGTGTAGTGGAGCAGCGACGGCGTCTCGGCGGTCGAGGGGAACACCGCAAACCTCTCGACGCGCGGCAGGCGCTCCATCGCGAGAGCGGTCTCGCGGTCGCGCAACGGGGCTTCTCCGGCATCGACCACGATGACGTGCCGGAGCTCGGGCAGGTGATCGCGGATCTTCCGCACCTTCGAGACGTGCTTGGCCTGCGTGATGACGGCGGCCGTGCCGGCATCGGCGAGACGGGTGTGGAGCGATTCGTCGCCGAACGCCGAAAACAGCGGCTGCGCGATGCCGCCCATCTTCAGCACACCGAGGAATGAGATGTAGAGCTCGGGGATACGCTCCATGAACAGGCAGATGCGTTCTCCGGGGCGGAGCCCGAGGTCGAGGAGAAACGCGGCGATCGAGCTCGATCGCACGCGCAGGTCGTCGAACGTGAAGCGCTTCTCCAGGCCCCGGTAATCCTCCCAGACGAGCGCCAGCTTGTCGGCGTGGCCCGTCTCGCAGATCCGATCGCTGCAGTGCCAGCCGATGTTGATCTTCTGGCCCGGGACGTAGCCAAGCTCGCGCTCGGCGACCGACCACTCGACGACACCCAGCTCCGGCTCGTTGGCGACGATCGTGCTCATGTCCTCACCTCCGACTTCTGCGGCCGTAGCGGCCCCGGGCAGCGCCGACAGGTGATCGCGCCGCCCGGCGCCGAATTCGCGGGAACGACCAGACCACGGGGACCGCCGACGTCAAGGGCGCGCCCCTCGTCCCCGAACTCGACCTCGGAACGGTTGGTGTCGATACCGAGGAGCCTCACCGCCACCTCGAACGCCGCCGGTCGAGAAGCGCACCCGCGGCGACTGCACATGCGCACGAAGGTTGACCTTGTGATAGAAAGTACACGCTCACACTCGCGGATGTCAAGGCAGGGCAGCGCCTCCGTGCCGCGGGCGTCTGCTGCGCCGCGCTTCCGGAGCACGTCCGGCGCCTGCGGGCGTGATAACCTCCCGTGCTCGGTGCAGTTGGGAGGTCTTGCGTGTCCCTCGAGAAGCTCAACGCCGCGCTGGTTGCCGAGGTTGACGCCCTGGAGAGCGAAGGCAGGGCCAAGCCGCCTGAGCGCGTCATCGAGGCGTACCTGCCGCCCGACGGCAATCGCGGTCCGCGCTACCGCCTCGCCGGTGCGGAGCGGTCGTTCATCCGCATGAACTCCAACAGCTACCTGTCGCTGTCGAACCACCCCGCGTTGATGGCGGCGGCGGACAAGGCGACAGGCGAGTTCGGCGTCGGTCCGGGGGCCGTTCGCTTCATCGACGGCACCTTCCGTCACCACGTCGAGCTCGAGCGGCGGATCGCAGCGTTCACGGACAGACCGGCAGCCAAGATCTTCAACTCGGCGTACACCGCCAACCTCGGGCAGGCGCTGGCGATCGCCTCCCCGCGGACGTTCTGGATCGGCGACGGGCTGAACCACAACTCGATCATCCGGGCGATGCGCATTTCCGGGGTGCCGAAGGAGAACCGCTCGATTTACAGCCATAACGACATGGACGAGCTGTCGCGGCTGCTCGAGGAGGTCCCCGAGCGGATGGAGCGCGTGGTGGTGATCTTCGACGGGATCTTCTCGATGCGCGGCGACTGCGCGCCCGTCGACGAGATCAACCGCCGCCTCGCGCCGCATCGCGACCGCTTCCCGCAGGGCCTGGTCACCGTGATCGACGACAGCCACGGGATCGGCGCGTACGGCGCGACCGGGCGCGGCACAGAGGAGCACACCGGCGCGCGCGCCGACATCGCCATCGGCACGTTCGGCAAGGCGTTCGGCGTCAACGGCGGGTTCGTCGCCTCGAGCGCGGAGGTGATCGAGGCGATCCGGCAGAAATCGGACACCTACATCTACACCAACCCGCTCGGCGTCGCCGACTGCGCCGCCGCTCTCGCCGCGCTGGACATCGTAGAATCGGACGAGGGGCGAGAGCGCCTCGGCCACCTGCATGCGCGCATCCGCCAGTTCCGCGACGGCATCGCCCGGCTCGGCTGGGAGTCGATCCCGGGGCCGCACCCGGTGGTGCCGGTGCTGGTCCGCGACACCCTGCGCGCTCGTGCCCTCGTCCAGCATTTCTTCCACCACGGCGTGCTGGTCGTCGGGCTTACCTACCCGGTGGTGCCAAGAGGCAGCGAGACGATCCGCTGCCAGGTCAACGCCGCCCACACCCAAGCGGACATCGACGAGGTGCTCGCCGCCCTCGCCAAGTTCACGAGTTGAAGAATGGAGGCCAGAATGCACGACAACTCCAGCCGCACGCTTGCAGTCGCCGGCCTGATCGTTGCCGCCGTCATTGCCGGCGTCATCGCCGCCGTCGTCATCCGCGCCCGCCGCGCCTGAGCGCGATCTTCGCGACCGGCTCGCGCGCGCGCGGATGACGAGCTGCTCGGCGCATTGCGCGGCTCGGACACCGCCCCGACTGACGTAGCATTGGCCACCGACCGGCGCGGCGCCCGCGGACCGCGACCGGCTGTACGCATGACGAAGCCTATCGGCGCCCGGTCCGGACCCTTCGCCCGCCTTTCGGGCGTGCAGTGCATGGTCCTGTCCGCGTTCTTCTTTTCGCTGATGAGCCTGACCGTCAAGATCGCCGGGCAGCGCATCCCGACGCTCGAGCTGATGTTCGCCCGCGGCTTACTGGTCACGGTCGTGATCGGGCTCGACCTCGCGCGCCGCAAGGTGTCGCTGCGCGGCGCCGATCCCGGCTACCTGCTGCTGCGCGGCCTGGTCGGCTTCGTCGCCCTCGGCTGCTTCTACTTCGCGGTCGTCCACCTGCCGCTCGCCGAGGCGACCGTGATCCACTTCACCAACCCGCTGTTCACCGCGATCATCGCCGCTGTGTTCCTCGGCGAACGGTTGCGGGCGAGTGAGCTCGCCCTGGCGCTGCTCGGTCTGGTGGGGGTCGCAATCATGGTCCGCCCTGCCGCGCTGCTGGGTCCCGGCGGGGCGCCGCTGCCGGCGCTCCCGGTGGCCGCCTCGATCACCGCCGCCCTGCTGGCGGCCGTGGCGTACACTCTCGTGCGGCACCTGCGCGACCACGACGCCATGCTCGTGGTGTTCTACTTCGCCGGCGTGACGTCGCTGATCGCCATGCCGCTGATGCTGCCGTCGTTCGTGTGGCCGCGCGGTACCGACTGGCTGATGCTGCTCGCCGTCGGCGTGACGACCCTGTTCGGGCAGATCTTCCTCACCCTTGGGCTGCAGCGCGAGCGCGCCAGCCGCGCCACCACCGCCGGCTACGTGCAGATCGTCTTCGCCACGCTGTGGGGTGCGCTGGTGTTCGGCGACGTGCCGATGGCGACGACGCTCGTCGGCGCCGCGGTCATCGTCGCCAGCACCTTGCTGCTCACGCGCCTGCGCGCCACCGCACCCGACGACGACGCGTGAGCGCGCCTCCAGTCACGGACGGAGGACCTGCGCGATCAGCCGACCGAGGTGCTCGTACTCGAGCCTCCAGTCCGGCTGCCGCGTCGGCTTCGCGGGATCCTCGAAGACGACCACATCGGGGGCACCCGACGTCTTCGACACCGTCTGGACCAGCCGGTATCGTGTCCGCAGAAGCTCGCTCAACTCCCGGAATGGCTCCTGGGATACGAGCACGAGGCGAGGACGTTTTTCGAGGAGCTCGCGGATCAGGGTTCTCCGGTTCTCCTCGTACCCCGAGGCCTTGTCCTCGAACGGGTAGGCCATCGTGAAGCGGGAGGCACACCGGCGCCCACCGTAGTAGTAGATGCCCACGTCCGAACCATACTGGTAGACATAGTCGTCCGGCCCCACCGCTGCGGCCACCTGCCGGCCCCGGTCGCGCGACCTGAGGTTCTGGGAGCCGAAGCGGAGGCCGGAGAGATCGTCCGGCGAGAAGCCGAAGTACCATCGCCGCTGGCCATCCAGCACTCCCACCACCGTGCCCACGACGAGGGCCGCGGCGATCCAGCGTCCCGCCGATGCGCGCCCGCCAGCCCATGCCGTGTCCGGCGGAGCAGCCACCAGGCGATCGGCGAGGAGGGCGGTGAGCATGACGAGGCCCGGCAGCATCAAATAGTAGTAGTGGCGCCAGAACAGACCCGGGAGGCAAACCTCGAGGTACGCCGCCACGAGGGCGAGTCTGAGGAGCGCGGCTGGAAGTTGCGGCCGGCGCCAGCCGACGAAGGCGAAACCGGCGGCGCCGGAGAGCCAGAGCGCCCAGGCGCTGCGGAACGGCCAGCGGTACTCCCATGCTGCCAGCGGGTTCGCCGCCGGGCGTGTGCCGAAGAAATGCCAGAACCGGGAGATCAGACCGGCATCTCCGCTCTGGGTGTAGCCTACGTTGTAGGCGAACACCGCCTGCGCGAAGGCAAGCCACCTCCCGGTCGCGGCGAAGTAGACGCCGTGGGCCACCCAGATCAGCGCTGGCCCTAACGCGAAGAGGGTTGCCGCGATCGCCACGCGCTTCGGCCGTGATCCCGGTCCCTCGCTCCTCCATTCGAGAAGCAGCAGCCACGGGAGGAAGAGAAGCCAGTGCACGGCAAGGATGGGCTTGAGTGCCGATCCGAGACCGAGCGCGGTGCCGCCCAGAACGATGAGCCACCAGCGGCGTCGTCTCGAGTGAAGGAGAAGCGCGAGCATGGCGCCGATCGCGCACGTATTCATGTAGATTTCGCGGTTGCACCCGTCCCCGTCCATCCCGGGGTCCGCAGAAGCGGTGGCCCACAGTGCGGCCGCAAGCAGGGCCGCCCAGGGGGACGCGACCGTACGGACCGAAAAGAACACGAGGATGAGACTCGCCGCCGAGAACGCCACCGCCGCCGATCGATAGACGGAAGGCGAGTCGCCCCATAGCCGGCCCAGTAGGCCGTAGAAACCAAAGATCGCCGGCGGCTGGTGGTCCCACTGGTCGAGGTACATCCGGTCGCCTTCAACGAGTCGAGCGCCGATGTACGCGTAGTTGCACTCGTCTCGCTCGAGGGGCATGGGGAACGCATGCAGTCGGATCACAACCAGAACAGCGACGAGAACCACGAGAGCGGCGATCTCGAACGCCGGTCGCGGGCCCGCGATCCCCAGCCGAGCCCATCTGGAGCCGTCGCGATCGGACGGCGGCGAAGGCAGCGCATGCGCACGCACTTCGTGCCGCTTCGCCTGCCCTTTTGAGCCTCGACCGGAGTCCGTGCCGGTAGCGCCGCCGATCGATTTCATTGCGTCACCTTCCTGCTGGAACGGAAGCGAACGGTGCCGACTCGCACGGGAGAGAATACCATCGTGTTTCGCTCGAGGCACCACGACCGTTTCGCTATGTGACGGAGGCGCCGGTGCCACACACGATCAGCGAGTGGCTTGCGGCGGCACGGGTGGTGTGTCGCTCCACACCAGCTTGACCGGGCGTCCCAGCAGCTCCTCGAGCGGGTCCCGACCGATCGCGATGGCGCGCCCGCGGGCGAGCGCGGCATCGAGGTCGAGACCGCCGTAGCGGATCAGGTAAGCGGTCCACAGGTAGCTCGCCCGCCACGCGACCGTGCAGTGCAGCAGAACCGGCCCGCGGTGCTTGGCGACGACCTGAGCGAACCGCTCGACGGCTGCCGGCGTGTACGGGTAGTCGGTGCCGCCGAGAGGGATGTGGACGTACTCCAAGCCGAGGGCGGAGACCGCCGCCGCCTCGTCGAAGGGCACCGTGGCGCGGTCGTCCATCTCCTTGGGCGTGCGGAGGCACACGACGGCGGTGACACCGAGCTCCTTGAAGCGCTTGAGCGCCGCCTCGCTGGGCTGCCCGGCGATGAACACCCGGCCGTCGCGGAACACCCGGCGCTCGACTCCTTCGATGTCGGTGACCGCGACCGGCAGGGCGATGCGATCGATGCCGGCGTCCGCAACAGACGGCGTAGCCTGCAGTCCATTGCCCAAGACCGGTACCATCATGAGAGTTCCCACCACACCGAGCATAAGCCTGGTCATCTCGTCCCCCCGGCAGGCCCGATAGGAGATACGCGGCCGGAGGTGTCAGGTTGCAGGGCAGGTCCGGCTGCTCCCCGACCGCGGGAGGCCGCGAACCCGGCCGTCGGAAAACCCGTAGTAGCCAGTGCGGGTACTGGGAGGCTGATCATGTCGAGAAAGATCCTCGTTCTGGCCTTTGTCGCCACGGCGGCGACGTGCTCGGCGTTCGCCGAGACCACGCGAACCGTTCGAGCCACGTTCAGCGGCGATATCTCTGCACCGTTTGCCGTCGAGAACCTCGCCGGCACGATGACGATAACTCCTTGTGATGCAAGCGTCGTCGAGGCCGTCGCCACGGTGCACGCCGAGGACGAGGCGCTCGCCGCGGCGATCAGCTTCGAGCAGGTGCGCGGTCGCGAGGGGCGTCCGACCTTGCGGGTCCGTTACCCCGTCGACGAGCACCGCACCTTCCGCTACCCGGTGAACGGGCGCGGCACCTTCCACTACCCGGGCGGCTCCACCGTGGAGTACGGCGGCCGTAAGGTGAAGGTCAGCTCCACCTCCGGCGTCCTGCTCTACGCTAACGTCGAGGTCCGGGTGCCGCGCCACGTCGGCGACGCGGTGTTCCACAACCTCGTCGGGAAGTTGCAGGCTGACGGGCTCGACGGCCGAGTGCGACTCGACAGCGCCAGCGCCGACATCAGCGCGACGCACCTGACCGGCCAGATCGTAGCCGACACCGGTTCCGGCGACGTGCACGCCGAGGCCATCGCCGGCTCGTTCACCTGCGATACGGGTAGCGGCAACTGCGTCGTTGTCGGTTACGACGGCGACGACCTCTCGTGCGACACAGGCTCCGGCGACATCTCGGTGCGCGACGCCAAGGGCCTTCGCTTCAAGGCCGACACCGGTTCCGGCGATGTTCGCCTCGAGAATGCCGATATCGAGGACTTTCGCGGCGATACCGGGTCCGGCGACATCACCGTGGACGTGAGCGGCGCCAGGTTGCGTCGGGTCGTAGCGGATACCGGATCCGGCGACGTCACCGTTCGCCTCCCCGCCGACGCCTCGTTCGAGCTCAACGCCGATGTGGGCAGCGGCGACATCGTCAGCCGCTTCGCCGACGCCCAGTCGATCGTCCACCGCCGCACGGTCATCGGCTACCGCCGCGGCGACGGTCGCATCCACATCGACGCCGACACCGGCAGCGGCGACGTCACCGTCGCCCCCCGCTAATCCCCTCTTCTTGGGTACCTGGTATCACGTTGTTGCACTGCTGATTTTCCCTGTTGCCCACTCTTAGGTACCTGGTACCACAGTGTTGCAGTACGGTGCGGACAACGGGTGCTTGACGCCGGCCGGCCGACACGGTAGAAGAGCTACCTGGCCGGAGGTCGAGATGTTGCTGAGCATCGATCCCAAGCAACCGGAACCGTGGCTCGTCGGTCGTGTCGCCAACGTCCTCCGGCGTGGCGGTGTCGCCGTGATACCTACCGACACTGTCTACAGCTTCGCGTGCGCCCTTAACAACGCCGGAGCCGTCGATCGCCTCTACGAAGTGAAGGGCATCACGCCGGCCAAACGACTCTCGATTCTGGTGCCGGACATTGCCACGGCGAGCCGCTTCACCCGCGGCATCACCAACACGATGTTCCGGACGATGCGACGCGTGCTGCCCGGGCCTTACACCTTCATTTTCGCTGCCAGCACCGAAGTGCCACGGGTCATGCTGCGCAAGCGGCGCACCGTCGGGATCCGGCTTCCCGACAGTCCGATCGTCCTCGCGGTCCTTGCCGAGCTGGGCGAGCCACTGCTCACCACGTCAGTGCGTGGGCAGCGCGATGAGTTTCTGTTGGACCCGGCCACGATCGACGACGACCTCGGCAGTCAGGTCGACATGGTCGTCGACGGCGGCCTGCTGTCCAATGAACCCTCAACGGTGGTCGACCTGTCCGGACCCGAGACTGTGATCGTTCGCGAGGGCAAGGGCGACATCGCCGCGCTCGGCCTGTAGGTGTCAGGTATCACAGTGTTGCCGTGTTCGCCTATACGAACGGGAAAATAGAGTACCTGGTACCTCGTTTGTTGCGTTCTCGTGAAACGTCCACCTCGTCTGTGGGCGGATATCAGGGTCTGGCAATGGCGCTGGGCGCCGACTGGTCTGGGAGCGCCGCGGGAGGGACGAGGACCCGTGCCTCGTCTCCGATGATCTCGAGGACCTGCGTCGGCCCGCCGAAGCACGACGACAGACCGACATCGATGCACCAGACGGTGCCACCGCATTTTGCGTTGATACCCTGCTGCTGGATCGTGTGCCCGACCACCATCCGGGCCGCGCCGGTCCTGCGCAGCGTACGCCCGAGAAGCGCACAGTCGGCCTCGCTCGGCCCGTCCGAGTAGTGCCGGCTCCACACCGGCCCAAAGCGGGACAGCAGGATCTCCGGCGGCTCGGCGCGCTCGCCGCGTAGCCACTGACGGGACTCCTCGTTGAGGCGGGAGAGGCCGTAGACGATGGCCGGCGGTAACACCCCGCCGTGGACGAACACCGTATTGCCGACCACCGCCACCACGTTGCGTCGCGCCAAACGCAACGCGAACGGTCCGGCTGGGGTGAACGCCGCCCGACGGGCTCGCTCCGGCTCCGGATGCGTCATCACCTCCGGCCGGTTCAGGTCGAGCCCAGGCATTCCGCGAAAGGCGGCAAACCCGCCGGCCGTGACGTTGCCCATCTTCTCCTGCACGTTCATGAACTCGTGGTTGCCGTTGAGCACGTGGAGCGCGCCGCCGGCGGCCGCGGCCTGCGTGGTCACGCGGTCGAGCAGGTCGAGAAGCGCGATCTCGCTGTCCGCGCGATCGAGCTGATCCCCGGTCTGGACTACCACCAGTTCGCCACCGATCCAGCGATCGCTCTCGTCGATCGCACCGCCGAGGCGGAGCGCGCGACGGGCCGCCGCCACGTCCCCGTGGAGGTCACCGATGGCGACCAAGCGAGCCGGCGCGGGAAAGCGCAAGGCGTTGGGAGCATCCTGCCCGGTTGCCCAGACGGCAATGACGAGCATTCCTGTGATTGACAAGGCTACGCATCGCTTCTTCATCCGCCCCTCCCGGATCAGCTTACACGGATAGCTGCAGGCGAATCACTGTTGCCGCACGAGCCGGCTGCGGCGTTTTGTCGCGGCCCAAGTTCGAGGTTATGCTTCGCAAGGACGACGACCGTCGCCTCGACCGCCGCGGCCGTGCCGAAGGGACCAAAGATGCGCTGGACCGACCGTGGACGCAGTGAGAACCTCGAAGATCAGCGGGGTCGCCGCGGCATGGGTCTGCCGCTCCCCGGCGGACGTCTCGGTCTCGGGTTGGTGCTCCTGTTGCTCGTCGCCAGCGTTGTGTTCAAGCGCAACTTCTTCGCCTTGCTTGGTGCGGACAGCACGACGGCCCCCACCCAGGGAGCTTCGCAGCCTTACCAGGGCTCGTCTGAGGACGAGAAGCTCGTCCACTTTGTCTCCTTCGTTCTCGACGACGCCCAGGACGTATGGCAGCGCAAGTTCACGGCGATGGGCCGACAGTACCATTCTGCGAAGCTCGTGCTGTTCAGCGAATCGGTCCAGTCCGGGTGCGGGGCCGCCGGGGCCGCAATGGGTCCGTTCTACTGCCCCGAGGACCAGAAGGTGTACATCGACCTCGGCTTCTACCGGGAGCTGCGCAGCCGCTTCGGAGCGCCGGGCGACTTTGCCCAGGCGTATGTGCTCGCGCATGAGATCGGCCACCACGTGCAGCATGAGTTCGGCATCGACCGCCAGGTTCAGGAGCAGCAAGGTGCGGGCGGCGAGTCGAACTCCCTACAGGTCGCAATGGAGCTGCAGGCCGATTGCCTCGCCGGTGTTTGGGCGAACTCGACCGACAAGAGGCAACTGCTCGAGGCGGACGACGTCGAGGAAGCGATGAACGCGGCGGCGGCCGTCGGCGACGATCGGATTCAGAAGCAGTCCACCGGTCGGGTCAACCCCGAGACCTGGACGCACGGGTCTTCGAAGCAGCGGACAAGCTGGTTCACGCAAGGGTTCAGAGCCGGCGACCCGAGCGCGTGCAACACGTTCGGGCCTTGATCGCGAACCGAGAGAGCCGCGCAAAGCCCGGGAACCACCTCGCCATCCGTCGACGAGTGGAGCTAGAGTGCGCCATGGCCCATCGCATCTGCCCCTGGTGGCTCGGCTACGTCCTCGTCAGCCCGCTGCGGCGCTGGCGGGAGAGCCCAAGGCAGCTCCTTACCGGGCTGGTCCGTGACGGCATGACCGTCATCGAGCCCGGCTGCGGTATGGGGTTTTTCACACTCGACGTCGCGCGTCTGGTCGGACCGCGAGGGCGCGTTATCGCCCTCGATGTCCAGCCGCGGATGCTCGCCGGCCTGAGACGGCGCGCCGCGAAGGCGGGGCTGGGCGAGCGCATCGACGCTCGGCTTGTCGGACCGCAACGGTTGGGCCTCGACGACCTTGCCGGCAAGGCGGACCTCGCGGTGGCTCTGCACGTCGTTCACGAGGTGCCGGATCAACGCGCGTTTCTCACCGAGCTACTCACCGTGCTCAGGCCGGGTGGCCGCCTGTTCGTCGTCGAACCGACGGGCCACGTCACCGGCGCCGAGTTTGCCGACACGCTCGCCACGGCCGTCGCCGTGGGCTTCCGGAAGATCGAGGCCGCGGCGGTCGGGCGGAACCTCGAGGGGCTGCTCGAGAACCCCGCAACGGGAAACGGCAGTGAGGCAGCCGGCGACGTCGCTGCCCCGGGAGCGTGACATGCGTGTAGCGCTGGTTCAGCAGACCACGTCGCTCGACGTCGCCGCCAACCGAACGCGCGGGCTCGCCGCCGCCCGTCGAGCAGCGCAGCGCGGTGCCAACCTCGTGATCTTCCCGGAGCTGGCGTTCACGCCGTTCTACCCCAGGCAGCCGATCTGCGGACCGCCGCCTCTCGATCTCGCCGAGCCCGTCCCCGGGCCGACAACCGACGCCTTCGCTGCGCTGGCCCACGACCTCGGCGTCGTCGTGGTCCTCAACCTCTACGAGCGCGCCGGCGACCGGGCGTTCGACAGCTCACCAGTGATCGACGCCGACGGCCGCATCGTCGGCGTGACCCGAATGCTCCACGTCGCCGAAATGGACGGCTTTCACGAACAGGGATACTACACTCCAGGCGACAACGGGATGCCGGTCTATGCCACGGCTGCAGGCAGGATTGGAGTCGCCATCTGCTACGACCGCCATTACCCCGAGGTCATGCGCAGCCTTGGCCTGCAGGACGCGGAGATCGTCGTGGTGCCACAGGCAGGAACCGTCGGCGAGTGGCCGGACGGGCTCTACGAGGCGGAGCTGCGAGTGGCCGCGTTCCAGAACGGGTACTTCACGGCGCTCGCCAATCGTGTCGGCCGCGAGGGCGAGCTCGAGTTCGCCGGCGAGTCGTTCGTCTGCGACCCCGCCGGCAGCGTGATCGCTCGGGCTCCCACCGCAGTCGAGGACGTCCTGGTGGCCAGCCTCGACTTGGCCATGGTCCCGGCGTCGCACGCCAGACGGTTGTTCATGCGGGACCGCCGTCCCGAGCTCCTGCCGCATCTCCTCGGCCTCGTCCAAACTCACCTTCCCAGCAACCCGTCGCCGCATTCAAAGGAATAATGCAACAATGTGGTACCTGGTACCTTAGTTACGAAATAGCAACAACGACTACTGCAATAATGTGGTACCTGGTACCTCAGAGAGACAGCGTCGGGAGAAATGTCGGTGGGCGGCGGTGGCTGGAGGCGTGCTCGAAGGCGTAGGCGAGCCGGATCAGCGGGCCTTCTCCCCAGGGCTTGCCGATGAACGTCAAGCCCACGGGCAGTCCGTGCGTGTGTCCGGCTGGCACCGTGATGCTCGGGTAGCCGGAGACCGCGGCGGGCGTCGACGCCGCCCCGAGGAAATGGTCGCCGTTGACGACGTCGGTGGTCCAAGGCGGGCCGCCCGTCGGTGCCACGATGGCGTCGAGCCCCCGCCCGGAGAACACGACGTCCAATCCCTTCCTGCGTGACAGCGTCCCGCACTTCTCGAGCGCAGCCCGGTACACCTTCTCGGAGAGCGGCCCCTTCGCCTGGGCGCGTTCGAACATGTCCTGCCCGAAGAACGGCATCTCCCGATCACGGTTGCGCTCGTTGAACTCAATGATCTCCTTCAGATTATGCACGCTCGCGTTCGGCGCCCGGGTTTGCAGGTATGCGTTCAGGTCCGCCTTGAACTCGTAGAGCAGCACCTCGAGCTCGGCGGCGTCGTACTCCCCGGCATGCGGGATGTCGGCAGGATCAACGACGATTGCGCCTGCGCCCTTAATGAGCGCGATCGCCTCCTCGACCAGACGGTCGGCCGCATCGCTGTAACCGAAGAACAGCTTCCTCGCGACACCGATGCGGGCACCCTTGAGCCCGCCCGCGGTCAGGAAACCGGCGTAGTCGCTAGCCTGTCCCCGGCCCTTGAGGGTGGCCTCGTCGTCCGGGTCGGACCCCACCAGCGCCCAGAGCAAGAGCGCAGCGTCGGTCACGGTTCGCGCCATCGGGCCGGCAGTGTCCTGTGTGTGCGAGATGGGGATGATGCCACTGCGGCTGACCAGCCCGACCGTCGGCTTGATGCCGACCAGCCCGCACGCGTGGGACGGGCAGACGATCGACCCGTCCGTCTCGGTGCCGACCCCCACCGTCGCGAGGCTTGCCGAGATGGCGGCGCCCGTCCCCGAGCTGGAGCCGCATGGGTTGCGGTCGAGGACGTAGGGATTGGCGCACTGGCCGCCGCGACCGCTCCAGCCACTCGACGAGTGCGACGAGCGGAAGTTCGCCCATTCCGAGAGATTCGTCTTGCCGAGAATGACCGCGCCGGCCTCGCGCAGTCGCGCCGCCACGTGGGCGTCGCGCGCAGCCTTCGCCCCGACCATGGCGAGAGATCCCGCCGTGGTCTCCATGCGATCGCCGGTCGCGATGTTGTCCTTGATCAACACCGGAATGCCGTGTAGTGGGCCGCGCGCGCCGCGCGCGCGGCGCTCGGCGTCGAGCTCCTCGGCGATCGCAACGGCGTCCGGGTTCACCTCGATCACGGACCGCAGCGTCGGACCGGTGCGATCGATCGCCTCGATGCGCGTGAGGTACGCCTCGACGATCGACCTCGCGGTGCGTTGCCCTGAAGTCATCGCCGCCTGGAGGTCGGCGATCGTCGCCTCATCGAGTTCGAACGGCGGCACGACCGTGTCGGCAGAACGGCCCTCCTGCGGCTGCAGTGCCGGCTGAGGGTCAGCGGCTACGCCGATGACTCCGACGGCGACCGTGACCGCGGCGGCGGCTCCGCCCCGCAGTAGCTCGCGGCGGTCGACCTCGATGCCCTGGTGCTCAGCTTCACGAGAGCGAGGCTTCATGGCGATGGACCCTCCGCCCGCAGTCTACCCCCGGAGGTCAATCCGGCCCGGCATGGCCGGCACGGGCTCAGCTCGGCGGCGAGGCGGACCGCGTTCGGCGCCGACTGCGCGCGGCCCGAAGCGCGGCGACCACGAGCAGAACCACCCCGGCGAGCGCGAGCACCGGAGCGAGAAGCGCGACCAGCGAAAGCGCGAGCGCGCCGCAAGCTTCAGCAAACGCCAGGAGCGGGTTGGCGAGGCCGCCGGTGGCCAGGCTCGATACCTGGCGCAGCAAAGCCAGCGAGACGTGCACGATTCCTGCTGCGCCGCCGCCGGCAATGGCCGCCAGCGCCCAGCGCAGCACCGGGTCGCCGGCAGGGAGCAGCGAGGCGGCCAGCAGCGTCCCGGCGCCGACGGCCACGGGCGCGCCGAGGTGATCGAGGATGTTGTCCAGCCACGGGACCTGGTACGCAACCACCTCGACGACGGTCGCGACGCCGAAGACCGTCAGCGCAGCGGTGCTTCCCATCCACCCGAGGTCGCCGGTGAGGTGCACCCATCCCAGCATCGAGGCGAGGCTGGCCGTCGCCAGGGGAAGGAAGATGCGCAGGCCGCACGCGGCGGCGAGTGCGATGCCCAGCGCGACGTTTCGGGCGAGGTCGAGGTCGAGCTCCGGGCCGGTCATGGTGACCGCAGACTCCTCGCGCCGCCCGCGGCCTTGCCAGGGTCGCCCCGGCGCGACGGCCCGCTGCCTGTCCGGCGCTCCCCGAGTAACGCCTCGCGAGCGTGCGGCGGCAGGTATCGCACCGCCTCCCGAACCGTCAGCCCCGCGGCTCGATTCACCCTGGGACCGAGCCAGTCGACGACCAGCCCCGGCCTCCTCTTGCCCACCTCCCGCAGCACCCAGCCGATCGCCTTGCGAATGAAAAACTCCTTCTCGTCGACCATGGCATCCGCGTAGCGAGCGAACCGTTCGAAATCTCCACCGCCACGTCGCAGTGGCACGAGCAGCGCGAGCAGCGCCGCACGCCGGATCCAGAAGTCATCGTCCCCGGCCCACCGGTCGAGTGCGTCGCCGACGTTCGGGTAGCGCTCGAAAAGCGGACCGGCGACGCGTGGAGCGAGCCCGTCGACGAGCGCCCAGGTGCGCGACTCCCGCAACAGCGTCTCCACGACCTCGATATCCCGTTCCTCCAGCAATCTCACGTGCCGCATCAGCAGCTCGACAGCAGCCGCGCGCAGCTCAAAGACCGGCCGCGCCCACAGCGCATGTACGGTAGCAAGGAGCGACTTGCGGTGCAGTCGCGGCGACGTCCGCAACGCCTGCACGATCAGCTTTCGGAAAATCGGCGTCGCCACGCCAATGAACTCGAGGTCGCTCTTGAGGTAGCGCTTTGCGCCCGAGGCGCGCTCGGGGGTTCCGTGAGCACGAAGAGAGCTCTCGATCGTTTCAGCGAGCGCGCACTCGGTCGCCACGATCCGAGTCTATCAGCGCGACTCGCACCGGGATCGCGGGGCGGGCATCATGTGGTCGCGAGTCGCGCGACGCCCCACACGAGCGCTCCGAAGAACAGCAGAGGCAGAATGACCACGAGGCCGATCCCAAGCAGGATCGGACCAAGCACCAGCGCCGCGATCAGCACGATCGGGACCATGATCACAAGCTTCAGCAGCCCCGCCACCACGAACAACGGCAGCAGGAGAATGCGGAGCGCCAGCTTCAGCACGCCCACAAGAAGCAGCACCGCGACCGCGATCGCCAGCCCAACGGGCAGCAGCACGAGGCCAAGCAACGTCAGCATGGCAATGCCTCCTGCCGCTCATACGCACCATCACCCGTCTTGGTTCCCGCGTTCTCTCTCAGGTACCAGGTACCACACTGTTGCATTACAGAATTCAGCAAAGGCGTTTTTCAGGTACCTGGTACCTCATTGTTGCATTCCTGAGGCGGAAGTGGTTTGGGGTGAAGCGTGGTACAAGAGGTTATGAGCCAGGCTGCCAAGACGCGTCATCGCTGCAATACCAAGACCGCCGCCGTGCTTCTCGCCGTCCTGCTGCTCCCCATCGCCGCATGCTCGCAGCGACCGCCAACCCCGGCACCCGCCTATGTGGCAGAGGTCGAGAGGTGGCGATCGGAGCGGCTCGCGTCGCTCACCAGCGAGAGCGGTTGGCTGACGCTGGTCGGAATCCACTGGCTCAAGCCCGGTGTGAACCGTTTCGGCAGTGCGCCCGAGAACGACATCGTCTTGATGGGCCAGGAGGTACCGGCCATCGCGGGGAACCTTGAGCTGAGGCCTGACGGAAGCGTCCTCCTGCATGCCTCCGCGGCCGCGCGCATCACCACCCAAGGGGCCGCGGTGACCGAGAGGGCACTGCGCACCGACCGCAGCGGCAAGCCGGACGTTCTCACCGTCGGCAGCCTCCGTATGCACCTCATCGACCGTAGCGGCTCGATCGCCCTGCGCGTCCGGGACCCGAAAAGCCCCCGTCGGACCGGCTTCAATGGGATCGACTACTTCCCCATCGACTCGCGCCTTAAAGTCATGGCAACCTACGAGCGCTACCCGTCCCCGCGCGAGGCGAGCGTGGCAAGCGCCCAGGGTCCAGCTCAGAAGATGCTCGTCCCCGGTATCTTGCGGTTCCACATCGGTGCCAAGGAGGTCAGCCTCGAGCCGTTCGTCTCGGCGCCGAACGACGAGAGCTTCTTCATCGTCTTCAGCGATGCCACCGCCGGCCGCGAAACCTACGGCGCCGGGCGCTTCCTCGACGCCGACGTCCCCAAGGACGGCGCCACGAGCGCGACGCTCGACTTCAACGAGGC
>Ga0315278_10001844_pt1 | contig 18719 bp, 18 predicted proteins | sample YL17G06_0_MG_FD_203880 | JGI IMG/M metagenome (GOLD analysis project Ga0315278, IMG submission 203880) | Sediment microbial communities from Yellowstone Lake, YNP, Wyoming, USA - YL17G06_0 | ecosystem: Environmental > Aquatic > Freshwater > Lake > Sediment | place: USA: Wyoming | collected... | reverse complement strand
AACGTGCAGCGGAAATCGCACCCGTCGGCGATGCGAAGGTAGGCGAGGTGCCGCGGCGTGGAAACGGCGCGATGCGACGCGAGATCGACGGCGGTGCCGGGCGGGCCGACCTCCACGATCCGTTCCGACGAGCCTCGCCGCACGCGATGCGCCACGCGCACGATGGCGTCCACTTGGCCGGTCCCCACCACGGCATCGACCTCGGGAATCTCGCGGAGGAGGTCGGCCTGGTAGCGCTGCGCCATGCAACCCGCGACGACGAGTCCGCGAAGCGTCCCCTCCCGCTTGAGCGCGGCCAATTCCAGAATTCGGTCGATCGACTCCTTCTGCGACGGCCCGATGAAGGCGCAGGTATTGACGACAGCGACGTCGGCCGAGCGGAGATCGCTCGTGAGGGTGAAACCGCCGTGCGCGAGGAGTCCCGCCATGATCTCCGAGTCGACGAGATTCTTCGCGCACCCGAGCGTCACGAGGGCGACGCGCGCCGTGCCCGCCGCCTCTCCCGGAGCCGGCGTCCCGCGGGAAGGCATCAGCGAAATCGGCTCGCTCATGCGCCGGACCCCACGGGCGGCTGGCCGGATCGCCGCTCCTCGAGCTCGTGCTCCGTGACCATGACCTCTCGCCCCTTCGCCCCCTCCGACGGTCCGACGACGCCGCGCTCCTCCAGGAGATCGAGGAGCCGCGCGGCGCGCGAGTAGCCGACCTTGAGTCTGCGCTGCAGCATGGACGTCGACGCCTGTTGGTGGAGCACCACGATGCGCATCGCCTCTTCGTAGAGACCGTCGTCGGCCCCCTCGTCCGAGATCGTCACGGTCTCGAGGACCGAATCGTCCGGAACGGCGGGAACGCCCTGGTTCTTCAGGAACAAGACGACGCGCTCGATCTCCTCCCCGCTCACGTAGGCGCCGTGAATGCGGTAGGGCTCGGGCTTTCCCGCCGGGAGGTAGAGCGAATCGCCGTGGCCGAGGAGGCTCTCGGCGCCGTTCATGTCGAGGATCACGCGTGAGTCGGTGCGGCTCGCCACCTGGAACGCGAGCCGCGACGGGAAGTTCGCCTTGATGAGGCCGGTGATGACGTCGACCGACGGGCGCTGCGTGGCGAGGACCAGATGGATGCCGACGGCGCGGGCCATCTGGGCCAGGCGGCCGATCGGCTCCTCGATCTCGGTCGGCAGGAGCGCCATGAGATCCGCCAGCTCGTCGACGAGGACGACCAGGTACGGGAGCTTCGCATCCTCGTGAAGGGCCGGATCGAGGCCGAGGCGGTTGTAGCCCTCGATGTGGCGCGCACCGTGTTTGGCCAAGATTTGGTAGCGGCGCTCCATCTCCTTCACGCAGAACCGAAGCGCCTGCGCCGCCTTCTTCGGATCGGTCACGACCGGCATGCGGAGATGCGGGATCCCGTTGTAAGGGGTCAACTCCAGCATCTTCGGATCGATCATGATGAACCGGAGCTCCGAGGGCGTCCGCCTCATGAGGAGGCTCATGATGAGCACATTCACCGAGACGCTCTTTCCCGATCCGGTGGCGCCCGCGACGAGGAGATGGGGCATCCGCTCGAGCGAGGTCGTGAAGGGGACGCCCGCGACGTCCTTGCCTAGCGCGATGGGAAGCGCGTCCTTCCCCTGCTGGAACGCCTGCGAGAGAACGATCTCCTTGAACGAAACGATCTGCTTCACGCGGTTCGGGATCTCGATCCCGACCGCGGCCTTGCCGGGAATCGGCGCGACGATGCGGATCCGCTGCGCCTTGAGCGCGAGCGCGAGGTCGTCCTGGCGGTTCATGATCTGGTTCACTTTCACGCCCGGCGCCGGCTCGTATTCGAAGAGGGTGATGACGGGCCCGGGATGAACCTCGGAGACCTTCCCCGCGACCCCGAAGTCGGCGAGGGTCCTCTCGAGGATGCGCGAGAGTCCCAAAAGCTCGGCCTCGTCGATCGCCACCTGCTCCGACTCGTGGGCGTCGAGGAGATCGACCGGCGGGAGCGCCGTCTCGGGCGCCCTGGCAGCGCCGAGCTGCAGGCCGCCCCCTTCGGCGGCCGCGTCGCCGCGCGCCTTGTCGCCGCGACCCACGGTGGCAGGCGCGGCGGGCGGGAACGGGATCGGAAGCGACTCGGCCTTCGGCTCGGAGGATCGCCCCATGATGCGGGGCCCGCTGCTCACGGCGGGGCTCTTCTCGCGCCTTCCGGTCGGCGGTTCCGGCGAGCCGTAGGCGTTCGCCAGCGCGGCCTCCTCCTCGGCCGGCGCCCGGCGGCGGCGCGCCTTGGTCGGAGAGGTCTCGAGTTCCTCCTCGGCCGCTCCCTTCGCGTCGGCGGCGCCCTTCCGCTTCGGCTTCGCGTCGGGGCCGAAACGGCCGAGAATGCCCGAGAGCGCGCGGCGAAGCGGCGAGGCCGCCCCGAGCTCGAACGCAACGGCGGTGACGACGATGAGCGCGGTTCCGAGCGCGAGTTGCGCGCCGATGCGGCCGAGGAGGTGAGAGGATCCGGCCCCGATCCATTCACCGAGCGAGCCAGCCCAGACGCGGTTGCCTCCCGAAAGGAGGTAGAGGAGTCCGACGCCGAACCAGATCGCCGCCGCCGCGAGGCCGGTGCGGACGGAGAGGTCCGCGGGAGGCTTCAGCCGGAGACGGTTCCAGCCCCAAGCGAGGAGCGCCAGCGGGACAGCCCACGCGCCGGCGATTCCGAGGAAGCCCGCGATGCCGGCGGCGGACAGCGCCCCGAGCACGCCCCCCTGATTGCGCACCGCTCCCGAGGCCAGCAGATCGGCGGCGGTGTCACGGGGATCCCGCGTCGCGAGCGCCAGCGCCAGGAAAAGCGCGATCGAGAGAAGGCAAAGCCCCAGGATCTGGTACTTGCGCCGGACGGGTATCCGTCCCAGTAACTCCATCGCGCTCGGTCCGGCCTACGTTCCGTGTTGCCAGGAGGCGAGGTAGGCGATCTGCTCGGTCGTCAGGGTGTCGATGCGAACCCCGATCGCCTCGAGCTTCAGCCGTGCGATCTCCTCGTCGAGCGCCTGCGGAATCGGGTAGACGTTCGGCTTCAGCGTGTGGGCGTTCGAGAGGATCCACTGAATGCCCAGCGCCTGGTTGGCGAAGCTCATGTCCATCACGGACGCCGGGTGCCCCTCGGCCGCGGCGAGGTTGATGAGGCGCCCTTCGCCGAGCACGCAGACCTTCTTTCCCCCGTCGAGGGTGAATTCCTCCACGAAGGGGCGGACGATCCGGCGCGACTTCGCGACCTTAGCGAGGTTTTCAAGATCGAGCTCCACGTTGAAGTGCCCCGAGTTGGCCACGATGGCGCCGTTCTTCATGGCGCGGAAGTGCTCCACGCGGAGAACGTTGATGTTCCCCGTCACGGTCACGAAGATGTCGCCGATCTTCGCCGCGTCCTCGGCCGGCATCACCTGAAAGCCGTCCATGACCGCCTCGAGCGCGGGAAGCGGATCGATCTCGGTCACAACGACCTTTGCGCCCATGCCGCGCGCGCGCGTGGCGAGACCCTTGCCGCACCAGCCGTAGCCGAGCACCACGAAGGTGGAGCCCGCCAGGAGCCGGTTCGTCGCGCGGAGGATGCCGTCGAGCGTGCTCTGGCCCGTCCCGTAGCGATTGTCGAAGAGATGCTTCGTCTTCGCGTCGTTGACGGCGAGGATCGGATAGCGGAGCGCCCCCTCGCGCGCCATGCTCTTCAGCCGGATGACGCCCGTCGTCGTCTCCTCGGTGCCGCCCACGACCGCCTTCGCCTGGTCGGCGCGCTGCGTGTGGAGAACCGTGACGAGGTCGGCGCCGTCGTCCATCGTGATCTCGGGGCGCGCATCGAGCACCGCCGCGATGTGCTTGTAGTACGTGTCGCCGTCCTCGCCCTTGATGGCGAAGGTCGGAATCGAGAAGTGATGCGCCAGCGCGGCCGCCACGTCGTCCTGCGTGGAGAGCGGATTCGACGCGCAGAGCGCGATCTCCGCGCCCCCCGCCTTCAGAGTCAGCATGAGGTTGGCGGTCTCGGTCGTCACGTGCAGACACGCGGCGAGCCTCTTCCCGCGTAGAGGCTTGTCCTTCTCGAACTGCGCCCGAATCTGGCGCAGCACCGGCATTTCCCTCTCGGCCCACTCGATTCGCTGCACGCCGTCCGCCGCGAGCGCGGCGTTGGCGACGTGGCCGTGGGCGTTCATCACGGCGGCATCAGGCGTCACGTTTGAGATCCTCCACGCGATCGAGGAGCTCCCAGCGGAAGCCCTCGTGTTCGCGGCCAAAGTGTCCGTACGCGGCGGTGCGCTTGAAAATCGGTTTACGTAGATCCAGCGAGTGGATGATCGCGTGCGGACGGAGGTCCCAGTGCTTGCGCACGAGTTCCGAGAGCCGCGAGTCGGGCACCTTGCCGGTGCGGTGACTGTCGACCATCACCGAGACCGGCTCCTCGACGCCGATGGCGTAGGCCACCTGCACCGTGATGCGATCCGCGAGGCCGGCGCCGACGAGGTTCTTCGCCACGTGGCGCGCGGCGTAGGACGCCGACCGGTCCACCTTCGTCGGATCCTTCCCGCTGAAGGCGCCGCCGCCGTGGCCGCCGAAGCCGCCGTAGGTGTCGACGATGATCTTCCTCCCGGTGAGTCCCGTATCGGCCCGCGGGCCGCCGAGGACGAACCGGCCGGTCGGGTTGATGTGGTAGATCGGATCGCCGTGGACCAGTTCGTTCGGAAGCGCGGGGCGGACGATCTCGGCGACGATCCGCTCGCGCAGCCGGACGTGCTCGGTCTCGCTCATGTCGGCGTGCTGCGTCGACACGACGACGGTGTCGATGCGGTGCGGCACGCCGTTCTCGTACTGCACGGTCACCTGCGACTTGCCGTCGGGCCTCAGCTCGGGGAACTTGCCGGAGCGGCGCGCATCGGCGAGCGAGCGCGTGAGGCGATGAGCCAGCGTGATCGGGAGCGGCATGAGCTCCGGCGTCTCGCGCACGGCGTAACCGAACATGAGCCCCTGGTCGCCGGCGCCGCGGCGGTCGACGCCGAGGGCGATGTCGCGCGACTGCTCGTCGATGGCGGTCAGGACCGAGCAGGTCTCGTGATCGAAGCCGTACTTCGGGTCGTCGTAACCGATCTGGCGAATCGTCTCGCGGACGATGCGGGGGATGTCGACGTAGCACTTGGTCGAGATCTCGCCCGACACCAGGGCGAGTCCCGTCGTCACCAGCGTCTCCGCCGCGACCCTTCCGAACGGATCTTGCTCGAGAATCGCGTCGAGCACGGCATCCGAGATCTGGTCCGCCATCTTGTCGGGATGGCCCTCGGTCACCGATTCCGAGGTGAATAGCATGGCCTGTCCGGTCCCCTTGGTCGGGCGCGTCTGCGGCTTCGTCTGCGTTGCTTCCACGTTCATGAAGGTTCGACCTCCGATGATTCTCCGACGTTCAGGCGCTGATACGAGCCGCGGACGACCGCGTTTTCCCCCAAGACCGAATGGTCGAGAAGGGCGTCCTCTACCGTGGCGCCTTCGTTGACGATCGAATGACGAATGACCGACCGGCGGACCGTCACCCCCGGACCGATGGAGACGTGCGGACCGATGACTGCATGAAGCACGTCGGCCCTCTCGTCGAGAGCGACCGGCGGCACGATCACGACACCGGGCCGGTCGATCGCCTCGGCATGCTCGTCCAAGAGCGCACGGTTGGCGTCCAGGAGCGCTTCCGGATTGCCGCAATCATACCAACCTTTTACCTCAAATGGGCGGAGTTCCTCGCCCTGGCCCAGCATCCGCTGGAGGGCGTCGGTCAGCTGGATTTCACCCCGTGTTCGGGTCCCGCTCCTCTCGATCCCCTCCAGGGCCGCGAAGAGTCCCTTCGAGTTACGGAGGGCGTAGAGCCCCACGACGGCCCACTTCGATTCGGGATGCTCCGGCTTCTCCACGAGGGCCGTGATCCGGCCGTCGAGGACGGTCGCCACGCCGAATCGGCGCGGGTCGTCCACCTTACAGACGCCGATCCAGGAGCCCGATGTCGTCAGCTGGTCGAGCGGCGCTTCGACGATCGTGTCGCCTAGGACGATGATGACCGGCGAATCACCCACCGCGTCGCGTGCCTGGAGGACGGCATGGCCGAGTCCGCGCGGCTCGTCCTGGACGACGCACGTGATCGGGAGATCGCGGCGCGACGCGGCGTAGGCGCGGAGCCGGTCGCCGTGGGGACCGGGCCCCACGATCAGGACGACCCGGTCTGGTTTCGCCGCGGCCACCCGTTCCAGGATGTGCGCGAGGATCGGCTTCCCCGCGACGGCCAGGAGCGGCTTCGGGGTCCTGTCGGTGTGGGGCTTCAGCCGGGTCCCCGCCCCCGCCGCGGGAATGACGGCAACGAGGCTCACGTCTGGAGGGCCTTCTTCAGCGACTCGACGCCCGGTAGCGCGCTGGGATCCATTCCGTTTCGAAGCGCAAGGTAGTAGCTCACGAAGTCTCCCACGGCGACGCACGAGAGGGCCCGCTCCATGGCGTCTTCGCCCTGCGCGACGACCGTTTCCACCGGAACGCCCTTCCGCCGAAGATAGCGCCCCAGCCACTCGAAGCGCGCGGCGATCCGGGGGTGATCGCCTGGATCGCGGAGGAAGACGGCCGTGAACTTGTCCAGGAGCGGGCGCGGATGAACGAACCCGTCGACCTCGTTGTGGTTCGATTCCGGCAGGATCGAAACCCAGGCCATCTGCTTGGCGTTCTCGTTCAGCTGACCCTTCCAGCGGACCGCCGCGGGCCCGAGCGTTCGTCCATTCGCCATGATGAGCGTGGCGCGGCCCGCCAGCCGTATCGCCAACGCGTTCGCGGCGTTGCGGGACGGTGCCACGCTGCGCGCGGAGGCGGCCACGACGCGCTCCACCACGTCCGCGGCCGCCACGGCGCGAGCGCCCGCCCGGGCCAGCACGCCGAGATGCTCGGCCAGATGGGCGAGCGTCGAAAAGGAATAGCCGAGAGCCGCCCGGGGTGGATGCCCCGCCGGAAGCCGCGCCACGGGAACCCCGTCCGCCTCCGCGCGGGACGCCAGCGTTCCGCCGGTGGTGATGACGCAAGACCGCGCGCTGAGCGGTTTCAAGGCGCGATAGGCCGCCAGGGTTTCCTCGGTCTCGCCGGAATAGGATGAAAAAATGAGGAAATCGTCAGGGGTGATCCAGGCCGGCGCCTCGTAGTGGCGGACGACGTGCATCGGCACCACGCCCTCGCGATCGACGATCGAGGCGAGGAGCTCCCCCGCGATCGCGGAGCCGCCCATGCCGCAGAGGACGAGCCGGCGCGGCCGCTCGGGAGTGATCCCCGCCAGCGCCGGCGCGGCGAGCGCCGGGCCGCTTCGAAGCTGGCCCGCGAACCCCTCGATCCGATCGCCCATCCCGGACGGGTCGAGGCGCGCGATGATCGAGAGACGCGCCGACGCCTTCCGATCCGCCGTGGAAGCCTTGGCGGTGCGCGCGGCCTTCGCGGGCTTCGTCCGCTTCCCGGCCGCCCGTTTCGGCGGCTTCCGGGACTTCTTCACAGGTTTCTTCGGGGCGCGGCGCGTGGCGCGGGTCGGGCTCATGCGAGGAAGTGCTCCGGGAAGCGACGATGCATGAACTCGGTTACGACGGCGCGGACCTCGGACGGGGTCGCGAGGGCCAGGCAGTCGTCCGCGAGCGTCGCCGCTTCGGTCGAGTCGCAGGCGTGGAGGATCGTCTTGATCTCCGGGACCAGATAGGGGCTCACGCTGAAATCGACGAGGCCGAGCCCGAGGAGAAGCACGGCGTAGAGCGGCTCCCCGGCCATTTCGCCGCAGATGCCGACGCGGATGTTCTGCCGGCGCCCCGCCTCCACGACGGCGCGGATTGCGCGCAGCACGGCCGGATGGAGCGGCTCGTAGATTTCCGCGATCGCTTCGTTGCCCCGGTCGACCGCGAGCGTGTACTGGATGAGGTCGTTGGTTCCTATGCTCACGAAGTCGGCTTCGCGCGCCAGGAGGTCGATGGCGAAGACCGACGACGGCGTCTCGATCATCACGCCGAGCGGGACATGATCGGGCGTGTTGATCCCCGCGCCGCGGAGATCGGCGTGCACCTCTTCGACGATCGCCTTCGCGCGCCGGAAATCCTCGAGGCCCACCACCATCGGGAACATGACGCGAACGTTGCCGTAGGCCGCTGCGCGGAGAATCGCGCGCAGCTGCGTGCGAAAGATGTCCTCCCGCTTCAGCGAAAATCGGACGCCCCGGACGCCGAGGAAGGGATTCCGTTCCACGGGCGTGCCGAGGTAGGAGGCGAACTTGTCACCGCCGACATCGAGCGTCCGGATCACCACCGAAGCCGGGCTGATCGCCTCGACGACGGAGCGGTACGCGTGGAACTGCGCCTCCTCGGTCGGGAGCGTCTGGCGGGAGAGGTAGAAGAACTCGGTTCGGTAGAGACCGATTCCGTCGGCCCCGTTCTCCTGGATACCCGGGAGTTCCTCCGGTGCCTCGAGATTGGCGGCCAGGTGGACGGCCACGCCGTCCTTCGTCACGCACTTCTGATCTCTGAGGACCGTCCGCTGCGCGGCGATTTCCTGATAACGGCGCTGTTTCCGGCGCGCTTCCTCCAGGGCCTCCTCGTCGGGCTCGAAGACGGCCACGCCGCGCGTGCCATCCAAGAGAGCCACCTGTCCCTCTCGCGCCGCGTTCATGGCGTGCTTCAGGCCCACGACGGCGGGAATCCCCCGCGCGCGCGCCATGATGGCGGTGTGCGAGGTCCGGCCGCCGAGATCGGTGGCGAATCCCAGGATCTTGTCGCGCGGCGCGAGCGCCATCTCGCTGGGCGGGAGGTCGGACGCCACGATGATCGACGGATCCTTCAAATCCCGCAGGCTCCTCGACTCGGTCCCCCCGAGCCGGTTGAGGACGCGGCGCTTCACGTCCCGGATGTCGAGGGCGCGGCCGCGGTAGTACTCGTCGTCCGACTCCTCGAGGCGGGCCGCGACCGCGCTCAGGATGTGCCGGTAGCAGAAGGCGGCGCTCCGGCGGTCCCGCTCGATGGCGGCGAGCGTCTGCGCGATGGCGTCGGGATCCTCGAGGATGGCGATTTGCGCGTCGAGGATGCGGGCGTGCTCCTCGCCGGTCTCCAGGGCGATCTTCTCGCGCAAGCTCTTCACGTCGTCGCGGCAGGCCTCGATCCCCTCGCGGAACCGGGTCTGCTCGGCGGCGAGCTCATCGGGCGGAATGACGCCGTCGTTCACGTCCACTTCCTGCGCGTCGACGACGTGCACCGGCCCGATGCCGATCCCGGGCGACGCGGCGATGCCGGTGAGAACGGTCATTCTTCTCCGAACTTGTCGTTGACGACCCGCACGAGCGCCGCCAGGGCCTCGACCTCGTCGGCCCCCTCGGCGCGCAGCGTGAGTTCCGCGCCCCGCTCGGCCGCGAGCATCATGACGCCGAGGATGCTCTTCGCGTTGACCTCGAGGCCATCGCGCGCCAGCGTGACGTGCGACGCGTACTTCGCCGCTTCCTTCACGAACACCGAACAGGCTCGCGCGTGGAGTCCCAGACGATTTTGGATCGTGACCTGCTGTTCGACCATGAACGGGTTCCGGACTCCAATGCGATGCTTAGAACGCCAACGAAGCGAGGCCCGCCAGAGCCAGCAGCGCGAGCGCCGTTTCCACGCCCGCGCTCGGCCCCCGGCGAAGTAGGAGGCGTGCGGCGATGAAGCCGAGCGCGAGCGGCAGAAGCGCCGAACCGAGGGGCGCGAATCCCGCCGCGCCCGATCCCGACGAGGCATGGAGGCCGGCGCCGACGAGCGCGAGAAGCGTTCCGTAGAGAAACGCGCCGCCGCGTTCGAACACCTCGCGCCAGTCGCCGAGACGCAGCGAGCGAAGGATTTCCGCCGGCCGTTCGGCCGCGGCGTAACCGACGCCGACGCCGCGCCAGCGCGTCGGTAGCGCGAGCGCATTGTACGTCAAAAGAAGGAGCAGTGGACAGAGAAGCACCCTGAGATCGGGAAGCCACGGATCGGCCGGCCCGATCCACGCGATTCCGAGGACCCCGACGAGGCCGGCGAAGGGACGGAGCACTACCCAGAAGAAGGGATCCCCCATCGCCGCGAGGGGACTCGCGAGCGCGCGCTTCAGCCCGTCGATGCGCGCGGCGTCGATCGCCTCGCCCGCGGCGCGCTTCTCCTCGAGGCGCGCGGCCGCCCCCAGCACGTACCCGGCCAGCACCGGATGGGTCGCCACGTAGGACGTGTGACGCGCCATCGCCTCGCCGAGACGCGGGCGGTCGGGATAGAGGCGCCGGAGCACGGGGAGAAGCGCGAACGCGAACCCGGGCCCCTGCATCCGATCGGGGGCCAGGATCGCCTGGAGGTGTAGCAGCCGCGAGGACGCGATGCCGAAATCGCGCGAGCGGATCGGGAGTGGACCCGACGGCGGCTCGCTCGGAGGCGGCTCGTCCAACGGCTCCGGCCGCTCTTCGCTCACGCGTCCCCCGAGGCGAGCGTGAGGAGGAGAGCGACGGCGGCGGCGGCGCCGGCCAGCGTCCAGGCGAACCCTCGCCTCACGCTCTTCACGTGAGTTTCGTACGCCGCGGCCAGGGCCGCGCCGAGGATGACGGCGAAGACGATTCCGATGCGCCGCGTCGTGACGAGAGGGGCCAGACGCGGCATGAGCGCGAGCGCCCCGGCGAGGAGCACGAGGGCGCCGCACCAGGTCCAGAGCGCGCCGAGCGTGAAGATGCGCACGAGCGCGCCCAGGTAGAACCGCTCGTAGGCCCCCGTGTCTCCCGAACCCGCGATCGCCGTGGCACGACGAGCGTCGGAGGCCGCGGCCGAGCGATGAAGTCCCTGCACCCATCCGCCGAGCACCGCCGCGAGGAGCCCCGCCACGACGCCGAGGAGTACCCAAAGGAGTCCCGCCGAGGATGACGGCATCGAGGCATGGAGATGCTCCATGCCCAGCACGGCCACCGTGCTCCCGATCGCGCCCGCCGTGGCCGTGTCGTGGCGGCGCTGCGCCGCCGGAAGGGCCGCGTTCGTCAGGAGGAGTTGGAGAAGCGCGCCGACCGCGATCGGGATGCGGAGCGCATAGAGTTCCCACTCGGGCCCGGGATGGACGAGCGCGCCCGCGAGGCAGGCTCCCACGAGGGGCTGGCTCAGCATGAGGTTCCAGCCGGCCGACCTGTCGACCGACAGCATCCCTCCGAGGAAGGCGAGCCGCAGAAAGTCGGTGATCACTCCGTCCCCACCAGCGCCCCCAGTTCGTGCGCGGCGTTCCCCGGGAGATCCTGCGCCGTCACGCGCACGCCCAGCCTCGCGAGCCTGCGGAGTTCGTCCCGATCCCCGGCGTCCAGGAAGACGTAGTCGAGGACCTCGTGCTTCCCCGGGGCGTGGTGGAGTCCGCCGACGTTCAGCGTCTCGAGCCGGAACCCGCCCTCCACGAGCCGCCGCGGCGTGGCGAGATCCGCGAAGAGAAGAATCGTTCGCGCCGCCTCGACCGACGATCTGAACTCCGGGCCGAGCGCCTCGGAGACGGAAACGGCGAGCCCTGCGGCCCCGTCGGGAACGGCGAAGAGGTAGAGCTCGGCGCGCTCCGGGTCGGCGCGCAGCTCGTCGGAGACGATGGCGAAGAAGGTGGCGTCGAGGGAACGGCCCCAGCCGTGGACGACCTGCCCATGGACTAGGCGGTCGTCGACGCGGGCGAGGAGGACCGGCACGTCAGGACGCGACGATGCCCGCGCGCCCCTTCGTCTCCATGCGCGGGAGGAGTTCCTGGAGCGGAATCGAACTTCGATAGTGAAAGAATTCGAGGAGCATCGGGAGGTTCGCGCCGGTGATTCGCATCACGGTCCGGTCGGGGGCGCCCGCCCGGCGGGCGGCGAGGCCGCAGGAGCCGGCCGCGAGATCGCTGAAGACGACGGCAGGCTGTCCCGCCGGAAGGAAGGCGAGCGCGTTCTCGATGGCGGCGACGAGACCCTCGGCCGAAAGGCCCTCGTTGCTCACGACCACCGCGTCACCCTGCGGGCCGAGGATCCGTTCGACGGTGCGCACCAGTTCCGTGCCGAGAACGCCGTGCGTCACCAGCACGGCCGCCGGACGGATGGGCGTCATCGCACCTACTCCGTGTCGTCCCGCACCAGCGGGCTCGAGAGGAGCTTCATCCGCATGTTCTCGAGGAGGCGTTCGTTCAAGGCGCGGGCGGGGTGGTAGCCGTAGACCTTCACCAGGTGGTTCAGCGCCACGACTTCCGCGATCACGGTGATGTTCTTCCCCGGAAAGATCGGGATGGTCACCAGGGGTATCTCCACCTCCAGGTGCTTCACGGTGGCGTCGTCGAGGCCTACGCGCTCGTAGTCCATCGCGTCGCTCCATTCCGTCAAATGCACCTCGACCTCCACGCGCTTCTGCCCGCGGATGGCTCGAATTCCGAAAATCGACTGGACGTCGATGATGCCGAGCCCGCGGATCTCCATCGTGTGCTTCAGCACTTCGTTGCAGGCCCCGATCAGGATGTCCCCGTGGCGCCGCGTGATGCGGACCACGTCGTCCGCCACGAGACGATGGCCGCGTTCGATGAGATCCAGCGCCGTCTCGCTCTTGCCGATGCCGCTTCGCCCCGTGAAGAGGAGCCCGACGCCGTAGACGTCGACCAGCGACGCGTGGGCCGTCACGGAGGGAGCGAAAACGAAGTCGAGGAAGGCGGTCAGCTGATGGATGAAGGGCGTCGTGTCCTGCTGCGTTCGCATGACCGGAATGGCGTGCTTGTTTGCGCGGTCGAGGAAACCGGCCGGGGTTTCGAGCCCCTTCGCCACGATGATGCACGGCATCTGGAAGCGGAAGAAGCGGTCGATGGCCGCCCCGCGATCCGCCTCGCTCAGGGTGTCGAGGTAGGCGATCTCGGTGCGCCCGAAGATCTGGATGCGCTCCGCGAGGAAGTTTTCGGTGAAGCCCATGAGCGCCATCCCCGGGCGGTGGATGTCGCTCACCGTGACGGGAATCGTCGAGGCGGCGCTGGCCGAGAGGAGATCGAGGCCAAGCGATTCGCGCTGCTGCTCGTAGAGCTGTTCGACCGAAAGCGTCGGCCCCTTAGTCGAGCTCAAGGACTCCCACCTCTCGGTCCCCGCGCCGGTAGGCCACGCGGACACCCGCGCCCGGTTCGGTGAAGAGCAGGAACGGCTTCGAGCCTCTCAAGAGTCGCTTCGCCGCGTCCTCGGCGGTCATCGGCGGACACTTCGCCGCCTCGCGCACCACCTGCACCGACGATCGCGTGCGCGGCAGCGGGACCGGGATGTCCAGCGCCTCCACGCCCCGCGCCGAGCGGCGGCTCTCGCCGCGCACGGTTCCCCGCTTCTTCTGGTCCTTCAGTCGGTCCTTCCGCCGCTCCAGCGCGCGCTCCGACTTCTCGACCACCATTTCGACCGCGGCGCGCGGATCGGTGTCCTCCCCCTTGGTGAGGAGGTCGACCGCGTTTCCCTTCAGGCGGAGCTCCGCGTGATGGCGGTAGCCCTCGCGCGTGACCACGAGCTCGGCGCGGATCAGATTCGGGTAGAAGCGCCCGAGCTTCTGCACGCGCTCGATCGCGAAGGACTTGAACGCGGTTGTGGGCGTCCAGTGCCGCCCCTTGATCGTGAGATCCATCGTTTCTCCCCGGACGGGTGTGGGCTACGCGTAGCGGCGACGGGAGCGCGCCGGAAGGATCCGGAGCGCTTCGCGGTACTTGGCCACCGTTCGCCGCGCGATTTTCAATCCGCTCTCCTGCAGGAGCTCGGCGATCCGCTGATCGCTCAGGGGGTCGCGCTTGTCCTCGTCGGCGACCAGCGCCGAGATTTTCTCCTTCGCCACCTTCGCGGAAACGTCGTCGCCGTCTTCGGTCTGGAGGCCGCTCGAGAAGAAATACTTGAGTTCGAACACGCCGCGAGGCGTCTGCACGTACTTCTGGGTCGTCACGCGGCTGACCGTCGATTCATGCATGCCGATCTGGTTGGCGATCTGCTGCAGCGTGAGCGGCTTCATTCCCTCGACGCCCCGCTCGAAGAAATCCCGCTGCTCCTCGACGATCCGGCGCATCACCTTGATCATCGTCTTCCGGCGCTGCTCGATCGTCCCGATGAGCCATTTCGCCGCGCTCAGCTTATCCTTGATGAAGGCTCGCGCCTCCTCGTTCCCCGCCTGCTTCTTGCGCATCGTCTCGGCGTACGCGCTGGAGATCCGGAGCCGCGGGACGTTTCGGTCGTTCAGCGTCACGACGTAGTCCTCGCCTACGCGCTCCACCACCAGGTCGGGGATCACGTACTTCGTCTCCTCCACGGCGATCGCCTGCCCCGGTCGGGGATCGAGCGTCGCGATCATGTCCCCGGCGGCCTGCACGATCTCCACCGAAACCTTGAAGTGCCGCGCGATCTCGCTGAAGCGCCGGTTGAGGAGGTTGTCGAATTGTTCCTGGACGATGCGCGCCGCGAGGGTGTCCTCCTGCTTCCTCTGGGCGAGCTGGATCCAGAGGCACTCCTGGAGGTTCCTCGCCCCGACGCCGGGCGGGTCGAACGACTGGATGAAGCCCAGGATCTCCTCGATCTTCTCGGGGGCGACGCCGGTCGCCTCGGCGACCTCGTCGACCGTCGTCTGGAGGTAGCCGTTCTCGTCGATCGAACCGATGAGGTACTCGCCGAGAGCGAGATCCTCCTCGGGACGTTCCGTGAGCCTCAGCTGGTCGGTCAGGTGATCGCCCAGGCTCTTCACCGTGACCGGAACGCGCTCGTAGAACTCGGCGTCGGGGTCGTCGATGCGGGGAGCGGTCGGCGCGTCGAAGGTGTCTGGCCAGTAATCGTCCCAGTTCACCTCCCGATCCTCGGCGTCGTCCTTCGGCTTCTCCTCCGGCGTCTCGGCCGTCCCCTCGGCGGCGCCCGCTTCCTCCTTGGCTTCCTCGTTCTCGCGCTCGTCCTCGACGTCGTCGATTTCCTCGAGGAGAGGATTCCGCTCCAGCTCGGCCTTGAGCGCCAGCTGCAGCTCGAGCGTCGGCATCTGCAGCAGCTTCAGCGCCTGCTGCAGCCGCTGGGTGATGATGAGAGTCTGCCTCTGGGTCTGATAGAGACCGTGCTTCATGTCCATGATATCGGCTCCCTCAATCGAGCCTGAATCGCTCGCCTAGATAGATCTGGCGCGCGACCGGATCCTGCGCGAGTTCCTGGCTCGTCCCCTGGAGAAGGATTCGACCCTCGAACATGATGTACGCCCGGTCGGTGGTGCTCAAGGTCTCGCGCACGTTGTGATCGGTGATCAGGATTCCCAGCCCCCTCGCCCTCAGCCTCCTGACGATGTCCTGGATCTCCGTCACCGCGATCGGATCGATGCCCACGAACGGCTCGTCGAGCAGGAGGTAGCCGGGCCGCGTCACCAGGGCCCTCGTGATCTCCACGCGCCGCCGCTCCCCGCCGGAAAGCTGGTCCCCCTTGCGATTCGCGATGTGCGCGATGTTCAGCTCCTCCAGGAGCTCGTCGAGACGCTTCAAGCGCTCCGCGCCCGTCAGGGGCAGCGTCTCGAGAATCGCGAGAATGTTTTCGCGCACCGTGAGGCGGCGGAAGATCGACGGCTCCTGCTGCAGGTAGCCGATTCCCAGCCGCGCCCGCTGATGCATCGGCGTGCGCGTGATGTCGCGCCCTCCGACGGTGATGGCGCCGCCGTCGCAACGAAGAAGCCCCACGATCAGATAGAACGTGGTCGTCTTGCCGGCTCCGTTCGGGCCCAGGAGCCCGACGATTTCGCCAGGTTTCACCTCGACTGTCACGCGATCGACCACCTTCCAGTGGCCGTAGAAGCGCTCGATATCCCGCGCGACGAGTCCGCCGGTTTCGATCACGGACCGATCGCGCTCGCGCCACCCGGGGTTCGAACTTCCGCCCGAACCTCGTGCCGTAGCTTGAAGTGCTCCAGCGTGGCGTCGCTTTCAAAGCCGTAACCCGTCAAGACGTCTCCTTGCCGCGTCACCCGCACGAATCCCTCGGAGACGATCTTCCCCGTTCGGTTGAAGAAACGGAGCGAATCGGTCTCCATGGCGACGCCGTTCTTCGTCGTCACGCGCACGTCGCCGCGAGCCTCGAGGTCGTTCGTCATCTGATCGATCTCGCCCTGGTCGGCGGTGAGCGTCGAATAGTGAGCGCCTTCCTGGTCGAAGAAATCGATCGTGACGGTCTTCGCGTCGACCTTGTGCTCCCGGTTGAACATGGCCGCGTAGACGGCCCGCAGGGTCCAGTTCTTCTTCCCCGCGGCGCTCTCCGTGAGCGTGAAGTCGCGCGCCTCCTGATCGGGGATGCGCAGCTCCTCGCTCGTCGCGACCGGCGCCGTCCGGCGGTGGCATCCCGCGCTCCCGAGCAAGAGACTCAAGACGGCCACGGGGAGCGCGCCCGCCAGCACGAGCCGTGCCGATCGAACCGCCGAATCTCGAAGGGACTCTAACAGACGCCCTTCCGAGCGGTCAAACCAATGGCGGCGCATGACCTTATCGCGAGCGGACGCCGAGGCAGTCGTGGAGATGGATGACCCCCGCGGGGGCGCCGGCCTCATCGAGGACGACGAGCGACGTGATCGCACCCCCCTCGTTCTCCTCCATCTTCCGCACCGCGTGGGCGATGAGGGCGCTCCCTTCGATGAGCTTGGGCGTCCTGGACATCAGGTTTGAAACGGGCTGCACCGGATCGAAAGCGCCACCGAGGAGGATCCGCTTCAGGTCCCCGTCGGTGAGCACGCCGGCGAGGCATCCCGCGTCATCGACCACGGTCGTCATGCCGATTCGCTTCCGGAGGATTTCCAGGAGAGCCTCGCGGAGCGTCGCGTTCGCGCTGACGCGAGGGAGCGCGTCCCCGCGCCTCATTCGCTCCTCCACTCGAATCGTGGCCGTCTGCCCCAGGACGCCGCCTGGGTGAAGGACCGCGAAGTCCTCCCGGCTGAATCCCTTCAGCCTCATGAGCGCGATGGCCATGGCGTCTCCCATGGCGAGCGCCGCCGTGGTGCTCGAGGTCGGCACCAGGTCGTCCGGGCACGCCTCCCGCGGATTGCCGAGGTCGACGACCGCGTCGGCCTCGCGCGCCAGGCTGGAGCCCGGGTCGCAGGTCATGGCGATGACGGGGACCCCGTGGCGGCGGAACGCTGGAATCAGATCGAGGAGCTCCACCGTCTCCCCGCTCTTCGAAAGGAGAATGGCGGCGTCGCGACTCGAGACGATTCCGAGGTCGCCGTGCACCGCGTCGACCGGATGGACGAACGTCGCGGGGGTCCCGGTGCTCGTCAGGGTGGCGGCGATCTTCTTGGCCACCAGGCCCGACTTTCCGACCCCGCTCGTGAGAACTTGCCCCTTCACTTCATTCAGAAACTGAACCGCCTTCACGAAGTCGCTGTTGATGCGTGTCTTGAGAAGGTCGAGCGCGTCCCGCTCGTGCGCCAGGACTTCCTGTGCCCACTCGAGGACGAGGGCGGATTCCGCCACCTTCTCGGTCGTGCCGCGGTTCACGCGCGCTGCTCCTCCATCGGCCTCGTATCGGCCGAGGCCTCGCGGATCTTCAGGAGGGAGCGGAGGAGGGCCTCAACCTGGGCCAGGGGCCACTGGCAATCGCGGTCCGACTTGGCTCGGGCCGGATCGGGATGCGTCTCGAGGAAGATCCCGTCGACTCCGGCGGCCACGGCGGCGCGAGCCAGGAGGGGGATGAACTCCCGCTGGCCTCCCGTTTCCATGCCTCCCGGCTGCTGGACCGAGTGGGTGGCATCGTAGAAGATCGGGCAGCCGAAGCGGCTCATGATGCCGAAACCTCGAAAGTCGACCACCAGGTCGCCGTAGCCGAACGTCGTGCCGCGCTCGGTCACGATGACCCCGGACGCGCCGGCGCCACGCGCCTTCTCCACGGCGCGAGCCATCGAGGCGGGATCGAGGAATTGCCCCTTCTTCAGGTGGACCGGCTTCCCCGACGCTCCCGCCGCCTCGATGAGGGCGGTCTGGCGGCAGAGGAACGCGGGAATCTGGAGGAGATCGAGGACCGCCGCGGCCTCCGGGACCTCCTCGCTCTCGTGGACGTCGCTCGTGATCGGAACCCCGGCCGCGTCGCGGATGCGGGCGAGCACCGCGAGCCCCTGATCGAGACCGGGGCCGCGATACGACGACGCCGCGGAGCGATTCGCTTTGGTGTAGGAGGCCTTGAAGACGAAGGGAATGCCGAGCGCGCCGGTGATCCGGACGAGTTCACGCGCGACCTCCGTCGCCATTCCCTCGTCCTCGAGGACGCACGGTCCCGCGATGAGCGAGAGCCGCTCGGCGCCGAAACGAACCTGAGCCTGGCCCGGGGCTCCTATCAGGACGGGCTGGACGGCGGGGCGCACGGTAGAAAGCTCCCTACGCACGCGTCGCGCTCGAGGCGCGCGTGGCGGCGGGAGCGCCCGGTCCGCCCTCGCGACGGCCGCGCTCCTCGTTCGCGGCTTTCAGGAATCCGCGGAAGAGAGGATGCGGATCGGCCGGGCGGGATCGAAGCTCCGGATGGAACTGAACGCCGACGAACCAAGGGTGATCCGGGAGTTCCACGATCTCGACGAGCGACTTCTCGGCATAGAGCCCCGTCACGCGGAGCCCCTTCGACTCCAGGCGCTCGCGGTAGTCGTTGTTGAACTCGTAGCGGTGCCGGTGGCGCTCCGCCACCGCCGTCGCGCCATACTCGTCGCGCGCGTGGCTCCCCGCGGCGAGGGCGCATTCGTAGGCGCCGAGCCGCATGGTGCCCCCCTTCTG